>Ga0056115_1000047_pt1 | contig 67511 bp, 56 predicted proteins | sample WorMetOlspDAHAB1_FD_77007 | JGI IMG/M metagenome (GOLD analysis project Ga0056115, IMG submission 77007) | Marine gutless worms symbiont microbial communities from Max Planck institute for Marine Microbiology, Germany - Olavius sp. DAHAB.1 ...
AAAAAAGTTAACTTGATTTCCACTCAAAGCCGACGGAAATCTGAGCCAGGCTACTTGGCAGCCTAGTCGGTTGATATCATTGAAGGAGCTGTAGGATGTCTTATAAACTATGACAATGGAAAGCACTAATACCGTTCCAGTCGGCCGGTCAGATGGGTTTCAGATGCATTCCGGACTTGTCCTTGTAGTTGAAGATGAAAGAGATTTAGTGGCTACTCTTGAGTACAACTTGCAACGTGAGGGATTTCAGACGCGGAGCGCTTCTGCAGGAGGAGAGGCGTTTTCACTGGCTGTTCAGATTCCAGTTCCCGATCTTATCATTCTTGATTTGATGCTTCCGGATATTTCCGGTGTGGAACTTTGTCGGAGGTTGAGGCAGACGGAAACCACTCGAAATATTCCGGTTTTAATTCTGACGGCAAGGGTGGAAGAGATTGACAGGGTTGTGGGTTTCGAGGTTGGCGCCGATGATTATGTAACCAAGCCGTTCAGTCTACGAGAACTCATGCTCCGAGTGAAGGCGATTCTTCGCAGGATGCATCCGGAGGATGAGGCATCCGCGCAGCATGTCTTTGGTTGTCTCCGAGTAGATTTACCAGCTCATCGCCTATGGGTTGAGGACCGAGAGATACTTATCACTGCTTTGGAGTTCAATTTACTCAAAATCCTGCTGGCTCGAAGAGGACGAGTGCAAACCAGGGATACCTTGCTCGTGGATGTCTGGGGAATCCAGGCGGATATCAGCACACGTACAGTGGATGCCCACATAAAGCGGCTACGCAAAAAACTGGGCCGGGCAGGCTCCTACATTGAAACCATACGAGGAGCTGGCTATCGCCTTGCTGCTCAACCCGATGGAGAGAATACTTGAAATTGGGTTTCCGTGGTGGATTTTTTTTCATTATCGTTATCCTGGTAGCTGTTGTAATCAGTGGTGCCTTTCTGGCATCCGAGCTGCGTTTGCAACTCGAATCGGAAGCCGATTCGGAGCTGTTGCAGGCCGCCAATGCAGCTCGCGAGTTGATACAGGCCTCCCTCAGGGAGAATTCCGCTGATTCGCTGGATAATCTGGCGGATAGGCTTGGAGAAATTACTTCGGCTCGCGTAACTGTAATAGCCGCCGACGGTACTGTCCTTGGTGATTCAGAGCTATCCGGCAAGCAGATCCTTGAGGCGGATAATCACGGGAATCTTCCCGAGGTGCAGGAGGCCTTTTCCACAGGCCAGGGCCGACGCCAAAGCAGAAGTTTGGAAAACAGCATTCTTTACGTGGCAATTCCATTTCAATATGAAAATGCTTTAGGAGTAGTTCGCATAGCCAAACCGCTCCATGAGGAAGCACCCGCCTTAGCAAGATTTCGACTCTTGCTATTTCATGCCGCCATCCTGGGAGTAGGAATCACAGCCCTGCCGGGCATTTTCATATTTAATCTCATGTCCGGCCAGCTTCGGAATCTGTTGGATAGCGCCAAAGCACTTGTTGAGGGACGAGCGGAGGGACAGAGCAGCAGAACTATTCCTATTTTTTCAAAAAATGAGCTCGGTAAACTAGCTGGCTCTATCAGATTCATGTCTCAGGAACTTGAAAGACTTATGTCTAAACTGGCCTGGGAACGTGATCGATTCGAAGCAGTGCTTGAGGGCATGGGGGAGGGTGTATTGGCTCTTGATGACAATCGGCATATAACCCATATCAATCCTGCCGCCCTATCACTTCTGGAATTATCCGATGGGCCCACTGGGAGCATGTTATCGGAAGTAATCAGATCACCCGATTTGAATACGCTTGTTTCTAAACCTGAAGTCTCAGAAACTGATACAGTCGAGTTCGAACTTCAGGGGAAGAATCTTCGCTGCCTGCAGGCAAGGGTTACTCCACAGCGCTCTACTGGGGGAAGAGTGGTGGTAATACGTGATGTCACTGAATTACGCCGCTTAGAGGCGGTGCGGCAAGACTTCATAGCAAGCATTTCCCATGAACTTCGAACACCGGCAAGCATCATCCAGGCTAACGCCGAAACTTTGATGGAAAGTGCTCTGGAGGGTAGGCCCTGTGCTTTGGCATTTATTGAGGCTATGCAGAGAAACTCCGAACGGCTTTCCAGCATAATTACCGATTTGTTAGATATTTCGCAAATTGAAACGGGGAAGTACATCATCAAGCCTAGCGCGATACGAATAGAAGATGATATTCACAGAAGTCTGGAGAGTATGCAGGTGAAAGCCGCGGCAAAACGGCTGGCATTCGAAACAGAAGTGGAACCCGATCTTCTCGTGTTGGCCGATGAGAGGGCGATGAATCAGATTCTGTTCAATTTGATTGATAATGCCGTGAAGTATACACCCGAAGGAGGTAATATTGTGATTCGGGCGTGTCGAAAAGACAATAAAACACGCATAGAAGTCTGTGATAACGGATATGGGATCGAATTAAAACATCATGAGAGGATTTTCGAGCGTTTTTATCGGATTGACGCCGGCAGATCGCGAGAAATGGGGGGCACTGGACTTGGACTTTCTATAGTGAAGAATTTGACGGAGGCTATGGGTGGGCAGGTAGGTCTACGGCAAGGTCGCCCTCGCGGTTCAGTTTTTTGGATAACTCTGCCTCAAGGCGGAAAATCCCTGAAGAAGGGTACTGCGACTAAGTCGGATGAAGAGCATTAAGCTGCCATATCCACATCAATGAAAGTTCTTGTGAGCAAGTTGGAGTTGGTGAGACTAACAATTAGCAGTTTCACCAAGAAGTCACCTGGTTGTCATGAGACTGTCATAGAAGAATGGTAGGTTTACTGCAATTTTATCAGAAGGAGATTTTTCGAAAATGATAAGGACAAGGAAGAGCTTATTGTTGTGCACCTTCTTAATGGCGATACTTTCTATTTCTGTTTTGGCAAGCTGCAAAGAGGAAGAGTCGGCGATTATCGCCATTGACGGTTCGAGTACAGTTTTTCCTATCACCGAGGCGGTGGCTGAGGAATTTCAAGGGCGATACAAGGCCCAGGTAACTATTGGGGTTTCAGGAAGCGGCGGCGGTTTCAAGAAGTTTTGCCAGGAGGAAACCGTGATTAGCAATGCCTCTCGTCCCATCAAACCTTCGGAGGTGGAACTTTGCGGAGAGAACGCAATCGAGTACATCGAACTGCCTGTTGCTTACGACGGCATTGCCGTAGTGGCGCATAAGCAGGCTGATTGGATAGACTACATGACAGTCGAGGAGCTAAGGACACTCTGGGCTCCCGAAGCACAGAATACAATAACCCGGTGGAATCAAATCAGACCGGACTGGCCAGATGAGGAGATACATCTCTTCGGACCGGGAGTGGACTCTGGAACCTATGACTATTTCACCGAGGCCATAGTAGGAGAAGAGCATGCCAGCCGTGGCGACGTCACAGTTAGCGAGAACGATAATGTACTGGTACAGGGGATAGCCAACGATATTCAGGCTCTGGGCTTTTTCGGCCTTGCCTACTATGAGGAAAACAGGGATAAGCTCAGACTAATCCCTATAGAAGATGGCAACGACGACAATGGCGCCGGAGCCATAGCCCCTTCCCTTGAAACAGTGGGCAATGGCACATACCAGCCGCTCTCGCGGCCGCTTTTTATCTATGTCAACAAGGAAGCCGCCGAGCAAAAATTGGTGCAGGATTTCATTTACTTCTATTTAACCGAGGGAGGTGTTCTAGCTATGGAGGTTGGCTATATACCACTTCCCGAACGGGATTATGAACTGGTCAAACAGCGTTTTGACGAGCGCATTGTGGGTTCCGTCTTTGCAGGCGAGGGATCTCAGGTGGGCGTAACTATTGAGGAACTTTTTAGCAAGCAGTAAAACTATGAAGCGTTCGGGATGGGAGGCGAATTTTCGCGCACGCTCAACGCCGTTTCGCGAGCGGTTGGTGGAGATTGGACTGCTTGGCAGCGGGGTTCTCTCGATATTTACAACCGCTGCCATATTGGTAGTTTTGGCCGTCGAGACAGTGGGATTCTTTCAAGAGGTTACCTTCGTAGAGTTTTTCGCCGACACCCAATGGACGCCCTTGTTCAGCGACAAGCACTTCGGAATCTGGCCGCTTGTTACCGGCACAGTTCTTACTTCACTTATTGCCATTACGGTGGCGCTGCCGCTGGGGTTGCTTGCCGCTATATACCTCAGCGAGTTTGCGCGGGAGGGTGTGAGAAAGGCGGTCAAGCCAGCGCTCGAGGTGCTTGCTGGTGTGCCTACCATAGTCTATGGCTACTTTGCGTTGGTTTTCGTTACACCCCTGCTACAAAGGTTTATACCGGGACTTGCCGGCTTCAACGCCCTTAGTCCTGGAATAGTGATGGGGGTAATGATTATCCCCATGATTTCTTCGTTAAGTGAGGATGCTCTTCACGCGGTGCCCGCCAGCTTGAAAGAAGGGGCATACGCTCTTGGAGCGGGGAAGCTGGCGACGGTTTTTAGGGTAGTCATACCGTCGGCTTTTTCCGGCATAGTGGCCTCTGTCATCCTGGCAACATCTAGAGCCATAGGTGAAACCATGATAGTGGCTATAGCTGCCGGACAGCAGCCCAGGTTTACATTCGATCCACGCGTGCCCATCGAGACTATGACCGCATACATTGTTCAGATCAGCCTTGGTGATACGCCAACGGGTACCATTGAATACAAGACAATCTTTGTTGTGGGTGCCTCACTTTTTGTTATTACCTTTGTGATGAACGTTATAAGTCAGCGGATGGCGCGTCGCTTCCGGGGAAAGATATGAAGAAGAATTTCACATTGCGTCGTAAGCTTGCCGAGAAGGCTTTCACCGGCCTGTGTATTGCTGCTGTTGTGCTGCCCCTAACCATACTGACGGTTTTGTTAGTCGATGTTGTAATTGATTCCACTGGCCGCCTGAATTGGGACTTCCTAAGCAGCTACCCCTCACGCAAGGCGGAGAAAGCCGGTATCCTGCCGGGTTTGGTTGGAAGTGTCTATCTGATTATACTAACCGCAGCCATGGCCCTTCCGGTTGGAATAGGGGCGGCTGTTTATCTTGAAGAATACGGCAGGCGTGGTTGGCTAGCTAACCTTATCGAAATCAACATCGCCAATCTGGCGGGTGTTCCTTCCATAATATACGGTTTGCTGGGTCTTGAACTGTTTGTACGTACCATCGGAATGGGGAGGAGCCTGTTGGCCGGCGCATGTACCATGGCCCTTCTTATCCTCCCCATTATAATCATGGCTTCACGCGAGGCCCTGCGGACAGTTCCGCTTTCGATTCGAGAGGGGGCCTATGCGCTGGGGGCAACACGCTGGCAAACCGTACGCCAAGTGGTATTGCCAGTGGCATTTCCAGGAATTTTGACTGGTGCCATCCTGTCTGTCTCTCGAGCCATTGGAGAAGCTGCTCCCCTGCTAGTTGTAGGCGCTTTGGCCTATATAGCCTTCTTGCCCGATGGAGTTAATTCACCCTTTACTGTGCTTCCTATTCAAATATTCAATTGGGTTTCTCGCCCGCAGCAAGAATTCCTGAATAATGCGGCCGCGGGCATCGTGGTATTGCTGCTGACAATGCTAGTACTCAATGGATTGGCCATCTACCTGCGCAACCGCCTTCAGAAGAGGAGGTACTGGTAATGCCATCGCCTATTGAATTGAAATCCATTTCAAGCACAGCAGGTATTGAAAACTCGCTAAGAACCTCATCTCCGTCGTCAAGTGGTCTTGCGGCGGGAGAAGGTTCGCAAGGTGCCAAATTTTCAATCGGAAATCTATCCGCCTGGTTTGGTAGCCAAAAGGTTATCCACTCAATCAGCATGGATATCTCCGAGAAAAAGGTAACCGCGGTTATCGGACCCTCAGGCTGCGGAAAGTCCACCTTCATACGCTGCCTCAATAGGATGCACGAGCTAGTTCCTGGCGCGCGAGTAGAGGGTTCTGTCAGACTCAATGGACACAATATATATGATAGAAGAGTAGACCCCGTGCTCCTTCGCAGGGGGATTGGCATGGTGTTCCAGAAGCCAAATCCTTTTCCTACGATGTCTGTGAAAGACAATGTGCTGGCTGGACTCAAGCTGACAAAATCCAGGCAAATGAAGCGGACCTCCGAGATTGTTGAACAGGCCCTGCAGCAGGCAGCTCTCTGGAAGGAGGTTAAGGATCGCCTCGATGAGCCAGGTGCTAGCCTTTCAGGCGGACAGCAGCAGCGGCTTTGCATTGCGCGTGCCCTGGCCGTCGAACCGGATGTGTTGCTGATGGACGAGCCTTGTTCAGCGTTAGACCCCATAGCCACCGCACGGATAGAAGACTTGATCCACGGTTTGGTAGAACGCTATACTATTATTATAGTTACTCACAATATGCAGCAAGCGGCAAGAGTTTCCAACTACACCACATTCTTTTTGCTGGGTGAACTTGTCGAATTCGGAGAGACAGAGCAACTGTTTACCGCTCCGAAGGACAAGCGAACGGAGGACTACATCACCGGGAAATTTGGATAGTGGCTTCAAGGGATAGAGGATAGGAATAGGATACTGAAGCAGATGAGAAAAACACACACGGACCGAATTTATGAAAGCGAATTGAGTCAACTTCGCGAGCGAATTTTGCTAATGGCCGGCAAAGTAGAAAAGATGATCGCGCAGTCGGTTAGGGCCCTCGTGGAATATGACATAGAGCTAGCCAAGGAAACCATTGAGGCGGATAATCAGGTGAATCATGACGAAATTGTGTCCGACGAGCTTTGCCTGATTATACTGGCAAGAAGGCAACCCATGGCCTTGGACCTTCGTTTTATTACCTTGGCCTTGAAGATGGTTACCGACCTTGAGCGTATCGGGGATTTAGCGGTAAACATAGCCGAGCGAGTTACAGATTTGGGATCCAAACTTCCGCCCAATCTCTACATCGATATCAAGCGGATGGCTTCAATTGTTCAGTCAATGATTAGGGATGCAATAGATGCCTTTGTTGCGGGCGATGTTGAGAAAGCCCAGGAAGTTGTTGACAGAGATGATGAGGTAGACGAACTTTATGTGCGGGTTTTCCGCGAATTGCTGAGTATGATGATAGATGAGGCCAACGTGGAGCATGGAATACATATCCAATCGGTGGCCAAGGTACTTGAACGTATGGCCGATCACTGCACCAATCTTGCAGAGCAAGTCATCTTCATGGTAAGGGGGAAAGATATTAGACACATCGGGAAGCTCGGCGAAATCTGAGGATTTTGGGAAGCCGGCACCATTCTTCGTGTGCAAGCGCGCAAAATCATAGTCAGCTTTTGTGCAGATACGAGAGCACATTGCCCATCAATTGATTGGTAGCACTGCAGCTCTCCAGACTTTGTGACAAAATATCCTCTTCGCACTGAACATAGCAGGATGGAACCAACACGTCCCTGCAATTGAAAACTAATTCACGTGTCGATTCAGGCGTCGTCTCCAGGTGAAACTGAATACCTATAACGGATTTACCGATTTGAAAAGCTTGGTTCCGGCATCCGCTGCTTTCCGCGATTCGTACTGCTCCCGGTGGCAGACTGAAGGTTTCGCTGTGCCAGTGAAAAACCTCGGTTGATTCTGGAAAAACGAATGATGTATTCGAATTTTTCGCCACGGGGCGTATCGGGAACCATCCAATCTCTTTTATGAGGTTTGGAAAAACTTCTCCGCCCATGGCATCTGCTATAAGCTGTGCGCCCAGGCAGATACCTAGCACGAGTTTGCCGGATTCTATCACCCTGCGAATGAATTGCTTTTCCAGAGGGAGCCAGGGAAATTCTTCTTCATCATTGACGCTCATGGGACCCCCCATAATCACCAATAGATCAATTTCATCAGCAGAAGGCAGTTTCGCTGATTCATAGAATTTGGTAGTACTTATTTCATAGTCGGCGTTTTGAAGCCAGGCTTCGATGCTGCCAAGTCCTTCGAATGGGACATGCTGCAAGTAATGTGCGCGCATCAATCTTCAAACACCCTGCGCTACCGTGTTAGTTCTTTGATCAGTTTTTCAAAATCGGGATATAGTTTGACAAGCTGTTCTCGCTTGCCAGCCTCATAATCCTGAAAACTGAAACCTGGTGTCACGGTTGTTCCCATAAGAGCAAAATTGCCTCCGGCAATCAACTTCGAACCCTGCCATGTTCCGCCTTGTACGACATGCTGCAGCTTCATATCCTCGAATAGATCTTGGCCCAATCGCACCACCCTGCCCCGGCTATTTCTCTCTAGCTCCAGAAGCTCAACTGGATCCCCTAAATAGAAGTGGAAGATTTCATCGCTGGGGAGTCTATGCAGCGCGGAGAAAGTGCCAGGGGTGAGCAAATAATATATGGCCGTGCCGGCCGATCTGGTGCCACCTAAGGGAGGAAATATTATATCAGCGGACAATTCAATCGGCGATCTGTAGGTTTCAAGGTAAAAACCTCCCTCTTCAGGCAACGGCTTAAGCTTCAGTGCTTCAATTATTTCTTCTGGTCCTAACATTTATTTATTTCTATCGCGGCTAAACGTCAAATAGCGTGGCTTCACTATTTCTAAGCAGTATGAAAATTTATTTGTTTACAGCAAAAGAAAATAGATTTGGAATAGCGACGAGTTTACCTCCCGATACTTGCTACTATGTCAAGAAAAAATCTACATTTTCAAGGATGAAATGTAAACTATATGAATACAATCTCGGCATAGTACTTACTGGAACTTCCCCAGTCTAGAGAACCACATCCAGGTGAATTTATGTCAATATAGTCCATGAATCCTTGTTTTGAATAGTCTCCAAAATTCTTATTTTTGTTCTAGATAGAAGAAGCATCAAATACGGCGAAATAAATAATGAATCAGATAGGCGTACAAATAATCCAAGCCATTGCATTGAGGGACTTAACATCCGGTGGACCGGAGAAAATCCGATTCCTTGTCTGCAATAAAGCTAACTTTTTCCAAAGGAGTTTCTAGGGGGAGCTTGCAGCACAAGCTTTCCTGGAATATAATGAAAACAGAGATGCCAGGAGTTTCATATGAGAAAGAGATTTATAGTTCTGTTGATTTTCGTCGTTTTGGCTTTGAGTTCCTGTGCGCCTGGAAGCGGCAAGTTCACAGGCGACGAGCCCGCGAATTTTTTCCACGGCATTTGGCATGGCTGGATAGCGCCATTCACACTCATCGTGAGTTTGTTTAATCGAACAATACGAATTTACGAAGTCATGAACACCGGCTGGTGGTACGATTTCGGCTACTACATAGCCGTGATTGCCGGCATAGGATGCCTCTCTCTAACTCGTGGGGGCAAGAAGAGAAGTTCGGATAGTGATTAGGCAGCCGGCAAGTATCGTGGAATCAGGATTAGGTCCGGGCGCGTTTGGCTCCCCTTGCTCAAGGAATATCTTGATTGTTAGTATCATCTTGCTATGAAAGAACTTCTGAAGTTAATGGCGCAATACAACCAGACTACTAACAGCGCACTTTTCAAAATATTGGAAAATCAAGATTCTGCCCTTATCACACAGGATTCCAAGTCGTATTTTAAAAGCATACTAGGACTGTTGAATCACATACTGGTGGCAGACCTGGACTGGCTGACTGCTTATCGGAATGGGAACCTGGAGCTTCCGGTTCTCAACTCTCCGGTTCTTGATTTCGAGCATCCTGGCTGGGGGAAAATTCTATACAGCAACCTCTCTGAACTATGGGAGCATCGCCAAGGCCTTGATAGCCTGCTTATCCGTTTCATAGACGTTAATCCATCGAAGCTTTTTGAAGGCAATATCAGTATTATGAACCCTAGCGGGGAAGTCTACACATTTCCGTTCGGTAAAATACTGATGCATATGTTCAATCATCAAACTCACCATCGCGGATCAATAGCGCAGATTCTGGATGCAAATGCTGTGGAGAACGATTATTCGAATCTGTTGAAACTCTTATTGGAGTAGAACCTCCAGCACTATCGCGCACCTGATTACGCTGCGAACGAAGAAGAACGAAGGTGATACGCTGTGATTGTCAGACCTGCTACCTTGAAAAAATCTGACGCCGAATATCCAACCGGCCGCGTACAACAGTGAGTTCTTCCAATGAATTCGGCTGCACGGTAAAATATGCGGTCCTGGTGTTGGTGGAGGAACTCGCAATGAAATACCGGTTATCGAATGCGGCGCATAATCTGCAGGGGCAGCCCATGTTCAAAATGCTGACACGAATCCAGGAACTTGAGCGCAAGGGGAGGGAGATCATCCAATTCGAGATTGGGGATCCGGACTTTTCCACTCCTGAAAACATCACTAATGTTGCAATAGAGTCTTTGGTTAGTGGAGAGGTGCATTACACAAGTTCTTATGGGATGTATGAGTTTCGTGAAGTTGTGGCCAGTGTAACCCAAAACAGTCGGGGCTTCACTCCTGCCATAGACCAGATTGTGATAACCCCGGGAGCTAACATCATTATCTACTATGCTATTCGCTGTCTTGTGAATCCAGGAGACGAGGTGGTCGTCCCCGATCCCGGTTTTCCAACCTATTACTCGGTGATGAATTTTTGTAGCGTCAAACCGGTTCGCGTTCCTCTTAGAGAGATAAATGGATTTCGGATGAACCCACAGGATCTTCGGGATGTGATGACTGACCGTACTCGCCTTATCATACTCAACTCTCCTCAGAATCCGACAGGAGCGGTGCTTACCTCGGAGGAGATTCTCGAAATATATCAAATTGCAGAGGAATATGACGCATACATTTACAGCGATGAGGTTTATTCACGCATGTTATTTGAGAATGCACTCTTTTGCAGCCCATCAATGTATGATTCATGCAAACATAGAACCATACTGGCCAATGGTTTCAGCAAGGCGTTTGCTATGACTGGCTGGCGTCTGGGGGCAGTTATTGCGCCCTCTGATGTTGCCGAGAAAATGGCACTTCTGCTTGAGACTACATCCTCCTGCGTTTCTCCCTTTGTTCAACGCGCAGGAATAGAGGCAGCAGTCGGCGATCAAGAGGGAACACGGGCTATGATAGGGGAATACCGGAAACGGAGAGATATCATTGTTGAAGAGTTAAACAAGATTCCCAGTATAACATGCATAATGCCGGGAGGAGCATTCTATGTGTTTCCCAGTATTGTGGGCACTGGCTTGAGCAGCGAAAAATTCGCTGAATTTGCCCTTGAAGAGGCAGGGGTTGCGTTGCTGCCAGGAACTAATTTTGGCCAATATGGCGAGGGATTTGTTCGCTTGTGCTATGCGAATTCACAGAGCAACATCCGCAAGGGAATGGCGCGGCTGAAAGAGGCTGTGGGAAGTCTGTAAATTATTGTCAGGAGGATAAGTTGAGAGTAGCGGATTATATTGCGGATTACATATACAACCTGGGTGTGGGCCATGTTTTCATGTTAACGGGTGGGGGGGCTATGTTTCTTAACGATGGGATCGCCAGGCATCCCAAACTCAAGGCACTATGCAATCATCACGAATTGGCATGTGCTATTGGGGCAGTGGGATACGCGAAGTATCGAAGTAGTTTTAGTGTTGCCATGGTTACTAGCGGATGTGGAGGAACCAATGCGCTTACCGGATTGCTTGATGCCTGGCAGGACAATGTCAGTTGTATATTCATTTCAGGGCAGGTGAAAAGAAAGGAAACCTCAGCAAATTGCGGGACAAAGCTGCGGCAATTTGGTGTGCAGGAGGCAGATATTGTATCGATAGTATCTCCTATAACTAAGTATGCCATAATGATAAACAGGCCTGACGAAATCCGTTATCAGCTTGAAAAAGCAAGCTGGATGGCTCAGTCGGGGAGGCCGGGGCCGGTTTGGTTGGATATCCCGCTAGATGTCCAGGGGGCTGAAATTGAAGCTGCTAGTCTGGCAGGATATACTCCTCCGAAAAGTGGTTTATCTTACAAGCTGGAAGCCAGCGAGGATGAAATTCGCAACTTTGCGAGTTGTATCGAAGATGCGGAGCGGCCGGTTATTATCGCCGGGAATGGGATAAAATTATCCAAGTCGAATAGTCTGTTTCGGGAATTCGTGGAGACATGGAATATCCCTGTGGTAAGCACTTTTCTGACTATCGATATTCTTCCTAGCGATCATCACCTTGCTATCGGGCGAATTGGCATCAAGGGCGATCGTGCCGGAAACTTCGCATTGCAGAATTCAGATCTCGTCATTTCTCTGGGAAGCAGGCTGAGCGTTCCCTCTACCGGATATGAGTATGACCACTTCGCCCGTGAGGCCTATGTCCTCGTTGTCGATATTGATTCGCAGGAGCACGAAAAGAACACAGTAAAGATAGATTACTTCATAAATGCAGATGTAAAGAACTTCATGCGAGAATGCCTTTCGACCCTATCGGTACGGAAAGGTTCATTTGAGCCATGGGCAGAAAAATGTAGGACATGGCGGAGCAAATGGCCTGTCTGTCTTCCTGAGTATTCCAACAAGACAAAGGGAGTCAATATCTATCACTTTCTTGATGTGCTTTCAAAAAAAAACAAATCGGCTGCAGTGGTAGTTTCTGATGCCGGATCGGCATATTATGCTACAGTGCAGGGTCTCAAGATATATGGCGATCAGAGACATATTTGCTCGGGTGCTCAAGCGGATATGGGATTCACGCTGCCTGCCTGTCTGGGGGTAAGTATCGCTAAAAAAAACGGCGAAGTAATAGGAATAACTGGAGATGGATCGCTTCAATTAAATCTTCAGGAACTTCAAACCCTTGTTCATAACAGACTTCCGGTTAAGCTTTTCGTAATCAATAACAATGGCTACTTATCTATTAGGGCAACTCAAAACAAATTCTTTGGTGGGAGAAACATAGGAACAGATAGTCGAAACGAAGTTTCCTTCCCTTCCACAGAGAAAATTGCTGCGGCTTACGGGATTAAATTTGTGAGAATACACGGTGCCTCGGATTTGGAAGAAGGCCTGGATGCTACACTTGAATACGATGGCCCGGTTATTTGCGAATTTCTCTCTCCTGAAAATCAGGCAATAATTCCGACGGTAAGCTCCCTCAAGTTAGATGATGGGAGTATGATGTCAAAGCCCATGGAAGACATGTTTCCCTTTCTCGAGAGAGAGGAATTTATGCAGGAAATGATTGTATCGCCATTGCAAGAAGGCTGATAATGCGGATTGCCTTACTAGGAGCGACGAGTCACATCGCCAAGGGATTGACGTATTCGTTTTTATGCAGGGGCTTGAAAGGCGAGTGTCATCTCTTTGCAAGGAATACCACCGGTGTAACGGAGTTTCTGAAATCATTAGGCAAGGGGTCGATCACCTTCATAGTCCGAGATTTGAATTCGTTTGAAGCCTCAAAATCAAAATATGATGTGATTATGAACTGCGTAGGCATCGGGGATCCTGCAAGACTACGCCGTGATGGAGCCGAGATATTCTTTGTAACGGAGGAATATGATCGGAGGGTGATTCACTACTTAAAACGCTGGCCCGAGGCACGATATGTAAGCTTCTCGAGCGGAGCGGTTTATGGCAGGGATTTTTTTTCTCCCGCAGAAGAGGCTACAGTTTTGCACATCCCTGCCAACAAACTGTCTATAGAACATTCTTATGCGATAGCAAAAATCAATTCGGAGGCAAAGCATCGTGCATTGCACGAATACCACATTGTCGATATCAGAGTGTTCTCCTACTTCAGCAGGTTCATTGATTTGGGAAGTGAATTCTTTTTGACCGGTATAGTTCGGGTACTGCGAGCAGGCTCTGTGTTCCAAACAAACCCGATCAATATGGTGAGAGACTACGTTACTCCATATGATTTGTTCTCTCTAGTCATGCTATGTGTGGAAGGTCCCCCTCTCAATGATTCCTTTGATCTCTACAGTCGAGGTGAGGTCTCCAAGTTTGATATTCTAAATCATATGGAGAAAAACTTCGGTCTCCGTTATCATGTTGGAGACGACACTGACTATGCCTCTGTTACGGGAAAGAAATCTAACTATTATAGTACTAACCACAAGGCTCGAAAACTCGCTTATCAACCTAAATACAGTTCTATGGAGGGAATTGATATCGAGATGCGTGCCTTGCTGGCTAAGAGATGACGAATGGATAGATAATGGACTAACGGTAATTCCCTATTTTCCCAATTTTCCCGCCACCCTTATTGACCAGTGGATACGGATCTGCTCGACCAACTGTGTCACTCCTCGATAAGGCATTACTGCCTGAGGAGTACGACATGACAACGAACAAAGATAGAAATCACATCGACTTCGAAGCCTTCGCGGGCAACCCTATGATGGGATTCTTAGGATGCAAACCCCTCAATCGGAGAGGATGGTGTCCTGACTCTACTAGTCAAGAAGTTCGCCCAGGCTTCCCTGAATGGGGAATTGGATGCCCACTTAGATGAAGAGTCGGAAAAAGACAAGGGGAAGAACGGGCACACCGAGAAGACGATTCGCAGTGGAGTTGGAGAGGCTAGAGCGCCCATCTCACCCTTGAGAGTTATCGACGCCGAGTGAACGGACCTGGGGGAATGAACAGATATTCTCGCTCGAAGAAACAGCACTTCTGAAGTCGCTTTTGGACTAGTTCTTCATCACTTGCCGAAAAAGATAGATCTCATAGGCAGCAAAAAACGGTCAAAGCGTGTTATGTAGTCCTAAGGTGACGTATATATTGAGGCACATCACACGAACCTGGAGTTCTTGAGAAATAGTATCCTAGCTTATGAGCCACGATGCTCTCCAAGACTCTCCTCCCCAATAGGGGGATAGACACTCATTGTCCAAGCCTCTTCCATTCAGCAAAGTCAAAAACATACCCAAAAAGCAAAAAAGAGCCTGCGAATTGGAAGTTGAAACTCTACCCTACTATGTGAATTATCTGGTGCTCTGTACAATAACAAACATGATGAGAGGTATGTTTGCTGGCGCATCAGCATTCCACCAGGACATTAGTGGATGGCCTGTTGCTAATGGGATTAATCATGAGGATATGTTTAACAACTGCCCCATAGATCAAGATAACAAGCCCAGGTTCTAGTTATTGTAGTAAGATCCTTTAGATCTTCCTTTTGTCGATTGATGGATATCCCTTAAGTTCGGCGGTAGCACGCTTGCAGTCTGATGCATATCTCAGAAAAGCCGGATGTTCTCAGCTTAATGGCATTTGAAACACTCATTATGAACGGCATTATTGGAAAAGGAATCTTCTGCTAATCTTCATATTGAAGATGCGAGGGGTCTCTCTACATCTTCATTCTCAGATAATGCACTTGGGGATTTCGATTGGAATTTCATTGACGGCCAGCTATCTACCAACCTACCCTGAATTTGATGCGGATTATATTGTCGGTTTTTATTTCAGCAATGGTATTGGCAAATCTCGGGGCGGTTACTGATATCGAAGCAAATCATGCGTATTTCATGAGTCTCGGCCCAAAAACCGATGGCACTACCGCCGAACGCCTCGCATTAAATCATATTGCAAAAAATCTCGATGCCCTGAGTATAGCATATACACGCAAATCCCTCGATTCTGGAGATCGTGGGCATTCTTTCTCGGAAAATATCATTGCGAGAATTCCAGGTTCGCAGAGCGGCCAATACGTACTTGCCACGCCCATTGATGGAGGAGCATTTTCAATGGCCCTATTACTCAAGATGGCAAATGAACTGACTATTAATCATCCCAAAAACACCGTTACTTTCTTATTTCTTGGAGCTGAGAAGGGGGATACTTTTTTTCATCCCTATGGAAGCCGGCTAGCTCTTGGCGAATTGATTCAAAAAGAAAATATCTTTGCGCTATACCTTGATAGTGATGAAATTCCTCACACATGGAACATAGAGATTGGCAGTAATAGATCTATCAACCCATCCTGGTTTGTTGAAGGATTAATTGATGCCCTATCATCCGAAAGCATCCCCTTTTCCCTTAGACTTATTGATATTCTGGTTACTCGCTTAGGATTAAAAAGCAATACTAGCTTGCCTGAAACCTGGTTAGATGCGGGAATTCCGACAATTTCTCTGGTTGGTTCGGAATTCGCTAAACCAGATGAACACACAGGTCATACCCGCCGTCTGCTCGATGCTCTTCTGTCTCTGGACTATATCTTTGAAGAAACTCCATCAGATTGGGAAAGCACATACTTGCTAATCAGTTCAATATCTAACACGAATTCCCGCATAGTTCACGAAGGTACCTACGTAGTAGTTTTTTTGGCAATCTCGACCGCCTTTGTCGTTGTTATCCTGATTTGGATACGGAGTGTAAAGCTCAATGTACGACGTTTTGCCCGCTACTGGTGGACCCTCCCCCTACTGCTAACAATAGTGTTTCTATTCCTTTTTCTTTCAACCCTTTTGGTGGAAGGGGCCCTGCTTTTTTCGGGTTTCCCCAAGTTGTGGGAACACTTCTCCGGTACCTTCGTTTTCTTTAAGTTAAGCATAGCAGCAGCTCTGTCGCTTATTTTTATACTTGTTACTGATGGACTTCCCCTGATTCGCAACCCGCATTTCTATTCATACGCCGCCATTGGAGTCGCGGCTTTCACATTCTTGATTTTTATCGCACTTGATATCACCGTGGCGGCCTACTCGCTTTGGGCCATCGTCAATCTTTTGATATTCACAAGCACTAGAAACAGCAAATTGAAAATCGTATTTCTGATACTTTCGGTAATCCCGCACGTTGTGGGCCTGGTGTTGCTTGAGCCATACTCAAATATAATAGAATCCCTATTGCTCTCACGAATACCTGGGAATTTGATGATATCTCTGCTGCTTCTTCCGATAGTCTTGGCCATAGTCAGTTTGAACTACTGGAATTCACGCTACTTCAAGAGACACAAAAGCGTACTAATACCAATCGCAACACTTGCCCTCAGTGCTACCGCCATTTTTACACTGATTTGGATAATCAGGCTAAGTCCGTATGATGAGGATAATCCTCAGCCAGTTCATTTGATAGACGATATTGACTTGATTAATGGTGAACGCCATATCCAAGTATCCAGCCCAGGACCCATCGGTTCTGCAAGCATCCTGGTGGACGGAAGACCTTATCAATTAGGTAGCTCGGAAAAAACTGAGGGAATTCAAATTCCACTTGGAGAACGCCCCTTGGAAATTGCAACAAACACACAGACATTCCTGGGACGTCGAACTATACTCGTTACAATCAGTGGAGAGGAGAATCCAAAGAAGTTTGACATATTGCTTCAATCCGATTCTCCATTCACTCTACACAGTGCCAACTTCCCATTTGAAGTGAGCCCTTCGGGAACCCTCGCAAGAATTTTTATTGGCAACTATCCGCCCTTTCCAATCACTTTGCAGTTCACCGTTAACGATGATGCATCGCTTAGGCTAATCACGAACGGATTCTGGGTGGATATTACAGATCTTCAACTTATAGATCGACCCGAACTGGATATTACATCGACAAGAAGGACCCATCAGGAATCGGAATTATAGGCCGGCGTGCACATCGGCAGGGAAGTCGATTGACCAAAGAATCAATATATGATGTTTATAGAGAGGAGGGACCATAGTGAAATGCCCCATGTGCGGGAGCACAGATGACAGAGTTATTGAGTCGAGACAGGATCCAAAAGGTACCACAATTCGCCGTAGACGAGAATGTGGTAATTGCGAATATCGATTCACCTCTTATGAGACAGTCGAAAAAAGACCCCTCACTGTCATCAAGAAGTCCGGCCGCAGAGAAATTTTCGATTTGAAGAAAACTGAAAATGGCATACAACGCGCCATCGCAAAAAGAAACATAGCACATTCAACAATTGAGAGTTTTCTGCATATAATTGCAGATGAGGCAGTTCTGATGAGCCGCTCAACCCACGAAATTCGCAGCGAAACTATAGGCGAACTGATTCTCGATAAGCTCTTCAAACTTGACAGGGTTGCCTATGTCCGCTTTGCCTCAGTTCATCGACAGTTTGAAAGTGTCGAGGATTTTATAGAGGTAATTGAAAAATTTGCCCCAAATGCGCTTAAGCCTGAGGATGGAGAGAATAGCAAACTCCCCCTCTTCCTGGAAAACTAGGTACATTGTCTGAAGATTGGCGTTAGCCTGCGGAGATTTCTGGATGACAATCAGTATTCGCAGATGGTCAGAACTGGATTCTAATGAAAGGAAAAGACTGCTATCGAGGACCAGGCTTGATATCGCCGAAGTTAGCGATACTGTCGCGAGCATTGTTCTTGATGTACGAGAAAGAGGTGACGCCGCTATCAGGGAACTGAACCATCGCTTCGATGGGACATCACCAGATGCTCCTATTCTAGTTCCTGATTACCACATCGAAGAAGCTCAGGCACAAATCCCCCGGAAACTCAGAGAGGCTATTGATTATTCGATTGAAAATGTTCGAAGGTTCCATGCCCACCAGGAACCAAACAGCATTCTCTGGACGGAACTGCGTCACGGAATCATGGCAGGAGAAAGAACCGTTCCAATTGAATCGGTGGCATTCTATATTCCACGTGGTAAGGGTAGTTTCCCCTCAATGCTCTACATGATGGCCGTGCCAGCCATGATAGCCGGTGTTAGGCGCATGGTTGTTGCAAGTCCCCCAGATTCAACGGGCCGGATAGATCCGGCCTGCCTGTATGTAGCGGAACTCTGCGGGGTCCAGAAGATATATGCCATGGGTGGTGCTCAGGCCTGGGCAGCCCTTGCCTATGGCACCGAAACTGTAGAAAAGGTGGACAAGTGTATCGGCCCGGGGAATAAGTACGTGGCTGCCGCAAAAAAAATCTTAAGTGATGAAATTGACTGCGGTCTACCAGCTGGTCCGTCAGAATCGATAATACTTGCCGATTCAAGCCCCGATGCCCAGGATGTAGCAAGAAATCTCCTTGTAGAAGCCGAACACGGTTCGGATTCTACGGCACTCCTAATTACAGATTCAGCCGAATTAGCGGAACGGGTAGAAAGGTCTTTAGCTAACTTCAGCCAGAGACTACCCGAGCCAAGACGTACCTATGTAAACCATGTCCTATCCGGTTACGGTGGAATACTCATAGTGGAAAGCATTGAAGAGGGAACAAAGCTCGTAAATCAATTTGCTATTGAGCATCTCCAAATCCGCACTTCCAAACCCTTCGAAACACTCAGTCTAATCTCCAATGCCGGTGAAATACTCCTTGGCGACAATGTGCCATTCTCGGTGGCAAACTATTCTGTGGGTACGAATGCTATCTTACCTACGGGCGGCGGCGCTCGGACTTGGTCTGGCGTTTCCGTGCGAGATTTCAAAAAGCGATCTAGCGTGATCTATCTAACAGCAGAAGCCCTGAGCAAACTTCGACCCCATGCCTCCATACTCGCGGAATATGAAGGGTTCCCGGCGCATCAACAGGCCTTAGATGAATGGAATTCAACAAAAAGGTCTGATAGAGAAAAATGATTCAAACCTTGGACGAAGCATTTGCAATTTTTGAAAACTGCACAAACCTGGAGAAGAAGCTTCCATTAGGTAATCCAAATCGAATATATCGCTTAGACAGAATGCGCAAATTATGTGATTACTTTGGAAACCCGCAACAAGAATTCAGGAAAATCCACATTGCCGGCTCCAAGGGCAAAGGATCTACAGCGGCCTACATAGGCGAATTGCTTGCTACAACCGGAGCGAATATTGGCATTTACAGCTCGCCACACCTTGTTAACTATCGGGAGCGGTTTCATATAGTTGGCGGTGAGTATCCCGAAGAAATCGCTCTGGAGACTGCACGCCAATTACTAGGAAATCTTGCTGATATAAATAAAAATCTGCCTGGCGTCGGAGAAGCTACGACGTTCGAACTACTTACGCTTTTTGCCTTTCTTCTTTTCAGGAACATCGGCTGCGACTATGTCATACTTGAAGCGGGACTTGGCGGGCGATTGGATGCAACCAATGTGATAGAACACCCTGAAGCTGTATTGATTACCAGCATTGAAAAAGAACACACTGAGGTTCTTGGAAATGATATATATGAGATTGCCGGAGAAAAGGCGGGAATTATAAAAACCCGCTCACGGGTTTGGACTGCCAAATTGCCTGCATCAGCGCAGAGCATCATACGAGAGAAAACCAGAGAGACCGAATCATTGCTAACAGAACTTGCTGCGCGACTTATTCAAATAGAAAAATTACCAAATCCCGGCAGTAGATTTGACAAGTTTGCCTGGAGATTCAGGTGGAGAAGCCCTAAAACCGTTTCAGCAGTCTCTGCAACAGAACAAATTTCTGCCGAAAAACCAAGCTTGAAGGCATCCGTATCCGAGATAATCCAACTTTCCATGGGCGGATATGTGCAGGCCGAAAACGCCGCATTGGCCCTTCTTGTTGCACGGAGCCTGGAACCCCCTCTAGATTTTGACGGAACAAAATATGCCGCGGGAATTTCCGCCATTGAGCAATTAACTCTTCCAGGTAGGTTTCAGTTTCTTAAAATGGACCCGCCTATCATATTAGATGGTGCCCATACCCCTCGCTCGATTGAAGCCACCTATAAAGATTTCATGGAGCTTTCATCACGATACACAACTGACTCGCCAGTTCTACTCTTTGGCAGCGTTGCAGGGAAAGACCACGAATCCATGGCCAAAATTCTTTGCAACAACAGGAAACCGCCTTTCGAAAACGTAGTTGTTAGCACACCGGGAAACTTCAAAGCGAGCAATCCTGAACAAGTCGCAAAATCCTTTTTATCACAGGGCGCAAATGTAAAACTGGTTTTAGATGCCAAAGATGCCTGGAGAACCGCCCTGAAACTTGCGGATAATACCCGCTTGATGCTCATTACCGGCTCGTTTTATATGATCGGAGAAATTGCGAGATTATACGGCGGTAGTCGATGACTTAATCCCTTTGGATAACTACTATAAATACGATGACGAAACTCATGCTGAATAAGCATCCCATTGTACGGGCCGCTCATCATCTCTTCTTGCTCCCATTCGCTGCCGCCCTTTGGCCTCTAATCATAAATTTCCGAATACTGGACTTCATCATATACAGTTCTGGCTTCTCTCTGATTTTGTTCCTAATAATCTATGGAAACCATCGTCCCTTACTCACTTCGGACGGTCGCGGACTTCATCTACATTTGCATCATGGCCGCGAAGTTGAATTTCATCCCTTCGGCCATATAGCCAATTACTGTCTTATGAGGAATAGCCGAATATCCATTACGCTGAAGAATGGTCCGCCCATAATTTTGTTTCTAAGAAGAAATGATCTTGAAAAACTCATTGGCCTTCTGGCGGTTGAAAAAATTCCGGCGTATAAGGGATAAGGCATCCCAACAGGGGACAAAGAGCTAAACACTTACAATTGGTTCGTACCAAGGGGGGATTGAACCCTGGCCCCTCCACCCATTCTAGCTCCTTGCCAAATCTTCGTTCCGAGCGGGATAACTTCCCAAAACCATGTGTCGTTGGATAATATGGTCAGATGATTCGTCTGAATGCAAACTATGACAAGCTTCAATCCAATTATCTCTTTGTGGAAATTGCCCGTCGTGTGAATAGTTATAATGCGGGCAATGCGAAACGCAAGCTCATTAAAATGGGTATTGGCGATGTAACTAAACCCCTATCGCCAACAATAATAAAGGCCTTTCACCAAGGCGTGGATGAACAGGCGAAAGAAGACACTTTCAGGGGCTATGGTCCTGACCAGGGCTATCCATTCCTTCGAGCCGCAATTGCCCGGACTGATTACCACGAACGAGGATGCAATTGCATCGATGCATCGGATATATTTGTTTCCGATGGCGCAAAATGCGATACCGGCAATTTCCAGGAACTCTTTGCCTCCGACATCAAGGTTGCTCTGCCAGATCCGGTGTATCCGGTTTACATAGATACCAACGTCATGGCTGGTCGCACAGGGTTTGCACAAAATGGCCGCTATCAGGGTCTGATTTACCTAGAAGGCAACGAGGACAATGACTTTGTTCCCTCTCCCAGGGAGCTGAAGGATAACCCGGCCGATCTAGTTTATCTTTGCTTCCCAAACAATCCCACGGGAACTACCGCAAACAGGGAACAGCTTGACGACTGGATTCAATGGGCACAAGTCCAGGGTGCAATAATACTCTATGATTCCGCATACGAGGCCTTCATCACCGATCCGGACATACCCAGAAGCATATACGAGATTCCAGGTGCCGAGAAATGCGCTGTTGAATTTCGCAGCTTCTCAAAGACGGCTGGCTTCACTGGAGTTAGATGTGCATATACGGTAGTACCTGGCAGCATAGAAATTGGAGGCATCAAGCTCCAGGATATGTGGAATCGCAGGCACTCGACAAAATTCAACGGAGTATCATATCCAGTGCAAATGGCCGCGGCTGCAACATATTCACCCGAAGGAAGGAGGGAAATCAAGAAGAATGTCGATTATTATTTAGCCAATGCAAAAATTATTCTTGATGCAATGAGCTCGCTTGGATATCAACACTGGGGGGGAGTAAACAGCCCCTATGTTTGGATTAAGACTAATGAAGATTCCTGGACGACTTTCGATAGGATACTAAAAGGCGCCGATGTAGTTATAACCCCTGGAAGCGGCTTCGGAAAGATGGGGCGGGAGTATATACGAATTAGCGCATTCAACAGTGAGAAAAATGTCCGGGAGGCACTTGAGCGAGTCATGAGTTTACTTAGCAAGTCTTAGAATTTCCCCTCATCTCCTGCTGCCGCATTCACATACGCAATACTCCGTTCAGGAACTGGATGGACTTCAAAGACCTCGGTATGAATTTTGCCAGGTCAGAGTACATTCAAATCCGGCCCCTGCATCTTCAAGTAGTTGCAAAGTATTCTTGCTGGTGCCGGTTCATTTATCTAAAGGTTTCGATGTGACGTTTGGTTGCCGGAATGGCGGAAGCGCCACGTAACACTTCCAATACCGAGGGCCCTTTCTCAATCTCTCTCAGGGAAGCGTACAGATGCTCTCATTTTAACTTAAGAACACAAAGCCCGCTTCCATAAGATGGAGTCTTTTTGAATATCTTGCCTGAATCCATTGATGCTACTCTGATGGCTGAGAGCGGCCTGAAGGTAGATGGAGCCACAGCAGACACCCGCGAACAATTAATCACCGTGTACAAGGAAAGGCTAGGCGGATGATTCTCCCATCACTGATGAGTTTTGTCGTCGAATCCACTGTAGCTCACAATTCCCGTCATATTCACGAAGAATCAGCGCGGATTTGGAGTTAATCCGCTCATGGCAGCTTCCATTATACCGTGACGATTTCAGTAAGGTTTCGACCGTTCCTCTTGGCTAGCTTTAACGCTCTATTTGTCAGATCGATAAGTGTTTCCGGTTTGTTGTCTTTAGAAGGTGAAAGAGTGGCACAACCTACACTGATAGTCAGTATCCTCGAATTTCCGGCAAAGCTATATTTGATTTTCTCTGACTCAATCAGGGTTCGAAGTCTATCGGCTCTACGGTATAAATGGAACACATCAATACCTGTTAGTACCACTCCCAAGGTATCCTTACCGTATCGGACCAATACACGACATTCCATATCAACTATGTCTTGACGCACAATTTGACTCAATCGAACTATCAAGTTTTCGCTCTGCTCTTGTCCATAGATATCCATGTATAACTCGAAATGATCAATGTCCAGCAAAATCATCGATATGGATTTTTTGTTGTCTAAATTGTCAGCAGTCCACTTGGACTGCAAAAAGTTGTTCAGCAGCACCTTGTTGTATGTACCCGTCTTTGTGTCAACGAATATTTGAGTGAAAAAATCCGTGTTTTGTCTCTCTAGCCTTCTTCGTAATACGGATAACTTGTCGACTTGGGCAAAGGCATTGGAGCATATTCTTGCTTCGAGCACAGTCTGGTAGATGCCAAATACGAAAAACGGACCAGCGATGGACTGAAAGATAGTCTGGGTTCTGTTATCGACAACACCAAGAGCAATATTGAAAATTAACATTTCCATGCCAAAAAGAACGAGCATAATCAAAAGATCTCCGGTTCTGTAGAGAGCCAGTATTAGCATGGAAAACGTATAGATAATGAAGCCAGTCGTAATAAGTTTCAGTGGGAATATAAACCTGGAATGGATTTCCATTGGAGTGAAAACGACAGCCGGTATCGTTATCAATGCTACTGGTAAAATGAACCACCTGAGTTCTGAATGAAAATGGACTGGATAAAGTTTGGAGTAATATAGGGCAAAGACTGGACCAGCCAGGGAAAATACAAGGAAAATGATTTTAGATCTAAACTCGCCACCCCAATTCGGGGATATGGTTAGCAGGGCCATCTCGCCTTTCAATCCCGCGAAAAAGAAGGAAAATAAGGCAAGCAAGCCCAAGTATAGGGAAGCAATGCGTTTTTTTCTGATTATCAGTATCGAAAACTGATATAAGACCATTATAAACAGGCCCCCGAGAAAAATTGAATCAATGGCGAGGGATTTCTCCCGCATAGCCAATAAATCTTCATATGGTCCGATGCAAATAGGACGGTTTAACCCACCATTAGCATTGTGATAGTTGGAAATGCCAATTGCGATGGTCATCGAATCACCTCTTGTTTTAACAGGCACAAGAACAGACTTGTTTGCTGGAACAGATTTCTCGTGATTCGCGTCTACATCACCAATTTCGCTAATTTTTCTGCCATCGACATAAATGTCCGCATTTGGTGTTGTGTTATAAGTTCTGATCGCGAGTGTATCGGTTTCATCCCCAAAATTCTTGAGAATCCTTAGGCTGTAAGTAGCCACTCCACGCGGTTTAATCCTGCTGTCGATCCGGCTTAGTTTATCCCAATAGGCTGGGACAGGAGCGTATAAATCGGGGGTCTGATCGACAATGGAATTGTAGGTTTCCTCGTTAACAGCTTGGTTCCAGTGGAACGCCCATTCGCCAAGGAGTTCAATACAACCATCGGATTTGAAATCATGATCTCGGATATCCATCACACCAGTTTTTGCAAAGAGAGTGGTTTGCGGCTTAACAACAAACAATAATGAACACATCACCACTACTATGAGTATCGATAAGGAGACAAAATAAATAAATAATCTACTCATGTTTATCTTTGAATTTCAAATATACGGAGGTTAAACTTCCCCGTCAAGAGAACAGTGTCAAAGATTCTGCGTAAACCCTCAGTTGGAGTACTTTGGGAGTTATGATTTCTGATCTTTCCTTATTCAGATGTTATCCTTCACTTGCAGGTGGGAACTGCAACATTGGACAGCCTTACCGCTCAAGGTATCAATATTGGTTTCTCATTGAGAAAAGAATCAATTATCCTCCTCCTGATTTCCTGCCATTATCCCAATCCTGATAAGTCTTTAATGCATCTATAATCGTCAGATTGCGAACTTTTGTGCAAGATATCATACGCTGCCGCCAGCAAGACATCAGAAAAATTTAGCGCTACATTGAAGTATTGTAACTCAGAATCATGTAAACGGTGATATGACGCAAGTAGAATACGAGGATCCTGTTGTCAGCACTTGTCAACAGATTTTCGGTTTACCAGCTCCCTTTCCTTGGCAGCGCCTAATCATTGCAAACGTACTGGATGCCATACTGACTCATAACAAGGGGCAGGATGAGAAAAACACGCAAGTTGATTTTGAAAGCCTTCGGCAAATTGCGGTGCTCCCAACGGGTGCCGGGAAGAGCCTGTGCTGGATGCTTCCAGCCGTTCTATCTGGCAAGTTAACCGTTGCCGTGTTTCCACTACTCTCACTTATGACCGATCAGAAAAGACGTCTTGACGATTTCGGTGTAAGTGTCATAACTATGCGCGGAGGACTAAGCCAAAGTGAGCGTAGGGCCGGATGGGCCAGTCTTGAAAGTGGACAGATTTCAATTGTTATCACCAATCCGGAAATACTGCAAAGTTCATCGGTAGTCAGGCGTCTAGGGGAGCTTAAACCGAAATTCCTTGTTGTCGATGAAACTCACACCGTCAGTCAATGGGGAGAGAGTTTTCGGCCCGCTTGCGCAGGTATTGGTAGGCTTGTCGAGCAGTGGGATCCTCCCGTAGTACTCGCTCTCACAGCCACCGCAGGGCCACATATTCGCGATAGGATAACAGAGTTGTTATTCAATGGCAAACTTCCGAACAGTGTTCTGGCAAACCCCGATAGGCCCGAAATAAAATATGGCGTAATTCCAACTCTTAGCCGCAATCATGCCCTGGAACGCCTGGTTCGCAACGAACCTAGGCCTCTAATCGTTTTTGGTCCAACCCGCTCCTCCGTTGCGGAATCCGCCCGTCTGCTGCGGAGACGGCTGTGCAGTAAAGAAATACGTTTCTACCACGCAGGATTGACTCCTAAGGAAAAGCTGCAGCTCGAAGCCTGGTTTCTAGATAGCGAAGACGGGATACTCTGCGCCACCTGCGCCTATGGAATGGGCGTAGACAAGAAGAATATTCGAACAGTTGTGCATATGGCGCCTCCGGGTTCGGTGGAAGCTTATTTGCAGGAGTCGGGCCGGGCCTCCCGGGACGGCAAGGGGGCGCAGGCCTGGTTGATTTGGACTCCAAGGGATGTCAAAGTCCGGGGTGGCGGGATCTTGGAAGACTCGGGACCTGCCCCGGGTAAAAACGCCTCCAGCAACGCTCAAGTCGCTCTCCCTTCTCCCGGTGAAGTCATTGCGGCTCGCCGCCGGAGCATGCTTCAGTACACCACTTCTTCGGATCGCTGCCGCCGGATAGTGCTCCTGGAAGCCTTGGGTATTGAGGCCAATGACTGCGCCGGATGCGACGTCTGCGGCAAAGAAGCCTGGATGGCTCCGCCGGAAGAAGAAGCTATACTGAAGGTTGTCAAGTGGAACCGGAGAAGGTTCAGGAAGGGACAGTTGGCGCGAATTCTCATCGGCAAGCGGAGCCTGGAAATCCTCCGCTCAGGTTTGGAACTAACCCGGGGATTCGGGGCCCTGACAGGCTGGGAGATGGAGGATGTCGAGGAAGCGCTCGGCAGTCTGGAGACAGCCGGAAAAATTCGCTTGGAAAACCGATGGCCGTGGAAATCGTGTCTTCGTCTCGCTGAATATCCTGTCAGACGCCGGGTCCCGTGTTGCGCCGTCAAAAAGAATAAGGCAACAGGATAGCAGATATCTCTGGAAGTATAATATTCTCATAACAACTAATGCTATCTATAAGCGGAAAATACTATTGAATTGGAGTTAGCTATGAACTGTATTACCAAGATTCTCCGATGGGATGTCATCTCATTGGGCCTTCTGAGCGCTAGTCTTCTCGCATTTTCCTCCTGTCCTCGCAAGCCTTCCGCAGATACGGAAAACAAGCTGATGACTGAACCAGAAGCGATCGCAGCCGAAATCTCCGGTACGATTACTTTCGACGGGCTTTGGTTCCGGGAGGAGTTGGGTGGTTCGGGAACCCGGAGGTTGGATGTCGGAGAAATAGTGACCATTGTGGGCGAAAAGAAGCCGAATCCAGAGAACACGGATCGAATTTACACGCCGATCCGATTGTCCGATGGGACAGGGGGTTGGGTGAGTCATTGGTTCGTGATTCCGGAATCGATTCCCGCGGTGCTTACTAAGAACGCGAAGATCTATTCGGAACCAAAATTGAGCAAACTGACAACAAGTCCGGAACTCGAAGCGATGCATATCGTCGCTATCGGAGCGGAAGGAGATACTAACGGCTTCATTCGGGTTAGCTGCGCAACACCCGAAGGCTATGCAAGACTCGACGAATACATCAAGGCGGAATTAGTTTCCGAAAATGAAGACGATATCTTGGCCGCTCATCTTTACAAGTTGGCCATGGAGGCCGAAGATGAAGACATGAAAGCCGAATTTTTGGAATCGGCCTCTCAGTTGCGAAGTCCGGCTTTCGCCATAGCCATCGAAAATGCCCAGGGAGAAAGCCGAAGGCCTCGCTGCCACCCTCCTAGTTATTCAGGATGGGGCGACATCTCATGAAGTTCCAGACGAGCTCTCTTCTGTCGTGACCGTTTATAGCGATAATGATGTTCTGAAGACGACAGGCCGCTCAGAAACCAAAGATATCGTCGATGGAATTGAGGATTGGTGGTACGTCCTGGAATCCGGCGACTGGATCTTTGGCGGGTTCGTCGAAGTTGATGATCTCTAAGGAATTCCGAATCGCCGCCCCGCGGCGATGTCGGAAATGCCGAAACTGGCTCCATTGAACGCCTGATGCGAACTGCATAAGCGTGCTCCCTAAAAAGCCATGTAAGGAATAAAATATGCCGAAGAATGGACACAGATCAAAATACACCCTTTCCTAATTTTTTGGACGCTACACGCCGCCTGGATTACTTTTGGCCGCATTCTCCTTTGTCCGGCAAAAATCAAGTATTAAAAAGAACCTCAAACGAATTCTCTGGATATTAGTGGCCGTTTTCGGCCTCGTACTCATTGTGGTGGTCAGCGCGTGTCTTACCGAAAAAAGTCGTTCTAAGGACCTGGAGGTTGACTATCGCGTCATCTCCCCGAACATTCCCGAATCCCGTACATCGGAAATTCCCTCTTTGAAACTCGAATTTTACGGTTCGGTTGCTCGAGCTGAGGATATCGGAAAGGAAGTGGAATATTCCATTTCCATCAATCCCGCCATTTCCGGGACATGGATATGGGATGACGACCAAAGTCTCTCCTTTACTCCAAACAACCATTGGCCTGTAGGTACAGAATACAAAGTTCGTTTTCCCAAAGAGCTATTTGCGGACCATGTTGCGGTAGACGAAGGCTTTTCGTTCTCCATCGAAGCCATTAAGGTAGAGATCGTCAAATCGGAGTTTTACATTGATCCGAAAAACAGCGCTGTCAAGCGAATTCTGGTAACTCTCTCCTCCAATTATCCCATCGACCCCGCATCTCTGGACGGAAGGATTACCATCATCCCGAACCTCAAGGCAGATTCGGGGAGTTTCCACAATCGAGAGTACGACTTCACCGTCAGCCACAGCGATGACTTCCGGCAAACTTACATCGTATCCGAACCGATCGGTATTCCCGTCGAAGACGTCGATACTAGCATTCTGATTGCCAGGGGGCTGCGATCATCCTAGGGGGGGAGAACCGGTGAAAACTGGCGTGAGCGGCAAAGTAACCGTGCCGGGGCCATCAAGTTACGTTCGGGTCCTTTCGGCTGACCACAGCCTGGTACTTAACGAAAATCAGGAATACGAACAGGTTTTCGTTCTCTCCACTCGGGGAACCATTAGCATGAAAGAGCTTTTGAGCCATTTGGAGATTTGGCTTCTTCCTGTGGATCGTCCGGAACTTCCGGGACTCCGGGAATCCAAGAACCACCATTGGGGCGCTCTGGAAGAAATGGTGCCCAGGGTTCTGCAACTTGGTGAGTCTGTCGAACTGGATTCTATTCCAAATGAAACGGAATATGCGGATATTAACAGCTTTCGCTTCGATGCGCCGCAAGGCCGTTACCTTTACCTTAAATTCGCTGCGGGAGCTCGCTTCTACGGGGACTATTTTCTCAGCAAGGACTTCGAAACCATTTTTCGGGTGGACAACTATCCGAGGGAGCTGAACATCCTCTCGGAGGGATCTCTTCTGTCGATGAGCGGTGACAAGAAGATTTCCATCCTTACCAGGGGCATTTCAAGCGTAAACTACCGCATAGGAAGAATTCGCCCAGATGACATCAATCATCTGATATCCCAATCCAACGGCAATCTCGCCAATCTGCGGTTTGATGATTACCGATTTGGTGAATACAACATCACCGAGCAGTACTACGATCAGGGGAAGACGGCCATTTCGGATCCTGCGGAGGCGGAGTACATATTCTTCGACTTCTCTCGCTATCTCCACACCATTGCTGCAAGCAATCTTCGCTACGGACTGTTCTTCTTCGAGGTGAGCCACCAGAATAACGAAAACCGCTACTACGGCGACAAGCGCCTAATCATGGTGACCGACCTAGGCGTCTATGTGAAAACAGCAGCCGACGGCTCCCGAGATATGTTCATCCAGTCCCTCGCAACCGGCGCACCTGAAGAGAGAGAACAAACCCGTCGCCTTCATCGCGTCTCGGGAAGACGATATGTCCTTTCTACCCTACGAAGGAGTCGGGCGCCATTTGGACTACTCCGGATTCGAAGTCGGAGGAATCCGCGGTGCAACTGATCCCAAACAGCTAAACGCCTTTCTGTTCTCCGACAGAGAGCTCTACCGGCCCGGCGACGAAATGCGCCTTGGCGCCATCGCAAAATCCGGCGACTGGAATATTGATATTGCAGGCACGCTGCTGGAATTCAGGATCACTGATTCCAGGGGATCGGAAATCCACTCCGAGAAACGGCGACTGTCTTCATCCGGCTTCGAGGAGTTCCAGTATGCGACGCAGGAATACTCCCCAACCGGTGCCTATGACGCCTCGCTTTACCTCGTAAGAGAAACCCGGACTCTCGACGAGAAAATTCTACTGGGTTCTACGACTTTGAAGGTGGAGGAATTCCTTCCCGACAACCTCAGCATCAGCGCCTCGTTCCTGCCCCAGGCTACCGATGGCTGGATTTCTGCCGAAGAACTCAAAGGCGTCGTCAGCATCCGGAATCTATTTGGAACACCAGCCATGGGGAATCGAGTTTCAGCCCAGATTACTCTGTCACCGGGTTACCGGCGGTTCCGGGGGTACGAGAACTACAAGTTCTTCGATCCCCTGCTTAAGGACAATAAATACCAGGAGGACCTCGGGGAACGGAAGACTGACGACTTAGGGCGATGCGAGTTCCCTATCGACCTGAGCCGATTCGAGGAGGCGTCCTACAACCTTCAGTTCTTTGTCGAGACCTTCGAAAAGGGAAGCGGACGCAGCGTGAGTTTCGAAACATCGACATTCATCTCGCCGCTTGATTATCTGGTGGGATACAAGACAGACGGCAGTCTAAGGTACATCAACAAGGATTCCATCCGGTCTGTGGAATTTCTGGCTCTCGATTCGTCCATGAACCCGAAGGCCGCAGAGAATATGACTTTGGAAATCAGCGAAATCCGTTACGTCTCCACGCTGGTTCGACAGCCCAACGGGATTTTCAAGTACGAATCCGTGGAGAAACCCAGTAGCATCAGCCGTGAACCTATTAACCTGTCGGCCCTGGGAACCACCGTCAACCTTCCGACGGGGACAGCCGGGGAGTTCGAGGTGGAGATCGTCGGACCCGATGGCCGGCAGTACAGCCGTTTCGAATACTCCGTCAAAGGAGCCACAAACGTCGAAAGACGACTCGACCGTAACGCCGAACTGGAAATGACTCTGAACAAAACGGACTACGAGCACGGCGAAACGGTTGAAATCTTCATTAAGGCTCCCTATTCCGGGGCCGGCCTAATCACCATTGAGAGCGACAGGGTATACGCCCACAAATGGTTCCGAATCGACGGCTCGTCAACCACGCAAACTATTCGCGTCCCCCAAGATTTGAAAGGAAACGGCTATGTCAATATCTGCTTCCTAAGATCATTGGATTCTCCTGAAATCTTTATGAGCCCGTTGAGCTACGGCGCGATGCCCTTTTCGGTTAGTCGGGAGAAGCAGACGAACCGCATCGAGTTGGTTATCCCCGACGAGGCCAAGCCGGGACAGCCATTCCCGATTCGATATTCCACGTCCCGGGAAGGGAAAATCGTGGTTTTCGCCGTTGACGAGGGCATTCTTCAAGTGGCCAAATACTCCGCACCGAATCCATTGGAATTCTTCTTCCGGAAACGAGCGATGGAAGTCTCAACGGCTCAGATTTTGGATCTGTTGCTGCCGGAATTCTCGGTCGTTCAATCCATCGCCGCTATGGGCGGGGGCGCTCTTGGAGAATACCTGGACAGGAATTTAAATCCATTTCGCCGCCGCAAATTGGAACCGGTTGCATATTGGTCGGGTATTCTTGATTCCGGGCCGGAAGAAGACCTGCTGGAGTACACCATACCGTCTCATTTCAACGGAACCCTGCGGGTCATGGCTGTCGCCGTCTCGGACGATGCTGTGGGTGGGGCGGAACAGTCGGCGTTAATCCGCGACACCTTCATCATCAAACCCAGTGTTCCTTTGGCGGCGGCTCCTGGCGATGAGTTCGAAGTATCTGTAACCGTCGCCAACAATCAGAAGGGATCGGGGAAGAATGCGGCTGTCCGCCTGGTCGTCGATCCCGGTCCTGGTCTATCGATATTTACAGAGCCCGTCGTTGTTATGGATATCCCCGAAGGCCGAGACGAATTGGCCGTCTTCCGGGTTCGGGCCGGCGATACTCTCGGCGAGACAACACTAAAATTTACGGCTTCGGCCAATAACGAGGCATCAGATTACACTACGTCAATCAGTTTGCGTCCGGCAATGCCCTATCGAACGACGGTCCATTCGGGTTTTGTACGTAAAGGCAAAGGAACTATCACGATGCCACGGGTTGTCCGGAATGAGCTAGCAACTCATGAACTTTCCCTTTCTTACCTTCCCATTGGTTTAGCCAAAGGATTGCACTTCTTCCTGGATAAATACCCCTATGGCTGCACGGAACAGGTAGTCAGCTCGACATTCCCGCTATTATACCCCGACTTGCTGGAAGGACTGAACCTGACATCGAAACAAGCCGGCAACAAAATTCGAGAAACTATCCGGATTCTCCAATCCCGCATCAAAATCGATGGCTCGGTAGGATTGTGGACGTCCCGCTCTGAATCTATTCCGTTGATAGACGCCTACACGGCGATGTTTCTCCACCAGGCCCGGAAGGGGGGATTTGACATTTCCGACAGCTTGTATGATGCTAGCTTGAGACGCTTGGGCACCATCGCCGGATCGGAGGGGAGTAGCCGATATGAGGTGATCGAAAGGGCGTTCGCCATTTATGTCCTCACACTTAACGACCAGGTGACTACGCCGGAAATCGAACGGCTGAGAAAGCATCTTGATGAAGAACACGAGAATTGGGAGACGGGTTTCCCCGGTCTGTTCCTCGCCGGGAGCTACGCCATGCTCCAGCAGAACCGTCAGGCCTCTGCTATTCTGGGCAAAATAAAGCGGCAGTACCAAGAAGATGGGGCCCTATTCTACCTCGACAAGCTCAGCTATTCCGCCTTTTATTTACGAACTCTCGCCGCACACTTTCCCAGACGCCTCAAGGACCTATCGGATGATCTACTCGAATCCATCGCCGAAGAATTGGAAGCCGGGGACTACACTACATTCTCGGCCAACTTCACATTAATGGCCGTGGATTCCTATCTAAATGAAGTTCCAGATCCGGAGCAAGGGAATTTTGTCGTCACAGAATATAGATCCGATGACTCCGATTCAGTTCTAACCGTCACGGGAGAAAGTTTGTTCTTGACGGAGTTTTCCCCTTCGGCCAACCGTTTAGAGATACGCAACAGTGATGATTTGAACCTGTTCTACCAGGCTCTTCGCGCCGGCTTCGATGCCGCAGAGCCAGAAGAGGCCGTCTCTTATGGAATCGAAGTTTTCAGGGAGCTGCAAGACGCCAGGTGGCTATCGTCGATATCCTGCCGGCAGGATTCGAGGTAGATATCGCGTCAGTACGGGAATCTATGAAATCCGGTTCCTGGAGACCCGAATACGTCGATATCCGGGAAGATCGCATCATCCTTTTCGGAACTGTCACTGACAGCCTGGAAAAGTTCAACTATACGATCCGTCCCATCGCCCGGGGAGTCTTCATCTCTCCGCCGATCTACGCGGAAGCGATGTACGATAGGTCAACATGGTCGATGCATCCGGCTCCGGCCGTCACAGTCGAATAGAACTGCAAAAGTATCTGCTGTTCGGGGCGGCGGTGCTCATTGCCATCCTGACAGTTCCGATTCTCGTCCCGAGTCGAACCATCCTGGAAGGCGTGCCGAAATCCCTTCTGGTTACGGATCGGCACGGTGTGCCTCTCAGGTTGTTCCTTGCCGAGGATGACAAGTACCGGTTGTTTCGCCACATCGCGGATTTCTCTCCCCAATTCGTGAAAATAGTTCTGCTCCAGGAAGACCGCCACTACTACCGCCATCCCGGAGTGAATCCGATATCACTGGTCCGGGCCGGATGGCAAACCTATGTGACGCGAAAACGGCGCATTGGTGGATCGACGATTACCATGCAGTTGGCTCGCCTTCGATACGGCTTCGCCACACATAGTATACTGGGAAGTTCCGGCAGATTCTGGCGTCGATTCGGCTGGAAATCTTCCACGACAAACAGGAAATCCTTGAAGCCCATCTCAATCTCGTCCCCTGTGGAGGCAACATCGAAGGATTCCCCGCGGCGGCTCTCTACTATTTCAATAAGGATATTGGTGAGCTGACGCTATCCGAGCAATTGCTTCTTGCGGTGATTCCCCAGGACTCGACCGCCCGGGCTCCCCGCCCTGATTTTCTTCCAGCGGAATTGCTAGAAGCACGTTCCATACTGGCTGATTCCTGGATAAAACGAAATCCGAAAGATGTAGAAATCTCCGAAATTTTGACCATGCCAATCTCTGCCAAGTGTCAATTTCCCTTTGAAGCCCCTGATTTCGGCGAATATCTTGACCATACCCTCCCGTCATCGGATGCAAGGGTAACTTCGACTTTGGACCTGAATATCCAAAACATGGCGGAAGACCTGTTGGAAAGGCATATAGACAAATTTCATCGCTATGGCGTCCTGAATGGCGCCGTCATGATAGGCGATTATCGAACCATGGAGGTTTTAGTCAGCGTCGGATCCGCCGATTACACAGATGAAAGCATCCAAGGTCAAGTGAACGGCACCACGTCCAAGCGGTCGCCAGGATCGACTTTGAAACCGTTCATCTATGCCTTGGCAATGGATCAGGGATTGATCACTCCGGACACGGTTCTTAAAGACACGCCGGGAAGCTTCAACGAGTATACGCCTGACAATTACAGGAGTGATTTCAAGGGAACCGTTCCGGCTTGGCGGGCTCTTGTGGATAGCCGAAACATCCCAGCCGTTTCGCTGGCCAATAGTCTAATCAACCCCGATCTGCACGACTTGCTCGCTATTGCGGGCCTCGAAGGTCTTAAAAACAAAGATTACTACGGCCTGTCCATCGTTTTGGGTAGCGCAGAAGTCAGTATGATAGAACTCACGTCGCTGTACGCCGCATTGGCCAATGCCGGCCGTTACAATCAATGGCGGATTGCCAAGACAGATCCGAAAGAGAACGCACCTGGCGTGCATCTGGTATCTCCCGAAGCAGCCTGGCTGACTTTGGAGATGCTAACCCTAAATCCGCCTCCCTTCGAATACCGCCCTGGGGAAACAGAGGGCATTCCGGTAGCTTTCAAGACCGGAACCTCTATCGGCTTCAAAGATGCGTGGTGTGTTGCCGTTTTTGGTTCCTATGTGGTGGCAGTTTGGATCGGAAATTTCAACGGCCTGGGCAACACGGCCTTCCTTGGACGAAGCATGGCTACCCCCCTGCTGTTTCAGATAGTAGATGGACTTCTGGCCCGGGAAACAGGTCATTGGCGTTTCTGGCAGGGACTTCCTCCTGGAACTCTGCGCAAGGTTCCTGTCTGCGCCGTATCCGGGGAACTCCTTGGAGAATTATGTCCCACATCGACTCCCGGATGGTTCATACCCGGAGTTTATCCTATTAGTCGATGCGACATTCATAGAGAAGTTTTCATCGATACAATCACCGGCTATCGCACCGATCGTCGAACCGATCCGGGCATCATCGCCCAGGTGCGTGAGTTTTGGACATCGGATATGCTGGCCCTCTTCGAGGAGGCCGGCCTGCCCCGGCTTACGCCACCGCCCTATCCGCCCGATTCCTTCCGATACGGCATCAGGGGAGGAAGTCCTCCACAAATCATCTATCCTCTTCAGGGGCTATCGCACATACCTGATCCTGAGCATCCTCGTTACTCCGTGCTGGTCCTAACGGCTTCTGCGGATGCGGACGTTTCGGAACTGCTGTGGTTTTTCGACTCCTCCTTTATCGGTCGAAGCACTCCTAATGAAGTTTTGGAGTGGACCGCTCCTCCAGGACGCTACGAGTTGACAGTTGTGGACGATTCGGGGCGTAGCTCTACCATCTTACTGGACATTGAACATCGATCACTTGACTTCACCAACTAGCAGGACAAATCAAAACTATCTTCGAGCACCTCCTTTATCAGCACTTCTCTGTTCAATACAAAAACCAGGAGCCTCACTAAACACTGCTTTTCCGAGAACGATAATGGGGTGATTATCAGCCTTTCACAGCTCCGCACTAAACCTCTTTGCATCTCGAAGGGCTGGATGCTAGGGTATTCTCATACGGCCGTTTTCCGGGAATTTGTATGTCCGATATTCCGCTGTCGTTCTACCCTTCGCTCAGGGGACATCCTTCAACCCCGCAACGAAAAAGGATCTGGTTCAAATCCGCCTTACTTCCCTGCTTCCTTTTAGCGCCCCTGCACCTTTCGGTCGAATCCCGATTCGACCGAAAGGTGCAGCCAGGCATCAGTATGCCAGCGGGAATAAACTATCTTGCCTTTACCAACAAACTTTTGCACAAGGCGGAAGAAAAGCTCTTGCCTTTTAGCTTCTCCTCCGAGGAAACCCCTGGCGAAAAGCTCGGAAACATATCTATTCGCCTTAGCAAGCTCCTTTTAATCAATTACCCACTAAATTCTGGCTCTTGCCAACCCTCAACCACGAAATTTTCGGTCACGCGGCGAGGGTTCGGGAATTTGGAGGTCGGATCACCCGGCTCGGCTTGTCCGTGCCTCCTCCCTTCGACATGAGTCTTCCCTACATCCAATTCAGTTCCTACTAAGGCAGAAAACGAAGAAAAAGGAGATGACAGACTTAACCTGTTTCTAGGATAAATCATGATAATCGGAGGAAGCGAGGCCTCAAGTATGCTGGCCAGGGTTATTACTAGAAACGCCCTGTTGGACAAAAAATTGACCTACCAGGATGTCCTGCTTTTTCTCTTCGCCAACAATGATATAAATGGCTACACCCTGATTACGGATGAGGATAGACCTTATTCAGACGTGTACTCCTACGGGAGTACTTGGGGAAACTGTACCCGGTCTATAACACGAGTTTCTACACTCTGCATCGCTATGCTCTTATTGCTTTGACGACCGATCCCATAAATTACTTTGCCCTCTCTAGCGTTTTTTATAGCTATTTGTACTCTGGTAATAGTGAAGGAGCAGTGTTGATGGTGCCATTGGGAAGAAACCTAGATTACCTCCCCAAATTTCGTTTTACCTTCATCCTTACGGCACAAAACTCGTTTTGGATAACTACTTGAGAGTAATAGACAGCATAGTGGTGCTGGAAATGGCAGGACAAGGGACTGAAGCAGTCGTGGAGGATCGGAGCTCAGCTTTGGAACCTCCCAATTGATAAAGATTTTTCCCTCAATCTGGGCCGCAATTTTGGTACCAGCCACTGCTTCGATATGTCTCGGTAAAAATTTATTCAGACATCATCAAGGTTGAATCTCCAAAAGGCCTGGGTTTTTGGGGATCCATCAAGCTTCGTTAAGATCTTCGTACTGTATCAAATTCTACGGTTGGATTGGTACTCGAGCTGGCGGGCAAGACGAGTGGATTTATCCAGTCAGAAGTCCTGTCCGAACGTTTCATCGTTCGAGCTGGTCTGAGCATCGGAATGTAGACCCATAGGCGGGCAGCGTCCGACACACCCGCCGGGGCTCATCCGAGTTGTTCTCTGACCGCTAAACTTTTTCCGCAAAAGGGGTCGAAATATTGTTCATTCCAAGATAAGCGCTTAAATGCCTTTGATAACAGAGTCTTGGAACGACTTCCTTTACTCTTTTTCCGACCATCTTTAGTAGGTGTTTTGAGCTTTAAGTCCGCGGCGCTCTGCGATGTTTCCCGCGCGGCCAGCCGCGAATAATCCCGAGGCGGACGATACCGCTTTGCCAGGAACAAAATATCCTTGGATACTGATGGCTCATAGTTCTGCAGAAATAATCGATGATACAGTTAGTTTGATATGTTTTGCTTCAAGTAGTAGAATGTAGGTAAATAATTCTAACTAGGGAGCTTAACAGTGAAAACCAAAGGAAACCCAACCCAAGGCCTTGCCGGGGCAACACTAGGGTTCTTCATTGGTTTTGCGGCGGTGTCGCTTTTCGGTCCAACGGTAGGTTTCTTGAAAGAGGGAACAGGGGTTTCGCCAACGCTGGCAGGATTGCTGATTTCCATCCCCAATCTTTCAGGCTCCTTGCTTAGGGTACCATTTTCGGCAATGGTGGACACCACAGGGGGACGAAAGCCCTTCCTGATACTACTCACCATCTCCCTGATAGGAGTTCTGGGACTTGCGCTTCTAATTACGGTAGCAGGTGAGAATATCGGCTCATTTTATCCCTGGCTCCTCGCTTTCGGCATATTGGCAGGTTGCGGCAGCGCTACTTTCTCAGTGGGTATCAGCCAAACATCCTATTGGTTCCCCCAAAAACGGCAGGGTACCGTACTCGGTATCTACGCCGGGGTTGGAAATCTTGCGCCTGGACTCTTTGCCCTCCTCATAGCCACCGTAACACTGCCGCTACTTGGATTGGCGGGTTCCTACTACGTATGGCTCACTCTTCTCGCCCTTGGAACCATTGGCTATGCCCTACTAGGTCGAAACGCATGGTATTTTCAATTCCTAAAGAGCGGATATTCGCCTGCCGAGGCGAAAAAAGCGGCCATGGAGTCTAAGGGACAAGAACTCTTCCCCAAGGCCAGGATTTCAGAAAGCCTAGCGCACTCGGGTAAATCCTGGCAGACCTGGGCGCTGGTTGCGGTTTACTTCTGCACCTTCGGAGGGTTTATGGCACTAACAGGGTGGCTGCCAAAGTACTGGACATCCTATCATGGCACTACACTTGCTTTGGCCGGGGGCCTTACCGCGCTCTACTCGTTAACCGCTTCGTTAACTCGGGTTGTGGGTGGCGGATTTTCCGACAAAATAGGTGGTAGCAAGGCTGCCCTGCTTTCCCTGCTGGTAACACTGATAGGGGCTCTGATTATTGGGTTTACTGGTACCTTGCAGCTTGCGATATTTGGAATAGTTTTAATGGCTCTGGGAATGGGAGTTTGCAATGCCGCGGTATTCAAACTTGTTCCTCAGGAAATTCCCGATGCAATTGGAGGTGCGGCTGGATGGGTTGGGGGACTAGGAGCCTTCGGGGGCTTCATAATACCCAATTTGATGGCCCTATTTGTTGACAGGTACTCTTCAGACATCGGCTATGCACGGGGATTTCTAACCTTTGTGGCCTTGGCCATAGTCTCCGCGCTGATGATTCTGCTAATCAATACCTTTGGACTGAAGGCTAAAGGAAGAAAGACATGAGAAGCATCAGAACAACCTGCAGTTATTGCTCGGTCGGATGCAATTTTGACGCGAAGCTGAATGAGGGCAAATTGCTTTCATTTCTGCCTACCAGGGAATATCCCGTAAACCTTGGCAAATCCTGCCCAAAGGGTTTTCATCTACTCAAACCCCTAGATGCGCCAGATAGGGCCTTATATCCAATGCTTCGAAACTCAGAGGGAAAATTGAAGAGGGTGAGTTGGGATGCGGCCCTGGCCGAATTCGTAGGCAGATTCAAATCGCTCAAAGAGAAACACGGACCTGAGTCCGTGGCCTTCATCAGCACAGGGCAAATACCCCTCGAGGAGATGGCACTGCTAGGCGCGTTATTCAAATTCGGAATGGGCTTTCTGCATGCCGACGGAAACACAAGGCAGTGTATGGCAACCTCCGCCGTAGCCTATAAGCAGGCATTCGGATTCGACGCCCCCCCGTTCACCTATAAGGACTTCGAAGAGTCCGACCTGCTGATTTTTATTGGCGCAAACCCTGCCATTTCCCATCCTGTGATGTGGAACAGGGTTGAAATGAACAAACACAATCCGAGAATTGTAGTTATTGATCCAAGGAAGACAAAAACCGCTGCTGAAGCAGACCTGCATATTCAGCTCAAACCAAAGGGAGACCTCGATCTTCTCTATGCAATTGCCCACGTACTTCTGGAAAACGGCTGGATTGACAGAAATTTCATTTCCTCATCCACATCGGGGTTCGATGATTTTCGAAAACATGTAAAAAATTATGCGCCCGAAAAAGTGAAAGAGAGAACCGGCGTCTCAAGAGAGCAGGTGGGTGAACTCGCAGAAATGATTCACAGGGCGCATGCGGCATCCTTCTGGTGGACAATGGGCGTGAATCAGAGTCATCAGGGAGTAAGAACGGCTCAGGCAATAATCAATATTGCACTGATAACCGGGAATATAGGCCGCCCGGGCACCGGTCCCAATTCCATTACGGGTCAGGCAAATGCCATGGGGTCGAGGCTGTTTAGCAATACTACCAGCCTTCTTGCAGGATACGATTTCCTAAAAGAAGAGGATAGGAACAAAATAGCAGAGCTACTGGAACTTGAGCCTGCGCTGATACCGAATAAAAACGGCATGCCCTACCACAAGATTCTTGAAGCTGTGAATGAGGGCAAAATCAGGGGTTTATGGATAATTGCAACTAACCCTGCCCACTCATGGATTGATAGAAACAGTCTGTATCCAAAATTGGAAAAACTCGATTTCCTTGTCATTCAGGATTTATTTACAACAACCGAGACCGCGAATTACGCCCACCTCTTGCTTCCCGCGGCAGGAAGCGGCGAAAAGACGGGTCTCATGATTAATTCTGAAAGGCGCATTGGCATAGTTGATAGAATCATTAACCCACCGGGAGAAGCACGGAGTGATTTCGATATTTTCAAGGCCCTGGCAAAGGCCTGGGGCTGCGATGCAATCTTTTCCAGGTGGAATAGCCCCGAGGCAGTTTTCGCCATTCTGAGGGAGGCGTCAGCGGGCCAGCCCTGCGATATAAGTGGTATCGATGGCTACGACATGATTCGCTCAACAGGCGGCATCCAATGGCCATTTTCCTCTGACAAAGCGGATGAGGCAAGTGAACGCCGGCTGTTTGAGAACGGTCACTTTTTCACACCCGATGGCAGGGCCAGAATGTTGTTTGATGAATCAAAAGGTGTTCCCGAGCCTCCGGATAAGGCATACCCAATAGAGCTGCTAACCGGCCGAGGTTCGGTTGCGCAATTTCACACTCAAACTAGAACTGGGAAGGTTGATATCCTCAACAGGCTTTGCAGCTCCCGCTGCTATGTCGAGGTTAACCCGGAAGACGCCGAAAAGTGGGGATTGGCAAATGGTGACGAGGCGGAGCTGTCTTCTCGCAGAGGAAGTGTTGTGGTTAAAACCGTTATTTCGGATGCTGTAGAGCCCGGCCAGGTTTTCATGCCGATGCACTACGAGGAAACCAATCGCCTAACCCATCCCGCCTTCGATCCATTTAGCGCCGAACCTGCCTATAAGAATTCTGCCATTCGTGTAAGCCGGGTCAGGGCTGCGGGGTCAAAATGAGCAGCTTGTGCGGCCTGGTTTTGATGGGGGGAAAAAGCCGGCGTATGGGCTCGCCAAAGGAGTTTCTGTCCTACCACAAGATGGCGGAATCCAAACGGATGTACCAGCTCTTGGAAAGATTAAGTCAGGGCGGCGCCTACTATTCGCTAAGATCGGACCAGGCCCGGTTGGAGCCATATCGCGATGCCAGGCAGATTATCGACTCCCACGATGGCTGGGGACCCCTTGCGTCGCTAGTTGATGCCTTCAAACATGTGAAAAACTCCAGTTGGCTCGTTGTCCCGGTGGATATGCCCTTTCTGGACAAGGGCGATTTGCAAAGATTGCTCAATGCCAGAACTAAGGGGAGGGGCATTATCGCGTTTGTGGATGGAAGAGGCGTCATTGCGCCCATGCCAGCAGTGTATGAGCACTCAGTGGCTCAGATGGCCCGGGAACTAATCGCCCGGGGACAGCGAGCCATTAGGGCACTTGGGGATGGCACGGAAATCCTCGCCCTGGAACCAGAGAATGCTGAGCATTTAAAGAATATAAACACGCCCAGGGATAGTAGACTGACAATGGGGGCACTCCACATGAAGTGGGGACAATCCCATAGCTCCAGGTGCTTTAGCCAAATGAAGATGCGGAAAGCCTGGCCTAGATAGCCTTTCCAGCTTTGAGACAGCGGGTGCATACCTTCATCTGTCTGCCTCTGCCACCTGCTCCAACTTTGACGAGGTTGGGTCTAAAAGACCGTCTTGTTTTCACACCTATGTGCTGGCCGGCCCCGCCCTTTTTCTTTGGAAGACCCTTTCGGGGCACATTGTTTCCGAAAATCGTACCCTTTCCACAAATCTCGCATTTCCTAGACATGTCTCACCTTCAATACGTGAAATCAAAGCTAACTTAACACGGCGAATTTGTAAAGTCTATGAGATCCGCAGATTCTAAGCTTGATTGGTGCTTAGCTGTCTAAGAGCAAATACTCCGCGAGCCAGTATATCCGCGATTTCCTTCTTGCGATGCGGAGGTAGCGACTCGTCCTCCCTCAGCAAGCTCTCCCAACTTGCCTTGAAGCCCTCTGGCAGGACTTCCATAAGGGCCAGGGAGGCGGTAAATACCCGTGGTCCCGATTCGAACATATGGTTTATAGCGAAGAGGATTTCCACTATCACCCGCAGGAAACCCGAGAGCGAAAGACGAAAGTAAAGGAGATCGTTCTTCATCGTCGCGGCCCCGAGGTCGCCCAAAAAATGATCGATGCGACGGTGGCAGGATTCAATCCAGGTAGACCAAAAAACATCGGGCAGGTTGTCGAGCCTTTCCAGAATTTTATCGATCCAGTCCGTTCTGGACCAAACCACAGTTCCAGTAGAAATGCGATGAAAGAGATAGGTGCCACGCTCCCTGGAGAGCCAGCGGTCGTCGCAGGTTAATTCGAGTACATTTTCAACTCGGCTAGTGTCCTTGTAGGATATACGAACAGGGAGATCTTCCATTAGGAATCTATCCTTTTCCTTGCTCGAAGAGGTTTCGAAATAGCGTATATTCGGAAAGGCGACTGCCCGTTCGACCTTGTCGGGAATTCTGGAATCTCGGAAGACATCGAGAGTAATCGAAAAATGGGGATCGTATATGTCTTTTTCGACAAAATGCTGGAGGATTACGGTTTGCACTCCATCCCAGAGTTTTATAATTTCAACGATATCGTTAACTACCTTCTGAACCTTGACTTTCACTCTCCTGTCCTTTTGCGTTGTTTTCAGTATATAAGTTTAGCATGGGCCAAGCTTATGAGTCACCGAATGCGCGTGCCTATATTGTTGGACTTGGAGTACCCGATAGAGTATCGCAGCTAGTCGATAGGCTTGTGAAAGATTTGATTGGAATTGGCGGCGAAGCTGGAATAGGAATGTACAGGTATTCAGACGCCGATGGGGAAAAATCTGAAAAGAGCGGAGAGAAGAGAGTGGGCAGATCAGAAGTAACTACTTGGCCGATGGAACCGATGGTTCCAATCCTAATCTCCTTTGAGCGTCCCAAGACCCCGGTGACAGGTTTGTTGCCCCCCTGCGAGAGTGTGATCGAAATAGGGAAGAATTTGATTCTGCATAGGCCCAGCAGGTGGATCACGCTACCGGTGAATTCCAGCGGCTGGTTTGGAAACCTGCGGCAGAAACTTGAGAGCTGTTTGCAAGAGCAGGAAAAGCAGGCTGCGATGCATGTGGATGATTCAATGCTTCCACTCTGTCTGGGGCTACCACTTCTGTGCATCGATGAATATAAAAAAGAATCCTTCCCGAAGGCGCCGGAGCTTAGTATCGATGAGGTTCTCGGATGGAGGGCCCTCCCGCTAATCTGCTGGGAAGTCGAATATCTGCCCCACCGGCCCTGGCACCACTCGGTTTATTGGACTCCGATTTGGAAACGAAGGCTGCGAAGAGCTATGAGCATATTCAACAGAGATGAGGATATTGTCTAGGTTCAACCAAACTGCTATCATTTTTCCAAATGGATGAGAGTTTGTCTCCAAGCATGGAGGACTATCTGGAAACGATTCTGCTGCTGGAAAGGAAGAACCGGGTTGCAAGGGTAAAGGATATTGCCCGCGGACTGTCCGTTCAGATGCCCGCGGTAACGGCTGCCCTGAAGAGCCTGAAAAATCGCGCCTTGGTGGAATACGAAAAAAACTCCTTCATCAACCTGACTCCCAAGGGACTCGCGCTAGCTCAGAAGATTTTGAGGAAACACGAGATATTGGTTAATTTCTTCAAGTTAGCGCTTGGACTTGAGGGTGATAACGCCGAACATCAGGCCTGTCAAATCGAACACGCGATAAACCAGGACACTGCTAAAAGATTTTTGAGGCTTACGCACTGGATTCAGAAAAACAACAAAGATACACTAACGCCAGGAGATATAGAGACTGAGACAGAGAATCGCAGAAGCGGCAATATGGCAGCTTGGACAATTTAAACTCTGCTTCTCTGAACTAGTAGCCTGTAACTGGGACAAATATCGCCAAGGGGGCAGGTGCCGCAGTCGGGATTTCTGGACATACAATACTTGCGACCATGGAAGTTGATCCTCATCGAGAAATCGATATGACGTTCTTTTGGGACAATCACTCCGATTGCTCTTTCAATCTTGATTGGGTCCGACTCTTCTGTTAACCTAAGCCGCCTGCAAACCCGTCCAAAATGTGTATCTACAATTATCCCCGGGAGTCCCCAAATGTGCGATCTGATAACATTGGCACTCTTCCTTCCAATCCCGGAGAGCGAAATCAGGCTCTCCATTTCCTGCGGTACTTCACCTCCGTATTCCTCCACCATCCTTTTCGCACCACGAGTCAGATTCCTGGCCTTCTGCCTGAAGAAGCCCAGTGGATGAATGATTTCTTCCAATTCCCGAATATCAGCACCTGCCAACTTCCGCACACCGGGATAGAGTCTGAAAAGCCCAGGGGTAACCCTATTCACAGCCGCATCAGTTGTCTGAGCCGAAAGGGAAACGGCCACAAAGAGTTCATACGGATTTCTGTAGTTTAGTGGGGGACGCCAGTCCGGATACTCATTATCTAACCGCTTAATCAATTCATCGAGACAGATTCCCGAATTTTTTTTACCCATTAACTAATTCCGACTACAGAATCATTGCATCTCTTCATTCCGCTGCAACGTATTCACCACTAAAAACCCCCGAAAGAGTAGCTAATATCTCCTTAGGGGGCAAAGTAGAGCTGTGAAGAGACAGAACGTGTCTTTGTTTGACTATAAACCAGGTAGAGATTTTGCACAATTCTTTCGGGGTTGTTCAAAACCTGTCCGAGATTCTTCCATGTTCACGTATATTGACTCCCTGCATACAGATCGCCTAGAATGCAAGGCAATCCGGAATGTAGCCCAGCGGCCAGGGCACCTGCTTTGGGAGCAGGAGATCGGAGGTTCGAGTCCTCTCATTCCGAATTACTCAGTTCTCTCTGATACTGCAAAGATGATCCTCACATAGAGAAACCTTGTCGACCGGTTTAATGAAAGCCTCCAGTCGCATTCCCCGGGTTTTGGAGCCACACCCGCTTGAGTTCGGCAGTTTTCAAGGTTCAAATTTAATTCTCGGCCAACACTCATTTAAACTGATAGTCTGCAACCTCGTCGAGAGGTTTCAAGCTGCAGCCGAATCGAGTTCAGGTTACTGAAAATCCGCGGATGCGCAAGTGACAATACAGTGAAATAGTCGTCTATTAGGTTTGCTGAGAAACTCTCTTCTCAGATTCAGGCGGTGTCTGCCTTAAACCCTGACTTACAAAGAACTGACGCAGGCTCTCCTCCAGCTCTTTGTTCCGGCGAAAATCTGGAATTTGGCTTTGATACTTAAGAGCGCCGGGCCATCTCTGTCGGCAAATCTCAATCAATTAGGCCCCAGTCCATAACAGCTATAAGACCATCTATTGCAAGTATGCCGCCGCTTAGGGTGGTTTTCGAGTTGTCGAGTGGGTTGTGGAACACCGCACCCAATCGCAACTCATCCCAGTTCGCGCCCATATCAAATTTGCAAGGAGATTTGTTTTCCACGTTGAAAACCCCGATGCGTAGACCGACTAGTTTTGTGTTTGGATCTCGTCGTTCATAGGCCGCCACTATGTAGCCAGGGGGGGCGGGGGGGTACCAGAAGTACCCATCTCGGACAATTCCCAATTTTTTGAGTTCAATAAACTGTTTCAACAAATTCCGATGCCTGATCCTGTTCTCGTTGTCCCCTACCGACCAATCAACCGGATCTCGGTTAAATAAGCTGGGCGTGTTGCCAGACATATACTCCTGACCCGCGTAGATCAACGCAGTACCTTTCTGGAATAGACTGAAGGCACTCCAGGCTGCCAGAGCGCCTTGTTTGGCATGTGGTTCTGTTGGAGCTGCGCATAGAGACCAAGGCGAATTTGCCGGCATTCTGCACTCATCAGGCGGTTCAGATGCAAGTAGCCTGGCCACCCTGCTGCAATCATGATTCTCGAGGAAGCGTAGTTTTAAATCCGATTCCCTGAGAATGGATTCCTGATTTCTGAGTCGATCTATATAATGGATCAGGTCTATTTCGCCATGTATAAGACGAACCCAATCCGGGTACACATCGTAATCATAGGACAGATCGAATACCTCCATGATTTCGCAGTCGCTTAGGCAGTTGAATTTCATGCGGCGAACGGTATTTATAAATGAGCTTTCGACGGTTTCTGCAATCCAGATTGTATCGGGGTTTATTTTGGAGCAGGCATCGCGAGCATCGAACCAGAAAGACAGTGGAAGCATCGATGCTACATCGCAGCGGAATCCGTCGACTCCATGCATAATCCATTTTTTCAAAGTTTCGATTTGATAGTTCCAGAGTTCTTTTTTCGAATAGTCAAGTTTGATTACATCGTTCCATTCCCCAACTTCATTGCCTGGAATGCCATTCGGATTTTTCCAGAACCAATCGGGATGCATTCTCCTCATAAGGGAATCGACAGAGGTATGATTGAACACAATATCAATGATTACTGCCAGGTTGCGTTTATGGGCCGCCTCGATGAAGTTTGAAAAATCGTCCATAGTACCGATCTCTGGATTGATTGACCGATAATCCCTGATTGAATATGGACTTCCCAGAGTCCCTTTGCGTTTTTCAACTCCGATTGGATGAATGGGCAGAAGCCATATTATGTCGACGCCGAGTTTGGAAATGCGTTCGAGATCAGCTATTAATCCTTCAAAATCTCCGGATTTGGAGTGATTGCGTATATACACCGAATAGATTGTTTTATTGCTTAGCGAGGGATTGGTGATTTGTGCCATTGTCGTCTTACGTACTCCGATAGTAGAGTAATCTGCCGTAGATTCTGCACAGATTCCTTAGGTGTTCGGCCCTTTCGTTAGTAAAGGATGTTTTTGGCGTGCGCCATATCCAGTTGTCGCCGAGGGTTCCGGGCGTATTAAACCTTGCCTGACTGCCTGCACCCAATACATCCTGAATCGGAAAAATTGCGAGGTTGGCAACAGAGGCCATTGCGGCTCGCACCATGCCCTCCGTTATCATCCTGGCATTTGCAGTTTTGTCGAGATTTAGATAGTCGATTGCCCTACTTTGATCGCACCTAGGCGCGTTTTCAAACCAGCCGGCAATGGTATCGTTATCATGAGTCCCCGTGTAAACTACATTGTGCCTGTCGTAATTATGCGGAAGATAGTTATTTTTCTCCGATGAATCAAAGGCAAACTGCAGCACCTTCATTCTTGAAAATCCGCAAGCTTCGATGAGTTTAATAACATCTTCGGTGATAAAACCTAAATCCTCCGCGATTATTGGCAATTCTCCCAGTTTCTCACGGGCCAGTGCAAAGAGTTCTCTGCCGAAGGCAGGTAGCCATTCCCCGTTTATCGCGGTATTCTCGCCGAAGGGTATCGCCCAATAGGCGCAAAAGCCCCGAAAATGATCAATCCTCAGTACGTCGTACTGCTCGAGTTTGTTTTTGAAAACGGAAATCCACCAGGAGTATCCATCTTCGGCCATTTTTTGCCAATCATAGAGGGGATTTCCCCAGAGTTGTCCGGTTGAACTGAAATAATCCGGCGGCACGCCGGCTACATGGGTAGGAAGATAGTTGGCGTCGAGCTGAAAGAGCTGGGGTCTGGCCCAGCAATCCGAGGAATCAAAGGCAACAAAAATTGGTAGGTCGCCAATTATCTTGATTGATCTCGATTGAGCCTCCATTTTGACATTCTGCCACTGGTGAAAAAAAAGGAACTGGACGAAGAGGTGGTATTGTACCTCGTTTGCCGCCTCTATTCTCAGTTTGTCGAGAGATCTCTTATCGCGAAGTCTAAGTTGCTCTACCCATGTATCCCATGAACGACCGCCATTGCGATCTTTGAGGGCCATAAACACGCAGAAATCTTCCAACCATTGGGATTGGCTAGTCCTAAAGGTTTCCAGTTCATCCGCCAACCCCCCTGGTCCCCTTCCCGCGTTATATTTGCTCCAGGCCTGATGGAGAATTTTTTCCTTCTCTGGGATTAGCAGAGGGAAATTCACATGACTCTCGGGCAGCCGTCTCAATGGGCTTAGCTCTTCGGGTTCCAATAGCTTGAGGGCAACTAGTTCTTCCAAGTCTATCAGGTTTGGATTACCGGCGAATGCGCAGAGTCCCTGGTAAGGCGAATTGCCATAACCGGTTGGAACAAGTGGACAGATCTGCCAATAGCTCTGGCCGGCGCTTTGGAGCCAATCGAGGAAGTTGATTGCATGTGTTCCCAGGGTGCCGATGCCGTGGGGACCAGGTAGCGCTGTGGGATGAAGCAATATGCCGCTTGCTCGTTGAAATTTTGTCATTGCCTGTCTTAATTATAACTCATCTGTAATACAGTTGCATTGCTAATCGTGTTAGAGTGCTGCACCGGATGCAAATCGGAGCGGGTGTGCGCGTCAGGACAATACTGTATTGATAGTAATTTAATAAATTATATTAAAAACTATAGACTATAATGATCAATCCATATTATATTCACCTTGTTATGAGGATGAGCCAATTCTGCCTATTGTTGTGCGCATAGGATTTTTGAGCTTTGTTGATGATTTGCGGACTGGCTTATGCTCAGGCAGCGTTAGTTTACGTACCTAAAAAGGAGGTTTTTTTAAGCTTGGTATTGTGGACCGGGTTTCGAATACAGTTACTTATAAGGAGATAATATGAAAAGAGCTGTTATTACTTTGCTCATTTTGGTAGCAGTTGGCGGCTTCGCGTTCGCCAACGGTGAGAAAGAAGAAATAGGCGATACGGCTGATTCAGTCGCAACCCTCGGTGTTTCGATAGAAGAAGCGGTTGATAACTCAGTACAGCCCATGGACAGGCCTGCCATGATAGTTGTGAACACCACTAGGTACAATTTTATCGACATTTTGGACGACAAAAAAGACTTACTGCTCGAGAAAAGTTGATGACGAGTTGAATCGTCATTTAAATCTATATGCCGGTATTTCGGACTGGGATGATGGCAAGTGGATTAGAAAGCCAATTCGTGGAAACGAATACTAGTTAGTGTGCATTTTTGGGTACGTACCCCTCCTTACAGGGATAACTTGCAAGGAGGGGTTTTTTGTTCGGCGGGGACAACTTGGTGAACTCGGGCAGAAATGTGGCATACTTCCTTTGATTGCTTGATTCTGCCATAAAAACAACGAGAATATATGTACCGGACATTATGAGGCTATTAATGAATTTGATGCGGTTCTTCATCGTGCTGCTTTCGCTGGCTATTCTCGTCACGTATACATTTGCTATTTAGGAATATAAAAAGCAGGAAACTTCAATCTGCCTTGTGATGGTTGTGATTCAATGCGGGTTCGATTGGTTTTTGCCTTGAGCTCCGGCTACTGATTTCACCCAGACGGCCCGAAATCCCTGTATTTGCTAAATCTCCTTCTCTGCTCTGTTAATCGCTTGGGCATGAATGCTACAATTACCGAAAGCCACATGGCAGACGGAGAGTCATGAACGATAAGCTGCAAAGATTCACTGATCGGATTTACAGGGATGGTGTGGAGAGAGCTCGTGCCGAGGCAGAAACGTTGCTACGCGAGGCCGGGGAAAAAAGGGATGAGATAATCAGAGAAGCCGTGGTGGAAGGAAGGGCAATTGTTGAAGAAGGACGCAAGGAAGTGGAGGCGCTAAGGTTAAAAACAGAGGCGGAATTGACCTTGGCCGCCAGGCAGACAGAGAACACTTTGAAACAGAGGGCTGTAACCTTTCTTGCCAATAGCATTTTAAATGAAGAGGTGGGTAAATCCCTGAAAGATGAGGTTCTGCTGAGCAAGCTTATTCTGAAGGCGATGGATGCCTGGACAGCCAGTGGGGAGATTCCCAACCTTTCATTGATACTTCCCGACGCTTTGGAAAGGGAATTTTTTCTTGACCTGCAAGTTGCGCTGAAAAAGCAGATTAACCAGGGGTTAAGCATCAGTTTTTCCGATAAGATTGGAAGCGGTTTCAAGTTTGAATCCAAGGACAAAACCTACAACCTTTCATTTACCGATAAGGATTTCGAAGAGTTCTTTCGCTCCTTCATGAAGGAGAAAACCCGGACGGCCTTGTTCGGAGGCAAGTAATTGGCTCAATACTATTATCTGGTTTCCAGCCTCCCCGAACTGGCCTCCGACATTCTGTTTGAAAGGCATCCTTATCCCGCTTTTGAAGAGTTTGCCCGCGAAGAACTGCACCCTGACGATTACTCGGATATGCGCAAATGCTTTCTGATGAATGACGCTTCAAATATCAGCTCAAAACTGGATAAATTGCCCCTTGCAATGAAAACGCCCTCATTCTACACCGAAAACGAATTGGAGCTTGGATTAGCGGAGCCAGATGAGTTTTTTGACTTCTTCTCGGAATTGATTTGGGATGTCAGGCTCGAGAAACAAATCACGATGCCGAGGCAAAATGAACTGCTTTGGAGGATGATGAGAGAGCTTGCCGTTGAGGAAGAATCCGTAATCAAAGGATTTCCACGAGAATACCTGATTTTCAGGATGCAGCTGAAAAATTTGGCAACGGCTCTAGCCTGTCGAAAGGATGAGAGGCCATATGCAAACGAAATCCTACCCTTTGATCACTTTTCCAGCAAAATCGGCATGAGTCAGGCGCCCGATTTCGGTATTGGCGATGAACTGGGCGTGATGAAACCCCTGATTGATGCATTTGCTGATTTTCCGACCCTGGATATTGAACGGGAAATTACCAGGATAAGTTGGGCATGGCTTGATGAACAGATTGGATACAGGCATTTCTCCCGCGAGAGTGTGTTCTCATTTGCGATACGAATTGCTGATGTGGAAAGATGGCTCGCCATAACACCTGCTGACGGCAGGCAAATGCTCGATGAGTTACTGAGAAGTCTCCATCAGGGTATAGAGTCGGCCAGGAAGTATTCTTTATGACCCAGGGAACAGTTACGGGTATAACCGCCAACCTGATAAGCGTGGAGGTAGATGGACCCATCAGTCAGAATGAGATTGCATATGTTCAAAATGGCGATGAGCGATTGAAATCCGAGGTTATAAGAGTCACTGGAAAAATCGCGTATATTCAATGCTTCGAGAGTACCCGGGGAATCAAGGTGGGACTCCCCGTGGAATTTTCAGGTGGGATGCTGGAAGTGGAACTTGGTCCGGGACTTTTGTCGAAGAACTACGATGGTTTGCAAAGCGATCTTAACAAGAAAAAAGGCCTGTTCCTGAGAAGAGGCGAGTATACTGCGGCACTCAATGAAGAGAGAACATATGACTTTGCTGCGTTTGCAAGCGTGGGAGAGAGAGTATACGCAGGGTTCTGGTTGGGAGAGGTTAGGGAAAACTGGGTGAATCACAAGATTATGGCACCCTTCAATTTGATGGGAGAGTGGGTTGTTGAGTCGGTGGCTGCCAATGGATTCTACGGTATCCACGATGTTATTGCGGTAATAAGGGACGAAACAGGCGAAAGGATGGAGTTGACGATGACTCAGCGATGGCCAGTCAAAATCCCAATAAGGGCTTATAGGGAGAAATCCAGGCCATTTCGACTAATGGAGACAGGGTATCGAATTATTGACACCTTCAATCCGCTTGCCGAAGGAGGAACTGGTTTCATCCCCGGTCCCTTTGGATGCGGGAAGACGGTTGTCCAGCACACGATTAGCAAGAACGCCTCGGCGGATATCATTATTATCGCTGCCTGTGGCGAAAGAGCAAACGAGGTTGTGGAAATTTTCACCGAGTTTTCGGAGTTGGAGGATCCACGAACCGGACGCAAGCTTTTTGAGCGAACAACCATTATCTGTAACACATCGAACATGCCGGTAGCCGCTCGCGAGGCATCGGTATATACAGCTATAACCATAGCAGAATACTACCGTCAAATGGGACTTAGTGTGCTGCTCCTTGCTGATTCGACATCGCGCTGGGCCCAGGCACTCAGAGAAATGTCTAACCGCCTGGAAGAGCTTCCTGGGCCGGATGCTTTCCCTATGGATCTGCCAGCAATAATATCGAACTTCTATGCTCGTTCCGGGGTGGTATATCTTCACAATGGGGGAAGTGGAGCGGTTACTTTTATCGGCACGGTGTCTCCCGCCGGTGGCAATCTGAAAGAGCCCGTAACCGAATCCACCAAAAAGGTGGCCCAATGCTTCTATGCCCTTTCGCAGAAGCGCGCGGACTCGAAACGTTACCCGGCGATAGATCCCCATGAGAGCTATTCAAAATACCTGGAAAGCCCTGAAATACGGCAGTTTCTCTCCGAGCGCTCCGGCCCTACCTGGGTTGGCGATGTACTCTCGCTAAAAAACTGCATGCTGCGCGGCAAGGAGGCCCAAGATCAGATTTCTATTCTGGGCGATGATGGAGTTCCAGTAGATTATCATGTTGATTTTTGGAAGAGTGAACTGATAGATGCTGTGCTGATACAGCAGGATGCCTTCGATCCCATCGATAGATTTGCCTCGGTAGAGAGGCAGGAATATGGTTTGGAGGTGGTTAGGGAGATATGTGATAGGGAATTCAGTTTTCAAACCTTCGAGGCGGTGGCTCCGTATTTCAAGAGAATCATCAATTCGCTCAAACAAATGAATTTCTGCGAATTTGACTCCGCTCAGTTCAAGGAATTCGAGAAGCAATCCAAATCTATCCTAAGCGAGGAAGGCAACTTCTAATGAAAAGCAGCGCCTTTCAAAGGATACACACCAAAATCGAAAAAATAACCAAGGCAACGGTGAGCCTGGAGGCAAGCGGCATAGGAAACGAGGAAATGGCCTGGGTGGACAATCGTCTTGCCCAGGTAGTCAAAATCAACAAAAACCAGGTAACCCTCCAGGTATATGTGGGAACGGAGGGAATCCCCACCAATGCCGAGGTGGTTTTCCTGGGACATCCGCCGGTATTGAAAGTGTCCGAACACCTAGCCGGCAGATTTTTCGATGCCTATGGGCGGCCAATCGACGGCGGACCGGAGGTGGAAGGCGAAGAAAGACAGATTGGCGGGCCATCGGTTAATCCTGTTTACCGCGAACAGCCCAGTGAACTTATTGCCACCGGTATCGCCGGAATCGATCTGAACAACACCATAGTAAGCGGTCAAAAAATACCATTCTTCGCGGATCCCGACCAACCATACAACGAGGTCATGGCCAATGTGGCACTGAAGGCCCAGACAGACAAGATAATACTCGGTGGAATGGGCCTTTCAAACGATGATTATCTATACTTCAAGGCTCTCTTTGAAAATGCCGGCGCATTGAATAAAATAATCAGTTTCATCAATACCACCGATAATCCCCCGGTTGAGCGCCTGCTGGTGCCCGACATGGTTCTAAGCGCCGCCGAGTACTTCGCCGTAGAAAAGAACGAAAAGGTTTTGGTGCTACTCACGGACATGACTCTCTATGCAGATGCCCTCGCCATAGTATCCAACAAAATGGATCAGATACCATCTAAAGATTCAATGCCAGGCTCCCTATACTCCGATTTGGCGAAGCTCTATGAAAAGGCCGTTCAGTTTCCCAAAGGCGGTTCCATCACAATAATAGCAGTTACCACGCTTTCGGGCGGTGATATCACTCATGCCATTCCGGATAATACGGGGTATATCACCGAGGGTCAGCTTTTTTTGAGAACCGATACAGATATTGGAAAGGTTATAGTCGACCCTTTTCGCTCCCTTTCCCGCTTGAAGCAGCTTGTCATAGGAAAGAAGACACGCGAGGACCATGGCCAGGTTATGAACGCCGCAATTCGACTCTACGCCGATGCGGCCGAGGCTAAGACAAAGCGTGATAACGGCTTTGATCTTAGCAAATACGATCAACGCTGTATTGATTTTGCCCGAGACTATTCCAAAAACTTACTTGCGATCGATGTAAATCTCGACACCCAGGCCATGCTGGAAGTAGGCTGGCGCTTATTCGAAAAATACTTCTCGTTAGACGAACTCGGAATAAAAAAGGCTGTTTCGGATAGATACTGGCGCGGCCAAAAGAGTATCGAGAACTAGGCCATGGAACTGAAATTCCAATACAACAAAATTTCGATACAAAGTCTCCAAAAACAATTGAATATTCGACAGGCGGCGCTCCCGACATTGAAAAGCAAGGAAACCTACCTTCGCATCAATATCAAGAAGGAGAAGAGCAAACTAGATAAACAGCGATATGAGCTGGCGGAGTTCAGAAAAGGGATAGGAGAATCTGAACAACTTTTCTCCGAATACCCAAGAGGTTCACTTCGTGTTGCGAATGTGGAATATGGCAACGAAAGCATCGCGGGAATCACGATACCGATCTTGAAGAAGATCAGTTTTGCCGAGGCTGCAAGCTCATTGATTCAAAATCCCGCCTGGTTGCCCTGGGGCTGGAAGATAGCCAGGCGACTAATCCGAATTACAACTGAAATTGATGCAGCCAAGCTTCGCATAGGACGCCTCGAACTTGCAAGAAGAAAAACAACGCAAAAGGTCAATCTTTATGAGAAGGTTCAAATTCCCCAGTTTTCCAACGCGATACTCAAAATAAAAAGATATCTTGAGGATGTGGAGAATCTGGGCAAGGCCGCCCAAAAAATCACCAAGGCCAGACAGGCCCTTTAGCAGGTAGGAAGATGATCGAAAAGATGAAAAAGGTTCAAATTCTGCTGAGCTCTAGCGATGCGGATAGATACCTTTTCGAACTTCAGAAACTGGGAATTGTACATCTTCAAACCAAATCCGTCTCCGAGCATCCCGATATAGCAGCTCTTCTGGGGCGCATGAATCTGCTGAAAAAAACCCTAACCGCGCTTGCTTCATATTCCGGGCATGGGAGGCCAGAAAAAGCCCGAAAAGCGCTTGGCGTTGACAAAATACAGAAACAGACATTGGAAATTTTGTCGGAAATACAGCGCTATAAAAACGACATAGAACAGCTAAAAAAAGAAAAAACCACGCTTGCCCCCTGGGGCGCTTTCGACCCCGCTGCGATATCGGATTTAGGGAAACAGGGAATACACATCAGTTTTCACATACTCTCAAAAAAGGCCTTTCAAACAGCAAATCATACCGATCGTCACTTTGAGATTATCAACGAAAACAAGGCACAAGTTTACTTTGTCGAAATTCGCCGCGTAAAGACCGATGAGGTCGTAGGAATTCCATTTTACCCGGAAGAACGTCTGGGCGACTTCAGCCATTCGGAGCTATGTCTTCGTCTGGAAACGAGTGAAAACGAGGTTCTGAAACTGGAATCCAAACTCAAAATTCTATCACGAAGCAGGGATGCCGTCGAATCCGAATTGCAAGAATGTGAGCTCCGGCTCGAACGATTAATTGCCGCTAAATCGCTCGACAGCAATGCCGATGGCTGCATTCAATGTCTGAGGGGATTTGTTCCAATATCTTCCCTTCCGAAGTTGAACTCATTTTTCGAAGTCAGAAACATTCTTCCCATATATGATAATCCGGGGGACTATGAGGCTCCGATAAAATTGAAAAATACTACTCCAGTTCGCTTATTTGAACCGATAACAAAAATTTTTGATCTGCCTCGATACGCGGAAATCGACACAACTCCCTTTTTTGCCCCCTTCTTTGCCTTCTTCTTTGGCTTCTGCCTGGCTGATTTGGGCTACGGCATTGTGCTTACCATTTCTGCCTTAACGGCTTTTTTGCTTGTGAAGCGCAGGGCGCTTAGATCAATCGCCGCCCTCGCCGTCATACTCGGGTTCTGTACCATGCTTGGCGGCCTCTTCCTCAATACCTTCTTTGGGATACAAATCGATGGAATTCCCAATATACCAGATGAAATCGCATCTTTTCTTCTTTTCAGGGATATAAACGATGCAATGTACTTCTCCATCTTTCTGGGAATAGTTCAGATAATATTGGGATTTATCATACGAGTCGCCAATAAGTGGCGCCAGGAAGGTTTAGTTGCCTGCCTTCAACCCCTAGGTACATTGCTATTGCTAATCGGCATTGCCCTATGGGCTCTTGGAATTCTGGGACCATCATTCGCCATTGGTCCTATTCAGATTGGCAGTTGGGCGACGGAGCTCGGGATTCCAAATCAAATTGGGTTGACCTTATTAGCTGTCGGAATAATTCTCATCCTGCTATTTAACAACACACAAAAAAGGGTTTGGCTGCGCCCGTTTCTGGGTCTTTGGGAGCTGTACGGTATCATAACCAGTTTGTCAAAGGATGTTCTTTCCTATATTAGGCTCTTTGCATTGTCACTGGCCGGTGGACTTCTCGGTGGGGCTGTCAATCTAATCGCCACAATGATACGTGGCAGCAATCTTGGCTTCCTATCTTGGTTTTTCGTATTGATTGTCCTTTTAGTAGGACATTCGATTAACTTTGCGCTTGCGGCTCTTGGAGCCTTCGTTCATCCCCTCCGTCTTACCTTTGTAGAGTTTTATAGGGCGGTAGGATTTCGTGGAGGGGGAATAAAATATGCACCTTACGGAGGAAGATTTGCGTGAATATCTCAGTAGTTTTGGCTGGTGTAGGTATCGGCTTGATGGTGGGACTCTCGGGAGTAGGATCGGCCATAGGACTGGCAATTGGCGGCAGTAGCGCTATCGGAGCAGTAAAGAAGAAACCCGAAATATTCGGTTCATCTCTCGTGCTTTCGGCCCTTCCTGCAACCCAGGGACTTTACGGTTTCGTGTGCTACATACTCTTCGCCAGATTTGCAAGTCCCGATATGGGCTTATTCCAGGGAACCATGACCTTGGCCGCTGGTATCGCCATGGGGCTAACGGGTCTGTTCTCCGCAATACAGCAGGGCAAAGTCTGTGCGGCAGGGATTTCCGCAATGGGCAGCGGGCACGATGTTTTTGGCAATACCTTTGTTCTGGCGGTGTTTCCAGAGTTCTATGCAGTTTTGGCGTTGGTGGTCTCCATCATGATATCATCGCTTATGATTTAAGAACTAACACCAAGCCATGAAGCTAGGGTGGAGCCTGGTACAAATTCCGGCTAACCTGCCTGCTGCATCGTTTATTGGCAGGTTTCATTTTGCAGCTGACACCCTCCGAATTCTGAAGTGAAGTATGAAATTGTTAGACGAGGTAATTGATATTGGCCATACGAGGAAGCTAGAAATCGTAGTTGGACAGAGCAAGTTTGCCAACCTGGATGTGCGGGATCAGGCGGCTATTAGGGCGGCGGCGCTTAAATACAGATTTACCTACCAGGAACTCAGGCAGATTATCGATATGGCCCTGGATTTTGCAATGTGGGATGAACCTGGTATCCGCGATTTCTTTGGAGGGAAGTCGAAAAAGGCGACATTCAACGCGATTAAAAAGGACTGGGGAGAATTGAAAAGAACTCCAAAATCCTACGATGGTTTTTCCGGACATCCGGGATTTCCTCGGAAAGATGGGGAAAAACCAGTTAGGATTGACGGAAAGGTACTGGGTTTTGGATCCTGCCCTGTGGCATCGGAAGATACGCGATGCTGCAACCTTCTAACCCTGGATGCTGTTGAGGGCTGTGGGTTTGATTGCGCCTACTGCTCTGTTCGTTCTTTCTACACCCCAGGAGCGGTGGCGATTAACAAGGATTTCGCCCTGAAACTGAAGACTTTTGAGCTCGACCCTGGTCTAACATACCACATTGGTACGGGCCAGGCCTCTGATTCTCTGATGTGGGGCAATAAGTGGGGGATACTGGATGCATTGTTGAATTTCGCCGAACGTCATCCCAATGTGATTTTGGAGTTGAAATCAAAATCGAACAATATCAGGCATATAATTTCCCGTAAGTTACCCGCAAATGTAATAAGCACTTGGTCTCTAAATACAGATACGATTGTTAAAAACGAAGAGCATTTCACTGCTTCCTTATCGCGGCGGCTGACAGCTGCCGCAGCGGTGGCAGAGAAGGGAAATCTTGTCGGATTCCACATACACCCGATGCTCTATTACGATCGATGGAAGTCGGAGTATGGGGCGCTTTTCGCTCAGATTCAGGAGCGCTTCACAGCTCGGGATATCGTCCTGATTTCACTGGGAACACTCACCTTCACAAGGGGAGCGATTCGGGAAATTCGTGGCAGGAAAATGCGTAGCAAGGTTCTGCAAATGCCGCTTGTGAAGGCTGCGAAGAAATACTCCTATCCACTTGGTGTCAAGGAGGAGATGTTTAGCTTCGCATATGAAGCGTTCTCGGAATGGCACGACCGTGTTTTTTTCTATCTGTGCATGGAAGATATCTCACTCTGGCCCAGAGTATTCGGCTACAGTTATGCAGACAATGGTGAATTTGAGGCTGCCATGATTAGGCACTATATGGATAAAATCAAATTCCGTGGTAGAGAAGGTTCAAGCTAGATTCCAGGGTTAGCCCTGTCGAAGTTGAGAAGATCCTTGGTACCGAAATTCGAGAAACCTGAAATAACCAGATCCGCTGGCAGCAAAGTCGGTTTTGAGGCAATGCCAATGCAGCGCATCTTGGCCAGTTTGGCTGCTTCCACACCTGCAAGGGCATCTTCCAGGACAATGCATGAGTCTGGTTTCTCGTCTAGTTCTTTCGCGGCGGTTAGGAATATCTGGGGGTTTGGTTTGGTTTTGGCCACGCTTTCACCATCAACGATGCAGTCAAAGAGATGGGCAATTGCGAGGGAGTTGATTACTGCTTTGGCATTCTTGCTGCTGCTGGCTATTGTGGTTTTGATCCCGAGACGCCGACAATCAACCAAAAATACTTCTACTCCGGGCAGTATGTCTCCAGGTTCAAGCCCGCGCACGTACTCCAGATACCAGGAGTTTTTTCTTTCGGCCAATTCCATCCTGCGGGATTTGGCGACTACTCGGGCGCGATGGTTGTATGGGCTTGCCAGGGACAGAATTTTATCCAGGCTCTCTAATCTGGAGATTCCCTTGAGTTTCTCGTTATCATCCCTTGTGAAGGTGATTCCCAGTTCCGCGGCAAGTTGTTTCCAGGCCTGATAATGAAGTTCGGAGGTATCCACTACAACCCCATCTAGATCAAAAATAAGTCCGCCAATCATTGGGGTTTCGCTTCTGGCGGCACAGGGCGCTGCAACTCGTTTTTTAACGTTAGGGTCTCGCCATATAGTTCCACTTCGCACGGTTCGCCTCGGCAGAGGTTCAGACTTACTGTGTCGTGGTTGGCTTTGACTTCAATTAGCGAATTCCGATATAGGATGCTAAATACCATGGATTTCCACTTGTTCGGAAGACGAGGAGAGAATGAGGGTAGAAATCCCTTGGGTAGAAACCCCCCAAATCCCCATACGGCGGCCAGCCAGCTACTCCCCATATTGGCAGCATGAATTCCATCCTCTGTGTTCCCGTGAGTGTTTTCCAAATCCAGGACTACGAGTTCCCGAAAATACTTGTAGGCTCTTTCCGAATCGCCAAGTCTGCTGGCGAGAATGGAAAAGGCGGCACCAGAGAGCGAAGAATCGTGAGTGGTAATTTTCTCGTAGTATTTGTAGCTGTTCCGAATTGTGCTGTCACGTTCATTTGTATCCAGAAGCACGTAGGCCAGCACCGTATCCGCCTGCTTGCAAATTTGGAATCTCGAAAGAGTTAGTGGATGGTAATCCAAAAGGAGGGGACGACTTCGAACCCCATCATCCAGCTTCCATTTTGGCTTTCGAAGGAATGATTCATCCTGGGGATTGATATCCAGCTCCCTGTCGTAGGGAATCACCATTGTTTTCGCAACCAGCTGCCAGTTGGAAACTTCGTCTTCTTCAAGTTTGATGCTGTTTTTGAGCCTTTCAAGCACTTCTTTGTGGGCTCTTTCCATTAGCATGTAGACACTGACGGCTGTTTCCAGATTTTTTTTAGCCATTGTATTGGTGTAATAATTGTCGTTTACCAGGCAGGTGTACTCATCGGGCCCCGTAACCGTATTGATATGAAAGCCATCCTTTGCGAAGTTTCCGATTTCTAACCAAATCCGCGCTGTCTCGAAGAGTAGTTCGGCTCCATACCTGGTGATGAAGGCTACATCATCCCTGGCTTCCCAGTAGCGCCAAATGGCGTATGCGATATCGGCGTTGATATGGTATTGGGCACTACCAGTGGGATAATGGCTAGAGCATTCCCTACCCGTTATAGTGCGCCATGGATATGCCGCTCCCCTTGAGTGTCCCATCCTCCTGGCGTGTTCCCGGGCATGATTCAGAGTGGAATAACGGAATAGCAAGAGATTCTTTGCCAGCAGCGGCTGGGTGTATACAAAGAAGGGAAGCATGTAAATCTCGGCATCCCAGAAATAATGACCCTCATAGCCTTCGCCGCTTAGTCCCTTGGCTGGTATGCTTGTATTTGGTACACGGGGAGCGCATTGGAATAAATTGAATATGTTGAAGCGAAGTCCACGCTGGCTTATCCTATCACCTTCGATTTTTATGTCTGCACTCTCCCAGAATTTTGCGAGCTGAGCTTCCTGTTCGGATCGCAGCGTTTCAAAATTGCCGCCTAATAATTCTTTAGACAAGAGTTGTGGCTGTTTTTCATAGTTATGATGATGCATCGAATCGGAAAAGAAGGATATTTTCTCCAAAGCAATGGGAGTATCGCGGTCAATCTTGGCCTTCCATGTCAGATAAACCTTCTGCTTGTTATTTGTAAGGCTGCTTGGCGAGATAGCCATATCATTTATTCTAAGTTTATGCTCCACCCTAATCACGAGTGAATTCCCTGTGGTTTTAGCTCTTAAACCAATCGTGATGGTACCATCTTTCACCTCGGAACTGACAATTTCGAGAGCATGGAAGGGGGTGGAAGGGATTCTTGGGTCATCGGAATCGAAAAACGTGTTCAAATTTTCCAGGACTCCTGATTCTATTTCCATTTCCATTGCCTGCTCTGTTCTAAGTCGGCATTGAAGCGCGAAAATCTCTGGACGAGAAAACGAGGCAAGATGTCGAGCTCGGATTTCCAGCTTCTTGCCAAGTCTGGTTTTCCAAATAAGTTCACGGCCCGAAAAACCCTCACGCATATCCAGAAAACGTCTGTAGTAGTCAATGCTTGAGTCTGTAAGCTGAAATTGCTGTCCATCTACACGGACACACACTCTCTGCACATCGGTGATATTGAGTATTCTTTCTCCGATTTCAGGGAACCCGTGGAGTTTCTCGGGCTGCGATAACGGATAGGTATCGTGGAATGCATTGAGATATGTGCCGGGCGCGATGTTAGACGCCTCTGCATAACCCTCTTCAAAGCCGGCTCTCACACCGATATAGCCGTTTGCGCTGTGGTAAAGGGACTCTTCCAAGGTGCGAAGTATCGGATTGAATACTCTGGTTTCCAGAAGAAAGGACAATTCTCACTCCATCAAAAAGCATTTTGAGATCGGCATCATACTGAGACTTCCTATCGTGGTCTCGCGTTGTTATTTCTGTTCTTCCTTGCCGCAGTTTTACCGCTAACGCCGAGCTGGACGATGTTGCCCCATCATTCACAGCATCCATCAATGCAGGGGTCCCTGCGAGTATTTATCAGATATTAGATCCCCTTTGTGCTCCAGTCAAGAATATTAAGAGACTGCGGTGGAGCAAACGAATGAAAACCAACGTATATGTACAATGCCGGTTGACAACATCACCAAAATGGTTTATAAAATTCTGGTTTTAGCCGTGAACGGCATTTATAATCTCCATGAGTATGGATATAAATGATCCAAAGGGGGATAATGCGGAACAAGAACCATGATTCAATAGGCACGGACGCCATAAATAACGTCTTCTGCTTCCCCAACAATCTTGAGTTGCCCAGCTTTGCCATTGTGGCGCAGAAATTCGACTTCCCGTGGAAAGGCCAAAAATATCAAGTTTGTCGGCGCCGGGGGCAGACTCTTGACCTTGGCAAACCCGGCTCTGAACCATCCAAGGTTGTGAAGCCCATATCTCGGCAAAATGGCCGTGAGACGACTATGCTTTTCGCCGCTGATTCGCAGGCCTCTGAAGCTCGCCGCGAGATGAGTACTCCAACACAAAAAGGCGGCCGCGTGTTTACTATCATGTCGAATTCAGACGATGGACAGGATCATTGCATCGCACTATATTGGACTGGGCGCTAGGTGGCAGAATCCCAAATAAACCCGGCCCTGGGATCTTTACAAGGAAAGATCGAATTGGTTTACCGAATATTGTTACCCTTCCGTTGGTAGGGTTAAGTTTTTTATAAAAAGGAGATTTTATATGAAAAAAATCTTTTTGAATGCTATGGCACTGGTAGTTCTCTTAGCCCTAGTTGGCTGCCCTGGACCAGAGGAAGAGGCAAAGGTGGTCACCATAGCAGGACCCTTCACTGATATTGATGCGGTCAATTTCGAGGAATCAATTAAGGCCTTCGAAGAGGAAACCGGAATAGATATCCAGTATGAGGGCTCCAAGGAATTCGAGGCGTCCATTGCAATTAGTATCGAAGGAGGTAATCCACCGGACATTGTTGATTTCCCACAGCCTGGTTTGCTCGCAAATTTCGTGAGAGATGGGTATGTCATCGACTTGAACGAAGTGCTCGACATGGAAGCGGTCAGGGCGAATTATATCCAGAGCTGGCTGGATATGGCCACGATGCCTGCTCCCGAGGGTGATATAATTGCTGGTATCTGGGGTCGTGTTAACGCCAAATCCCTGGTGTGGTATAACAAAAAGGAATTTGACGCAGCGGGCTACAGTGTGCCGCAGACCTGGGAAGAGCTGATGGCCTTACAGAATGAGATACTGGCTGATGGCGATACTCCCTGGGCAATCGGCATTGAATCCGGCGCGGCGACCGGTTGGGCGGCCACGGACTGGATAGAAGAGTTGATGCTCAGAACGACGAGTCTGGAGAACTATGACAAGTGGGTTGCTGGTGAACTGAAATTTGATTCCCCGGAAGTGCGCAATGCGATAGATGAAATGACCAGTATATGGTTCGGGGAAGGCATGGTTTATGGCGGCAGGAAGAGCATAGCCACCACTTTCTTCGGTGACGCGCCCAAGGTGATGTTCGAAGATCCGCCAAAGGCATGGCTGCACAAGCAGGGCAGTTTTATCGCAGGCTTCTTCCCCGAGAACCTCGTAGCCGGCGAGGATTACGATTTCTTCTATCTTCCAAGTGTCGATCCCTCCTTGGGCAGACCCGTGCTTGTCGGAGGAGATATCTTTGCCATGTTCAACGATCGCCCGGAGGTTCGAGAGGTAATGCAATTCTTTGCCACTGGGGCTTCTATCGAGGGTTGGGTGAGAAAGGGAGGCGTTATTTCGCCTCATAAGGATTCCAGCCTCGATTGGTATACCAATGTGGTGGATCGAAAAGTCGCTGAGGTGATTCAGAATGCGACCAGTGTGCGTTTTGACGGATCCGATCTAATGCCAGGCGAAGTTGGCGCGGGTTCTTTTTGGAAAGAAATGACCGACTATGTGTCGGATGCGAAGAGCTTGGACGAGGCTGTTATGGCAATTGATGATTCCTGGCCTCAGTGAATCCTACTAGATTGAAAGTGCCAGCCGGAGATTTCCTTCGGCTTGGCTTGTATTTTGGGAGGACGAGAGTGTCAGAGGACAGACTTGATGATTGATTCAACTAGACGAGTGTTAAATCTTGCGGTTCTGATAGTGCTGATTGCCGTGTTTTTGGTGGGCGGCTTTGTACTGCTGCAAAATATACAGGAGTTTAGAGTTCTGATGACCCTCTCGGCAGTGGTATGGGGGGTGGGATCTATTGCCCTCCTTTACCACGTGCTAAACCACATCGCACAGACTATGCCTCGCAGAATTCGATCCGTGACGGTGGCTATCGTATTCGCTGGCCCTGCGGTTCTGATTCTTTTTTGGGCGCTGGTACTGCCCACTTTGAGATCCCTTCGCCTGAGTTTCATGGATGCAACCGGTAGCAAATTCGTACTTTTTGATAATTATATTTTTGCGTTTACCGATCCAATAATGCTTCAGAGCTTCAGAAATAACCTCCTTTGGATGGTTTTTGGCACCCTCTTCTGTGTGGTGCTGGGAATTATCATCGCAGTGCTTGTGGACAAGAGTAAGGCGGAGCGGCTTATTAAGTCGTTGGTTTTCATGCCGATGGCTATTTCGTTTGTAGGCGCTGGAGTAATCTGGAAATTCATATATGCCTACAAGGGAGAGGGCGTCAACATTGCCGACATAGGCCTGCTGAATGCGATAGTAACCGCGCTAGGGGGCCAGGCTCAGGCATGGCTTCTGGTTCCATTTTGGAATAATTTCTTTCTGATAATCATTATGGTTTGGTTGCAAACGGGCTATTCCATGGTAATTATATCCTCGGCCATCAAGGCCATACCAGTATCCCTCAATGAGGCGGCTCGGGTTGACGGGGCAAATGCGTTCCAGATATTTTTCAATATCACAATTCCCACAATCATGCCCACTATCGTTACCGTAACAACTACGATTTTGATATTCAGTCTCAAGCTATTTGACATTGTCAGGGTAATGACAGGCGGCAACTACGGAACCAATGTTATCGCCAATGAATTCTATCTTAGACAGTTCACCTACGGGAATTCCGGACAGGCATCGGCTATTGCAATAGTGTTGTTTGTAGTGATCATACCGGTGTTAATTTATAATCTTCGCCAATTCAAAGCCAGGAGGGTGCTTAGATGAACAGGAGAAGAGGAGTATTGGCACACTGGACAACAGGCCTCGTTCTGCTGGTAATAGTTCTCTTATGGACAATGCCCACATTGGGCGTCTTGGTAACCTCGTTTAGGGACTCCCGGGATATTTACAGCTCTGGTTGGTGGACTGTCTTGCCCCATAGGGGCTTGGTGAAAACAGGAGAATTCGAATTGCCCGCAGAAACTGATCCAGATAAGCCTGTTGTCATTGAAGGCCACAGCGCTTCATTCGATGAGTGGAGGGCGGGTGTTAAACTTGCAGATGGACGTACCCTTCGTTGGATTGGCAATAAACGTACTCGAACGATTGAAATATACGAGAGGGAATGGGTTGGTTTCGGCGCAAACCTGACATTTAAAAACTATCTTGATGTTCTTTCGGCCGGCGAGGTAACCCATGAGGATGCTCAAGGAAACATCATTACACGCAAGGCCAATAACTTCGCCGACGCGGTATTGAACTCTCTTGCGGTTAGTATCCCTTCCACATTCATCCCCATCTTGATTGCGGCATTTGCCGCCTACGCCTTTGCATGGATGGAGTTCCCCGGACGCAGACCTCTTTTCATTATGGTGGTAGCCTTATTGGTGGTTCCTTTGCAAATAGCGTTGATACCTATACTGCGGGACTATACCCGTTGGAATCTCAATGGAACATTCCTTAGCATGTGGCTGGCTCACACGGGTTTCGGTTTGCCGCTGGCAATATATCTGCTGTATAATTACATCAGTACGATTCCGCGTGATATTTTCGAATCAGCTCTTTTGGATGGAGCCACGCCATATAACACCTTTGTGCGCCTAGTGCTCCCACTGTCGGTTCCGGCCTTGGCGAGTTTTGCGATTTTCCAATTTCTCTGGGTTTGGAATGACTATCTGGTGGCTTTGGTTTTTCTGGGGGACAGGAACCGCGTTGTTACCAGCGCGCTTGCGGGCCTGGTAGGAGAGAAGGGGCAGGATTGGCATCTGCTCACATCCGGAGCCTTTTTGAGTATGATACTTCCCCTAGTGGTTTTCTTTGCACTGCAAAGATTCTTTGTCCGTGGCCTGATGGCAGGATCGGTTAAGGGCTAGTTATCCTGGCAGTCACTTAGGTTGGCATTATTCCATTAGTCGACGCATTTTTCCTCACTGAAGCGTGTTATGAGTTCTCGCGCCCAGCAGGATTCGAACCTGCAACCCTCGGCTTAGAAGGCCGATGCTCTATCCAACTGAGCTATAGGCGCTTTCGTGCTTATCAAACTTAAACAAGCGCTGGGATGAACTTGTATCTGTACCTCAGCATACATATCATACATAAAAGATACGTAGTGTAGCAATTGTTAATGGGGGCTGTGTTACTGATACTATCCCCACTGGGCATAGAGAGTTAGGCCGCCTCTGGGTATTCTTATGGTTCTATTTGGCCGGATGGCGGCGCCTCTTCCATTAGCTTGAGTGTTCCATTGAATAAAAACGGAGCCATCGGGATGCCTGATATCTGGGGGCATTGATTTTACCCTTACAGTGCTGCCGGCGGCATAGGCATTGGTATCCGTTGGTGCGTTGCCACCCTGTCCGCCGTTTAGATTGTAGGTAACGGAGTAGACCCTATCAGCCCATTGGGCATAGAGAGTTAGGCTGCCTCTGGGCATTCTTATGGTTTCATTTGGCTGGATGGCGGTGCCTCTCCCATTAGTTCTAGTATTCCAGCCAGCAAAGCTCTTGCCCCTAGGAGGAGTAACGCCCGCGGGGAGGGCTGCCGCCGTCACATTTTGGCCGACAGTGTAGGTATTGGAATCCGTAGGCGTAGTACCACGCCCGCCATTTAGATTGTAGGTAACTGAATATGTAGTAACCCATTGGGCATAGAGAGTTAGGCCGCTGCTAGTCATTGCTATGGTTCCACCTGCCTGGACAGCAGTGCCGCTCCCATCGGCCTGGTTATTCCAGCCGTTAAAGCTTTTGCCGCTAGGAGGAGTAACGCCCGCGGGGAGGGCTGCCGCCCTCACATTTTGGCCGACAGTGTAGGTATTGGAATCCGTGGGCGTGGTACCAGCTCCGCCGTTTAGATTGTAGGTAACGGAGTAAGTTCTATCGGCCCACTGGGCATAGAGAGTTAGGCCGCTGCTAGTCATTGCTATGGTTTCATTTGGCTGGATGGCGGTGTCTATCCCATTAGTTATAGTATTCCAGCCAGCAAAGCTCTTGCCGCTAGGAGGAGTAACGCCCGCGGGGAGGGCTGCCGCCGTCACATTTTGGCCGACAGTGTAGGTATTGGAATCCGTGGGCGCGGTACCAGCTCCGCCGTTTAGATTGTAGGTAACGGAGTAAGTTCTATCGGCCCACTGGGCATAGAGAGTTAGGCCGCTGCTAGTCATTGCTATGGTTCCACCTGCCTGGACAGCAGTGCCGCTCCCATCGGCCTGGTTATTCCAGCCGTTAAAGCTTTTGCCGCTAGGAGGAGT
>Ga0056115_1000048_pt1 | contig 67400 bp, 66 predicted proteins | sample WorMetOlspDAHAB1_FD_77007 | JGI IMG/M metagenome (GOLD analysis project Ga0056115, IMG submission 77007) | Marine gutless worms symbiont microbial communities from Max Planck institute for Marine Microbiology, Germany - Olavius sp. DAHAB.1 ...
GAGACAACGGAGGTTATCAAGAAACCAACAACGATTGCGGCGATCAGCAGTTTCACGGTGTTGTCGAGTGGCTCCGATCTGACGTGGTCCTGCATCAGAATCAATGCCGTGCACACGCCAATCAGCGCGACAAAGCCTGCAAACCGGTCGGCAAGTACCGAACTCACCGAGTCCCAGTGTTTTTGTGTGTCGGTTGCAAATCTGTATGCCCGGTAAACATCACCGCTGACCGATCCGGGCAGGGCGACGTTAAGCGTCAGGCCCACTGCGTAGACCTTCAGGCAGTATCCAAAACGCGCACTGAGGCGAAAGTAGGTTTGCAACTTCTGCCATCGATAGGCGGCAACGACGATGTTCAGCCAAGTGGCTGCGACGCCGAGAACAACAAACTCGTACCTCAGTTCCGAAAGTATCGCGGTGAATGACTCGATGTCGATTGTCCTGAAGATCAGATAGATCAACACACCGGAAAACGCGGCCTTCGATGCGACAATCAAGGGCTTGTATCTTTCTCGGAGTCTCATTCGGCCCGCCGACGCAATCGCTCTTTCTTGTCCATCGTCCCGGTTCGCGGGCAAGCCCGGACCGGGGACCTATCGGAACCGGCACCTTGATTGATTTGGTCCGGATCGGGCCGGATCGGGGTCACGCCAAGAACGTCCATTCAACTATCACAGCACCGTTCTTGCCCAGACGGCCAGTGTCAGCAAGGTCCACAGTGCGTAGGAATGGTCTGCCCGGCCATCACGGTGGCGTTTCCACATGCTCGCCAGTCCATCGGGGCGCAACCAGGAATCCAGTATGTCGGCTTGATTGCCAAAGACTTCGTCGCCAAGCGGCCGCAACGGTCCGCGCAGGAGGTCTCCAAGCGGCACGTTGAATCCCCGTTTCGGTCCGGAAACCACTTCGTCCGGGACGCCTTTGCGCGCCGCATAGGCCCGAAGGACTCTTTTTTTCGGACCGGTGAGTTGTTGCAACAGACGACCGTCAAGCGAGTTCGCGAACTCGACGACTCGTCGGTCCAGAAACGGCACCCGTACCTCCAAACCGTGCGCCATGCTGTGTGCGTCGGATTTCCGAAGCAGGTCGCCCGGCAGGTAATGGACCTGATCGGCAATCAGGCACCGGTCCAATACTGAACCTTCAGCCGCTTCGAAGGCATTGCGGTAATCGCCAAGAGGGTCTACGCCGGCCGTCGCCTGGCGCAGGGCCGGCGTATAGATACCCTCGGCTTCATGCGCGAACAGGTGCCGCCTCCACTCCACATGCGCCGTTGCCGGCGAACCCGAAACGCCAAGCAGGAAACGACCGAGCGTCTGCGCATGAGGGTAGCGACCGCCAGCCTGAGAAGGAGAGACCGCCAGGCGGCTGCCGACACGACTTGCCAGAGTGGCCGGGACCACGGCGCCAACCGCGGCTGCAAGCCGCGAGGCCCGATAGGTGTCGTATCCTGCGAATAGCTCATCGCCGCCGTCGCCGCTGAGCGCCACCTTGACTCGTTCCGCTATGACACGACTGATCGCAAAGAAGGCAAAGCCGCTGGCGTCGGCGAGCTGTCCGTCTGCCGCCGCGGCGACCGCGCGAAAACGTCCAACCAGGTCTTCCGACGCATCGTCGATCCGTTCCTCGACAAGGGGGCGGGTCAGCGCACTTGCCGCATTGCGGGCAAGTTCGGATTCGTCCCAGTCCGCCGCATGAAACGATGCCGTAAACAGCGGCGCCTCGCTTGAACGCGGCAAAGTTGCGGCCACCAGGTTGCTGTCAATGCCGCCGCTCAGCAAGACGCCAACGGGCGTATCGCTCACCAAATGCTCTTCGACCACGGTCGGCCAAAGTGCGTCAAAGGCGTCCAGCGCTTCACCCATCTCGCGGATTCTTACGGTGCGGCGAGGTCGCCAGAATTTCCGACTGTCGGTAGAGGTTGCGGAGAAGGTATCGATCGTGCCGGGCGGCACCTGACGAATGCCGCGCACCAGGGAAAGGTGCGGCGAGGCGTATCCCTGGGCCAGGAAGCCGTGCAGCGCGACCGGGTCGATTTCGACCGTTCCCGACAGGACGGGAAGGAGGGCCTTCAACTCGCTGGCGAAGGCGACAAGGTTCGGCGTCTCGTAGACAAACAGCGGTTTGATTCCCAATGGGTCCCGCGCCAGAGTGAGCGTCCGGGTGCGCCGATCCCACACCGCAAACGCGTACATGCCCTCCAGCATGTCGACCAAGTCCGTTCCGTGCGCAATCCAACCCTGGGGCAGTATCTCGGCATCGCAGCGGCCGCGGAAGGTCGCGCCATGATCCCGTTCCAACGCGCTGCGGAGAACAGCGTCGTTATAGATTTCTCCGTTGTAGACAACGACACTGGACCCGCAGGGCGACTCCATAGGCTGTGCGCCTTCCGGACCGAGGCCACGGATCTCAAGTCTTGTGTGGCCTAAGGCAACGCCCTCTCCGATCCAGACTTGCTGCCCGTCTGGACCCCGGTGAGCAAGCAAGCTCGTCATTTGCTCAATGACGCCGGGACTGATTGGGCGGTCGGATCTGCTTACCAATCCAGCAATGCCACACATGATCGATTGAAGAACCTGTTTCGGGGAGGATCAGAACAACCACTCTTCTGCGACCGGCTCCATGCGTTTTCAGACAACTCTGGAAGTCTAACGGGAGCAGTTTGGCGATCCGATAGCGATTGTCCCATTTGGATGTCGGTTTCAGGCATGCGCAACGCCGTATAGATCGTCATTGCATGACCGACTCGTCGACGTGTGAAGCGCTTTACGACAACGGGTGACACCTCCTCGCCGATTTGCCGCGTCGGCGGGTTGGCGGAATACCGTGCTTTCTCAACGAGACCGTGCCAGCGTGACCAGCCACTCGGTTAGTGACCTGGTATGCAGGACCATCGCGAGAATTCCAACTCCGACAACCCCAGAAAGGTAGCGGAGTTCCACGAAATGTATCGAATACATAAACCCCGTAAGGAAATAGAGCATTCCATAAATCGCAAGCAGGTTTTCCGAGCGAGGCGAATCGCGGCCCTGCCGTAGCCAGCGCCACGACGAACGCAGCGTCCCACCTATTAGAACGTAGAGCGCAGCCAGTCCGACCAATCGAAGAGCGAACCTCAGGCCTCCATGGAACAGTGCCTCCGCTGTCAGGATGCTGGGGTCTCGGTTCTGAAGGAAGTCGCGCACCGTCTTCCTCCAACCATCATAGTAAGGCGCATATCCGTGGACGGACTTCCACCATAGGATCTCATCGTAATGTCGGACCGGGCCGACGAACAGCGACGCTTGATAAATCCAGCGCCCATTTCTGATCCAGACCTTGAGAAGCCAGTCGATCGGGTTCTCCGCAATAATTCTCAAGAAACGGGACGCTCCCGCCTGCTGGATCTCCACGGCGTTCATGTCGAATTCGTCGAAAAGCCGTCGGTTGATCACATGAGCGAGCGAATTGCCGGACTCTGAGTCCTGGTCCAGGGCAGCGTGCAGCACGCGGTCGACAGCGCTATCACCGCGAATGACCGATTTTGGGTCATCGGGCGCTATAAACCTGGCCGCTCGGACGATGCTCATATAGTTGACCGTTTGGCCGCCGGTGGAGCTGATGTAGTGGCCCGACCGAGCATAGGTCCAGGTTTTGTAAGCGCCGGTTGCAGTGAAGAAGACGACACAAAGGGCCAGAACACTTGTCACCGCAGACCGTCTCTTCGTCGCTGATCCCACCGCGGCCGCGACGAGCGCAAGAACGAGCAGCAGGACCCAGTACTCGTAAACCATGCGCAGAAGGTAGCAGAGCGATAGTACGCCAGCGTAGACGACCATGACGCCAGGTCGAAACAAGCGGCCCTGGAGGTATCTCACACCGAGATCGGCGAGCACGATGGTTGCCAGGCTGCCGTCGAGACCGTTGCTGCCTAGAAAGCTGTCGGTCGACAACGGCAGCGAAGCTTGGTGAAGCAGGAAGACCAGAACCGATAAAGCCACCCCAAGGCCAAGGTTGCGGGCAAGACGATAGAGAAACAAACCTGCCAGCAGGCTGAGGGCCGCCTGAAGCCCAAAAAGCCACCAATTCCAGGTATCGCCAAAGAGTTTCATCAAGACCGCAATAAGGCCTGAGTATCCAAGCGTCTTCCACAGGAGGTGAGGAATCGGCTCGTCCTGCAAACCGGCGTCCCAAAGCCACGTGTTATTCGCGAGCATGGCTTCGGCGGACTCGACGAATCGGGTGTCGGGCCCCAGCAGCAGTCCGCCGAACGTTGCGATGGTCCAAATCTTGCCAAGGATGACCAAGCAAATTGCCGCGGCGAGGATCGTTGCTTGGCCTTTGGTTTCTGGCCACCACGGCAATGGGTCGTTCAGCATATTTCCAGCAGCCGCTGCCATGATCTTTCGTGTTGCAGATTGACGACTGCGCCGTTCGGCGGGAATTCAAGGCGAGGCCGCGGCCCGACGAATTGCCGTCCGAATCGCTTAATCGCACCTCTCAGACCTGGGACATCTGGATGGTGCGATGCCGATCTGCGAGCGCTCATCGTGGCCAAATCGAACCTCTCTCAATCACATCTGATCCGCGAACTGACCCTGCGGCCGTCCTGCTACATTTGCCGCGCGCAATGCCTAGCAGTTCTGCGACGATCTTGCTACGCACGCAGTATCAATTACTCTTGCTGCGGACCGCGTGACAACTGCTGCCACGGAAGGAGCGTCCAATTCCGATTACGCAACGAGCCCTATGGACCGTTTCCATCTTGGTCGGATTGACGGTAGTTGCCGTCACTCTCGCGACGGCACCGGACACACCGGAGGTCCAACTTGATAGCTCGACCTACCTGCAGTTCGCGCCGGCTAGGCCGGCGGGCTATCCGGTGTTCCTGAAAGCGTTGATGTCTTTGGGCGGCGGCGGCACGACCTTGATCATCCCGGTTCAGGCCGTCTTGCTGGGTTTGTGTTGTGTCTACTTGACGCTGGCCCTGCAGAATCTGGGATTGTGGTGGCCGGTTGCGGCATGCGCAGGACTGCTGGCTGGCGTCAACCCGGTTTCGGTCAAATACGCGCATGCGCTTCTCAGCGAAGGGTTGTTCATTCCCGCAACCATCGCGCTCGCCGCGGCGACCGCAAATGCGGCGTCGCGGCAAACCGCAGGCAGCCTTTTCATTCTCATGGCAGTCATTGCGCTCGCTTGGTCGGTAAGGCAGATCGGCGGCGTCTTTATTGTTGCACCGGTTTTGGTGATTTTCGGGTGTTGGCGCAATATCGCGACACGGTGGACGACGCTGTTCATTTGCGCGGTCGTTCCAGTGTTATCGGTTTACGCCCTGGATGCTGCGGCACATTCGGTTTGGGGCAAATACTGGAATCAGTCCGAAGGCGAGGTGGTGCCGTCGATCGTCAAAGTAGCTCCATTCTCCAAGGCCGCCATGATTGACGCACCGCCGCCGGACTGGGCCAAGGACGATCCGCGCTGGATACTGGAGAACCTTCTAGAGGAGGGATTTCGTCCGGTGCGCGCTCTGATTGCCGAGGCCCCCACCCACGACATCGGGACCCATTTCTCGCTGTACTACGAGATGATTGCCTACCATCACTACGGCTGGGATGAACGCCATATCGCCGCCGAGGCCATGGGCGTTACCACCGACCAGGCCGTTTGGGAGGTTGGCGTCGACCGGCTTCGTCGGGCGCCCCTGGCAGCGATGGCGTTTTTTCTTCGCGATTACTTGGCTCTGTGGAGGCCTTTCAAAGTCAGAAATCCCGCTGCGGTCGGGCTGTACAACGCCTATGTGGAGAGCCGACGACCGCTTCCGTTGGAGCGTCTGGCGCGGGAAGAGAGCTTGCCCATCGGCATGCATGCCGAGCCAAGTCGGATCGCTGTCTTTGTGCGACCTGTCTTTGCAGGGATCGGGTTGTTTTCGCTTGCCTTGATCCTTGCCTGGATGTGGCGCATGGCTGCGCGTCGCGTGGTGCCGCCCTTGCTGGCGGCCGCAGCTGGGATGGCGGCATCGGTCCACGCGGCTCACTTTGGTGTCGCCGTGACGCACCAGGCAATGCCCAGATATTCAGAGACGATGATCGTGCTTGGGTTCGTTGCCTGTGTGGCGGGATTGGCATGGCTGGTCACCGAGGCGCTCCCCCGGCGCTCCACGCCCTCGGAAAGGGCCCGATATGGCCGACGCGCCAACGGCTGAGGCCGTCGCCGGCTGTCGTTCCCGTTCATCTCGCGGCGCTATCGCATCTAGGCAGGCTATGACCTGACGCGCAGGACAACCCATTGCGTGAGCGATCTTGTGTGCGCCACCATCGCGAATATGGCGATTCCGACGACCGGCGAGAGATAGCGAAGCTCCACGAAATGGACCGCGAACATGAATGCGGTCAAAAGATACAAGGCCCCGTAAATGGCAAGCAGGCATTCCGTTCGGGAGGGCTTGCGGCCATGCCGAAGCCATTGCGAGGACGAATGCAAAGTGCCCATCAGCAGAATGGCAAGAAAGCCAAGTCCGACCAACCGATGGGCGTATCGGAGCCCGCCCTGAAGCACGGCCTCCAGTGTCAACCGGCTGGCATCGCCGTCTTGCCTGAATTCGATAACGATCTTTCGCCAGCCCTCGTGGTACGGTCCGGAAAGGTGATCCGACGCCCACCACATGATCTCGTCGTACTGACGGACAGGCCCTACGAACAGGTCCGCCTGGTATGTCCATCTTGCGTTTCGTATCCAAACCTTGAACAGCCAATCGATCGGATTGTCCGCGATCAGCCGCCAGAACCGCTTCGAGGCCGCTTCCTGGATCTGGACCGCGTTCAGGCCAACCTCATGAAATAGCCGCTTATTGACGGCGGTGGCGTGCTGATACTCCGATAACGACGGTTACTGCAGAGCCTCCCGAACAACGCGATCGAGAATGCCGTCACCGGTAATGATCGACCCGGGTTCGTCGGGCGCGATGAATCGGGCGGTGCGAACGATGCTCAGCACATACGCCGTCTGTCCGCCGGTCGAACTGATGAAGGCGCCCGTTCGACCATAATTCCATGCCTTATAGAGACCAGTGGTGCCGAAAAAGACCAGGCAAAAGACAAGAAGGCTGGCGGCGAACGATCGCCAACCGGTGCCGGATCCGATCGCAGCCACGACCAGCGCCAGGACAAACAACAGCACCCAGTACTCGTACGTCATGCGCATGAGGTAACAAAGCGCAAGGGCGCACGCATAAACGACGTAGACGGCCGGGCGAAACGGGCGGCCCTCCAGGAATCGCACGCCGACATCGGCAAGAACGATCGTGGCCAGGCTCCCTTCCAGGCTGTTGGGGGAGAGAAAGGCATCGGTGGAAACCGGCAGCGATCCCTGGTGGAGCAGGAAAACCAGCAGAGCAAGTGCGAATCCGAGGCCGAAGTTGCGCGCCAGGCGATACAGAAACAGACCGGCCACCAGGCTTAGGGCAGCCTTGAGCCCGTAAAGCCACCAATGCCAGGCGTCGCCAAAGGCCAGCTTGAAGAGGGCTATGAGGCCGGAATATCCAACGGTCTTCCAAAGCGAGTGGGGGATTGCCTCGTCCTGGAGGCCGGCGTCCCAGAACCAGACTCCGCTTTCCAACATCGCTTCAGCGGTTTCGATATAGCGGGTGTCCGGCCCCAACAGCAGTCCGCCAAAGGTCGTGATGACCCAGACTTTGCCAGCGATGACCACTGCAAGCGCCGCTGTCAGCCAGATCCACTGGCCTCGGTAGAGCGGCCAGGGTGTCGGCGGATTTCTCAACATGGAATGTCTCGCCGCTTCAGCGCCTTATTCGAACCATTTTCCACGATGCCCGAGTGTCTCCAGGCCGACGTACCGGAATAAGGGAGCGTCCAGCGATGCCGTTTCCGCCGGTGACAGATCGACCGGCGAACGGTTTGCAATTTGGCGGTCTACGCCGTAGATCTGGCAGGGTCTTTGTTTGGCCGAATCCCACCCGCCGAGCTTGCGTACTGGGCGGTGGGCCGGTTTCCAGTGGGCGATGACGGAACGCATGCAACCCCAATCTCAATCATGTCCGGTCGAGGCGTCGCAAGGCGCCTACGACGACGACTTCTTTTCCTATACCACCCGAGTTTCCTCGGTGTCAGCCAAGGCGATTATTCCGGTCGTCCGCAATGCGATAGGCGATATCAATTCGGTCCTGGACCTTGGCTGCGCTTGGGGTGCGTGGTTGAGGAACTGGCGCGACGCGGGCGTCGAGGACGTGTTCGGGCTCGACGGGGATCATGTGGATCCCGCGGCTTTGCTGATCCCAAAGGAGCGCTTTAGGGCGCACGATCTGAATGAACCGGTTGACTTGGGGCGCCGTTTTGATCTCGCGCAGTGTTTGGAGGTTGCCGAACATTTGTATCCGGCTGGCGGAGTCGCTGTGGTGAACGTCTTGACGCGGCACGCGGATCGCGTGCTGTTTTCCGCGGCCCCGCCGGGGCAGGGGGGCGAACACCACGTCAACGAGCAGCCCTATGACTACTGGCGTCGCCTGTTCAAGGAGAGGGGTTTTCACGCTTACGATTGTCTCAGGCCACGCATCCGGGACATGAAGCAGATTTCGTACTGGTACAGATACAACTTGCTGCTGTTCGTGAAAGAGGGCGCAGAGACGAGCCTGCGACCGGAGGCGCTCGCCACCCGGATCCCCGACGGGTCGACGGTTCCCGACATCTCCCCGCCACACTTCCGGCTCCGCAAATCTCTGGTCCGACTGCTTCCGCGCACGGTCGAGGACAGAATTGCGCGTGCGAAGGCCGCATTGCTGTCGCGTCCGTAGGGCCGCGTCAAGCTGCCGATTACCGACTATGCGATCGAAGACTGCCCAGTCTATGGATGATGACGCGCGAGCATACGTAGTGGATTGGAAAGATGCACAAGGCGATTATCGCCAGCGCAAAATACTTTGGGAGGAGACCGCTTTCTATGGTGTAGACAAGAATGTTGTAGAAAGTCAGCGAGTAGACAATGTAGTATGCAAAGTAAGGTAGCATGAAGTAGTACTTGATTTTCTTTTTGAATACGAAAAGGGAATTACCGTAAGAAACGAATGTTGTTCCCGCAACCAAAGAAATCCAATAGGCTGCGTGATAGTTGTCGAAGAAATACAAGATGCTGACGTAGATCGCGTTCGTCAGCACGAAATTCGTTCCGCCAACCAGAACAAAACGAACAACCAACGAAGCCCGATTCCCGTCGATAAGCTTCCGGAGTATGGCTGCGGGCGCCATTCGGTACGAATCCCCTAGCGCGGCTTGCTGGAAGGCATGTCGTGCAGGATCACGGGTTTGCCGCCATAGTATTCGGCGATATTCACGTGTCTGAGCGTGGAGATCCGGAAGATGTCGGCCAGCGCGCCGATGGCGAGGAACACCCAAGGTATGCTTGCGGCAATCACGTAAGCCAGCGCCAGCCACGGCAGGAAAGGACTCAGGACAAGCCCGGGCAACCCAACCAGCACAATGTGTCCCAGGGCCAGCAGCAGAAAGAGTTTGACGGGATTGTAGAAGGTCACGCCCTGAACGATGAGCTGGATGGTGCGCAGCGAGTCCCTGAAGTGCCGCACCTTCGATTCTCCGATCCTGGCTTCGTAGTTGCTGGGAACGAACTTGACGAAGTATGCGCCGCCCAGGGCGAAGACGGTGAGACTGGTCGTGAAGGAAAACGAGTTGCACAGAAATGGAAGGAAACCGTCCGCCATCTCCTTGCTGAAGATCCGCAGGCCGCTGTTGGGATCGGGGACCTTGCGATCCACAAGGACTTGAATGAACGCGATATAGAGACGTCTGGAGAGGCCTTTGAGGAACGTGTCGTGTTCGGCCACGTTCTGCCGTTCGGCGATCGCCATATCGAACCCATCTTCCATCGCCCGAACCAATTCGGGGATGACTTCGATCTCATAGCTGCCGTCCGCGTCGACAATACCGATCCAGCCGTACTTGGCGTTCAGGATGCCGGATTTCAGGGCCAGGCCGTAGCCGCCATTGCTTGGATGCGGGATCAGGGTCGCATACGCGATGTTCTCCACGACGCGTGCGGTTTCGTCCGTTGAGGCGTCGTCCACCACCAGGATCTCATACGGAAGGTCCACAGACGTCAGAACCTTCTTCAGGCGCTCCAGGGTCGCGGCGATGCCGTTCTGCTCGTTGTGAGCCGGGACGACAAAGCTGATGCCGTGCACCTCAGTCTCTGGGTGTCCGGTTGTCGATGTCATGTCAATGGGTTCCGGCTGTTTATGGGTCGCTTGCTGTTATTTGATCGGCAAACGCGATCGCGGGCCGCTATAGGAAGCGTTTTCGCGCCTGCTGTCGAGGGCCAACTCCGGTCAGAGCCGGTTATGCGCCATGTTCAGACCCGGTTCGAGGCCTTTTTTTCCGCAAATCCGGGGCATTTCGTCGGATTTCGCGGTCCCCGGCGGACGCCGACGAGCACGCAATATCGCCGATGCGGTGGCGCTCAGGCGCTGACGTTGTTGAAGTGGGCTTGCAGCCGGCTGACGAACGCCGTGAAGCCCCTGTAGACCGGGTATTCGATCAGCCCCGCCGTCAGCCCATGTCGCATGCGATAACGGGCGATCGGCCGATACAGCTTGTTTGCGCCGCGGAGCGTTCGATAATAAAGCGACCGGCCGCTCGTCATCTTCTGGATCTTGTTGTCGACGAAGTACGATCCGACCAGGAGCAGATTGCAGAACTCGGCCATGCCGCGTTCGTACCATTGCGCGTCGATCTCGCCCTCGACCTCGATCTCCGACCAGGCCTCAAGCGTGTTGGGCATGGAGTATCCCCAGGTTTCCTGGGCGACCGTATACAGTTCGGTTCCGGGAAGGGGGCGGAACTTGTTGGGCGGAAAAATGATGCAGTTCGGATGGTCGTCGACAAGCTGCATCATCAGGTCGCGTGTCAGCTTAAGCTCGTCCAACGTCTCGGTCGGCACGCCCATGATGAAATTGTACCCGGCGGTGATCTCCGGGTGCTGGGCCAGCTTGCGGTTGCACTCCAGGATTTCCTCGACCGTGCAGTTCTTCTTCAGCAGCTTCAGGATCCGGTTGCTCCCGGATTCCGCGCCGATATGCATGATGTCCGTTCCCGCCGCAGCAAGCTTCGACAGGAATTCGTGAGACATCTTCTTGATCTCGTTGATGCGCGCGCCTCGAAAGCCCAGCTTGACCGGCAGCTCGCGCTCCGTGATGCCGTCGATGATCGCTTCCACATGGGACAGTTTGGGGAAACTGTCGTCGTCGATGAAGTAGATGTAGTTGGCATCGTATTTCTCGACCACATGCTCAACATGATCGACGATCTCCTTGGCCTCCAAGGGGATCCATTTCTTGCCGCCGATCGATGAGTACTGTGCGGGCGAACTGCAGAAGGTGCACTGATAGGGGCACCCCAGCGCGCTGTACATCGAGAAGATCCGCTTGTCCTGATCGAGCTGTCCGTAGGGCGAGTAGTCCTCGATCAGATGATAGGGGATGTCTTTGTAATCGACGTATTCGAACGCCTTGTCGCCACTCCAGTTGGCGCGGATGTTCTCACCTTCCCGCCATGTCACGCCTGGAATGAGGTCGGGCGTCCGGCCGGCCTTGATCGATTCGCACAACTGATGGAAGGGTTTGATGGCATAGCCGCTGACAACGTAGTCGGCGCTCCATTCATCGCGAAGAATGGTGTCGGGGTAGAAAGTCGCATGCGGTCCGCCCCAGATCACGGGGATATCGGCGTCAACCTCCTTGACGAACCGGCCGATCGTGATGGCGTGCTTGATCGGTGCACCGGACATGACACTGACGCCGACGCACAGCGTGTCGTCCGTCATCAATGCGCGCAGATCGTCGCGCCAGTCGCCCTTGATCACGCGGGTGTCCAGCAGTTGCACGTCGAAACCGGCTTTCACCAAGTCGGTTGCCGCATAAATGATGCTCAGCGGCATATGCTTGGCATATGAACCGGAGAATCCCTGGAAGGGATAAACGAGAATGACCCTGTTCTTCGGCATCCGCTCAGTATCTGGTGTGCTGCGCCGTCCTGGCGCACGTTGAGTGAATTGCAACGGCGTCTACCACGCCAGACCCCCGGAAATCCATCGATCTTTCGTTCAGGTGCTGGTGAATGCCTGAATGCCGGTCTGCGCCCGGCCCAGAATCAGCCCGTGGATGTCGTGGGTTCCTTCGTAGGTGTTGACCGCTTCCAGATTCATGACGTGGCGGATCACATGATACTCGTCGGCGATCCCGTTGCCGCCGTGCATGTCCCGCGCCACCCGCGCGATGTTCAGGGCCTTGCCGGCCGAGTTGCGCTTGATCATGGAGATCAGCTCGGGCGGGCAGCGGTTCTCGTCCCGCAGGCGTCCGGCCCGCAGAACGGACTGCAGCCCGATGGTGATCTCGGTCTGCATGTCGGCGAGCTTCAGCTGGATCAGCTGGTTGGCGGCCAGCGGCCGGCCGAACTGGGTCCTGTCCAGGACATAGCTGCGCGCCGCGTGCCAGCAGAATTCCGCCGCGCCCAGCGCGCCCCAGGCGATGCCGAAGCGGGCGCTGTTCAGGCACCCGAACGGGCCCCTCAGGCCGCGCGCATGGGGCAGGAGGTTTTCTTCGGGAACGAAGACGTCGTCCATCAGGATCTGCCCGGTGATCGAGGCCCGGAGCGAGAACTTTCCTTTCAGTTCCGGCGTGTCCAGCCCCTGCATGCCGCGTTCCAGAATGAAGCCGCGAATCACGCTGCTGTCGTCCTTGGCCCAGACCACCAAGACGTCGGCGATCGGGCTGTTGGTGATCCAGGTCTTTGAACCCGACAGACGATAGCCGCCGTCGACCCGGCGCGCGCGGGTCTTCATTGATCCGGGGTCGGATCCGGCGTCCGGCTCGGTCAGGCCGAAACAGCCGACCGCGTCGCCCGTTGCCAGCTTGGGCAGAAATCGCCGGCGCTGGTCCTCGGTGCCGTAGGCGTAGATCGGGTGCATGACCAGGCTGGACTGGACGGACAGAGCCGAGCGATAACCGCTGTCGACCCGTTCGACCTCCCGCGCCACCAGGCCGTAGGAGGTGTAATTGACCCCGGCGCATCCGTACCCGTCGATGGTCATGCCCAACAGGCCCAGTTCGCCCATCTCTCGCATGATCTCGCGGTCGAAAGTGCCGTTGCGGTTCGCTTCCAGGATGCCCGGCATAAGCCGCTCCTGGGCAAATTGATGGGCCGTGTCGCGGATCATCCGTTCTTCCTCGCTCAACTGTTCGTCGAGCAGGAAGGGATCGTCCCACTTCATCGGCGCAGCAGGCGCCTCGGGCCGGCGGGCCTGGTCGCGGGCTTTCGCTTCGCGGGGTGGTGCAGGGTTATAGCCTGTCATTTCTTGGCTCCACTGACATCGAAACACCAGAGTGTTTTGTCAAAGAATTGTTAAGATGCAGCAAAGCTGCACGGTAGTCCGGCCCCAGATTAGTGATGGCCGGACGTGCCGGACTGGTCCAATTGCACGTTAAGCATACCACAAAGACCGGGATTTGGTTAGTGAAGGACAGCAATCTGCCCGAAGGCGCGTTGATAGAATTCGTTTCGCAAGGCGACTACGTCAAGGTTTCCGCCGTCGATCCCGTCACAAAAATCGAAGTTTCCATCGTTGGCGATCCCGCGGCGGGGGAGGAGGTCTTGAAGCGGATCGCGGTCAAAAAGCTGGAATACGTGCTCAGCAAGCGCAAGCCGCGGCAAAAGCCAAGATCCCAGAGCGGCTGGGACTTCTAGGGCCGGCCTTTGGCGCCGTCAAACGCGGCGGCCGTTGCGTCCAAGCCCGATCTTCTTGGCAAAGGCCGAGCGCTGCGCGGCATAATTGGGCGCCACCATGGGATAGTCCGACGGCAGGCCCCATTTCAGGCGGTATTGCTCGGGGCTGAGGTCGTAATTGGTCCTGAGGTGGCGCTTCAGCATCTTTAGCTTTTTGCCATCTTCTAGGCAGATCAGGTAGTCCGGCGTCACGGATTTCTTGACCGGCACCGCCGCCCGGTTGCGGCGGCCCTTGCGGCCTTCGGACGGCTCGTCGCCCAGGCCCTGCAGCGTGCCATAGACCGCCTGGATGATATCCGGCAGTTCGTCGGATCCGCAGTTGTGATTCCCCACATATGCCGAGACGACATCAGCCGCCATCGCAAGCAACCGGTCAGATGACACGGCGCGCGCGTCTTGCTTACTCATGGTTTTCCCACCCCAGTCCTAGACCTCCCAATAACTAAAAATGAGCATAGAATTCAATCAAGAGTCAACAAGAGCCGAAGAAAAAATCGAATAACGCGGCCGCCGATTATTGGGGTGCATTGGCAGAGCTGAAGTTTTCATCGTGCCGAAACCGAGATATATGGCTAATTCCGATGTTGAACACTACATAATGTGCTTTCACGAGGGGCGAGTCGCGCAATTGGGGTAGTGATCCCCTTGCGATAACATGGCTGCCGATCCCTTTTGCTCATGGGGGCCGGCTTAGCGACTCGATAAATTGTGTTGGACTGGCACCATTCCGCGAGATGTGGTATGCGAGCCGAATGCGGGGTGCTGGGCGTCGAGGGGCGCGACCGGCAAGCCGAATGGAGGCTGAGGGGCTCCCCATTTGGCGACCGCGGGGCGTATGGCGGCAGGCCGGAGACGGTCTTGCGATTGAGGTGACATGACGGATCGCAATCCGGAAAAAACCGTTGCGCTGGCATCCGACCATCGAGGCGTCGCCTTGAGGCGCGCGTTGGCGCGGGATCTTCGCGACCAGGGCTTGGGAATACTCGACCTCGGCGCGGACGGCGAGGATTCTGTCGATTATCCCGACTTCGCCGACGCCCTGGCGACAACCCTGGACGACGGACGGGCGGACTGGGGCATTCTGGTTTGCGGGACCGGTATCGGGATTTCGATTGCCGCAAACCGGCATCCTCACGTGCGGGCCGCATTGTGCCGCGATGCGGACGACGCGCGCATGGCGCGGCTGCACAATGACGCAAACGTGATTGTGTTCGGTGCATCCAGCACCGACGAAGAACAGGCGCGAGAGTGCCTGTCCGTGTTCCTTAAGACCACCTTCGAAGGCGGCAGGCATCAAAGGCGGGTGGCGAAGATATCGCCGCTCAAGGAAAACTCCGTTTAGCGCTTGAGGACGAAGGAATATATGTCGCAGGCCACTGCATCTTCCGATTTCATTGGTTTCGACCGCCTGTTCAGCGAACCGCTTGAGGAAAGCGACCCCGAACTGTTCGGCGCGATCCGCGCGGAGCTACACCGCCAGCAGGACCAAGTGGAACTCATCGCATCGGAGAACATCGTCTCGCGCGCCGTTCTTCAGGCGACGGGTTCCGTTATGACCAACAAATACGCCGAAGGGTATCCCGGCCGGCGCTATTACGGTGGCTGCGAATTTGTCGACGACGCCGAGGCGCTGGCGATCGAGCGGGCAAAGGAGCTGTTCGGCTGCGCCTTCGCCAACGTCCAGCCGCATTCGGGCGCCAATGCCAACCAGGCCGCCTATATGGCGTTACTGGAGCCGGGCGACACAATCATGGGCATGTCGCTTGCCGCCGGGGGACATCTCACCCATGGCGCCGGACCCAACCAATCGGGGCGCTGGTTCCAATCGGTTCAATACGGCGTGCGCCGGCAGGACGGCCTGATCGATTTCGACCAGATCGAGGAACTGGCGCGAGCCCACCGGCCGAAGCTGATTATCGCGGGCGGATCGGCCTATCCCCGCATCATCGATTTCGACCGTTTCCGCGCCATTGCCGACGAGGTCGGCGCCTACCTGATGGTCGATATGGCGCATTTCGCAGGCCTGGTGGCAGGCGGCGTCTATCCCAACCCGGTCTATATCGCCGATTTGGTCACCACCACGACGCACAAGACACTGCGTGGCGCCCGTGGCGGCATGATCCTGGCGAACGACGAGGCAATGGGAAAGAAGATCAACACCGCGGTCTTTCCGGGTTTGCAGGGCGGTCCGTTGATGCATTCCATCGCCGGCAAGGCTGTTGCGCTGGGCGAGGCCTTACGCCCGGAATTCCGCACCTACGCGATGGACGTCGTCGAGAACGCCAAGACCCTGACCTCGACCCTGACCGCAGGCGGACTGCAGATCGTCTCGGGCGGGACGGATACGCACCTGATCCTGGTTGATCTCCGTCCAAAAGGGCTGACCGGAAACGTGGCGGAGGCGGCGTTGGAACGCGCTGGCATCACCTGTAACAAGAACAGCATTCCGTTCGATCCGGAAAAGCCGATGGTGACCTCGGGGGTCCGGCTTGGGTCGCCAGCGGCAACGACGCGCGGTTTCGGAAGGGCGGAGTTCAAACAAGTCGGCGAATTGATCGTGGAGGTCCTGGAAGGCTTGGCCGCATCGCAGGACGACAACAGCCGCGTCGAAGCGGTGGTCGCCCAGAAGGTCAAGGAGCTGTGCGCCCGTTTTCCCATTTATGCCAACGGCTTCTGACCGCTTGCTGGACTTTGAGGTAAGGCACTATGCGTTGTCCGTTTTGTGGCCATAACGACACCCAGGTCAAGGATTCGCGTCCCACCGAGGACAACTCGGCAATCCGGCGGCGTCGGTTGTGCCCAAACTGCGGCGCGCGGTTCACGACGTTTGAAAGGGTGCAGTTGCGCGAACTGACGGTGCTGAAACGGAACGACCAAAAGGAGCCGTTCGAACGCGACAAGCTGCTTTCGTCCATGCGCATCGCGTTGCGCAAACGGCCGGTTGAAGAAGACCGGGTCGAACGGGTCGTCAATTCCATTGTCCGGCGCCTGGAAAGTAGCGGTGAAAGCGAGATCCGCGCCGACACCATCGGCGAAATGGTGATGGAGGCACTGGGCCAACTGGACCAGGTCGCCTATCTCCGGTTCGCGTCGGTCTACCGGAACTTCCGGGAAATCAAAGACTTTGAAGACTTCATCTCGGACGAGGTCCGTGGCCCGGGCGACTGATCCGGCCGATCTCCATCACATGTCGGTGGCGGTGGACCTGGCGCGGCGCGCGCTGGGCCGATGCTGGCCCAACCCGGCGGTCGGCTGCGTGATCGTGAAGGACCATGCGGTCATGGCGCGCGGCTGGACCCAGCCAGGCGGGCGGCCGCACGCGGAAACCGTGGCGCTTGCGACCGCGGGGGCGGCAGCGCGGGGCGCAACGATGTACGTGTCGCTGGAACCGTGCCGTCACCATGGAAAGACCGGTCCGTGCACGGACGAGATCATCGCTGCGGGCGTCGCCCGGGTCGTCGCTGCGTTGGAGGACCCGGACCCCAGGGTCAGCGGCGGCGGCTTCCAGAAACTGCGCGATGCCGGGATCGAGGTCGTGACGGGACTGTTGGCCGACCGGGCCGGCGACGCTGCGCAGGGCTATCTGCTGCGGCAGACCCAAGGCCGGCCGGAAATCACCTTGAAACTGGCCACGACCCTGGATGGCCGGATTGCAACCCAGACCGGAGAGAGCCAGTGGATCACAGGCCCGTCGGCGCGGTTGCGGGCGCATGCGTTGCGGGCATCGCACGACGCGATCCTGGTGGGAATCGGCACCGCGCAGCGCGACGATCCGTCTTTGACCTGTCGGTTGCCGGGGTTGGCCGAGCAGTCGCCGGTGCGGATCGTTCTCGATAGCCGCCTGCGTCTGGCAATCGACAGCACCCTTGCCGTCACAGCCGGCACGGTTCCGACTTGGCTGTTGACGCGGACCGGACACAGCGCCCAGGCGCGGCTTGGGCTTGAGCGTTTGGGGGTGGAGATCATCGAGGTGCCCCCCGACGCGGCGGGTCGCCCGCAGCTTGCGCCCGCCTTCCAGGCCCTGGGTGACCGCGGTCTGACCCGGGTGCTGGTGGAGGGTGGCGGAACCGTGGCCGCCGCGTTGTTTGAGGCCGACCTGATTGACCGCCTGGTTTGGGCTCGCGCGCCGGCGGTCATCGGCGGCGACGGTGTTGCCGCTGTCGCCGGTTTCGGCGTAACCGAACTGGCGGCAATGCGTCGCTTTGCCGGGGCGGGGGTGGCGGAATCCGGCGACGATCTTCTGGAAACATATCGCCGGTTGCCCTAGATCGATCGCCATGTTCACCGGAATCATCACAGACGTCGGCCGGGTCAGCGCCGTGGTTCGCGAGGAAATCACCCGGATTACGATCGAGACCCGCTTCGACACCGCCGCGATAGCGCCCGGCGCGTCGATCGCCTGTTCCGGCGTATGCCTGACCGTTACCGAAACCGGCCAAAACGGCAGCGCCCACTGGTTCGCGGTGGATGTCTCCGCCGAAACGCTGGCATGCACGACGTTAGGCGATTGGCAGCCGGGAACGCGCGTCAACCTGGAACGGGCGATGCGGCTTGGCGAAGAGCTTGGCGGCCATATCGTCTCCGGCCATGTGGACGGCCTCGCGCGCATCGTCGAGAAGCGGCCGGACGAGGGGTCGATCAGGTTCGTCCTGGAGGCTCCCGCCGAACTGGCGTCCTATGTGGCGGCCAAGGGATCGGTGGCGCTGGACGGAACCTCGCTGACGGTCAACGAAGTCCAGGGTAACCGGTTCGGCGTCAATATCATCCCGCACACCGCCGCTGAGACCACCTGGGGGGCGCTGGAACCGGGCATGGCGGTCAACCTTGAGGTTGACATGCTGGCCAGATATGTTGCCCGGGCCATCGGCCGCGATTGAAACAGAAACTCAGAGAAAAGAGTTAACTCATTGGCAGATAAACTGGAATTGGTCAGCGCCAGCAAGCAGGCGGTGCAGCGGGCCGCCGAAGACGAGGCCTTTCTTTCCGATATTGAGGAGGTCATCGCCGAGGCGCGCAACGGCCACATGTTCATCCTGGTTGATGACGAGGGGCGGGAGAACGAAGGCGACCTTGTGATCCCGGCTCAGTTTGCCACCCCTGACGTCGTCAATTTCATGGCGAAGCATGCCCGCGGCCTGATCTGCCTGGCCTTGACCGGCGAACGGATCACCGAACTGGGCCTGGAACTGATGCCCCAAATGAACGCCAGTCGGCTCAGCACGGCTTTTACGATTTCGATCGAAGCGCGCGAGGGCGTCACCACGGGGATTTCCGCGCCCGATCGGGCGCACACGATCTCGGTGGCCATCGATCCGGGCAAGGGCGCGGCGGACATCACGACCCCCGGTCACATCTTTCCGCTTGCCGCCCGGGACGGCGGCGTGCTGGTGCGCGCCGGACATACCGAAGCCGCGGTCGATATTTCCCGGCTTGCGGGGCTTTATCCGGCGGGCGTGATCTGCGAGATCATGAACGACGACGGCACAATGGCCAGGTTACCGGACTTGATCTCGTTCGCGCAGTTCCACGGGATGAAGATCGCCGCGATCAACGACCTCATCGCCTACCGGCGGCGCAACGACCGCACGGTGTCGCGCCTGCAAACGACCGAGTTCGTGTCGCGCCACGGCGGCGCGTTCGAACTGCGCGTCTACGTCAACGACATCACCTATGCCGAGCACATCGCCCTGGTTAAAGGCGATATTACCGGGTCCGACGAGCCGGTCTTGGTGCGCATGCACGCGATGAACCTATTCAAAGACGTGCTTGGGGAAGGCGGTGGTGCAAAGGCCGGCGAGCTGCATCGCGCCATGGAGATGATCGGTGAGGCCGGCCGCGGCGTCATCGTGATCATCCGGGAGCCGACGCCCACGACCCTGTCCGACCAGGTCACGGCGCGTAACGAAACTGAGAAGGGCGAGGCCCCGGCACGCCGCGGGGAACTACGCGATTATGGCATTGGAGCGCAGATCCTGTCCGATATTGGCGTGCATGAGATGATCCTTCTGTCAAACACCGAGAAAACAATCATCGGGCTGGACGGTTACGGCCTCAGGGTGGTAGAGCGCCGCCCGATCGTATCCGGCTGACGCCAACGCCGGTGCCTGGAGACGCAACGGGATGAGCGAAACCGCACCGCATGTGATGGTGGTTGAGGCGAGGTTCTACGAAGACGTCGCCGATGCGTTGCGGGAAGGCGCCGTCGGGGCGCTTGAAGCCGCGGGCGCCACTTATGAATCCTTCGCCGTTCCAGGCGCCTTGGAAGCCCCGGCCGCGATTGCCATGGCCTTGGATGCGGAGCGTGCGCAGGGTCGTCGCCGGTTCGACGGTTATGTCGCGCTTGGGTGCGTGATCCGGGGCGAGACGACCCATTACGACTATGTCTGCGGTGAAAGCGCCCGGGGCTTGCAGAGCCTGGCGATCGAACATGCCTTGCCGGTCGCAAACGGCATCCTGACGTGCGAGAACCGCGACCAGGCGATGGATCGGGCGCGCAAGGACCGCCGCGACAAGGGTGGCGTGGCCGTCAGGACCTGTCTGGAGATGATTGCGCTCAAAGCTTCGCTCGGACAGTCGCGGTCATGACAGCGCGGACCGGCTCGGCAGGGCGCATGACGCCGGGCAAGCGTCGGCGCGCCGCCCGGCTTGCCGCGGTGCAGGCCCTCTACGAGGCGGCCCTGTCCGGCGCCCGCATCCAGGACCTGGTCAGCGCCTTCCGCGCCCGGGGCGGCACCGCCCTTTTGGAACCGGGATTGAACGCAGAAGCCGATTCCGATCTGTTCGTGGATCTTCTGACCGGCGTAGCGGAGCGGCGCGACGACGTGCAGCGTATGGCCAGCGCGGCTGTGGCCGAAGGCGGGCGTCGTTTCGACCAGCTGGACCTTTTGATGCAGGCGATCCTTTTGGCGGGCACGTACGAACTGGCGGCGCGCAGCGACATCGACCCGCCGTTGACGATCAGCGAATATGTGGATGTGGCGAAGGCATTCTTTGCCGGTAAGGAATCGAACCTGGTCAACGGGGTCCTGGACCGCATCGCCCGGACGCTGCGGCCTGGGGATCTGGCCGGCGTCCCGTCGGAAGATGCCTGACAAGCCGCGCGAGTTTCGCCGTATCGAGGAGTTCTTTGCGCCGCTGTCCCGCGGCGCCGCCGGCGCCTTCGCGCTGCAGGACGACGCCGCCGTTCTGACGCCGCCCGCCGGCTGCGACCTGGTGATCACCACCGACACGCTGGTTGCGCTGGTGCACTTCTTGGAGGACGACCCGCCGTCGGACCTCGCCGCAAAGCTGTTGCGTGTGAGCCTGTCTGATCTCGCGGCCATGGGAGCGGAACCTGTCGCCTATACCCTGAATCTGGCCTTGCCCCATGAGATCGACGATGGGTGGCTTGCCGCCTTTGCGGAAGGGCTGGCCCAGGATCAGGCGCGTTATGGGATCAACCTGATGGGCGGCGACACCGTGTCGACGCCCGGCATGCTCACCGTGGGCGCCACACTGTTCGGCACGGTTCCTTCCGGGATGGCGCTTCGGCGCGCGGGCGCCGTTCCCGGCGACCTGGTTTTGGTCAGCGGCACGATCGGCGACGGCGCGCTGGGCCTTCTGGCCGCGCGGGACAGGCTGCCCGGGATCCGCCCCGAAGTGACCGAAGAGCTGGCCCAGCGGTATCGCCGCCCGGAACCGCGCGTCGTTCTCGGCCAGGGACTGATTGGCATGGCCTCCGCCGCCGTCGATGTTTCCGATGGTCTGGCGGGCGATCTGGCGCATCTTGCGGCGGCGTCCGGGGTCGCCATCGTGCTGGAAGCGCCGGCGATACCGCTGTCCGAATCAGCGGCGGAGGTGCTGCATGCCGACCCGTCCATGCTCCTGCGCGTGTTGACGGGGGGCGATGACTACGAACTCGCCTTCACCGTGTCGCCCGGCGGTCTGGACCAGGTGGAGAAGATCGCCCGGGCGGGCGGGGTGGATGTGACCATTGTCGGTCGGGTCGAACAGGGCAGGGGTCTGGTGGTCCAGGATTCCCAGGGCCGCGCGATGGACCTTCCCACGCTGGGCTACAGCCACGGGTAAGCATCGGGCAACGATTTGCCGGTTAAAATCTTCATATCCGGCGCCCGACCGAGCAACTGGCTCCTAAGCTCATGAAAAAATGGATCTTTATTGCCGTTGCATTCCTGCTGCTGGCCGCTGGCGGCGGGGTGGGCGCCTGGTATTTCCTGTTCCAGGAGGAGTTCGGAGAAACCGCCGAAGCCATGCTGGTGCCGCTGACCAGCCAGGAACCGGAGATCATGGAGATGCAGGCGCTGTCGATCCCTGTGATCCGCAACGGCGAACTGCAGAAATACGTCCTGATCAGTGTCTCGCTGGAACTGGACGGCCCTGAAAGCCGCGTCTTCGTCTATGCCCGCCTGGCCAAGCTGGAGGACGCCTTCTTCCGGGACCTGCACGGCTATTTCGGTAGCGTTGCCGATACCAGTAAGGTAAATGTGCGCCTCTTGACGGTCCGGCTGTATCGGCAGGCGGTCCGTGTCTTGGGCGATGACCGTCTCAAGAAAGTCCACATCATCGGGGCCTACGAACGAACCCGCTAAGCGGGGGGCGCATACGGGGGATTGCGGCGCGCATGGCGACCGAAAGCATCGCGGCGGACCAGGCCGAACCGGCCGGCATGAAGCGCAATGTCCTGTTGCTATCCAGTTGCGTCGCGTTATCCGGCACCGGGGCCAGCATCGTCATGGTCGTCACCGCCCTGGCCGGCAAGAGCCTTGCCGACAATCCGCTGCATGCCACCCTTCCGCTGGCGCTGCAGTTCACCTTCACGGCGGTCGGCGCCGTGCCCGCCGCCCTGATGATGCGACGGATCGGGCGGCGGGCCGGTTTTTCCATCGGTCAGCTGGTCGGATGTGGCGCGGCGGCCTTGTCTGCCTACGCGATTCTGATCCAGTCATTCACCCTGTTCGCCGTGGGCGGCGCGCTCTTGGGCATCCACAACGCCTTTTGGCAACAGCTGCGGTTCGCGGCGGGTGAGACCTCTTCGCACAGGTTCAGAAGCCGGGCGATATCCTATGTGATGGCGGGCGGCGTTGCGGGCGCCCTGTTCGGACCGGAGCTTGCGAAGTTCGGGTTCGATCTGTTCGAGCCGGTGCTTTTTGCCGGCTCTTTTGCGATCATTTCCATCCTGTGCCTGTGCACCATCGTCGTCCTCCAGTTCGTGGATATCCCGCGAACCGATGCCGACCGTTCCGGCGATACGGGCCGTCCGTTGGCGGAAATCCTGCAACAGCCGGTTGTCGTGGTCGCCATCCTTGCCGGCATGCTGGGCTATGCGGTCATGTCGCTGGTGATGACCGCGACCCCGTTGGCGATGGAGGCCTGCGGCTTCGTGATTGGCGATGCGGCCAGGGTCATCCAATGGCACGCGGTTGCGATGTTTGCGCCGGGCTTCTTCACCGGCCACCTGATCCGGCGCTATGGCGTGATCCGGATCATCTTTGCCGGCGTCGTTCTGAACGTCCTGTGTCTTGTGATGAACACCACCGGGATCGCGTTCTTCAATTTCTGGTTTGGCCTGGTCTTCCTCGGCCTGGGCTGGAACTTCATGTTCGTGGGCGCGACGAACCTGCTGACCGAGGGTTACCGGCCGGAAGAAAGGGCCAAGGTCCAGGCTGCCAATGACTTCCTGGTCTTCGCCGGCGTCGCCGTGGCCAGTTTTTCTTCGGGCGCGCTGCAAGAGGCCTATGGCTGGACGGCCGTCAATTTGGCGATCGCGCTTCCGGTCACCATCGTGTTTGCCGCGGTCGTTTGGTACCGCTTCCTCTATCGTCCCGCTGCGGCGACCTAGCGGGGTCGGGCCGCTGCAGAACGCGCCCGGCGGCGGTTGCCTTTCAACGACGCTTCAACTATGTTCGCGCCGCCGGTCAGCGGAAACCCAAGGGGATGTGGGGAGTTGGGACCGCGGTGCGGCTGGCGCAGTCATCTCGCAAGCGCGCTGGTCCTTTGGCGGTTCGCGCTTGCGCCACGGTTAAACAATCGATCACACAATAAAAGGTCTCTAAAGCAATGGAGTGGTTAGTCATTGCCTGCGGCGTGGCCGCCGTTTTGTATGGCATCCTGCAAAGCCGTTCGATCCTTTCCTCCAGCCCCGGCAACGAGCGTATGCAAGAGATCGCTGCCGCGATCCAGGAGGGCGCATCGGCCTATCTCAACCGGCAATACACGACCATCGGCATCGTCGGGATCGTCATCGCCGTCATTCTTGGCTTTCTCTTGGGCATGAAGGTTGCGATCGGCTATCTGATCGGCGCCGTTCTCTCAGGTGTCGCCGGCTATATCGGCATGCTGATCTCGGTGCGGGCGAATGTCAGAACCACCGAAGCCGCCCGCCAGGGGCTGGCCCAGGGACTGTCGATCTCGTTCAAGTCGGGCGCGGTGACGGGCATGCTGGTGGCCGGCCTGGCACTGCTTGCGATCGCCGTTTACTACCTGATCCTTCGCGAAATGGGCGTGTCTCAGCGCGAATTGATCGACGCCCTCGTTGCGCTCGGGTTCGGCGCGTCGCTGATTTCGATCTTCGCGCGACTGGGCGGCGGCATTTTCACCAAGGGCGCCGATGTGGGCGCCGATTTGGTGGGCAAGGTTGAAGCCGGCATCCCGGAGGACGACCCCCGCAACCCGGCGGTGATCGCCGACAATGTGGGCGACAATGTCGGCGATTGCGCCGGCATGGCGGCCGACCTGTTCGAGACCTATGTGGTGACGGTCGTTGCAACCATGGTGCTGGCGTCGATCCTGATCCACGGCGCGGATCTGGGCGGTCCCCTGATGCTCTATCCCTTGGCCATCGGCGGCGTCTGTTTGCTTGCCTCGATCGCTTCGACCTTCTTCGTGCGTCTCGGTTCCAGCCAGTCGATCATGGGCGCCCTTTATAAGGGTTTCATCGCCTGCGCGGTTATCTCCGCCATCCTTCTGTGGCCGATTACTTCATCGGTCGTGGGCATGGACACCCAGTTCACGGCAGGCGGCACCACCTTCACCGGGATGGGCCTTTTCATTTGCGGCATCATCGGCCTGGTGGTCACCGGGCTGATCGTCTGGATCACCGAGTACTACACCGGCACGAACTTCCGGCCGGTCCAAAGCGTCGCGAAGGCCAGCGTCACGGGTCACGGCACCAACGTGATCCAGGGCCTGGCCGTTTCGATGGAGGCGACGGCCGTGCCGGCGTTGATCATCTGTGCGGCGATCATTGTCACAAACCTGCTGGCGGGCGTGATCGGCATCGCGATCGCCGTGACGACCATGCTGGCGCTGGCCGGCATGGTGGTTGCGCTGGATGCCTACGGGCCGGTCACCGACAACGCCGGCGGCATCGCCGAGATGGCGGAGTTGGAGGAGAACGTCCGGAACACAACCGATGCGCTGGACGCGGTGGGCAACACCACCAAGGCGGTGACCAAGGGCTACGCCATCGGGTCCGCCGGTCTCGGTGCGTTGGTGTTGTTCAACGCCTATACCGAGGATCTCAAGGCGTTCTTCTCCGACGTGTCCGTCGACTTCTCCCTGTCGAACCCCTACGTGCTGGTCGGCCTGTTCTTCGGGGGCCTGCTGCCGTTCCTGTTCGGCGCCATGGGCATGCAGGCGGTTGGCCGTGCGGCCGGGTCGGTCGTGCTGGAGGTGCGGCGCCAGTTCAAGGACATTCCCGGCATCATGGAAGGCACGGCCAAGCCCGAATACGGCACCTGCGTCGACATGCTGACGCGCGCCGCGATCAAGGAAATGGTCATTCCGTCGATGCTGCCTGTCCTGTCGCCGATCGTCCTTTACGTGATCATCAACGCGATCGCCGACCAGTCGGCGGCATTCGCAGCGGTGGGCGCCATGCTTGTGGGCGTCATCGTGACCGGCCTTTTCGTCGCGATCTCGATGACCGCGGGCGGCGGCGCCTGGGACAATGCCAAGAAGTACATCGAGGACGGCAATTACGGCGGCAAGGGCTCGGAGGCCCACAAGGCCGCCGTGACAGGCGACACGGTGGGCGATCCCTACAAGGACACCGCCGGCCCCGCCGTCAACCCGATGATCAAAATCACCAACATCGTGGCGTTGTTGTTGCTTGCGGCGCTGGCCCATTAGGCCGGCGGCGCACGCGGTGCGCGTTCAAACGAAACGCCCCGGGGCATTGGTCCCGGGGCGTTTTTCGTTCGGGCGGCGAGGGGGCCTTACTTGTTGAACCGGCCCAGGTTGCCGAACAGCTGTTCCAGGACCGTCATGCTGTGGCCGGCGGTCGGTGTCTCGCGCTTCACGTGGGCGACCTGGCGGATATCGTCCTCGTTGTATTGCTCCACCCGCAGCAGCAGACCTTGCTCGTCGAAATAGAGGACGACGATCTTCTGGATCGCGACCTCTTTCGGCAGGAAGGCCCATTGCTCCGTCCGACGCGAGATGTAGTACCACGTGGTCGATTCGAAGGTGCCGATCGTCGAAGGCGAGCCGAGCAGGTCCGCGACTTCCTGTTGGGTGGATTTGCCGACCTGCAACTGCTCCAGCTGATAGTCGCGCGGAAGATTGCCTCGCACTTCCATCTTCGGCGTACATGCCGCCAGCCCGCAGGCCAACAGCACCGCGGCGGCGGTCAGGCGTATCCGGTGCTTTGTTGCGATCATGGGTCGGTCGTCGCACCCTCGGGATCGGCCACGGCGTCTCGCAGTCTCTGCCCGCTTGAAGGCAGGGCCAATTGCGCCCAATTCTGTGCAGAGATATGGCAAGTTGTTGGAAATCTGTCAATCCGCGGACCAGGTGCAGATGGCCTTGAGATTCCTGAAGAACGCGATCGGGCGCGGCCGTTCCGGGCCGTCCGAACATCTCTATGCCGCCGCGGTGCAGGCCGCCCGCAATCAAAAATGGTATGATGGCTTCGAGGTTCCCGATTCGGTTGACGGGCGCTTCGACATGCTGGCGCTGCATCTGTTCCTTTTGCAGAACAGGCTCAAAGACGCGCCGGATGGGCAGGCGGTCATGCAGGGCGTGCTGGAGGTTTTTGTCGCGGACATGGATCAAAACCTGCGAGAACTGGGCGTCGGCGATCCCTCGATGGGCCGGGAGGTGCGCGCAATGGTCGAAGCCGTCCATGGTCGCTTCGCGGCGTATGCGTCCGGCCTGGCCGACCCGGGCGCGGCCGGTCTGTCGACGGCTCTGGCCCGGAACGTCTACCGCGACGACCGCCGGGACGGCCCGGCCCCGGGAGCGCTTGCCGGCTACGTAAAGGCCGCTGTGGCAAGGCTGGCCGAGACGCCCCTGGCGGATATTTTGGAAGGCCGGCTTCAGTTCCCGCCGGTCGAGTTTGGAGGATCACAGACGTGAGCGAAACGCATTCGGAACCGGCGCAACCGGAATTCTCGCGGATCGTCGACGTTTCCGACCTGGGCGAGCCGCTGCTGCGGGAAATCGAGGCCGATGATCGGGAACGCCGGGCGTTGGCCCGGCGGCTGGAGGTGACATCATTGGATCGCCTGAGGGCCCGTCTTGCCGTGCGCCGGGTCGCCGGCGGACCGCTTGTCCGCGTGTCGGGCAGCTTCGAGGCCGAGGTCGAGCAGCCCTGCGTGGTGACGCTGGAGCCCGTCCATTCCGTCATCGCCGAGGAGATCGAGATCGAGTTCGGCCCTGCCGACGAGGACCGGCCCGCAGGCCCGGAAAACGAGGAGGAGGCGGAACAGCCGGAGCCGCTGGAAGGCGACGAGATCGATCTGGGCGAAATCGTCGCCCAGTTCCTGTCAGTCAGCATTGACCCCTTCCCAAGGGCTGAGGGAGCGGTGCTGGCCAAGAGTTCATTCGGGCCGGATTCGGCGCAAGAAAATTCCAAATCCGGGGCCGATTCCGATAATCCCTTTGCGGTGCTGAAGGCCCTGAAGTTGCCTGAAAACAAAGGCGAGTAGCCGCTTGCGTCGTCCCCTTGAAAGGTTTATGAAACCCGCCAATCCCAGTATCAACGAACACAAACCGAAGGTCGGGAACAAATGGCCGTTCCGAGAAAAAAGGTGAGCCGGTCACGCCGCGATGCGCGCCGGTCCCACGACGCCCTCAAGTCGGGCGCCCATGTGGAGTGCCCAAACTGCGGCGAGCTGATGCGTCCTCATCATGTTTGCGGCGCATGCGGATCGTACAAGGGCCGGGAAGTCGTCGAAGCCGGCACGTCGTAGACCGCGGCGTCGCGACCCTGCCGACCGACTGACCCGCCTTTGTCACAATCCCTTGTCATTTCACTTGATGGTATGGGGGGCGACGACGCCCCCGATATCGTTGTGGCCGGCGCGGCGCGGTCCCTCCGGCAGCATCCGGAGGTGGAGTTTCTGATCTACGGCGACGAGGCCAGGATCGGCCCGTTGTTGGACAAGCATCGGGATCTGAAGTCGGCGGCGAAAATCCGTCACACCGACGAGATCGTCCGCTCGGACGATAAGCCTTCCGTCATTCTGCGCAAGGGTCGGCGGACCAGCATGCGCATGGCAATCGACGCTGTCGCCAACGGCGAAGCGTCCGCGGTGGTTTCCGCCGGCAATACCGGCGCGCTGATGGCGATGTCGCTGTTTTCCCTGCGCCCGCTGCCGGGGATCGATCGTCCGGCGATCGCATCGTTCTTTCCCACCATAGGCGGCTCGACCTGCATGCTGGACCTGGGGGCGAACGTCGATTCCGACGCTCACAACCTGGTTCAGTTTGCCGTGATGGGGGCGCTGTTCGTCAGGACGGTGCATGGCATTCAACGGCCACGGACGGCGTTGTTGAACGTCGGCGTCGAGGAAATGAAGGGTCGCGACGAGATCAAGCAGGCAGCCGCGATTCTGCGCTCGGGAAATCTGGCGCTGGACTATATCGGTTTCGCCGAGGGCGACGATATCGCCGAGGGCGTGGCGGACGTGATTGTCACCGACGGGTTTACCGGCAACGTCGCCCTGAAGACGGCCGAAGGTGTTTCCAAGCTTTATACGGCGTTCCTGAAGGACGCCTTCGCCAGCACGCCCCTGTCGAAGCTGGGATACGTGATCGCCCGGCGCGCGATGAAGCGCGTGCGCAAGCGGGTCGACCCGCGCCGCTACAACGGCGCCGTGTTCCTGGGTCTGAACGGCATTGCGGTTAAGAGCCATGGCGGAACCGACGAAATCGGCTTTGCCAACGCCGTCAACAACGCTATCGACATGGCCCGCCGCGGCTTCGTCGAGTCGATCATCACTGAGCTCGAACGGCTTTCCGATGAGGGCGTCGAAGAGCAGGAAGCGGCGGTGTCCTGACCATGCGTCGGTCCGTTGTGCTGGGAACCGGCGCCTACCTGCCGGAACGCGTCGTCACGAACGACGATCTATCCAAAACCATCGATACTTCGGACGACTGGATCGTCCAGCGCACCGGAATTCGCGAGCGTCATATTGCTGGGGCGGACGAAAAGACGTCGGATCTTGCGACCCATGCCGCACGCGCGGCACTGCAGTCGGCCGGCCTGTCGGCCGACGAGATCGATCTGATTGTGGTGGCCACGGCGACCCCGGACAACACATTCCCGGCGACCGCGACCAAGCTGCAGCAGAACCTCGGCTGCCCCGGCGTCGCGTTCGACGTGCAGGCCGTCTGTTCGGGTTTCGTGTTTGCCTTGTCCGTGGCCGACAACATGCTGCGCCTGGGCCAGGCGCGCCGCGCGTTGGTGGTCGGCGCGGAGGTGTTCAGCCGCATCCTCGACTGGGAGGATAGGACCACCTGCGTGCTGTTCGCCGATGGCGCCGGCGCAGTGGTGCTGGAATCCCGGGAAGGCAACGGAAGCAGCGGCGACCGCGGCGTCTTGGCAACGAACCTCTATTCCGACGGCGCCCAATACGAGCTGCTGTATGTGGACGGCGGCGCAGGCTCCCCGGGCGGCAATGTGGGCCACCTCCGTATGGAGGGGCGCGAGGTCTTCAGGCACGCCATCGTCCGCATGGTCGAGGCCGTCGAGGCGTCGCTGGAATGCAGCGGCCTGGAGAAAACCGATATCGACTGGCTTGTGCCGCATCAGGCCAACATCCGCATCATCGACGGCGTGGGCAAGAAACTGGGTCTGCCTGCCGATCATGTGGTCGTGACCGTGGCCGAGCAGGCGAACACCTCCGCGGCGACGATACCTCTTGCCTTGGATCTGGCGGTAAGGGACGGTCGAATCAAGCAAGGCGATGTGGTTGCCCTGACCGCCATGGGCGGCGGCTTCACCTGGGCCGGGGCCATTCTACGCTGGTAAGGCAGGCGTAAATTCGCCGCTTTCATGGTCTTCGATTGACGGCGCGACGGCAACGGCGCTAGTGTCGAAGTTGTCTGATACAACAAGACGTTAAGTCTGGGGGAAGCATGAGCCGAACAATTACGCGGCAACAGCTCACAGAAGCGGTCTACCAGGAAGTTGGTCTTTCCCGGAACGAATCCGCAGAGCTTGTCGAGGCCATATTGAACGAGATCTCGGATGCGATCGCGCGCGGCGAGCCCGTAAAGATCTCGTCTTTCGGAAGCTTTACGGTGCGCCAGAAGCGTGAGCGGATCGGCCGAAATCCGAAAACGGGCGAAGAGGTGCCGATCCTGCCGCGCCGGGTTTTGGTGTTCAGGCCCAGTCACGTCTTGAAAAACAGGATCAACAATTCCGCCAACGGCGGCTAGCGCACCTGCGGCATGGACGACGAGCAGGCAGAGACGGCCACGTTGGAAGCGGGTGAACGGCGCGGCAAATCTGCCGATGCATTCCGGACGATCTCAGAGGTTTCCGCCGAGCTTGACGTGGCTCAGCACGTCCTTCGTTTCTGGGAAACGCGTTTCTCGCAGATCAGGCCGCTGAAGCGGGCAGGCAAGCGGCGTTACTATCGCCCGGACGATGTCGCGCTGCTGCGCCGGATCAGACAACTGCTGTACGAGGAAGGCTACACGATCCGCGGCGTGCAGAAGCTGATCCGCGAAAAGGGCGTGCGCGCAATCCTGGAAGAGACACCCCGGCAGGAAGCGCCGGCCGCGCCTGCAGAGCCCATTCCGGCGGTTCAGGACGCAGCGGGGGACGCTGACACCGGTGGCGCGGATCTAAACCAGGTGATCCGTGAATTGGAGGAGGTCGGCGCGGCGCTGCGCGCGATCGCCCGCTAGATCCGCGAACATTGCGCCCCCGTTGAGGGGGCGCTATAACGGCGCGCCGGCGATCTGAGACCGGCACGAACGGAGCGTAGCGCAGTCTGGTAGCGCATCACACTGGGGGTGTGGGGGTCGCAGGTTCAAATCCTGCCGCTCCGACCAAATTGTCGGATGGGCCGGTCCGGAAAGGACCGGCCCGCTGCATTTGAGGGGCCGGGATTGGGTCTGGGTGCGGGCCGCTCAACGCTGCCGGGTGCACCGGTCCGTGTCGCGCTCGCGTTCTCCCTGACAGGTAAAATAGGCGGCGATGTCGGCCATGTCGGTTGCCGAAAGATTGCCTGCGAACAGTTCCATATAGGGATGCTGGCGTTGTCCCGAGCTGTAATGGTTCAGTTGCTTGACGATGTAGGTTTCGGACTGGCCCGCCAGGTGCGGCGCATCGCCATCGATCGCGTAGCCGTCGGTGCCGTGGCACTGAAAGCAGCGGTTCCGCTCGGCCAGCACGCGCCCCCAGGCCGGGTTCGCCTCGGCACTCTGAGACTGGACGGCGCCGGCAGCCGCCAGCTGCAGCGCCAATAGGACGCCCAGTGCGTTAAGAATTCTTAGCATATTCAAACCTTTGCTCGCTTCCCATGCTGATCCTCCGGGGTCGAAAAAGCCATGACATGGCTCAATGCGGGACGCGCCGTCCGGCTAGGGCAGGGGCTCGTCGTCATCGAAGAGGATCCGCTGCGCGGCGCCCTCCAGATCCTCGTATTGACCCGACTTCAGCGACCACAGGAACGCGACCAGGCCAACCAGGCCGAGCCCGATGGCGACGGGGATCAGGAACAAAAGCGCGTCCATGGCCTATCCATCCTTCCGCGCCAGCCGCAGGGCGTTGGTGACCACCAGGATCGACGATGCGGACATGGCGGCCGCCGCAATCAACGGCGTTACGAATCCCAGGACCGCGATCGGGATCGTCACCAGATTATAACCCAGCGCCAGCGCGAAATTCTGCCGGACAAGCCGCCGCGTCGCGTCGGCCACCGCCAGGGCCTCGGCCACCGGACCCAGCCGGTCGCCCTGAAACACCAGATCCGCGGCCGTCTGTGCGATGTCCGCCGCAGACGCGGGCGACATGGATGCGGTGGCGGCGGCCAGCGCGGGCGCGTCGTTGAGACCGTCGCCGACCATCACGACGCGTCGGCCGCCCCTGGCGGCTTCCTGCAACAGCGCAACCTTGTCGGCCGGCGTCAGGTCGCCGCGCCAGTCCTCGATGCCCAGCGCCTCGGCAACCGGGCCGACGGCGGCGGCGCGATCTCCGGACAACAGCCGGATCGCCAGCCCCCGGGCGCGCAGCCCCGCAACGACCTCGGCGGCGTCGGTGCGCAGGGCGTCGGCAAAGCGAAATCGGACCGGCGCCGTGCCGGGTCTGACAAACCAGAGTTCCGGCCCGGCATGGTCCGTCGCCTGATCGTTGCCGATGCCGCACCAATGCCGGTTGCCCAGGCGCTCGGTCCCCCCCGGCACGACCCTGGCGAGCCCGGCCCCCGGATGTTCGGTGACCTCGCGGGCAGGGGAGACGGAGCCGGCGACGCGGCACAAAGCGCGCGCCAGCGGGTGGCGGCTTGCCGCGGCCAGCGACGCTGCTGTGGCAAGGTCGGCCTCGGTCCAGCCGTTGTCCTCAATGAGTTCCGGATGCCCCAGGGTCAGCGTGCCCGTCTTGTCGAACACGACGGTGTCGATGTCCTGAAGGCGCTCCAGCGCCGTGGCCGACTTCAACAGGATTCCCCGCCGCAGCAACCGGCCGCTGGCGACGACCTGGACTACCGGCACCGCCAGGCCAAGGGCGCAGGGGCAGGTGATGATCAGGACGGCGACCGCGATCAACAGAGCATCCTGCCAGCCGGCGCCGGCGAGGAAAACCCAGCCCAGGAAGGTGACCAGGGCAAGGCCGTGGACGACCGGCGCATAGGCCCGCGAAATCCGGTCCGCCAGCGCCACATACCGGTCCTTGCGCTGTTCGGCCGCCTCCATCAGGCGGACGATCTCGCTCAACAGCGTATCCTGACCCGTTGCCGTCACTTTCAGGGTCAGCGCGCCGGTCAGGTTCATGGACCCTGCGAACACCCGGTCGCCGCTGGCGGCGGGGGCGGGGACGGATTCGCCGCTGATGGCGCTGACATCCAGGTCGGAACTGCCGCTTTCAACGATGCCGTCGACCGCAATTCGCCCGCCCGGCGTGATCAGCACGCTGGCGCCTTGCGAAACCTGTTCGGGCGGCACGGCGCGTCGTTGGCCGCCTGCCTCCAGCACGGTCACCGTGGCCGCTCCCAGCGCCAGCAGACGGGCGGCCGCGGCGCGGGCCTTGCCGCGCGCCCGGCTGTCCAGATAGCGGCCGACCAGCAGGAAGAACAACAGCATCACGGCGGATTCGAAATAGGTGTGCGGCCCGCCCTGAATCGTCTCCGAAAGGCTGATGCCGGCGGCCAGCAGGATGCCGAGGGAGATGGGAACGTCCATGTTCGTATGGCCGCGCACCAAAGCGGCAAACGCACTGCGGAAGAATGGCATGCCGGCATAGGCGATCGCCGGCAGTGCAATCAGGGCGGAAAACCAGTGCAGCATGCCCCTGGTGGCCGGTCCCATCTCTGCGTCGACGTGGCCAGCCCAGATCGAAACCGACAGCAGCATGACGTTGGCCGACGCGAAACCGGCGACTGCCAGGCAGCGCAACAGCCGCTTCTGGGCCGTTGCGTCGCCGCTTTCCAGGCGCTCCGGCGCGAAGGGCACGGTCTTGTAACCCAGGCCCTCGACCCGTGCGGCCAGTTCGGTCCCACGCGAGGCCGGGCCGCTCCAGCTTACCGACAGACGACGCGTGGACAGATTCACGCGCGCCGTCTCCACATCCGGCTCGGCGTTCAGGGCCTTTTCGATCTTGGCCACGCAGCCGCCGCAATGCAGACCCTCGACCAGCAGGTTCAGGCTGTGAGACCGCCCGGTCCCGGCGGCCACATAGGCGAGCACGTCCGGCGCGGCTTCTCTGTCGGGCCGGCTTGGCGGCAATAGGGCCGTGCTGTCGCCTGCCAGGGTCATGGCCTGACGAAGATCCGTTCCTTCATGGCGTAGCTGCCGTGCGGATGGTCAATGTCCAGCCGCACGTCCCACTGACCCGGCAACGGGAAGCTGGCATCGAGCCGGTAGCGGCCGGAGCCGAGGGCGGTCAGGGTCGACGTGAAATCGCTACCCTCATGGGTGGGGCGGACGAACGTCACGGCGACGTCCGCGCCGTTAAGAGCGCGGGCATCGCGATCGCTCAGGTCTAACGTGATGCGCGCCGCCAGCGGCGGACGCTGTTCCACCTCCAGCGCCGCGGTCCACCCCAGCGCGCGCTGCACCGCGGCTGCTTCCAGTTTCTTGTTGTATTGCAGGCCGCGGCGATAGGCGTTGTTGGTTTCCACGCCCGTAAATGTGGTGACCGCGTAGTACAGCATGGTGCCGTTGGCCACGAACATCACTGCGAAGAAGCCAACGAAGCTCCAGGGAATCCACCAGTTCGGGTTGCGTGTCCGCAGGCTGTGCAGCATGGCTAGGGGCCTCTGAAGACGTTGGATTCGCGGATGGTCTCGCCGCTTATCGTTTCCGTCAGCACGAAGTCGAACTCTTGTGTTTCCGGCAGGCCTTCGCCCGGCGGCCGGCGCACCAGAACCCGGTATTCCGCCACGGCGTCGGGCGTGGCGGTCAAAAGGGGCGTGCCGTTTGCGGTATCGGCGCCGATCACGTTGGTGGTGAGGCCGTCCATGCCGTCAACGTCCAGAGTATAGGACCGGTTCTCCCGCTTCTTGTTCAGGATCTTCACCGTGTATCCGTTTTGAACGCCGCCGTCGGAAAGCTTAACAAACAGCGGGTTGCGGTCGTGCAACACGTTGACCCCGAAGCTGGAGCGGAGTTCCAGCGACAGCAGCATCCCGCCGGTAATCAGCAACAGGACGCAGACATAGACGATCGTGCGCGGCCTGACTATGCGAAGACTCTCGGGTCGGCCGGCGGCGCGGTTTTCCTGGTTTTGCGTGGTGTCGAATTTGATCAGGCCGCGCGGCCTGTCGACCCGGTCCATGATGGTGTTGCAGGCATCGATGCACAGGCCGCAGCCGATGCATTCAAGTTGCAGCCCGTCGCGGATGTCGATGCCCGTTGGACAGACCGCCACGCATTGGCGGCAGTCGATGCAGTCGCCGCGGCCGTCCCAACTGTCGCCCTTCTTGTGCTTTGCGCGTGGCTCGCCGCGATCCTTCTGATAGGTGACGACCAGGCTGTCTTTGTCCAGCAGAGCCGATTGGAACCGCGGCCAGGGGCACATGTAGGTACAGACCTGCTCGCGCGCAAAGCCGGCGAATATGTAGGTGGTCAGGGAAAACAGGCCGACGAAGAAATAGACCGCAGGCGCGGAATCGCCGACGAAGAACTCCCGGACGAAGGTCGGGGCATCGTTGAAATAGATGACCCAGGCGCCACCGGTCAGGACGGAAATGACGATCCACGCCACGTGGGTGAGGCCGCGCCGAAAGACCTTCTGCCCTGACCAGGGCGCCTTGGCCTGCCGGATTTGCGCCGCCCGGTCGCCATTGATCAGACGCTCGACCCACATGAAGAGGTCGGTCCAGACGGTCTGGGGACAGGTGAACCCGCACCAGACCCGCCCACCGATGCTGGTTGCCAGAAAGAGCCCGAAGGCGCCCAGCAACAAGATACCGGCGAAGTAATAGACCTCCTGGGGCCAGATCTCGATCCAGAAGAAGTAGGCGCGCCGGTTGGGAAGATCGATCAGCAGCGCCTGGTTCGGGGCGTCCGGGCCGCGGTCCCAGCGAATCCACGCGCCCAGATAATAGACCGACAACAGCACGGCCAGGACGATCCATTTGACCTTGCGGACCGTGCCCTTGACCGCCTTGGGAAACACATCAACGCGCCCGGCGTAGAGCGGCAGGGCTTTTTGCTCGGTGCGCGAAAGCGCATCGTCGTTGACCGGTATCTCGCTCATGCTACCCAACCGTCAAGCGCCCCCTCGACATGCGGGCGCACGCCTTGGCGGCCTACTGGCCGCCGCCCAGACCGTGCACGTAGACCGTCAGCATCTTAATCGTCGCCGGTTCCAGACGGTCTATCCAGCCGGGCATCACACCCTGCTGGGGCTGGCTGATCTGCGCCGCGATCTCGGCCCTGGTTCCGCCATAGAGCCAGATCTGATCGTTCAGACGGGGAGCGCCCTGATCGGGATCGCCGTCGCCGGTGTCGCCATGGCACGCCGCGCAGTTCTCCGCGTAAATCTCCGCTCCGCCTTCCGCGACCTCTGCATCATGTTCCTGGCCGGACAGAGACAGCACGTACTCGGTCACCGCGGCAATCTGTTCGCTTTCAAGGACGCCGCGATAGACCGGCATCTCGCTGAAGCGGGTGTCGTCGGAAACGTGGCGGATTCCGTAAAGCAGCATCGTGTGAATGTCCTCCAACGTTCCGCCCCAGATCCAATCGTCGTCGGCCAGCACCGGATAGCCGCCGGGAAGTCCCGCGCCGCCCAAGGCATGGCAGGCCGCGCAGTTGTCGGCGAATGCGGCCTCGCCGCCGCGGCTCGCGAACGCCAGAAGCTCTTGGTCCTGGACGATCTCTTCCAACTCCGCGTTTTCCATGCGGGTCAGGAACGCGCCCTGCCGCTCGCGCGCTGCCGCCATCTCCTGTTCAAGCTCGACCCGGCGTTGTTCGCGGAAAATACCGGCCGTATAGCCTGTCAGGCCCGGAATGGCAGGGTACAAGACCATAATCACGACCGACCAGATGATCGTGGCGTACATCACATACAGCCACCACCGGGGCAGGGGGTTGTTCAGCTCCTTGATGCCGTCCCACTCGTGCCCCGTGGTATCGACTCCGCTGTAGACGTCTTTCTCAACCTTGGTCGGCATCCTCTACCCTTTCTTCCGCTGGGAGTCCGGCAGGTCGTCCTCCAGGGGAATGCGCGCCTGTTCGTCGAACTTCTTCTTGTTCCGCGGCCACATGGCGTAGACGACAACGCCCAGAAACAGGGCCATCAGCCAGACGGACCAAAGCGAACGAATGAACTCGTAGAAACCGTCCATGTTGTCGGCGCCCTATTGCAGCAGGTCTTCGGTTTCGTAGGCGCTGAAGTCCACCATCCGCCCGAGGATCTGCAGATAGGCGATCAGCGCATCCATTTCCGTCAACGTGCCGGGATCGCCGTCGAAATCGGCAACCATCGCGTTCGGATAGCGCTCCAGCATCGCGTCGTAATCCGAATCGGGATCGGCCTGGGCCGCCATGTCAGCCAGGGCGTTTTCGATCATTTCGTCCGTATAGGGGACGCCGACCACGCGAAGCGTTTCCATGTGCGCCGCGATATCGTCCGCCTTCAGCCTCTTTTCGGCCAGGAAGGGATAGGACGGCATGATCGATTCCGGCACAAGGCTGCGCGGGTCGATGAGATGGGCCCGCTGCCACTCGTTGGAATACTTGCCGCCGACTCGCGCCAGGTCGGGTCCGGTTCGTTTCGACCCCCACTGGAACGGATGGTTGTACATGCTCTCCGCGGCCAGGCTGTAGTGACCGTAGCGCTCCGCCTCGTCCCGGAACGAGCGGATCATCTGGCTGTGGCAGACATAGCAGCCTTCGCGGACGTAGGTGTTCCGGCCGGCCTGCTCCAGCGGACTGTAGGGCCGCACGCCTTCGACCTTCTCGATGGTCGATTCGATCGTGAACAGCGGAACGATCTCAACCAGACCCCCGATCGAGACGGTTACCAGGATCAGCACCACCATCAGGATGCCGTTGGTCTCGATCTTCTGGTGCCATTTCCAGCTCATCTCCGCGCCCCCCTTATTCCGCCGGCGCGGCGCGCGGCGTCGCCACCGCGGCCTCGGCCGCGACGTCGCCGCGGGCTGTCCGCCACAGGTTGTAGACCATGATCAATGCCCCCACGAGGAACAGGATCCCGCCGAAGGCCCGCAGCAGATTGAAGGGGAACTTCGCCGATACGCTTTCGATGAAGGAGTATTGCAAGAAGCCGAGGTGATCGAACGACCGCCACATCAGGCCTTCCATGATGCCGCTGATCCACATCGCGGTGATGTAGAGCACGATACCCAGCGTGGCGATCCAGAAGTGGTACTCGACCAGCCGCGTCGAATAGAGCCGCCCGCGATTCCAGAGCTTGGGCACCAGGAAGTAGAGGGCCCCGAAGGAAACGAAGGCCACCCATCCCAGCGCGCCGGAATGGACGTGGCCGATGGTCCAGTCGGTGTAATGGCTCAGCGCATTGACCCGCTTCACCGACATCAACGGACCTTCGAAGGTCGACATGCCGTAGAAGGCGACCGAAACCACCAGGAACCGGAGAATGGGGTCGGTGCGCAGCTTCTCCCAAGCCCCGGACAGGGTCATGATGCCGTTGATCATGCCGCCCCATGACGGCATCCACAGCATCACCGAAAATGTCATGCCCAGGGTCTGCGCCCAGTCGGGAAGGGCGGTGTAGTGCAGGTGGTGCGGACCCGCCCAGATGTAGAGAAAGATCAGCGACCAGAAGTGAATGATCGAAAGCCGGTAGGAATAAACCGGCCGTTCGGCCTGCTTGGGAATGAAGTAATACATGATCCCCAAGAAACCGGTCGTCAGGAAGAAGCCGACGGCGTTATGGCCGTACCACCACTGCACCAGCGCGTCCTGAACGCCGGCCCAGACGATGTAACTCTTCGTCCCGGCGAAGGAGACCGGGATCGTCAGATTGTTCACGATGTGCAGCATCGCGATGGTGACGATGAAGGACAGGTAGAACCAGTTCGCCACGTAGATGTGCGGTTCCTTGCGCTTCAGCACCGTGCCAAGGAAGACCACCAGATAGACGACCCACACCACCGTCAGCCACAGGTCCACGTACCACTCCGGTTCGGCATATTCCTTGCCCTGGGTGATGCCCAGGAGATAGCCGGTCGCCGCCAGCACGATGAAGATCTGATAACCCCAGAACAGGAACAGGCCGGCCGCCCGCCCTCCGAAGAGCGGCGTTCTGCAGGTCCGTTGCACCACGTAGAGGGAGGTCGCGAACAGCGCGCAGCCGCCGAAGGCGAAGATCGCCGCCGATGTGTGCAGCGGCCGCAGCCGTCCGAACGTGGTCCATTCCAGACCCAGGTTCAACACCGGATAGGCGAGCTGCAGCGCAATGATCACGCCGACCGCAAAGGCAGCCACGCCCCAGAAGGCGCAGGCAATGACGAAGAGCCGCACAGTCTCTTCTTCGTAACGCGGCAGTTCTGCGGTCGTGCCGGCGGATGCGTCCGCCGCGGATCCCGCTAAGGCCATAAAACCCCCCTCAATGTCCTGCCAGATGCACCAAGATTATGACCGGCCGTCCATGACCGGGACAAACCACCCCGCGCCGCCAGCCGAGCGCCTGGCGACGGAGCGGCACGATATGGGGACGCCCTTTTCATCATCATTGACATGCATCAAGGTCTTTCCCACGGTGGCAAGAAGAATACAGAATAGTGGTCCGGGTCACTTTGCGACACAAGCGCGCGCCTGTGTCCGTATCCTGTTTTTGCCGTTCCGCGCCGAACGCGCTAATCTGCCTGCGAAGGAGAGGTGAAGTCTCGTGACAGATGTCGCTCATACGCCGACGCCGTCGATGCCGGCGGTCCGACAGGTTGACAAGTCGCGCCCGTGGATGTGGCTGGCCGCCGGATGGGCGGACCTGCTGAAGGCGCCGAAGACCAGCCTGACCTATGGCCTGATCTTCTTCCTCGCGGGTCATGCGATCGGGTTTTCCATCTGGTTCTTCGACGTCGCCTATCTGGTGCTTCCGCTGTCCGCGGGCTTCATGCTGTTGGGGTCGATTCTGGCGGTCGGTCTTTACGACGCGTCGCGCAGGCTGGAACAGAACGAACCGTGCGGCTTCAGCGACACCATGTTCGCCTGGGAACGCAACACCGCCCAGATCGCCTATATGGGCCTTATCCTGATGCTGTTTCTGCTGGCCTGGATCCGGATTGCGACCCTGATCTTCGCCTTGTTCTTTTCAGACAACCCGCCGCGGCCGGAGCAGGAGTTCATCATCGACGTCTTCTTTTCGTCCACCAGTCTCCCGTTCCTCACCACCGGCACCATCGTCGGCGCAATTCTCGCCGTGTTGGTTTTCGCAATCAGCGCAATCTCGATTCCCATGTTGTTGGACCGCCAGGTCACCGTTTTCACGGCGATCGTCACCAGCGTCAACGCGGTGCGCGAAAACAGCGGCACCATGCTGATCTGGGGCATACTGATCGTCGGTTTCACGGCTGCGGGGCTGGTGATCGGATTCCTTGGCCTGATCATCACCATGCCGCTGATCGCGCATGCCACCTGGCACGCTTATCGCGAGTGCGTCGACTGGGGCGACGCAGCGCCGACCGCACCCTCGGCCTAACGAAGGATCAACAGCCATGCAAGGTGGGAAAGTGGTCCTGGGCCTGGTGTTCGTCCTGATGGCGCTGATGGGACTGGTGATGGCATCCACGGCGGTCGACGGCGGGTTCGCGTTTGCGGGCTACGTCTTCACGCTGGCGGGCGTTCTCCTGTGTTACAGGCTGATTGCCAGCGACTGATCTGCGAAATCCTGGAATGACCGGGCTTTCGGTGCGGCCTGCTCGGGCTGCCGACGGCGAGGCCATCGCGGAAATCCTGCATCGGGCCCGCGAGACTATGCAGTTCATTCCGCAAGACCTGCACACGATGGACGATACGCGCCGGTTCGTGCGCGAAGTTCTGATGGCGGACCAGGAGGTGATCGCGGCCGAGCGCGACGGATGCGTCATCGGCTTCGCCGCCCTCGATGGCAACATGCTGACACAGCTTTATGTGGCGCCGCCGTTCTTCGGCCAGGGGACCGGCACGCGCCTGCTGGCCGAGGCCATGTCACGTGTCCCTGAAGGCCTGGACCTGTGGGTGTTCGAGCCGAACGAGGGCGCGATCCGTCTATACGAGCGGCACGGGTTCCGGACGGTGAAGAAAACCGACGGCAGCGGCAACGAAGAGCGGGTGCCCGACCGGCTGATGGCGTGGCGTCTTGGCGCTAAAGACGCCTGAACCGGCGCTACCCGAAAAGCGCGCGCCCGCGATCCGTCAGCCGGCAGACCAGCCAGTCCGGCTTCAACGGGTTCTCGAACCACGGCTCCGCCCAGCCGCGGTCGATGCAGCGGCGGATCGTGCGTTCGGCATAACGTTTGCCGTTGGTGTCGAACAGCGGCAGCTTGCCGCCGGCCTGGTCCAGACCGCGTTGCAGCCACGCCAGCTGAACGGCGCTCGGCCGGTTTGTGCCTGCAGGGTGTGACCTTTCGGTCGAGCGAACCCGACGCGCAGCCTTAAGCCTGGCGTCGGGCAAACGTACGACATTCGTGCCGCGCAGCATTGCCCGCCATCTCCCCTAGATGCCTCCGCGTGGTATGCTAGGCCATCGGCACGGCCTTGTCCAAGCGCCAAGATTCTGGCCTGCCGCGATCGGCGAGAGGAGAGGGGGCGTCATGGCGGTCTGCCTTGTCTATGTCACCGCTGAAAGCCGCGAGCAGGCGACCCGGATCGGGCGGGCGCTGGTGGGGGAGGGTCTGGCCGCCTGCGCGAACGTTTCCGGTCCGATCACCGCGATCTTCCGGTGGGAGGGGGCGGTGCAGGAGGGCGAAGAATATGTGCTGATCGCCAAGACCCGCGACAGCCTGGTCGACCGCCTTCAGGAACGCGTCAAGGCGCTGCACAGTTACGACTGTCCCTGCGTGGTCGCCCTGCCGATCGCCGGCGGTCATCCGCCGTTCCTGGAGTGGATTGAGGCGGAAACCACAGCGGAAGACGGGTAACCGTACGTCAGGGGTCGACGGCAAGTTCCTGAAAACGATCGATGAAGGCCTGTTTCGCCTGATCGGGCGCCAGCGGTTCCAGGGCGTGCGCAAGGTCGGCGCGCAGCCGGCCGAAGAACCGGTTGGCCTCGCCTGCGGTGAACCCGGCAAGTTGCGTCGCCTCCAGGTGCGCCGCGGCCCGGTCGGCGCGTTTGATCAGTTTCTTGACCGGAGTCGGCAGTTTCGCCGGCAGCGAGAAGCGCAGATGGATTGCACCCTCCAGCCGGCTTTCGAACGCCGCATAGTCGATCCCCAGCGCCGCCTTGAACGGCGAGATCATATCGCCGATCACGTATTCCGGCGCGTCGTGCAACAGCGCCGCGCGCCGCCAGGGCGTTTCGAAGCCGTCCTTCAACCGGCCGGCCAGGTCCTCCACCAGCAGGCAATGCTGCGCCACGCTGAACGGCCAGGGCCCCGCCGTCTGGCCGTTCCAGCGCGCCACCCTGGACAGCCCGTGGGCGATATCCTCGATCTCCACGTCCAGTGGCGACGGGTCCAAGAGGTCCAGCCGCCGCCCGCTGAGCATGCGTTGCCATGCGCGTCCGGTCATCCGGAGACCCGAACCCCCTCATCCGGCCCTTCGGGCCACCTTCTCCCCACCGGGGAGAAGGAACCAAAAGCCCCTCTCCCCGGTGGGGAGAGGGGTTGGGGTGAGGGGGGCCGGTGCCGACTAATCATGCCCGAACGCCCGGGCGGGGCCGTAGTCGCCCGGGAAGTCCAGGTGGCTGATCAGCCCAAGGCCGTCGCGCCACAGGTGGACTTGCACCGCCGGGGGGTCGTAGCGCCAGCTTCCGGCGACGCCGGGGCGCAACTCGAAGGAAACCTGGTGGGCGGCGCCGGGCATCGTGGAGACCACCGTTCCCCGCCATCTGAGGTGGATGGGACGGTGCAGATGACCGCACAGGATCCGTTCGATTTGGGGATTGCGTGCGACGATCTCGCCCAGTTCGTCGGCGCCCTCCAGACAGCGCATCGCATCCATATGGTCGATGCCGGTCTCGACCGGCGGGTGGTGCATCATGACGATCGTCGGCCGGTCCGGCGCGTTCGACAGCGCAGCGTCCAGCCACCCCAGCCGGTCCGCGCACAGCGCCCCGTGCGGGGCCCCTTCGACCACCGTGTCCAGGGCGACGACTCGCACCGGATGGTCCTCGACCGTGTACTGCATGAACGGGCCGTTCTGCAGGAACGCCATCTGCGGAAACGCCTGGCGCAAAGCCGGTCGGCTGTCGTGATTGCCGGGGATCGGAAACACCGGCGCGTTCACGCGGCCCAGCTGCCGGGCCGCCTCGACGTATTCCGCCGCGGTTCCGTCGTTGACGATGTCCCCGGTCACCAGCACCATGTCCGCCGGCGGCTGCATGGCGTTTAAGTGGTTGACGGCCGTTTCCAGCGCAGCGTTGGTGTCGATCTTGCCGAACAGCAGTTGGCCGGCGGGCTGGACATGGGTGTCGCTGATGTGCGCTATGATCATGGGCGCTCCGTTTCGCACGCCGGAGCCGGCGCGGGGCCGGGTGACGCGCGATTGATCAGGGGCGGTCTGGTGTGCTTCACTTTTAGGCAGGCGCCGCGGCGGCAGAAACAGCGCCGGGTTCGGGGAGAATGCGATAACGCACTGGAATTGCGGTCAAAAACCATAACCGGATGGCACCGTCTGCGGTTCGCGCTAACTGGTATACCGATTGCGAAAAAAGCATGTCGGGCCGGTCGGACAAGCGGGCCCGCAGACATCCTTTAACTCATTGGGCGGGAACGTCCAAGACCAAAGGCAAGGAGGCAAGGCATGTCGGGAAGCGAAAGAAGGAAAGTAGGACGTCGCGCCTTTATGGCAGGGGCGGCCGCGACAGGGGCGGCGTTCAGCTTCGCGCCCTTCGTCAAACGCGCGGTGGGTCAGAACAAGACCTTTATCATGGGCACCAACTGGAAGGCCCAGGCGGAACATGGCGGCTATTACCAGGCGGTCGCGGCCGGCATCTATAAGGAGTACGAACTGGATGTCGAGGTCCGCTCAGGCGGGCCGCAAGTCAACCACGCCCAGCTGCTGCTGGCCGGCAAGATCGACTTCAACATGGGGTCGAACACGTCCGCTTTGAATTTCGTCGCAAACGATATCCCCTACATCTGCATCGCGTCGATCTTCCAGAAGGATCCGCAGATCCTGATGGCGCATCCGGGCCAGGGCGTCGACTCCCTGGCCGACATGAAGGGGCGCAAGGTCCTGATCTCCAACGACGCGCGGACGGGATACTGGTTGTGGCTGAAGCAAGCCTACGGTTTCACCGACGACATGATCGAACCTTACACCTTCAACCCGGCGCCGTTCATCGCCGACAAAACCAAGGTTCAGCAGGGGTATCTGACCTCCGAACCGCTGGCGATCGAACGCGAAGGCGGCTTCGTGCCGCGGGTCTTCCTGCTGGCGGACAACGGCTACAACGCCTATTCGACGACGATCGAATGTTCGAAAAAGCTGGTGACGGAAGACGCCGATGTCGTGCAACGCTTCGTCGACGCCACCATCATCGGCTGGGTCCAGTATCTGCACGGCGACAACCACGCGGCCAATGAGTTGATCAAAAAAGACAACCCGGATATGACCGACGAGCAACTTGCCTATTCGACCGACAAGTTGAAGGAGTTCGGGATCGTCGAGTCGGGCGATGCCCAGAAACTGGGCGTGGGCGCCATGACCGACGAACGCTGGAAGAGCTTTTTCGACTTCACGGTCAAGGCCGGCATTCACAAGCCGGATCTGGACTACAAGCAGGCCTATACGCTCGACTTCGTCAATAAGGGCGTCGGCCTTTAGACCTGACGCGGGCTGGCGAGTGCTGACCTCCGGTGCGCGGTCGGGCGATGGCCCGGCCGCCCTGGTCGCTGCGTGGCGTTGACGTGAGTGGGTGAGACGGAACGATGGGAACATGGCAGCAGACTTAGCCAGTGACGACGCCGCTGCGGCCGCACGGCAGGAAGAAGACCTTCCGATCAACGTGCGCACGCCGGCGCAGCGGCTGGAATCCATCATGCGATGGGTCATGCCGCTTTCCATCGGCGTGCTGGCCATCCTGGGCTGGGACCTGATCGTGCGTATCAACGAGATCCCGCATTACATCCTGCCCGGGCCCGGTCTGGTGGCCGAAAGCCTGATCAAAGACTGGGGCACGTTGTCCGGCTCGCTGTGGGTCACCGTCAGGATCACCTGCATGGCGCTGGCCGTCGCCATCATCGGCGGCGCGTCGCTGGCGATCCTGTTCAGCCTGTCCAAATGGGTGGAACTCAGCTTTTTTCCCTACGCGGTGATCCTGCAGGTGACGCCGGTTGTTGCCATAGCACCTTTGATCATCATCTTCGTCGACACGCCGATCACCGCCGTCCTGATCTGCGCCTGGATCGTCGCCTTCTTCCCGGTCCTGTCGAACACCACGCTGGGTCTGAACAGCGCCGATCACAATCTTCGCAACCTGTTTCAGCTATACGGCGCAACCCGTTGGCAGGAATTGCGGTTTTTGCGCATCCCCAGCGCCATGCCCTATTTCCTGGGCGGGCTGCGGATCGCCGGCGGGCTGAGCCTGATCGGCGCGGTGGTCGCGGAATTCGTGACCGGCGCGGCGGGGGCGGGGACCGGGCTTGCCTTCCGGATCCTTGAATCCGGTTACCGGTTGAACATCCCGCGCATGTTCGCCGCCCTGATCCTGATTTCGCTGACCGGCATCATCATATTTCTCGTCTTTACCTGGATCTCGCACCTCGCCTTGCACAAGTGGCACGAAAGCGCGATCAAGCGGGAGAACTAACGGCGCATGAGCGTACAGGTTACCGAAACGCCGCAGACGCCGGCCGACGCAGGCCCGCCGCTGATTCAGATGCGCGGCGTCGACAAGGTCTATTCCAACGGGACCGTCGCGGTGCGCGACGTGGACCTGGACGTGGGCGCTGCCCAGTTCATGACCCTTTTGGGCCCGTCCGGCTGCGGCAAGAGCACGCTGTTGCGCATGATCGCCGGGCTGGGCGACATTACCGGCGGGACGATCGACTGGCCCAATTCCGATCACGCCACCAAGGGGCGCGCCAACCGGGACATCGGCTTCGTCTTCCAGGAACCGACCCTGATGCCCTGGGCGACCGTGTTCGACAACGTCTATCTGCCGTTCCGCCTGAAACACACGCCCAAGGCCAAGGTGCGCGACGCGGTGATGGAAGCGTTGGAACTGGTGCACCTGGAGGCGTTCGCCGACTCCTACCCGCGCGAGCTTTCCGGCGGCATGAAGATGCGGGTTTCCATCGCCCGCGCCCTGGTCACCAAGCCCAAGGTCCTGTTGATGGACGAGCCCTTTGCGGCGCTGGACGAGATCACCCGGTTCAAACTGAACAACGACCTTCTGGAGCTGTGGCAGGGGCACGACTGGACCATCATCTTCGTCACCCACAGCGTTTATGAATCCGTGTTCCTGGCGAACCGCGTGGTGGTGATGGCGGCCCGGCCGGGCCGGGTGATCGCCGACCTGCCCATCGACGTGCCTTACCCCCGGGACGAAAGCTTCCGGACGTCGCCCACCTATAACGACTATTGCCGCCAGGTCTCCGCGCAGCTGAAGGTCGCCATGGGCGACCGGCCCGAGGCCTAGCGCCGGGCGCCATGAGCGCATCTTTCATCAGGTGGCCCGATGGCGGGCGGGTTCGGCTGGCAAACGGCCGGACGCCGATCTGCTTTGTGGACGGCGCGGACGGCCTGGCGGCCGATGCGGACGGGGTCGCACCGGTCGAGATCCTGGTCGAAGACGGGCGGATCGCCCATGTCGGGCCCGCTCGGGCGGCTCCGGACGGGGAGACGGACGTCGCGACGGTCGATCTGGACGGCGGCCAGGTCTGGCCCGCCTATGCGGATGTGCACGCGCACCTGGACAAGGGTCATATCTGGCCGCGGACCCCCAACCCGGACGGCAGCTTCATGGGCGCGCTGGAGGCGGTGAAAAACGACCGCGCGCGCCGCTGGAACGCGGCCGACGTGCGCGCCCGGTTCGATTTCTCCCTGCGGTGCGCCTATGCCCACGGGACTGCCGCAGTCCGCACGCACTTGGATTCGATCCCGCCCCAGGACGCCATCTCCTGGCCCGTGTTCGAGGAGATGCGCGTCGAATGGGCGGGGCGGATCGACCTGCAGGCGGCCTGCCTCGCCGGGATCGAGAATTTCCGCGATCCTGCCATGGCCGGCGTCGCCGACCAGGTGCAGCGGTCTGGCGGCATCATGGGCGCGGTGGCCTATCCGGTGCCCGACTTCAGGCATTTGATGGAGTGGGTGTTCGACCTGGCGATCGAGCGCGGCCTGGCGCTGGACCTGCATGTGGACGAGGCGGTGGACCCGTCGTCCAACACCCTGGCCGAGATCGCGGAGATTGCGCTGGAGCGGCGGTTCCCGCACCCAATCCAGGTGGGCCATTGCTGCAGTCTTTCGGTGCAGACGGACGCGGTGGTAGACCGGACGCTGGACCTGGTGGCCGAGGCCGGCATCGCGGTCGTCAGCCTGCCCATGTGCAACATGTATCTGCAGGACCGCGCCGACGGCCGGACCCCGCGGCTGCGCGGAGTGACGATCCTGCAGGAGCTGAAACGCCGCGGCATCCCCGTGTCGGTGGCCAGCGACAACACCCGCGACCCGTTCTACGCCTATGGCGACATGGACATGCACGAGGTGTTCACCCAGGCCGCCCGCATTGCCCACCTAGACCACCCTTTGGCCGACTGGCCCAATGCGGTGACCCGCACGCCGGCCACCGTGATGGGGCTCGCCGACCGGGGCCGGATTGCGGTCGGCGGCCCGGCCGACCTGGTGCTGTTCCGGGCGCGGCATTTTTCCGAGCTGCTGTCGCGGCCTCAGGCGGACCGGGCGGTGGTCCGGGACGGGCGGGCGATCGACACCACGCTTCCCGACTACCGGGAACTGGACATCCAACTTCAAGGAGAGGCGCGATGAGCGATTTGGCGGGGCTGTTGGGCGCGCTGGATGGGTTGCCCGTGGTCACCGAAGGGCCGGTGATGAAACAGAAAAGCCGGGATTTCTACTGGTACAGCCCCGTCCTGAAACGCCAGCTCGACGACGTCGTCGCCGATGCCGTCGTGACCGTGGGTAGCGAGGCCGAGGTGGTCGCGGTCATGAAGGCGGCCTACGCCCATGACGTGCCGGTCACCGTGCGCGGCGCCGGGACCGGCAACTACGGCCAGGCCATGCCGCTGAAGGGCGGGCTGGTGCTGGACCTGTCGGAGATGACCGCGGTCAAGGAGATCGCGCCCGGCCGGGTCCGCTGCGAGGCCGGGATCAAGATGCACGACCTGGACGCCGCCACCCGCGCGCATTCGGGCCAGGAGGTGCGTTTCCATCCCTCCACCAAGCGGACCGCCTCGATCGGCGGTTACGTCGCTGGCGGGTCCAGCGGCGTGGGCTCGATCACCTGGGGCCTGCTGCGCGACCGCGGCAACATCCTGGGCGCCAGGGTCGTCACCATGGAAGCCGAGCCCCGGGTGCTGGAGCTGCGCGGCGACGACATCAATCAGGTGAACCACGCCTATGGCACCAACGGCGTCATCACCGAGGTGGAGATGCCGCTGGCGCCCGCCTACCGGTGGGTCGACCTGATCGCCGTCTTCGACGATTTCATGGAGGCGTGCCGGTTCTGCCAGGCGCTTTCGGAACAGGACGCGATCCTGAAGAAGCTGGTGACGCCGATCGCCGCACCCGTACCGGACCAGTACTTCAAGCCGCTGAAGAAGATCCTGCCCGAAGGCAAGCACATCGTCCTCTTGATGATCGCCGACATCGCGGTCGAGGCGTTCGAGGCCTTCTTCCAGGGCTATCCGGGAGAGATCGTCTACCTGCAGACGGCGGCCGACAAGGCCCAGGACGGGGTGCCGCCGCTCTACGAGTTCAGCTGGAACCACACCACGCTGCAGGCGCTGAAGGTGGACCGCAACATCACCTATCTGCAGACCCTGTTCCCGCCGCCCGGCCACCTGGCCCTGGTGGAGCAGATGTACAATCATTTCGGCGACGAGGTGCCCATGCACCTGGAATTCGTCCGTTTCGGCGGCCAGATCGCCTGTTTCGGCCTGCAGGTGGTGCGGTTTTCCACCGAAGAACGGTTGCGCGAGATCATCGCCTATCACGAGGCCAACGGTTGCCCGATCTTCAACCCGCACGCCTACACCCTGGAGGAGGGCGGCATGAAACAGGTCGACCACATCCAGCTGGACTTCAAACGCGAGGCCGACCCCAAGGGGCTGATGAACCCCGGCAAGATGTTGGCCTGGGACGATCCGGACTGGACGCCGGAGAAGACGGACAAGGTGCATCTTTATCCGGCCAGCGGGTGATGCCGGCGGATTTGAACAGTCTTCTGCAGGACGTCGAGGTCGTCGCCTTCGACGGCGACGATACGCTGTGGCACAGCGAGAACCTGTTTGCGATGACCGAGGAGAAGTTCATCGACCTGGTTTCGGGCTACGTGTCGGATGCGGACATCAAGGACCGGCTGTTCCGGACCGAGATGAAGAACCTGGGCATCTTCGGGTACGGGACCAAGGGCTTCATCATCTCGATGATCGAAACCGCACTGGAACTGACCGAGGAGCAGATTTCCGGCAGCGATATCCAGAAGATCATCGCGCTGGGCAAGGACATGCTGGAACATCCCGTCCAGGTGCTGCCCGGTGTTTCGGAAACCCTGGCGGCCCTTGCCCCGCGGTTCCGGCTGCTGGTGATCACCAAGGGCGATCTGTTCGACCAGGAAAGCAAGCTGGCCCGGTCGGGGCTGGCCGAGCATTTCTGGAAGATCGAGATCGTCTCGGAGAAGGACGAGGCGACCTACCGGGATATCCTGACGCGCCACGAGGTCCGGCCCGACCGGTTCCTGATGGTCGGGAATTCGGTCCGCTCGGATATCCTGCCTGTGCTCGGTTTGGGCGCGCGCGCCGTCTACGTGCCGTACCACGTCACCTGGCAGCACGAGACGGTTGAACTGGATCCGCAGACCACCGATGGCAGGGTGGTGGAACTGGAATCGCTGGCTGCGCTTGCCTCAGGTATCTGAGCGGTGGCGCCTCAGTCCAGCATGCCGATCTTCTTGTCGACGTCCTCCATGACGCCGATCCCCATCTTGTCAATGTTGGCCTTGGCCAGGGGCGAGAGCTGGCCGGTCACCCAGAACTCCAGCCGCTGCGCGCCGTTCACCTTGGGATAATTCGCCACCATGTCCGTCAGTACAGTCGCGGCGGTACTGGTCCAGCGGCCGTAGTCCAGCGGCAGGGCGCAGATCACCGTCCCGTTCTCCGCGTAACCCAGCGAGATGCCGTTATAGAGGCGCAGTTCGACGATCGGCGACACGGTTTCGTCGTAACCCGCGAACGTCTCCGCGATCTGCTGGAAAAAGACCGCGTCGACGGGCGTTTCGGTCTGAATGGCCATCTCCAGCAGGACCTGCCGGCCGGTGGCGGCTTTCATCGCGGCCATGGCGTGGGTTATGGCGGTCTGGTTGCGCGGCGACAGCATCTTGTCGTTGACGAACTTGTCGATCAGGTCGTCGGCGACTCCCATGCCCTCCAGCGCTGCGATGTTGTCGATCTTCAGTTGCGCCGGCGGCGTTTCCGCAATCACGTCGTTGAAATTGTCGGTCCAGGTCAGCCCGCTGATCGTCATGGCAACGGGGCCGGACACCGGTAACAGCGCCACATTGGGCCCCAGGTTGCCTGCCGCGGAGGCCCAGCCGATCCGGTTGAGTTCTTCCTGCAGGACCGGGTTCGCGGAATAGACGTCAATCTGCATCTGCTTGGCCAGGTCGCGCTTGTAGTCCGACACCTGCAGGATCGCCGCGGCGGCACCGTCTTCGTACTCGCTCTCTTCGGTCGTGATCGCCATCTTGGCCCGGCTGAACAGGCTGGAGATTCCGTCGGGGATGCCCGAGACGGTATCGACGGGGTCTTCGATCAGACGCTCGGCGCCTTCCAGCGGCTTCTGCACCGCTGTCTTCACGCCATCGCCGAAGGCCTCCGTGGTTTCGATCTCCTTCAGTTGCGCAATCGCATTGATCTCCCGGATCAGGCGCCGCAGCATCGCGTCGTTCCGTGCCTTGAACGGGCCGAAGTCCGATTGGACTGTGTAGTGGTTCGTGAAACCGTCGGTGACAACGCGCTCATCGATCGTGTAGTGCGGTCCGGAAATCACCTCGGCCGGCAGGATATCCGAGGCCTTTCGCTCCACATTCATCGGCTCGAACTCTTCGGCCTGGGCCCACACCAATGCAGGCGCCAGCGATGCACTCAGCAGCAACCCCGCGGCGATGATGTTGTGACGGGCGGATGTCTTCATTGTCGGTTTCCTTCCTTCGAGCCCCGGAGCGGCGGGCGCAGGATCGGATTACCTGATGCTGTAGGCGAAATCGACGGTTTTGTTGCCAGAATTCTCAAGCAGTCTCGCTGCCTGGTCTTGTCACATGCGCCAAATCAGTGTTCCCAGCCCCGATCGGAGGATACGTGGGGCGTGGCTTGATCGTGGAGCGGCCGTTTGGCTGGTCTGTTTGGCCGCGCCGCTTTACCGGTGACGAAAGAATGCTCTGGAACCTCGGCATGCTTAAGGCGATGATTGAAACGAAATCTTTGCGGGAGACATGCCCATGAACCGCGGGACCCGGCACGTACTGCCTTCCATCGGTCTTGCTGTCCTCATCCTCGCGGGCTGCGAGGAGCAGAACGTTTACGTTCCGCCGCCGCCGCCAAAGGTCACCGTGGCGGCGCCGGAAAGACAGACGGTCACGGATTACATCGACCTGACCGGCACCACGGCCGCCAGCAACACCGTCGAACTGCGCGCCCGGGTCGAGGGTTATCTGGACAAGGTCCTGTTCGAGGATGGCGAGCGGGTCAAGCAGGGCGATCTTCTGTTTGTGATCGAACAGGCGCCCTACGAGGCTTCTGTCCAGGAGGCCGAGGCAGGATTGGCGCGCGCCAAGGCGCAGGTCAAGCAGGCCTCGCTGACGGCCGAGCGGGTGAGTCGGGCGCGCAAGTCCGGCTCGGTCAGCCAGCAGGCGCTGGACGAGGCGAAGGCAGTTGAAGCGGTCGACGCCGCCGATGTCATGGCCCGCGAGGCGGCTCTGGTCAAAGCCAAGCTGGACCTCAGCTACACGGAAGTGCACGCGCCGTTCGACGGCCGGATCAGCCGCCGTTTGCGGGATCCGGGCAACCTGGTCGGATCCGGCGAGGACACCGTTGTCGCGCGGATCAACCAGACCGATCCCTTGTATGTCTATTTCACGATCAACGAGGAGGACCTGTTGCGCGCCCGGGAGGTGCGGAAGGACTCCGCGGAGCGCGTGTCGCGGGAAGGGACGCTGCCGCTGGAAATGGGCCTGGCGGACGAGGAAGGGTATCCCTATGCCGGCACCCTGAACTATGCAGCGATCACGCTGGACGGCAGCACGGGGACCCTGCTGTTGCGCGGAACGTTTCCCAACGCGGATGGCAACATCATGGCAGGCCAGTTCGCCCGTGTCCGGATTTCGTTGGCCGAACTGCAGGACCGTTTCGTCGTGCCGGAACACGCGATCGGCTACGACCAGCAGGGGCCGCACCTCCTTATCGTAAACGCCGACAACGTGGTCGAGCGGCGTTCGGTGACGCTGGGCCTGGTGTCAGGCGACAAGCGCGTGATCGCAAAGGGGCTGACGGGCGACGAACGGATCGTGGTGAACGGGCTGTTGCGGGCAATCCCCGGAAATACGGTGGATCCGGTGGCCCAGTCCGACGCCGAAGCCGCCGGCGCGGCGAAGCCCGCGTCCTGACGGCCGACAGGGACGAGAACACCCATGTCCAAGTTCTTCATCGACCGGCCCATCTTTGCCAACGTGATCGCGATCATCGTGGTCATTCTGGGTCTTGTGGCGATGTTCAACCTGCCGGTCGCGCAATATCCCAACATCGTGCCGCCGACCATTCAGGTCACGACCAACTATCCCGGCGCCAGCGCGGAGATCGTCGCCAACACGGTGGGCATTCCCATCGAGAACCAGGTCAACGGCGTCGAAGGGTCGATCTACATGAACTCGACCAGCGCCAGCGACGGCAGCTACACCCTGACGGTGACGTTCGAGGTGGGCACGGACCTCAACGCGGCGCTGACCCTGGTCCAGAACTTTGTCAACGCGGCGCTGTCGCAGCTGCCGTCCGCCGTCCAGGCACAGGGGGTCACGGTCCGCAAGGTCTCCACCAACATGCTGCAGGTGGTCAGCCTCTTTTCGGAGGACGACCGCTTCGACGAGACCTTCCTGGCCAACTACGCCGTGATCAACCTGCAATACCCGCTGGGCCGGGTGAAAGGGGTGGGCCAGATCACGGTAAAGGGGGCGGGGTCCTACAGCATGCGGATATGGCTGGACCCCACGCGGCTGCAATATGTGGGCCTGACGACGCTGGACGTGCAGGAGGCGATCGAGGCGCAGAACATCCAGGTCGTTGCCGGCCAGCTGGGCGGGCCGCCGGTGCCCGACAACCAGGTCTTCCAGTACACCGTGAACGCGCTGGGTCGGCTTTCCGACGTGGAGCAGTTCGAGAACATCATCGTCAAGAGCGCGCGCGGCGCCACCGGCGAGGTGGTGCGCCTGAAGGACGTCGCGCGGGTCGAACTCAGCCAGGAGACCTATGCCAACTTCTCCGGACTGACCGGCAAAGAGGCGGCCCACATCATCGTCTACGCCCTTCCGGACGCCAATGCGATCGCGCTGGGCGAGGAGATCCGCAAGACCACCGAGGAACTGAGCCAGCGATTCCCGGAAGGGATGGAATACGCGATCCGGTACGACACGACCGTCTTCATCGAGGATTCGATCAACGCGGTCTATCACACGCTGTTCGAGGCGGGTGTGCTGGTCCTGATCGTGATCATGGTGTTCCTGCAGAACTGGCGGGCGCTGCTGGTGCCGGCCACGACCGTGCCGGTCACGATCATCGGGGCGTTTGCCGGCATGGCGCTGTTGGGCTTCAGCATCAACCTGATGACGCTCTTCGCGCTGATCCTGTCGATCGGCATCGTCGTCGACGACGCCATCATCATCGTGGAAAACGCGTCGAAATACATCGACAAGGGGATGACGCCGCACGACGCCTCGATCAAGGCGATGAAGGAGCTGACCGGACCGGTTCTGGGCATCACCCTGGTGCTGGCGGCCGTCTTCATTCCCGCCAGTTTCCTTCCAGGCATCACCGGGCAGTTGTTCCGGCAGTTCGCCCTGGTGATCGCCGCGACCGCGATCATCAGCGCGCTTAACGCGCTGACGCTGAAACCTGTCCAGTGCGCGCTTTACCTGAAAAGGCAGACCAAGCCGCCCAATCTCTTCTATCGCGGCTTCAACCGGGTCTACCAGGTGATGGAAGACGGCTACCTGAAGATGGTCGGCGGGATGGTCGCCTGGCCGAAGACCAGCGTGCTGGTCTTCTTCATCGTGATTGCCGCCGCCGGCTGGCAGTTCGCGCGCCAGCCCACGGGCTTTCTGCCGACCGAGGACCAGGGCTATGCGATCATCGGCGTCCGGCTGCCGGATGCGGCGTCCCAGCCGCGGGTCCGCGCCGTGTCCGCGCAGGTGGATAAGATCCTGTCGGAGACGGACGGCGTCGCGGCCTGGGTGACGATCGGCGGCTTTTCGATCCTGGACGCCGCCAATGTCTCCAACATCTTCACCACCTTCGCCATCTACGAGCCCTGGGAGGAACGCGGTTCGGAACTGAGCCAGGAGGCGATCATCGCCGACCTCAGGGCGCAATTCGCGCCGATTCAGGAGGCGGGGTTCCTGGTCGTGCCACCGCCGCCAATCACCGGCCTGGGGGCCGCGGGCGGGTTCCAGATGATGGTCGAGGACCGCGGGGCATTGGGGCTGTCGGCGCTGGAAAAGGCGACCCAGGAACTGATCCGCGCCGGCCAGGGCCAGACCGGCGTGCAGAACCTCAGCACCACCTTCAGCGCCCGCAGCCCGCAATTGTTCTTGGACATCGACCGGACCAAGGCCGAGTCGCTGGAAGTCGACATGGGCGACGTGGTGCAGACCCTGCAGGCGTATCTAGGGTCCGTATATGTCAACCTTTTCAACAAGTTCGATCAGACTTTTCAGGTGCGCATGCAGGCCGAGGCGGACTATCGCATCCAGCCCGAGGATCTTCGCGATCTCTATGTGCGCAACGCCCGCGGCGAGATGGTGCCGCTGCGCACCCTGATCGACGTCCAGCGCATCAACGGTTCCGAACTGGTGACGCGCTATAACCTCTATCCGGCCGCATCGGTCTTCGGCGGTCCGGCACCGGGGTTCAGTTCGGGCGACGCCCAGGAACTGATGGAGCAGGTCGCCAAGGGCCTGCCACAGGGCATGAGCTTCGACTGGACGGCGACGGCCTACCAGGAACAGCAGCTCGGCAATCAGGCCTATTTCATCTATGCGTTGTCGATCTTGCTTGTGTTTCTTGTGCTGGCCGCCCAGTACGAAAGCTGGTTCCACCCTGCCGCAGTGATCCTGGTGGTGCCGATGGCCCTGGTCGGCGTGTTGCTGGCCTTGATGGCGCGGGGCTTCGAGAGAACGACCTCTACACCCAGGTCGGCCTGGTGCTGATGATCGCGCTGGCCAGCAAGAACGCGATCCTGGTTGTGGAGTTTGCCAGGGAATTGCGCGAAGAGGGCCACTCCATTGCCGAGGCCGCGGTCGAGGCGACGCGGCAGCGTTTCCGGCCCATCGTCATGACCTCGTTTGCCTTCATCCTGGGCGTTGTGCCCCTGTTGACCGCCAGCGGGGCAGGGGCGGCCAGCCAGCAGGCGATCGGCACGGTTGTGTTCGGCGGGATGCTGTCCTCGACCCTGGTGGCGATTCCCTTCGTGCCGGTGTTCTACGTGGTGACCACCCATATGGAGGAATGGTGGAAGACGCGAAAGGCAAAAGGTGAAGCCGTGGAGCCGGCTTCGGCGGCCTCGGACGCGGACTAGTCACGGCCTTCCGTCCCTCGCTCGGTCGGAGCACTGGTCCAATTTGGCACGTCGGATGGGTCTGGGCCGGGTATCCTTATCGCCAGCCCCGCTCCAAGACGCGGCAATTTGTGCTTCTTTCTCGGTGTGGTGCTGGCGACTAAGGCCCCTTAGAATGCAGAGCCTGGCACATAAGCGGTAGTGACATGACCATGATCGCAAGCACAAAGACGCGCTATCTCATTACCGGCGGGATCCTCGTTGCCGTCGTCGGCGGGATCCTCTGGACTTACTGGGATTACGTGGTCAACCCCTGGACCCGGAACGGCCAGGTGTATGCCCAGGTGATCCAGGTGACGCCGCGGGTCTCCGGCACCATCGTCGACCTGCCCATCCTCGACAATCAGTTCGTCGAGGCGGGCCACCTGTTGTTCCGGATCGACCCCAGGACCTACGAATCGACGGTGGAGCAGAAAGAGGCCGAGCTGGTCAGGGCTCGGGACGTGATCAAGGCGCTTGAGAAGGAAGTCGAGGCCAAGGCGGCGGCGATCGCCAGATACGACCGACAGATCGCCCAGGCGCAGAGCCAGATCAAGGCGTTTCAAGCGACCTACGAAGATACCAGCGCAACCTATGAGCGCATGCAAAAGGCGGTGATCTCGGGCGCCGTTTCCCGGGACATGCTGGACCAGACCAAGGCAGAGTTCGATTTTGCCACGGCCCGGGTTCAACACGCCCGGGATCTTGAGCTTGAATACGCGGCCAGCAAGCTGGAGGCGGAGGCCGATTATGAACGGGCCAAGGCCGACCTCGGCGCTGCGGGCGAGGCCAACGCCCGGCTGCGCGCTGCGAAGGCCGGGTTGCACCACGCCCATCTGGAGCTTGAGTTCACCGAGGTGGTGGCGCCGGTCGACGGCTATGTCACCAACCTCAACCTGCGGCTTGGCGACCACGCCACGCACGACCATGCGCTGCTGTCGCTGGTCGATGTCAACAGCTACTGGGTCTATGGCTTCTTCAAGGAGAACGCCCTTGCCGACATCAGCGTCGGCGACCGGGCGGTGGTGACGCTGATGCGGTATCCGGACAGGCCGCTGGAAGGCCGCGTCGTCAGCAAGGGCTGGGGCGTGGAGCAAAGCGACGGCGCTGCCGGGGATGAGTTGCTGCCGGAGGTGCACGGGTTCTTCGAGTGGATTCGCCTCGCTCAGCGTGTGCCGGTGCGGGTCGAGTTTGACGAACTGCCCGAGGGCGTCGAACTGATCGTCGGCACGACCGGCTCGGTCCTGGTGCTGAGCGGGACGTCCGGGGACTACGAGCCCGGAAATTCGGTCCCCGCTCTGCCGCGGGCGTTGCATTGATGGTTGATCGGATGTCTGACAACCATTCGGCTTGTCGGGCCGGACAGAAGAAAGGCCCATAACAGATTGAAATTAATCGGATAAACGCCCACTATGGGGCGGCCGGTTTTCCAGCCCGGGGGGTGGGCCGGTGGAACGCTGAGGAAGGTGAGATGTGGCACGGAATGGCTGAAACGGAGAACCGAGACAATTAGTCTCGCGATGGCTTCTACGCGCGCAGGCGCGTCGGGCGATAAGATGCAGGGCAACGGTTGGACCGTGGACAGGGGCTGATGCACGTTAACAGACGCATCGTGGAACCGCTCAAGCTGGGGCTGGCGATCGCGATCATTTATGCGATCTCGTTCTACATGGGCTGGGAGAAGCCCTACTGGGCCACCGTCAGCGCCGTGTCGGTCAACCTCCTCTCCTCCGGGTTGACCCTGAACCGGGGCATCGTTCGGACACTGGGCACCCTCGCCGGCGGGCTTCTGGGCATGATCGCCATCGGCATCTTCCCGCAGGAACGCTGGGCTTATATGTGCCTCATCACGGCCGTGCTGTTCGTCCTGGGCTACAAGGCGACGGGCACGAAAGAACCATACCTCTACCTGATCATCCTGATCACCTTCATGGTCATCATGGCCGTGGTCCAGCAGTCCGACTACTCGGATTCGGGCCACGCCTTCGAAGTCGTGATGCTGCGGGTCAGCCAGACCGGCATGGGTTCGTTGGTCATGATCCTGATCATGGTCTACGTCTTTCCCGTGCGAACGGTGGGCGAGTTCGAGGGGCTCGCCACGGCGCGCTGGGCCAACCAGCGCAAGCTCTACAACGCTTACCGCGGCATGCTGTTCGGCGAAGCGCCGTCAGAAGATACGAAGGCGCTTCGGATGGAGGACTCGCCGCTCCTCCATTACTGTCATTTCAGGTTGCACGGCGCCGAGCAGGACTCCTTCGAGATGCAGGAAGTCGGGCACGACTGGCACCATTACCTGGATCTGACCGCCGCCCAGTACGAATCCATGGAGTCCCTGCGCCAGAGCCTGTCCGAGGTTGGCGACCTGGACCTCACGAAATTTGGACGATCTCTTGGCCGAACTGGACCTTCGGTTCGAGCAGACGGAACGGATGCTGAAGCGGGAGCAGCCGACCGCAGTTGCGCACCATGTTGCGGTCATGCTCGACGATGAAGCGACGCGTGCCCTTCCGCACTTCCAGGAAGCTGCCGTGCGCGTCATCAAGGCGCAGTTGGAGCAACTCGAGGAAGTGAGCCTCTCGCTTCACGACTGTCTCGCCAAGATCAGGATGGTCGGGCGGGCGTCGGGCGCGCATGACGACCATCACGGCCACGGCCACGGCGCCAAGGCCCCCCTGATCGCGCTCGATCCTTTCCGGCTGCGCACAACCACCGCATTCGTCGTGGCTGTGTGGGTCGGCTTCTTGTTGTGGGTATATGTTTATGACCTGCCGCGTGGCTCGCTGTTCCCGTGCTTCGTGGTCATCACCGCCAGCATCGTGGCCTACCGGCCGGAGATGAATCCGCTGATCTACGCCTCGGGATGGCTCATCGGCGGCCTGGCCGCGTTTCCCTGTTACGTCTTGATCATGCATCACCTGTCCGGGCACTTCGAGTTGGCGATCATGGTCATCATCGGGGTATTCCTGACGCAGTACTTCTTGTTTCCGCATGTTCACCCGGTGGCCCGGATCTTCACATCGATCGGGTTCGTCATCGTCATCGACGCCGAGAACCATCAGCATTACGACTTCGTGCACTACATGCAGACGATGCTTTGGATGTTCGGCGCCCTGTTCGTCACGATCGTCTGCCGGTTCGCCTTTGTTCCCCGGCGACCGGACGTGATGTTCATGCGGACGTTGGACCAGTTCTTCCGACACGCCGATTTCCTGCTTTCGTCGCACGATGCCGAAGGCAGGCCGGATCGGTCGCTGGGGCGGCGCCTGATGGAAGTCTTCTATCGCCACAGCATCCTTGTGGAGGCCGACCGCCTGGCGCTGTTCTCCGGCCAGGTCAGTCCCGTCACCGGACAACCGACCTACAAGATGCTGCGCGGAACGAGTCCCGAGCAGATCCAGGAACTGGTCCGAGCCGTCTATGCGCTGGGCCATAGGATCGAGGCGCTGGTGCATGCGCGCGAGGCCTGGCGGTCGAACGCGGTGGACAGGCACGTGATGGCCGAAAAGCGCGAGTGGCATCGCGTCATGCAGGAATGGTTCCGCAGCCGGCCCGGCACCCTGCAGCAGGCCGTTGGGCCGGAGGGCGATCTGCCCGCACGCCTGGCCCAGCTTGAGACGCGCATCGACGAAGCGTTCAAGCGAATCGGCGAAGGCGAGCTCAGTGAGGACGACTACGAGAACTTCTTCCAGCGCCTGGGCAACTACCGTGGACTGTCCGAGGCGGCGGCCAATTATGCCCAGGTGGCGAGCGGGATCGATTGGGTCCGGTGGCGTGAGACGCGCTTTTGAAACCGGGATCTGCGAAAGGTATTGATATGAACGGCATCGAGACCCTGAGGAGGGCGGCATGAACCTGATACCGTCAGAGATCGAACTATTCGGTGTCTATGCGCCGCCTCTGCTTTACGCCTTCCTGTTCGCTTTGGTCGCGATGCTCATCACGGTCCGGTTCCTCAACCGCTACCGATTGTCCCGCTACTTCATGTTTCCTGAGGGCGTGATGCTGGCGATGACGGTCATCTACACTGCAATCTTTGGCACATGGGTGTTCCCGACATGACGACTCCAGTGAAGACATCAACCAGGGTGCTTGTGACCAGCGCGATCTTCGCCGTCGCAATCGGCGCGGCCGGCTGGATGTGGTGGGACTATGTGGTCAATCCCTGGACCCGCAACGGCCAGGTCTATGCCCAGGTGATCCAGGTGATGCCGCGGGTCTCCGGCACGATCGTTCAGCTGCCGATCGTCGACAACCAGTTCGTCGAGACGGGCACGCTGCTGTTCCAGATCGATCCCAGGACCTACGAGTCGACGGTTGAACAGAAAGAGGCCGAGCTGGTCAGGGCCGAAGACGAGATCGAGGCCCTGAAACGGGACGTCGAGGCAAAGGCGGCGGCGATCGACCGGTACGATCGCCAGATCGCCCAGGCGCAGAGCCAGATCATGGCGTTCCAGGCCACCTTCGAAGACACCGGCGCCACTTACGAGCGCATGCAGAAGGCAGTCGTGTCTGGCGCCGTTTCCCGGGACATGCTGGACCAGTCCAAGGCCGAGTTCGATTTCGCCGCGGCCCGCGTCCAGAATGCCAAGGACCTTGAGCTTGAATATGTGGCCAGCAAGCTGCAGGCGGAGGCAGACTGGGCCCGCGCCAAGGCCGACCTCGGCGCGGAGGGTGAGGCGAACGCCCGGCTGCGCGCCGCCAAGGCCCACCTCCACCATGCCCATCTGGAGCTCGAGTTCACCGAGGTGGTGGCGCCTGTGGACGGCTATGTCACCAACCTTAATCTCCGCCTGGGCGACCACGCCACGCACGACCATGCGCTGCTGGCGCTGGTCGATACCGACAGCTACTGGGTCAGCGGCTTCTTCAAGGAAAGCGCGCTCAGGCACATCACCGTCGGCGACAAGGCGATCGTCACGCTGATGAGCTATCCGGACAAGCCGATCGAAGGCCGCGTGGTCAGCAAGGGTTGGGGCGTGGAGCAGGAGGACGGCAGCTCGGGCCACGAACTGCTGCCCAAGATCAGCGCCACGTTCGAGTGGATCCGCCTCGCTCAGCGCGTGCCCGTACGGGTAGAGTTCGAGGAACTGCCCGAAGGCGTCGAGCTGGTCGTGGGCACGACGGCCTCGGTCCTGGTCAAGAGCGGGACCTCCGGCGACTACGTCCCGCCGGAGCCGCCGACCCCGGCGCCGCGCGCATCGCACGGAAGCGACTCGCACTGACGGCGCGAAGACCCAATTCCCAGCCCCTCTCCACCGCGGGAGAGGGGCTTTTTTTGTGACCTGGATCACACAGCTGCATATGCAAAGATGAGGTAGAGTGTTTTGAACCGGCTGTAGACCGGCCAGACAAGAACCACGCCAGTGGGGGAAGAAATGGAAAGCAAGACGCACAACACGCGGGTGTTGAGCGGTGTCGGCGCGGCCCTGGCGGCCGCGTTTTGCGTTTCTGCGGCGTCGGCGGAGACGCTGTTGGAACGGGGCGCCTACCTTATGCAGGGCATCGTTGCCTGCGGCAATTGCCACACGACCGTGGGCCCCGAGGGCCCGGTCCCCGGCATGGAAATGGCGGGCGGAATGCCGATCAAGGAGAAGGCGTTCACCGCCTACGCATCGAACATCACGCCCGACAAAGAGACCGGGATCGGCGCCTGGACGGACGAAGAGATCATCGCCGCGATCCGGGAGGGCAGGCGTCCCGACGGCTCGATCATCGGCCCGCCTATGCCGATCGGGCTTTACCGCGGGATCTCGGATCGTGATGCGAAGGCGCTGGTCGCCTACCTTCGACAGGTGCCGCCGGTGAAGAACGCGGTGCCGAAGTCCGAATACAGCTTCCCGTTGCCGCCGTCCTACGGGCCGCCGGTGGGGCAGGTGTCGGACGTTGATCCGTCGGACACACTTGCCTACGGCGCCTACCTGGCCGGCCCGGCCGGCCATTGCATCGAATGCCATTCGCCGCCCGGCGCGAACGGCGTGCCCGATCTGGCAAACAAGCTCGGCGCGGGCGGATTCGAATTCCACGGGCCCTGGGGCGTCAGCGTCAGCCCCAACATCACGCCAAAAGCGCTTGGTTCCTGGTCCGACGCGGAGATCAAGAAAGCGATCACCGCAGGCATCGGCCGGGACGGCCGGCGCCTTATGCCGCCCATGGGTTTCGCCTACTACGCCACCATGCGCGAAGAGGACCTGGACGCGATCTTGGTTTACCTGCGCTCGTTACCGGAGAAGTAGAAAGGCGTTTTCATCGGTGTGAGAAGGTAAGACAGCCCTGGTGGCGCGTGCCGCCAGGGCTGGGGTCGTTGCCAGGACGTTGCGTCACAGCGGTGCAGCATTGATGCCGCACAATGAATGCGGGCACCGGATGTGGTATCGACGCTCCCAGGAGGCCTGAAAAATGAGCGACCCATGGACCGAATACCTCACTGACGCGGCACAGCGCACAGTCCTGTTTTGGGATGTGATGCGCGAGCGCGGCAACCAGTTCATCGAATACACCGAAGAAGAGGTGCCGCACGTCCTCAGCTTCGACTACGAGCTTGTCCTGAACGGCGCGGAGTTGCCGCGTCCGGTCAACTACGCCCTGGTGCGCATCCCGCCGGGCGAGGGCATCGAGATCGATCCCAGGAAACGGCCCTTCGTGGTGATCGACCCCAGGGCGGGCCACGGACCCGGCATCGGCGGTTTCAAGGCCGACAGCGAGATCGGCTTCGCCATGCGCGCGGGCCATGCCTGCTACTATGTCGGCTTTTTGCCGGATCCCGTCCCGGGTCAGACGATCGAAGACGTGATGAAGGCGGAGGTCGCCTTCATTGAAAAGGTGATCGACCTGCATCCCGACGCCGAAGGCAAACCTGCCGTGATCGGCAATTGCCAGGGCGGATGGGCGACCATGATGCTGGCGTCTTACCGACCGGATGTGTGCGGTCCCCTGATCATCGCGGGCGCGCCGGTGTCCTACTGGTCGGGCGTTCGCGGCGCCAACCCCATGCGGTATTTCGGCGGCCTGTACGGCGGAAGCTGGCTGACGGCGCTGACCAGCGATATGGGCAACGGCATATTCGACGGCGCCTGGCTGATCGCGAATTTCGAAGGCCTGAACCCGGCGAACACGCTGTGGTCGAAACAGTACAACCTCTATTCCAAGGTCGACTCCGAGCGCGAGCGGTATCTGGGATTCGAGCGCTACTGGGGCGGTCTGGCGAAGCTGAATGCGGAAGAGATCCAGTTCATCGTCGACAATCTGTTTGTCGGCAACAAACTGTCCACGGCGGAGATCAAGACCTCCGACAATGTGAGTTTGGATTTCCGCAAGATCACCTCGCCGATCGTGGTGTTCTGCTCGAAAGGCGACAACATCACGCCGCCGCAACAGGCGCTGGGCTGGATCCTCGACCTTTACGAAAGCGTCGATGACATCCAGGCGTGCGGACAGACGATCGTCTATGCGGTGCACGAAACGATCGGGCATCTGGGCATTTTCGTCTCCGGCGGCGTTGCGAAGAAAGAGCATCGGGAGTTCACATCGAACATCGATCTGATCGATTGCCTTCCGCCCGGCCTCTACGAGGCCGTTCTGACGCCGAAGTCCCCGGAGGCGGCCAACGTGGACCTGATTTCCACGGACTACCTGGCGCGGTTCGAACCCCGGACGTTGGACGATATTCGGGCCCTGGGCGGCAACGACCAGGACGACGATCGGGCATTCTCGGCCGTGGCCCGTCTGTCGGAAATCAATCTCGGCCTCTACCGTCTTTATGGCCAGCCCCTGGTGCGCGCCTTGAGCGGCGACAGCCAGGCCGAATTCATGCGGACGATGCATCCGCTGCGGCTCGGCTTCACGATGTTCTCCGACCGGAATCCCTGGATGGGTATGGTGCGCCAGGCCGCCGAGGCGGTTCGCGAGAACCGGACGCCGGTTGACGGCGGCAACCCCTTCCTGGCCCAGCAGGAAGCCGTATCGAGGACGATTGCCAACGCGCTGGATGCCTATCGCGACTGGCGCGACCGCGGATACGAGCAGACCTTCTGGGCGACCTTCGGACAGCCCTGGCTGCAGGCGGTCCTGGGGCTTTCGGCGGAAGAGGGGCCGTCGCGGCAGAGGCCCGGACAGACGGCCGACCACGCCGCGCTGATCGAGCGCAAGATCGCCGATCTTACGGATCGCATGGACAAGGGCGGTCCGGGCGAGGCCGGGATCCGCGCGCTGATCTACGTCGCCGGGCCGCAAGAAGCGGCGGACGAACGTGAGTTCGCGATCCTGCAGCAGCTCTGCAGGGAGCATGATGTCAGCCTCGAAGAGTTCAAGACCTTAGTGCGCGAGCAGTATTTCATGCTGATTCTCGACGAGGAAAAGGCGTTGGCAACCATACCGGCGCTGCTTGCAGGCCAGGAAGAGGAAGCCAAGGAGGTGCTCGAGCAGGTGCGCCGGGTCTCCGCTGCTGCCGGCAAGCTGGAACCGGATGCACAAAAGCGTCTGGAGGACGTCGAAAAACTGTTCGCGGCCCAGACCGCAGACAAACCGGCGGCCCGCCAGCCGCCAGGCGCAAGCGCGCCGCGTCCAAGCCGTCGGTCGCTGCGGAATAGACGAGCGCAGGCGCCGGCGATCTCCCCGTTCCGGGGAGACGAGACAAAGAAGCCCCTCTCCCCGGCGGGGAGAGGGGTTCCGTTGACAGGGTCCCGCTGCCCGCCTAAAGCCGCGCTATCGCGCGTTCCACCTTGTCCAGGAACGCGCGCCGACCGGCGTCCGTCGACTCGTCCATGCGGTAAAGCGCCAGCCATGTGGTCTTGCACTTGGGATGGCAGATCGCCCGAATTCCGGTCGTCAGCGTGCGCCGGCCCGGGTCGCGCACGAATTTGATCCACCACCAGGGCGAGCCGTAGGTGGTGATGCCCACGATATGACGGATGTTGGTCATCATGCCGCGGATCGGCTGATTGTCCTTTGGCAGTGTGAAGGTCACGTGCGGGACCCAGACCCGGTCCAGCCAGCCCTTCAGCATCGCGGGCAGGCCGTACCACCAGGTGGGATAGACGAAGACCAGCGCCTCGGCCCAGCGGATATGGTCGATCTGGTCGGCGACCGGCGTCTCGTTGGCGCCGGGCGTGTGATAGTCGATGCGTTCCTGGCGGGGCAGCACCGGGTCGAACCCCATGGCATAGAGGTCCAGGTCCCGGACTTCGTGGCCCGACTTCTGCAGCGACTCCACGGCGCGGTCATGAAGAGCCGCGGAGAAGCTGTCCTCCACCGGGTGGCAAAAGACCACCAGACAGCGCATCAGAACCGTTCCATGGCGCGCTCCACCCTGGCCAGGAAGCGGGCGCGGGTGCGGTCGCTGGAGACGTTCATGTGGTAATGCGCCAGATAGGTGATCGGGGCGCGGGGCGCGATCAGGCGGCGCACATAGCGTGTCATGATCTTGCGCGGCGGATCGCCCATCCACCACGCCCAGTGGCGGGGCCGCCCGTACGTGGTCACTGCCGCCGCCTTTTGGATGTGCTGCATGTTCGGCGTGACCCGGCCGTCCGATTCCAGCACGAACGAGACGCCGGGCAGCAGCACACGGTCAAACCAGCCTTTCAGGATCGCCGGCAGGCCGAAACACCAGACCGGAAAACAGAAGACCAGCGCGTCCGCCGCCTGCAGCCGGTCCACATAACCCTGGACCGGGATCTGGTTGATCGCCGTGTCGTGGTATTCCTGCCGCTCCTTGCGTGACAGCACCGGCTGGAATCCTTCCGCATAAAGGTCGCAGTCGTCGACCGCATGGCCCTGCGCGGTCAGGGTTTCCACAACGGTCCGGTGCAGCGCCGCCTGGTAGCTGTCCTCCACCGGGTGCGCGAAAAGCACGTGCACGTTCAAACCGCGGCCTCCGGCAGGATCAGGCGCGACGGCGAGGCCGCACCCGACCCGATCGACAGCGTGATTGTGCGCTGGTCCAGCCGGCGGGCATACCAGTGCCGGGCGCCGGTGCCGGGATTGACCGGAAAGGCGGGAAAGGCGGCCCCGGCGATGGACAGGCGCAGCGCGTCGCCGGCCGGGATCCGGGCGCACAGGGCGCGCAGGTCGACCGTAACCGGCTGTTCGGTGTCATCGACCCGGCGATAGCCCTGGGCCAGGGTCAGGACCCGACCGTCCGGCGTCACCCGGCTCAGCGTGCAGGCCAGGTCGTAGCTGGGCCGGTCGGCTTCGACCCACAATTCCGCCTCCAGGGCGCCGGCCAGATGAATGTCCTGTTGCAACGGCGCGGTCGTGTAGACCGCCACGTCGCCGCGGTCGTCCAGCACTCCGCGGTCCGCGCCGCCGCCGGGTTCGGCCCAGTGCCCGCCCAGCGCGGGAACCGGCCGCCAGGGGTCGTGCACGAAACTGTCGGAACCCGAAACGCCAGGCGCGGCATCGACCAGGCCGCCGGCGTCGCTGCGCGCCGCGGCCAGGCCGTCGCCGGCCAGGTACAGCGATCGTTCCTCCGCGCCGGGCCAGCCTGCGCCCTCGACCCAGCGGTCCCCGCCGATCTGGAACAGGCGCACGGCCGGGTCCGGCGGCTGGTTGTCCTCTTTCAGGAACCGGTTGAACCAGCGCACCTGGGCCAGGTCCACCGGGCTGACGGCGGTATCGCCCAGGTCCAACGCGCCGGCGCGCCGGCCCCAGGTCCGGTGCGTCCATGGCCCCACGATCAGGGACTGCGGCGCGGTCTTCGCGCCGCTGAGGTCGTCGTGCGCGGCCAGCGTTCCCGCCAGCAGGAAGTCGTACCAGCCGCCCACATGCAGCATCGGCACGTCGGGAATGCGGTCCAGGAAGAACCGGGGCGCCATGGCATCCCAATAGGGGCCGCGCCGGTCGTTCGCGACCCAGTCCAGGTAGAACCCGTCCTGGCGGTGCGTCTCCAGGACGTCTGGCCTGCAGGGGATCGGGTCGCCGACCGGCGGGGTCGCCGCGGCCTGGGCCAGCGCATTGAAAGCGGTCTCGTCGCCTTGCTGGCGCGCCTGCTGCGCGCCCATGCGCAGGGCCCAGTCCAGGCTCTCGGTCAGCCGCAGCGCGCCGCCTTCGAACACCCAGTCGTCGTGAACGTCCCAGGCGATCATCGCCGGGGCCAGCGCCTTCAGATGCCGGCCGATACCCCGGTCCGCCGCGCCGATCGCGGCGTAGAGCTGGGTCATGCCCTCGTAGGCCGCGCCGTACATGCCGATGGCGCCGTTGGCTCGGGGCAGCGTGGTGGCCCAGGCGATGGTGTCGGCGCCGTCTGCGAACTCCGACTCGATCAACCGCCACTTGCCTTCGCTGGACCCGCAGCCGCGCACATCCTGGATGACGACGATATAGCCCTGGTCGGCGTACCAGGTGGGGTGTGCGTAGGTCGCGGTCGCGGCCAGGCGGCGGCCGTGCGGCTGGCGCATCAGCAGGACCGGGAAGGGGCCTTCGCCGTGGCGGGCCGGTTCGGGCCAGTAGATGTCGGCGTCCAGCCGGACCCCGTCGCGGGTCTGCATCGACACCGTCTCCGGCGCCGTCGCCCGGCGAATGGCGCCGTTGGTCATGGCCGGCTCGTTCGTGTCATCGGATCTC
>Ga0056115_1000050_pt1 | contig 66938 bp, 68 predicted proteins | sample WorMetOlspDAHAB1_FD_77007 | JGI IMG/M metagenome (GOLD analysis project Ga0056115, IMG submission 77007) | Marine gutless worms symbiont microbial communities from Max Planck institute for Marine Microbiology, Germany - Olavius sp. DAHAB.1 ...
CTCCCCGGCGGGGAGAAGGTGGCCCGAAGGGCCGGATGAGGGGGTTCAGGTGACCGCCCTTGACTTTGCCCCGCACCGCTGTATCTTGCGCCCGCTCCGGGGCCGGGCTCCGGCGGCGTGCGAGGCGATTTTTCGAAGGAATTCAAGGCGATGGCGAAACCGGCAACTTTGGCGATCAAGCTGGTCAGCACCGCGGGCACGGGCCACTTCTACGTGACCAAGAAGAACCCCCGCACGCAGACCGAAAAGCTGCAGTTCAAGAAGTACGACCCCAGGGCGCGCAAGCACGTGCTGTACAAGGAAGAAAGAATGAAGTGAGGGCAACCGCCCCGCTTGCAGCGAAAAGGCCGCCCAAGGGGCGGCCTTTTATGATTCCGGATGATACCGATGCCTAGGGCAGCGTATAGGTCAGCTCCGGCAGCTGCAGCAGGCCGGCGGAGGCCTCGACCACCGCGCCGCTTTTGAGATCGACGGCAATCCCTGAAAAGGCCGTGCGGGCGTTCAGCTTGCTGCCGCCGGTGATGCCTTTGAACTTGCCGGTGCCGGCGGTCAGGGTGAAGTCGCCTGTGCAACCGACGAAGTCCTGGCCCGCGCAGGTCCAGTTGGCGAAGACGTTATCGCCGTCCAGGTCCTGGATGATGCACTTGCCCTCGCCTTCCTGGGCGCCGGTCTGCAGATTGACTACGAAATCGCCGGGGCAGATGATTTCCACCGCATCCAGGCGGCCCGACGCGCTTTCCACATAAAGAATGCCGCCCATCACCCCGACGAACAGCGCCTCGTTCTCGCCGGTCAGGAAATACCGGCCCTGGCTGACCCAGGCCGTGCTGGCCGATACCGTCTGTGTCTCGGCCGCCGTCGCGGTATTGGCGCCCTGAATCCCGAACAACGCAGCCGCAACCGCCAAGCCCGTGAAGAACCGTTTCATCTTTGCACTCCCCTTGTGTTGGATCGAAGCCTCATCTTTGGCGCAAACTCACACCACGCCGACAACCAATCTAGGCTTTTCACGCCAGGTGTCATCCGCGTCAGCCTATCCCCGACGATACCTTTGTCCGAACAATGATCAAGACCCGCCAAGTTCCTTTTCGTGCATCCAGGCGGCATGCTTTGGCGCCTTCTTCGTGCGGCTCCACTCCTCCAGCATCTCCCACTTTACTTCGTCCAGTTTCTCCAGCATCGCCGCTTCGTCGGGATCCGGGCAGGCCAGTTCCACCCGGTGGCCGTTGGGATCGAAGAAATAGATCGAATGGAAGATGGAGTGGTCGGTGACGCCCAGGACCTCGATCCCGTTCGCCTCCAACCGGTCCTTGAACGCAAGCAAAGTCTCCCGGTCCTTCACCTTGAACGCGATATGCTGCACCCATTCCGGCGTGTTGGGGTCGCGGCCCATCTCGGGCTTGGTGGGCAGTTCGAAGAAGGCCAGCACGTTGCCGGAACCCGCATCCAGGAAGACGTGCATGTAGGGATCGGGTTCGTGGGTCGAAGGCACCTGGTCTTCAGCAATCGCCAGCACGAAGTCCATGTTCAGGTTCTTCACATACCAGTCGACCGTCTCCTTCGCGTCCTTGCAGCGATAGGCGACGTGATGAATCTTCTCGATCTTCATCTCAGCTCCTTTCCTGTTGCCCGCTCGCCGTCGCGCCGGAAGCCGCCGCGGCCTCGAAGGCTTCGCTCAGCACCGCGCGGTCGCCGATATGGTTGGCCAGGATCAAGACCAGCCTGGCGTTGATGGCATCGCTTTCGGCCCGATCCCGTCCGTCATGTAGAGCCAGCAACTCGGCATAGAAGCCGTCCGGCTCGACGATGTTGGGGGCGGTGATCAATTTCGACATGGGGCTTTCCTCCCTCACGCGCGTGCGATTGCGGCATTCAGCGCCGCAGCCACGGCATCGCGATCGAAAGCGGGCCAACGCGCGGCGACATGCTGGTCCGGCCGCATCAGATAGATGGCCGAGGCGGCCTTGCCCAGGTAACGCGTGCGGACGGCGTCGGACGGGGCCGCCGACGTGTCGATCCGCAGCGTCTCCACCGGAATGCCCTCGATCTCCAGGCCGTCGGGCGCGTCCGCATCCACCGCCAATAGCTGGAAGCGGTCGCCCAGCCGGTCCAAGAGCCAACCGTCGGCAAGCGGCGCGTCGGCGGCCGGGGCGCCCGGGCGCGTCCGCGACGGCATGCCCGGCGCATCGGGCCCGTTGAGCGGCGAACCGTCATAAACGCACGGAATCGACAGCCGCCCGGAATTGACCAGCGGCCTGGCGAAGGCCGCGGTCTCGGACAGATCCAGGACCGCGTCCCGGAACAGCCGGCTGATGTCGGATTTTGGCGTGATGAAATCGGTCGCGCGGGTTGAATTCAGAATATTCTCGTCCGCCCCGTGGATGCGTTCGACGTCGTAACTGTCCAACAGGCTTTCGGGCGCGCGGCCGTCCATCACCAGCTTCAGCTTCCAGCACAGATTGTCGGTGTCCTGCAGGCCAGAATTGGCGCCGCGGGCGCCGAACGGCGAAACCTGGTGCGCCGCGTCGCCGGCGAAGATCACCCGGCCCTGGCGGAACTTCTCCATGCGCCGGCACTGGAACGTGTAGATCGACACCCATTCCAGCTCGAACTTGACGTTCTCGCCCAGCATCGCCTTCAGGCGCGGGATGACGTTCTCGGGCTTCTTCTCTTCTTCCTTGTCGATGTCCCAGCCCAGTTGCAGATCGATGCGCCAGACATTGTCGGGCTGTTTATGCAACAGCGCCGATTGTCCGCGGTTGAAAGGCGGGTCGAACCAGAACCAGCGTTCGGTCGGAAAGTCCGCCTCCATGATCACGTCGGCGATCAGGAAATTGTCCTCGAACACCCGTCCAACGAAGTCCAGACCCAGCATGGCCCGGATCGGCGAGCCGGCGCCGTCGCAGGCGATCAGCCAGTCCGCCTCCAAACCATAGGTGCCGTCCGGGGTTTCCACCACCAAGTCGGCCCCGTCATGGCGCGGCGTCACCGACAGGACCTTGTTGCGGCCCCTGAGTTCGACCGGCTTGCCTTCCGCCTGAAGCGCGCGCAGGCGATCCACCAGGTACTTCTCGAAATGGTACTGCTGCAGATTGATGAAGGCGGGTCGCTTGTGGCCGTCTTCCGGCAAGAGGTCGAAAGTGTAAACCTGGCGCGCCTTGAAGAAGACCTTACCCAGGTTCCAGACCACGCCCTTGTCGACAAAGGCGTCGCCACAGCCCAGCCGGTCCAGGATCTCCAGCGGTCGCTTGGCATAGCAGATCGCCCGGGACCCGGTGCTGACCCGGTCGTTGTCGTCCAGGACCAAGACCGGGACGTCCTTCTGCGCCAGGTCCAGCGCCGCCGCCAGGCCGACGGGTCCGGCGCCGACAACCACGACGGGGTGGCGGACCGGCCGATCCGCATCCTGGTCCGGCGCACGTTCGTACTCGTAAAGCGGCGTCTCAAAGATCTTCGACATCGCGCCCGTCTCCCCTTGCCCGCCGTTCAGTCCTGCAGCGACGCCCACATGGCCTGATCCCGCTCGGCCGTCCAGATCCGGGGCGTGTCGATACCCTGGGCTTCGTCATAGGCGCGCGCCACGTTGAACGGCAGGCAGTGCTCGTAGATGGCGAAGTCCTCGAACTTGGGATCGCAGGCTTCGCGGCAGGCGGCCATCGCATCCTTCAGCGGCCGTCCGGCCGCCGCTGCCGCCGCCACCGGCCGGTATGTGCTTTCGACGAAATCGCGGGTCAGCGCCAAGGCCTCGCGCACCTGGTCGGCGCTGACCAGCGCGTCGCCGCGCCCGGGCGCCAGCGCCCGCGGCCGGAACGCGCCGATCGCGTCCAGCGTCCCCGGCCAGTCGTGGAAATGACCGTCGCCGCAATAGCAGGCGGAATGGAACTCCACGGTATCGCCGGAGAACATGACATCGGCGTCCGGCACCCAGGCGACGATGTCGCCGGCCGTATGCGCGCGGCCGAGATGCATCAGTTCGACCCGGCGACGGCCCAGAAAGACCGTCATGGATCGCGCGAAGGTCATGGTCGGCCAGGTCAGGCCCGGGATCGAATCGGCGGCCTGGAACAGGCGGGGAAAGCGGCCGTATTCGCTGTCCCAGTCTTCCTGGCCGCGTTCGTGAATCATCGCGCGGCACTTGTCCGACGCGATCACCTGCTCGGCCTGATAGGCCGACGCTCCCAGCACGCGGACCGCGTGATAGTGGCTCAGCACAACGTATTTGATCGGCTTGTCGGTCACCTCGCGGATGCGCTTGACCACCTCCTGCGCCATGACGGGGGTCGCCTGGGTGTCCACCACCATGACCCCGTCGTCGCCGATGATGACGCCGGTGTTGGGATCGCCTTCCGCGGTGAAGGCGTAAAGATCCGGGCCGACCTCGGTGAACGAGATCGTCTTGGCCTCCATGTCCCCTGTCGACGCGAACGCCTTTGCCATTCGAAGCTCTCCTTGCTCTACCAGTTCTTTTCATCCGGGGCGGGCAGGATCCGGCCCGTGCAGTCGCCGAAACCGATGCGGTGACCATCGACCTGGGCCCAGCCGGTCAGGGTCAGGGTGTCGCCGTCTTCGATGAAGCGGCGCTCCTCGCCGGTCTCCAGCGTCAGCGGTTCCTTGCCGCCCCAGGTCAGTTCCAACAGCGATCCGAACTGGTGCTTTTCCGGGCCCGAAATCGTTCCCGATCCCAGCAGATCGCCGGTGTTCATCTTGCAGCCGCCGATCGCGTGGTGGGCGAGCTGCTGGGCCGCGGAATAATACATGGTCTTGTAGTTGGTGCGCGAGATCGTGCTGGCGCGGTCGGCGCCGTCGGGCCGCATCGCCACCTCCAGCGCGATATCGTACAGCATCGGGCCGGGCTCATTGAGATAGGGCAGCAATTCCTTCTCCCGCGCCGGCGTGGCGACCCGGAACGGCTCCAACGCCGCTTTCGTCACCACCCATGGGCTGATGGACGTCGCGAATGCTTTGCCCTGAAACGGTCCCAACGGCTGGTACTCCCAGCCCTGGATGTCGCGCGCCGACCAGTCGTTCAGCAGAACGTAGCCGAAGATCATTTCATCGGCCTCGGCGACAGTGACCGGCTCGCCCCAGTCATTGGGCAGGCCCACCACGGCTCCCATCTCCAGCTCGATATCCAGGCGCCGGGACGGTCCGAAAATGGGCGTGTCCGCCGTCGGCGGTTTCATCTGGCCCAGCGGACGGCGGATGTCGGTTCCGCTGACCACAACGGTCGATGCGCGGCCGTTGTAGCCGATGGGAATGTGAAGCCAGTTCGGCGGCAGCGCGTTTTCGGGGCCGCGAAACATGGTGCCCACATTGAAAGCATGCTGTCGGCCGGCATAGAAGTCGGTGTATTCGGCAACCTGAAACGGCAGGTGAAGCCTGACCTGGTCCATCGGCGAAAGCGCCTCGGCCTGCAAAGAAGCGTCTTCAGAAAGCGACGGATCGCCGCCGTCGCGCAGCAGGTCCGTCAGCCGGTCCCTGACCGCTTCCCAAACGGCCGGCCCGGCCGCCATGAAAGCGTTCAGCGACGGCTGCGCAAACAGGCCAGCCGGAATGGCGCCCGACAGAAGCCCGGCATCCTGCAGCCTGGCCAGATCCAGCACCCGGTCGCCGATCGCCACCCCGCAGCGCGGCGCGTCAGCCCCTTTCGAAAAGACCCCGAAGGGCAGGTTCTGAACCGGAAAATTGCACTCCGGCGCGTTGGCGCTTTCAATCCAGCTTTTCATGCGCGGCCCCCTGTTGCGCTTCCTGGCCGGTGAAATTAGTTGCATGTGAAACCAAGTCAAGTCAATTCGGTGAAGTCAAACCCCCTCGACGACCGCCATTTGGTCTTCTCTGCAACATATGGACCCTAACCTTTTGAAAAAACACATAAATAATGAACGCAGTCGAAGCCCTGGCGTTCCGGCGCAATGGGCTTGAGTTTGGTTTCGAATGAAACTAATATCTCTGACTATGGCACGAAGCACACCCGAAATGCCGGCTGAGGCAGAGCAGTTCGAACTTGCCGCCTTTTTCCCGTACAAGGTCCGGCTTCTCGACCGATCGGTCAGCGCGTCGCTGACCCCCGTCTATGAGTCCCTGTTCGGCTTGTCCGTGTCCGAATGGCGGACGATGGCCGTCCTGGGGTCGCACGGCACCCTTTCGGCAAAGGAGATTGTCGCGTTGTCGGGCATGGACAAGGTCAATGTCAGCCGCGCCATCCAGGGCCTCAGAGAAGCGGGCCTCTTGCGGCGGGACATCGACGGCGAGGACCGTCGTCGCGCCCTGCTGCGCCTGACCGAACGGGGAACAGACGCGTTTCGGACCCTGGTCCCGCTGGTGCTGAAGCGCGAGGCGGAACTGCTGGCCGGCCTGTCCGTGCAAGAACGCACGACGCTGTTGACATTGATGGAAAGAGTGCGCCGCAACGCAGAAGGGTTGAGCCGGTCGGCCTGAACCGCCGGCGCAGCCCGGGTCAGACCGATCTGCTGCGGCGCTTGTCGGAATCCTGACCGGCCGCGGCGGATCCGTCGTAATCGATCACCTTGTTTCGGCCGGATCCCTTGGCCTCGTATAACGCATCGTCGGCCTGTTTCAGAAGGGCGTCACAGGTGATGCCGGCCGCCTGCATGGTGGTAACGCCGATGCTGATGGTCACATCCAGCGTGCCGGTCCCGCCGGACACCTGAAACGGTGTGGTGGCGACGTTTTCGCGCAGGCGCTCGGCGATTGTGCCGGCGGTCTGGGCGTCGGCATCGGGCATCACGACCACGAACTCCTCGCCGCCCAGGCGTGCAACCGTATCGAAACTGCGCACGTTGTTGATGACCCGCCGGGTCAGCTCGGTCAGCACCTCGTCGCCTACCGCGTGACCGTGGGTATCGTTGACCTGCTTGAAATGGTCGATATCGAACAGAAGGATCGAGAACGGCTGGCTCCGGTCGCAGAACCGGTCGATCAGCCCGTCCAGATGGGCCATCAGATACCGGCGGTTATAGACCCCGGTCAGGCTGTCGGTATGGGCCATCTCCAGCGAACGCTCGTAATTCGCCCGCAGCCGGTCCTGGAAGCGGCTGCGCCGGATCTGGGTGCGCGTCCGGGCCAACAGTTCGTTCCGGTCGATCGGCCTGATGATGTAGTCGTTGATCCCAAGATCCAGGCCTTTCGCCACCCGGTCGGTGTCATTGTCCTCGGCAATCAGCAGGATCGGGAGATACCGCGTCTGTTCCATCGCCCTGAGGCGCGAACAGAACCTGAGCGCATCCTGGTCGGCCAGCCGCAGGTTCACGATCACCATGTCGTAGGCCGCGCCATCCTCCTGCAGCGCCGCCAGCGCGGCCTCGTCGCTGGCCACTGCGTCGACTTCGTTGTCATCGCGCTGCAGGGTGTCGGCGATCTTGGCGGCGTCGATCTCGCTTTCCTCGGCAACCAGGATCCGAGCCCGCGTCGCGTCCATGGCGGCCAGCGAGTCCTCTTCGCTCAGGACTCCCAGCTGGCCGGACGTCTGTTCCCTGAGCCGCCATTCGTCCATCAGCATCTTCAACCGGACCAGCGATCGGACCCGGGCGAACAGCGCCGTGTCGTTGACGGGCTTTGTCAGGAAGTCGTCCGCGCCGGCCTCCAGCCCGCGAACCCGGTCGGAGACGTCCGACAGGGCCGTGACCATGACCACGGGGATATGCATGGTGACCGGATCGCGCTTGATGCGCTCGCAGACCTCGAACCCGTCCATGCCAGGCATCATGACATCCAACAGGATGATGTCCGGGGCCCGTTCGCGGATCATCTCCAGCGCCGAAGGACCGTCGTTGGCGGTCAGCACGTCGAAATACTCGCTGGTCAGCTTCGCTTCCAGCAGCTTGACGTTCGGTTGAAGGTCGTCGACGACCAGGACCCGGGCCGTCATCGCGCTCTAGCTCAGAAACCTCTCGACGGTTGCAAGGAAATTGCTGACCGATATCGGCTTCGCGATATAGGCCTCGCATCCGCCTTCGCGGATCTTTTCCTCATCGCCTTTCATCGCGAACGCCGTGACCGCGATGATCGGAATGGACTTCAGGTCGTCGTCTTCCTTGATCCATTTGGTGACCTCCAGGCCGGACACCTCGGGCAACTGAATATCCATCAGGATTAGGTCGGGCTTGTGTTCCCGCGCCATCTTCAACGCCTCCATGCCGTCCCTGGTCTGGAGAATGCCGTACCCCTGAGCCTCCAGCAGGTCGTGGAAGAGCTTCATATTCAGCTCATTGTCCTCGACGATGAGCACTGTTTTCGCCATTGTCGTTCTCTCTAACGGTTGCGTCAGCGTCTGCGCCTTGAACACCACCTTCGGGCATGAAAGGGAGACGATGGACAGGCCATGTACCTCGAAAGGGCCCCCCGCCCCTTGCTGGCGTTTGTGGAGTACTATCATAGCGAATTTGGTTAATAAATCGCTGCCAGAGCGCTAAACAAACTTTTGTGGACGGGCCGGAATCGGGCGGGGCCAGGTGGGAAGGCAGGCATGGGTCAACACGGGACCGACAGCATCGATTGGCTGTGCCGCGACTGTCTGGCCGCGTGGCCCGACGGCGCCGCCCCGGGTCGCTGTCCGTCCTGCGGGTCGCGCCGCATCACGGGCCATAAGGAACTGAATTCCCTCTCGATTGCCCATCTCGACTGCGACGCCTTCTACTGCGCGGTCGAAAAACGCGACAACCCGGATCTGGCGGAGCGGCCGGTGATCGTCGGCGGCGGGCGCCGCGGCGTCGTTTCGGCCGCTTGCTACGTCGCCCGACTTTACGGCGTGCGCTCGGCCATGCCCATGTTCAAGGCGCTGAAGGCCTGCCCCGATGCGGTGGTAATCCGCCCTGACATGCAAAAGTATGCTGAAGCCGGGCGCGAAGTGAGGGCCCTGATGCGGGAGAAGACCCCGCTGGTGGAGCCGCTGTCGATCGACGAGGCCTTCATGGATCTGACCGGGACCGAGCGGCTGCATCACGGCTCCCCCGCCCGCACCCTGGCCGACCTGGTGCTGAAGATCGAGCGCGAGGTCGGCGTCACCGCCTCGATCGGCCTCAGCTACAACAAGTCCCTGGCGAAGGTCGCCTCGGATCTGGACAAGCCGCGCGGCTTCGCGGTGATCGGCCGCGCCGAGGCGATGGCCTTCCTGGAGCCACAGCCGATCTCGCTTATCTGGGGCGTCGGAAAGGCCATGCAGGCGCGCCTGCACCGGGACGGCATCACCAGGATCGGCCAACTTCAGACCATGGACGAGGACCGGCTGAAAGAACGCTACGGGTCCATGGGCGGCAGGCTCTACTGGTTCGCCCGCGGCGCCGACGACCGGTCGGTGAACCCGCGCAACGGCGCCAAGAGCATCTCTTCGGAAACCACCCTGAACGAAGACCTGGTCGACCGGGCGAAACTGTCGAAGATGCTCTGGCGGCTCAGCGAAAAGGTCTCGACGCGGCTGAAGGACAAGGACCTGGCCGGCCGCACGGTCCATTTGAAACTGAAGACCTCCAGTTTCAGGATCCTGACCCGCAGCCGGACCCTGGGCATGCCGACCCAGCTGGCGGAGACCATGTTCCAGGCCGCCAAGCCGCTGTTAGCGGCCCAGTGCGACGGCAGGACCTTCCGGTTGATCGGGATCGGGATGTCTGATCTGGTCGACGCGGCCGACGCCGATCTGCCCGACTTGGCCGAACCCGAGCGTCAGAAGACCGCAAAGGTGGAACGCGCCATGGACGCGGTGCGCGCCAAGCTGGGCAAGGAAGCAATCACCAAGGGCCGCGCGATCTAGGCCGGCCCCCCTCCAATCAGGAAGATGGAAACGATGAATTCAAAGCCACGCCTGTTGATCACCCGCAAACTGCCCGCTGCGGTCGAAGCCCGCGCGGCCCGCGATTACGACGCCGTCGCCAACCCCGACGACGTCCAGATCGGGGCCGAGGACCTGCTGCGGCGATGCGAGGGGATGGACGCGGTCATGTGCTGTTCCTCCGAGAAGTTCGACGCCGGCGTCATCGCGCGCCTGCCGGATAGCCTGAAGATGGTTGCCACCTACTCCGTCGGCTACGACCATATCGACCTGGATGCGGCGCGCACGCGCGGACTGGTGGTCTCCAACACCCCCGGCGTCCTGACCGACGCCACGGCCGATGTCACCATGCTGTGCATCCTGGGAGCGGCCCGCCAGGCCCACGAGGCCGCCTCGGTTCTGCGGGCGGGCCGCTGGGCGCGCTGGGAGGCAACGGCGATGCTGGGCGTCGACCTCAGGGGCAAGCGCCTGGGCATCCTGGGCATGGGCCGGATCGGCCAGACGGTGGCGCGGCGCGCGCGGGCGTTCGACATGGAGATCCACTACCATAACCGCAGCCGGCTGCCCGCCGACCGGGAACTGGGCGCGACCTATCACGAAAGCCCGGAGGCGATGCTGCCGGAAATCGACATTCTTTCGCTGAACTGCCCGCTGAGCCCCCAGACCCATCATTTCCTGGACGACCGCCGGATCGGGTTGTTGCGGGACGGAGCCATCGTGGTCAACACATCCCGGGGGCCGGTCGTCAACGACACGGCCCTGATCGCGGCGTTGCGGAGCGGGAAGGTCCGGGCCGCGGGCCTTGACGTCTTCGAGGGCGAACCGACGATCAACCCAGCATACCTGGACTTGCCAAACGCCTTTCTATTGCCTCACATCGGCAGCGCGACCGTGGAAACTCGCAACGCCATGGGCTTCAAATGTCTGGACAACCTGGACGCATGGTTTTCCGGCCAGGAGCCGCCCGACCGGCTGGCGTGAACGATAAGGAGAAGACAGAGATGAAAAAGGAAACGGCCCTTATCATCGGCGCCGGCGCCGGCCTCAGCGCCGCCCTGTGCCGCCTTTTCGTCAAGCAGGGCATGCGGGTCGCCCTTGCCTCCAGGCAACCGAGCAAGCTTGACCCGCTGGCCGACGAAACCGGCGCCGCCACCTACGGCTGCGACGCCTCCGAAGCGACCGATGTGGAGCGTCTATTCGACGCCGTGGCTCAGGACATCGCTGCGCCGGACATCGTCGTCTACAACCCCAGTTACCGGGTCCGCGGACCGATTGCCGATCTTGCCCCCGACGATGTGCTCCGGGGCCTCAAAATCACCTGCTTCGGCGGATTCCTGGTGGCCCAGGCCGCCGCCCGCCAGATGCAGGCGCGCGGCAGCGGAACCATGCTGTTCACCGGCGCCTCGGCCAGCGTCAAGGGTTATGCCCAGTCGGCCTCCTTCGCAATGGGCAAGTTCGGACTGCGCGGCCTGTGCCAGAGCCTGGCCAGGGAACTGCAGCCCCAAAACATCCACGTGGCGCACTTCGTCATCGATGGGGCGATCCTGCCGCCCGGCGGCTCGGAAGACGGTTCGGATGCACAGCTACAGCCCGAAGCGATCGCGCAGACCTATCTCAACATCCACCGGCAGCATCGCAGCGCCTGGACCTGGGAGGTCGAACTTAGACCCTGGGTAGAGAAGTTCTGATCCGATCCTCCCGGCACGGGATGAAATGGCGCCGGGCCCCGGCCTGCGCGGCGGGCACGGATTTGCCGGGCCGCAGCGAAGGCGCGGCAGATTGTTCCATCGGCATTGTTAAGCGTTTGTTACTATTACGGTTTTCTCCTTCACTTTCAGAGACTTATCGGTATGGCACAGGGCTTGCGACCCGCTCTCCCCAAGGACTGTACGTGGGAGCCAAGGGACCATGCCGAAATACATCAGCCGCGACGAGCTGTTCGATCGACAGGCGAATGACGATGACATCCACGGTTTGGCGGACCGGTTGATCGAAGCGATCGACCCCGACGCGCCGCCGGTTCAAGCCTATCGGGACCTGCTGCGCAAGGCGGTCGCCGCCGTGAACCGCGCCGAACGCGCGGTTGCGGCCCGGAACGTTCAAATCGAGCGCCTGCGCAAGCTGTCCATGACCGACGAAACGACGGGGCTGTTCAACCGGCGCGGATTCAATCAGGCCCTGGAAAGGGCCCTCATCCGCGCCGACCGGTATGGCGAAATGGGATATCTCCTCATCGTCGACCTTAATGGCTTTAAGCAGATCAACGACACCTACGGCCACTCCGCCGGTGACCGGGTCCTGACGGCAGTGGCCGACTTCCTCAGCCACAGCGTTCGCGGCAGCGACGAGGTCGCCCGCTTGGGCGGCGACGAATTCGCCATTCTGTTGGGCTTCACGGATCCGGCCGTCGGCCTGGCCAAAGCGCGCAAGCTGGAAGCCGGTCTGAACGCGTTGTGCGTTCCCTGGGAAGACAAGACCCTGGAGGTCAGGGCCAGCGTCGGCTCTCAACGTTTCGGCGCCGGCGACGACCCGAAGACCCTGGTGCAGCGGGCCGACGCAAAGATGTACGCCTCAAAGCGGGGCCAGGGCCAGCCCCAGCTCAGGGCGATCGAGGGCGGCGACGAAGCGCCGAGCGCCCTCTAGCCCGCCCTCAGAGATCCACCGGCATCGCCGCAGCCTGAGCCGCGCCGTAGGGCTTGGTGATGGTCGATGCGGTCTGGCGCCAGGACGACGGCCCCGAGGCCGGCTCCAGATCGCTCTCTACCAGGTCGTTGGCGGCCAGCATGAACTCGGCCGGACCCGGCTCGTCAGGATACGGAACGCAGAAATCGCCCTCCATCGCCATCCGCAGAACGGCGCAATCCTCCTGCATGGCCAACGAGACCGCATGCTCGCCGACCCCCTTGCCGGTCGCTGCGTAGCTGAACCCGGTCATGGCCCAACTGACGACTTCCAGGGCCGGCGGCAGCGCGCAACCGCCAAGAAAAACCGGGGAAATTATGGTTAACGAAAGGACAACTTGTCTGCCAACCGAACCGCCCTTTCTGGCTCTCTTAACGTGACGTTCTGTCATCGAGACCTCCTTCTTATCACCGCACGTTGGAAAGGTCCCCTGACTCCCTTCGATAACGCTAGTCCCATACACTCTTACTAACGTTTGATTAGGCTTTTGTCTCCTGTAAATAGCCCTTGGTAACGCAATCGTCCCCCTCACGTGCCGACATGACACGTGCGGTTGCAGTCTCGCCTGTTAACGGTTAAAGAAGCACGAAAAAACAATAGCTTCTTAGCTATCTCTTCGCGGCTCTCTGGGCAGATCAAGCTTAATGTGAAGCTCCCTGAGATGCTGGGCGGAGATCTCGCCCGGCGCCTTCATCATCAAGTCCATGGCGCTCTGATTCATCGGAAAAGCCGTCACTTCACGGATGTTCTCTTCGTCCGCAATTAGCATGACTATTCGGTCTATTCCAGGGGCGGATCCGCCATGCGGCGGCGCACCGAACTTGAGCGCGTTAAGCATACCACCGAATTCAGTCTCCACCGCTTCCCTGTTGTAACCGGCAATCTCGAACGCCCGATACATGATCGCGGGAAGATGGTTCCGGATTGCGCCGGAGGAAAGTTCGACGCCGTTGCAGACGATGTCGTACTGGAACGCTTTGATGTCCAGCGGATCCATCGTCTCCAGAGCCTCCAGACCGCCCTGCGGCATGGAGAACGGGTTGTGCGAAAACTCGATCTCGCCGGTGACGGGATCGCGTTCGAACATCGGAAAGTCGACGATCCAGCAGAACTTGAAGAGGCCCTTTTCGATCAGGTCCAGATCCTGCGCCACCCGAGTGCGAACGACGCCGGCAAACTCCGCGGCCGCGGCGGGCTTGTCGCAGACGAAGAACACCGCATCTCCCGGTCCGACGCCTGCGGTTTCGGAGATCTTTTCGATCCTGACCTGGTCGAGGTTCTTCGCGATCGGCCCGGCCGGGCCGTCCTCCTTGAAGGTGATATAGCCCAGCCCGGCCTGTCCTTCGCCCTGGGCCCAGGAGTTGAGCTTGTCGAAATAGCTCCGCGGTTGGGCCGCGGCGCCGGGCGCGGGGATCGCGCGCACCGACGCCCCCTCTTCGACGAGGCGCGCGAAGATCTTGAAGTGGGATCCGCGGAACACGTCCGAAACGTCGACGATCTCCAGCGGGTTGCGCAGGTCCGGCTTGTCGGTTCCGTATTTCAGCATCGCCTCGTCGTAGGGAATGCGCGGGAACGGCGCCGGGGTGACGTGGCGGCCGTTGGCAAACTCCTCGAACACGCCGGCCAGCACCGGCTCCAGGGCGTTGAACACGTCGTCCTGGGTGACGAAACTCATCTCGAAGTCGAGCTGGTAGAACTCGCCCGGCGACCGGTCGGCGCGTGCGTCTTCGTCGCGGAAACACGGGGCAATCTGGAAATACCGGTCGAAACCGGCGATCATCAGCAACTGCTTGAATTGCTGCGGCGCCTGCGGCAGGGCGTAGAACTTGCCAGGGTGCAGCCGGCTGGGCACGAGAAAGTCGCGCGCGCCTTCGGGGGAACTTGCCGTCAGGATCGGCGTTTGGAACTCCAGGAAGCCCGCTTCGATCATGCGACGCCGGATCGATGCGATCACCTGGGAACGCAGGACGATCTTGGCGTGCATGTCCTCGCGCCGCAGATCCAGAAAGCGGTAGGTCAGCCTGATATCCTCGGGATAGCCAGCATCCTGGTTCACCGGCATCGGCAGTTGTTCGGCTTTGGACAGCACCTGCAGGTCGGCGATCTTCAACTCGACCTCGCCGGTCGGAAGCTCGCGGTTGACGGTTTCGTCGTCGCGGGTGACCACGGTGCCGGACACGCAAATGACCGATTCCAGCGGCACGGCCTCGGCGGCCGCGAACTCGGCCCCCTCGACGTCCACGACGCACTGGGTCAGGCCGTAATTGTCCCGCAGATCGAGAAACAGCAGGTTGCCGTGATCGCGTTTTCGGTGGACCCAGCCCGAAAGCCGCGCCGTCTGGCCGGCGTGTTCGAGCCGCAGCGCGCCACACGTGTGCGTGCGATAAGGATGCATCATAGGCTCCGCGGGATGATCTGTGCGTTCCGGTCGGGCGCTCGTGTCGCCGCAGGCGGGTGTAGGCCACGGAAAGGGGCGGAATGTCAAGCGACCTGTGGCTTTGCCGGCCAGAATCGTGTGTGATGAAGAGCCCTGGGTCGGTGCCCTGCCGACCCTGCCGCGCCACACTTCCCTCCCCCGGTCAGACGGTGTATCCAGAGCCCGCGCCATGACGACACTCATCTCCGACAACCAGACCCTGGCCCGGTTGTGCGACCGTGCGTCGGATCGGCCCTTCATCACGATCGACACCGAGTTCATCCGGGATAAGACCTACTGGCCCAACCTGTGCCTGGTCCAGATCGCGTTCGATGACGAGGCGGCCTGCATCGACACGCTGGCGCCCGATCTGGATCTGGAACCGCTCTACGATCTGATGGTCAACGAGTCCGTCCTGAAGGTCTTTCATGCCGCCCGCCAGGACCTGGAGATCTTCTTCCACCGTACCGGCCTGGTGCCCCATCCGATCTTCGATACCCAGGTGGCGGCAATGGTGTGCGGGTTCGGCGACCAAGTCGGGTACGAAACGCTGGTTTCTCGCCTGGTGGGCGCGCGCCTGGACAAGACCGCCCGCTTCACCGACTGGTCGCGCCGCCCGCTGACTGCGAAGCAGATGAAGTATGCATTGGACGACGTCATTCATCTGAAAGCGGCCTATCCCAAGCTCAAACGGCGGCTCGAAGGCAACGGCCGGTCGCACTGGCTGGAGGAGGAAATGGCGGTGCTGACCGCACCGGAGACGTACGAGCTGCATCCCGAGCTGGCCTGGCGTCGGCTGAAGACCCGCGGCGGCAAGCCGCTTTTCCTGGCGATCCTGCGCGAGGTCGCCGCCTGGCGCGAGGAAGAGGCGCAGCGGCGCGACGTGCCCCGCAACCGTCTGGTCCGCGACGAATCGCTGCTGGATCTCGCCGCGAATGCGCCCAAGTCCCGCGACGAGATGGGCCGGATCAGGGGGTTGCCGCGGGGGATCGTCGAAGGCCCCATGGGCGCGGCGATCCTTGAGGCGATCGCGCGCGGCGTGGCGCTGCCGGAAGACCAGCGTCCGGTCCTGAACCGGCGCCCGCCCCTGCCCCAGGGACTGGGCCCGCTGACCGATCTGTTAAAGGTCCTTCTGAAGAAGAACTGCGAGGAAAACGAGGTCGCGCCGCGCCTGGTCGCCAATGCGGACGACCTGGAGCAGATCGCGGCGGACGACCAGGCCGACGTGCCGGCGCTGCGCGGCTGGCGCCGGGAGCTTTTCGGCGAAGCGGCGCTGGCCCTGAAGCACGGCCGGCTGGCCCTGACCGCCGCGGACAAGTCAGTCCGCGTGATCGACGTGGAGCGTGGCGGTTGAGGGGGCCCGCATTCATAGCGACGCTGTTACTGGGATATGCGTTGCCCGCCGCGGCGCAGGACCCGCCTCACCTGTTCCAGCTTCCGGTCGACTGCGACATGACCAGTGTCTGCAGTATCCAACTATATGTCGATATGGATCCCACTGACGAATACTCGGACCATATGTGCGGTCACCTAAGCTATGACGGCCACAACGGCACAGACATTCGTGTGCGACATCTGGCGGACATGCGAACTGGAATACCTGTTGTCGCCGCCGCACCGGGCGTTGTGGTCGGCGTCCGCGACGGCATGGATGACATTAGTGTATCCGAAATTGGCTTGGATGCACTGAACGGCCGCCACGCGGGCAATGGCGTGGGCATCGACCACGGCGACGGTTGGTTTACCCAATACTCGCACCTTAGAAAGGGTAGTGTCAGCGTCACAAAGGGCGACAGAGTCTCTGCAGGCGACCAACTCGGCCTTATCGGCCTTTCAGGCAAATCAAACTTCCCCCACGTCGACTTTGAAGTGCGATTTCGGCGCAAACCAGTGAACCCATTTGTCGGTTTGGTCGATGAGTTTAGGTGCAATACAGAACACCAACCGCTTTGGACTGAGGACGCGCTTGCTGCAATGCCTTACCGCGAAGCCTGGCTATTGAGCGCCGGCTTCGCGGACGAGGCGGTGCAAATCGAGAAGATCCGGCAGGGCGACTACGACCTCGCGAAGCTGCCGGAAGACACCGCTGTGCTGTCGTTTTGGTTCCACTACGGCAACGTGGTCGCCGGCGACAAATACCTGCTGACGATCTACGCGCCGGACGGCAGCACGTTGCTACAGAACATCGACCTTGTGGAGAGGACGCAGTACATCTTCTACGCCTTTGCGGGCCTGCGCAGACCGTCCGAAGGGTGGCCGGTGGGTACCTATCGCGGCACCTTGTCCGTCTCGCGGGACGGCCGCGAGGTCTTGTCGGCTGAGCGCACCATCACCGTCCAGTAGGCCCGCCGGTTTTCAGGTCTTGCCCATCTGCGGCACGCAAGAGGCCTCGCGAATGGCAGGATTCAGCTTCAGGCTGTCGGCAAGGGCCCCCAATCGGCGCGCCACGATATCGCCGCTCACGTCGTTGCAGTCCGGCGGCACCCGCAGCACCAGTTCATTGCCGCCACGCTCAAGCCTGAACCGGCGGAGAACCTCCACATTGCCGCCCGACAGCGTGTAGGCCAGCCGGATTGCCAGACCGATCGAACGGGCCCGATCGACGGCCTTGCGGTTCAACAGGCCGCGGATCGCCTTCATCACCGGCAACCCAACAACCTTGGCATGGCGCGACGCCACGGCCAGCGCCACGAAGGCCCGACCAGGGTGGTCGACACCAACGAAGGGAAAGCGCAGAACCCGTGTCAGAGCGTGCTCGGCCCGGTAGTCCGGGTGCTCCAGACGGGCGACGTCTGACAAGAGACAGGCCGCGAGCCCCAATCTGTCGTGCGACGGGTTCTCGTCCGACAGGACATGGCGCATCCAGCGCCACAATTCGTCGCCGTCGACGACGCTGTGCCCCATCGGCTGGCCAAACTGCCGGCACATGCTGATCAACGGATCGCGGCCTTGAATGGCCGCCGGCAGCATCTCGAAGAGCTTGCCCTCGCGCAGGCCATAAGCCGAAAAAACCAGGCTGGAAACGGCGCTGCGTTTGACCAGTCGATGCAGCAGCAGCGCGGCATAGGGCAGCGTCTCAAGACGGCGCTTGTTGACGCCGCCTGTCTTGATCCGCTCCCCATCGGACATCTTCGAAACGGAGCTCGCAAGATCCAGCGCCTCGTCCGCAGCGAGCCTGTAGTGATGGATCATGTGCAGCGGATGCTTGGTCTGCTCAATATGGATCCGGGCCAGGGCCCGCCAAGCGCCTCCAACCGCGTAGAGCTCGCCGCCGGCATGGCCCGGCAACCAGTCCACCTCGTCCAGGGCCTGGTCGATTACGGGCTTCAACTGAGTTGGCGTCTCCAAAACCCGCGCTGACGTGCGCAACGGACCCAGCGGTAGCGTCGCCTGGCGATGGCTGCCGCCGGCGCGCAACTCGACCAGCTCCAGGCTGCCACCGCCAAGATCGCCCATGATTCCGTTGGCTTCGGGCATGGCCGACAGAACGCCAAGACCGGACAGGCGGGCCTCCTCCTCACCCGAGATCACTTCGATGGTGATGCCGGCCGTCTCCTGCGCAGCGGCGACGAAATCGGCCCCGTTTGCAGCGTCGCGGACCGCCGCAGTCGCAAAGGCGACGACCGGTTCCGCGCCCATCGACCGTGCAACGCCGACAAAGCGCGGCAAGTTCTGCAACGCCAGTTCGACGCCTGCCGCCGACAGTCGGCCGGACTCGTCGAGACCCCGGCCCAACCCGCACAGCACCTTCTCGTTGAAGACCGGCAAGGGTGCCCGCCACATCGCCTCGTACACGACAAGGCGGATCGAGTTCGATCCGATGTCTATGACGGCGACGGGCGGCGTGTCGTTCTCAACACCGCGATAGGATGACATCAACCGGCTTTTTTCAGTACGAGTTTTGCTGCCTTGCGCGAGCGCGGGTGCCTTAAAGCACTGCCACGGCCGGACAGACTGGGGTTGGTCATGAAGTAAGTATGCGCGCTGAACCCTTCGCCCGGCGGGTCGACCCGCGTGAAGCTGCCGTCCGAACGCATGTACCAGCTTTGCGCCTCGTCGTTCAGGTTTGCAATCATGACCTGGTGCACCACCTGCCGTTTGACGGTGAGGTTTTCGATCGGCACCAGCGATTCCACCCGCCGATCCAGGTTCCTGGACATGAAGTCGGCCGAGGAGATATAGACCTTCGCGTCCGTCGAGGGCAGCGGCTTGCCGTTACCGAAACAGATGATGCGGCTGTGTTCCAGGAACCGGCCGACGATGCTCTTGACCCTGACCCGATCCGAAAACCCGGGGATCCCCGGCCTTAGACAGCAGATGCCGCGGGCGACGATATCGATTTCGACGCCGGCCTGAGACGCCCTGTACAGCGCATCGATCATCACTTCGTCGACCAGGCTGTTGACCTTCAGCCAGATCTGCGCCGGTCTGCCGGCCTTGGCGTGCTCGATTTCCTCTTCGATATCCTTCATCAGGCGCTTGCGCAGCCCCAAGGGGGCGAAGGAGAGCTTCTCCATCGCCTCCGGATTTGCGTAACCCGTGATGTAATTGAAGACCCGCGCGGCGTCGCGCCCAAGCGCCGGATCCACCGAGAAAAAGCTGAGATCCGTGTAGATGCGCGCCGTAATCGGGTGATAGTTGCCCGTTCCGAAATGGACATAGGTGCGCAGACCGGTGCTCTCGCGGCGGACCACCATCGAGATCTTGGCGTGGGTCTTCAGGTCAATGAACCCGTAAACCACCTGGACGCCCGCGCGTTCCAGGTCCCGCGCCCACTGGATGTTGGCGGCTTCGTCGAACCGGGCCTTCAGTTCCACAAGCGCCGTGACCGACTTGCCCTCCTCGGCCGCCTCCATCAGCGCCTTGACGATCGGCGAGTTGGACGACGTCCGGTAAAGCGTCTGTTTGATCGCGACCACGGCCGGGTCGTCGGCGGCCTGACGCAGGAACTGGACCACTGAATCGAAGCTCTCGTATGGGTGATGGATAATGATGTCCTTGGCACGGATCGCGGCAAAACAGTCGCCGCCGTAGTCCCTGATCCGCTCGGGAAAGCGGGGGTTGAACGGTGGGAACTGCAAATCGCGCCGCTCGTCGACGATCAGGCTCTTGACGTCCACCAGCCCCAGCAGGCCGTCCAGCCGGTATGTGTCCTCCTTGTCGACGCCCATTTCCTGGACGACAAAATCCATGAGGGACTCCGGCATCTCCTGGTTGACGGTCAGGCGTATGACATGGCCCCGGCGCCGGCGCTTCAGCATTGTTTCGAACGTCCGGACCAGGTCTTCCGCTTCTTCGTCGATTTCCATGTCGGAATCGCGGATCACCCGGAACATGCCTTTGCCCAGGAGTTCGAAGCCCGGGAACAGCCGGTCGAGATAAAGGCTGATCGCCTCCTCCAGAACGATAAAGCGGATCCGATTGCCTGGCAGGCGGATGAACCGGTCCAAGTTGGACGGGATCGGAACCAGGCCGCTGAGGTCCCGGTCGTCGGGTTTGCGGAAAAGCTGGACCGCCATCACCAGCCCGAGGTTCGGAACGAACGGGAAAGGATGGGCCGGGTCAACAGCCAGCGGCGTGAGGGCGGGAAAAATCTGTTCGAAGAACCACTTGTCCAGCCAGGCCTTGTCTTTCGCAGTCAGGTTTGCCGGTCCGAGGACGGTCATGCCGTCCTTGCCAAGTTCGCCCACCAATTCGCGCCAAAACACCTGCTGCTGCTGCATCAGCTCGCTGGCCTGTTTGCCGATTGCGCTCAACTGTTGCGCCGGTGTCAGGCCGTCCTGGCTGATATCGGTGATGCCGGCCTCGACCTGCCCTTTCAGGCCGGCCACGCGCACCATGTAGAACTCGTCCAGATTGCTGGCCGAAATCGACAAGAAGCGGAGGCGCTCCAGCAACGGATGCTTTGGATTGGCGCATTCCTCCAGAACGCGCGTATTGAACGACAACCACGAGAGCTCCCGATTGATGAAGCGTTCGGGCATATCGAAATTGAGGGGGGCTTTCTTCGCCTCCAGAAGCTGCTGTCCGTCTGCCATAGGGCTTTTGTCTTCCATCCTGGGAACTGCCGTCAGCGCGGGCACGACGCTCGCTAAACAGGCGATTCGGGCCTGCACCCGCGCACCGAAATCAAGTAACATGAACGCAATGGGGAAGAAAAGTTAAGCATTTGCCTAAATCCATGCTGACCTTGATGATTTTTCGGCACGCGAAGTCCAGTTGGGACGACCCGAGCCTGGACGACTTCGATCGACCGTTGGCCCCGCGCGGTATGAAGGCCGCCAACGCGATGGCCCGCTACATGCGCGAACACCTGCCGCCGCCGGACAGGGTCATCTGCTCACCGGCGCAACGCGCCCGCGAGACATTGGCCCTTGTCCTGCCGGCTTTGAATGCCGAGTTGCAGATCAATCTGGATATGGCGCTGTACGACCTAGGGTCCGCGCGGGCTCTGTGGGAGCATGTCAAGTCGCTCGATATCCAGAAGCCTCGCCTAATGCTCGTCGGCCATAATCCGCTGCTGGAACAACTTGCGGAGCGACTCATCGGGTCTGGAGAATCGGCCGACCGCAGAGCCCTGTCGACAAAATACCCGACCGGGGCCTTGGCCGTAATCGAGTTCGACGCGGAATCGTGGTCTGCCGTGGCACCGGCGAGCGGACGGCTGGTCAGTTTCGTTCAGCCCCGCACCCTGGAGGGCTGAGCGCACCACCGGCGGGTCACCAGAAATTCGGCAAGGCGTTGAACTGGCCCCAGATCTTCTTCAGGTTGCCCAGTCCGGCATCGATCCGCGCAGCATGCCAGCCGGCCAGCACCTCCTTCGCATAACCCGAGACAGCGCCGTCGTGTTGCTCGACCGACTCGATCAGGTATCTGGCAACGACCGCATCATTCAGGCCGCCCAGGCAGTCTTGCAAGTCTCCGGCCTGGCGCGCGTAATGCTTCGCACCTTTCTTGGAGAACAGGCCCCCAAGAAATTCAACGGTATAGCGCGCTTTTTTGATTTCGATTCGCAGATCATGCAAAGCGGACTCGCCGAGCGCTTCGATATCGTCGCCGGCGTCCTGCATCACCTTGCCGTGGCGCTTGGCGATGAAACGACTGGCCGGCCCCGCGATCGGCTTGCGCAGCTTCTTGCTGGGCGCCTCTTCAGACACCCAATGCTGCAAAGTCAAGATAAGACGTGTGAACCGGCGCGAATCCAGAACGTCGTGCGCATCGGAATAGGCACGCTCGCGCGCACGCTCGGCCTGGCCCTGCAGCGTCTTGATCGCCTCGTCGTGCGGCAGGCGATGCCGCAGAGGTTCAAGTGTCTCTCCGATAAAGACGTCCCAGTCGCGGGCCGGGCCGAAGCCGCGCTGCAACCAGGCCAGTTCTGTTTTCAAGTCCGCGACCTGCTGACGCGGAAGCACCGGCCGAAACACGGACATCGCCGCGCGGAGGCGACGCACGCCCACGCGCGCCTGATGGATCCCTTCCGGGTCGTCCGCCAACCTGACGGGCCACTCGTTCGCCAGAAGTTGACCGACCGCTTCGTTGACGATGGCCGTGAAGGCCTCCCAGACGGTCATTTCCGGCGTCAGGTTGACGGGCTCTGCCTTGCGCGGTCTGGGCTTTTCGTTGAGATAGAGATTGTAACCGCGGGACGACTTCGTCCGTGTATCCAGGAATATCGGCATCGCTTCGCCGATTTCCATCGCCAGCCGCAACAGGTGCAGCGGATCGCCCTCGATCAGCTCAAGTTCCGCCTCACAAACCTCGTTCCGACGGCGCCCCGCTGAGATTTTCCCCTGGTCGAGCGACAGTTCGATGGACGAACCTTCATACTCAAGGATCCAGCTGGTCCGCCTGATATCGGTCTTGAAGACCGGCTTCACCCGATGATGGAGGCCAACATTGCGCAGTTTTGCGCGCAGTTTTCGATCGTCGATCTTCGCCAGGTCGGGCCCGTTGCCCGCTATGACGGCGTTCCACTCCATCCGATCATGCAGACCCGGCACAACGCCGTTTGCGGCCTTCAAGGTTTGCACGCGCTTGCCACTTTCCTGTCGCACGCGCAGCGCAAGCCCCATGGTCTTCAGCGAAAGGTCGGGCGTGTCGAAGTACACAGCGCGGAGGTTGCGCGTCTTAGCGCGTCCGTTCTTAAGCGAGCGAATAAGACCGCTGCGCCGAAGCCTGTCAGCAATCTCCGATGTCAGCCGGAGCTTGAGCTCCACCTCCTGATGCCCCATCGCCACTCTCTTGCCTGAACAGGCCCGATGGCGCTTGTCCAGGCCTTCCCCAGTTGCCGCCGATTTGGCGGTCGCAGACGCCCGCCGCCTATCATTGTCACATTCCTGACATCATATAGGACGGCGCCACTTTACGTCTACTTACCGAATGCGTCAGAGGCTTAACAGCGCCCTGCCCGAGAGAGGCAGGATGATTGCGCCAACGGCCGAAAGAGGGGCTTTTGCAGCCAATCCCCGCTAGAACGTGCCTGGATAGGATCCGCCGTCGATCAGAACGTTCTGTCCGGTAATAAACCCTGCATTTGCGCTGCACAAAAAGGCGCAGGTTGCGCCGAATTCTTCGGGATCGCCAAACCTGCCCGCCGGAATCTGGTTTTGACGCTGGGCCCTTAGCTCCTCTGTCGTCGTTCCCGCCCGCTTGGCGCCTGCTTCCATGGTCTTGGCCAAACGGTCCGTTTCGAACTGACCGGGCAACAGATTATTGATGGTGACGTTATGGCGTGGCGTCTCCCGCGCCAGGCCGGCGATGAAACCAGTCAGGCCCGATCGCGCCCCGTTCGAAAGGCCCAGCACCGCGATCGGCGCTTTCACGGCGCCGGAGGTGATATTCACGATGCGGCCGAACCGCCGATCCATCATGCCGTCGACCACCGCCTTGATCAGGAAGATCGGGGTCAGCATGTTGGCATCGACAGCAGACACCCACTCCTCCCGACCCCAGTCGCGAAAATCGCCGGGCGGCGGACCGCCTGCATTGTTGACCAGGATGTCCGGTGCCGGACAGGCCTCCAGCACCGCCTGACGTCCCTCATCGGTCGCGATATCCGCGGCGACAACCGTAACTGAGACACCGGTCTCGTCTCTGATCTCCTGTGCGGTGGCCTCCAGCGTCGCGGCGGTACGGGCGTTGATCACAAGATCCACGCCTTCGCGCGCCAAGGCCATGGCGCAGCCCCGGCCCAGCCCCTTGGACGACGCGCAAACGATCGCTTTTCTGCCGGCAATTCCGAGATCCATTATTCCTCCCCCAATTCTGTTTCTTCCGGTTGCGTGAATGCCGCAGTGTCCAGCACTTGCTTTGCCAACGGAATGGTCACCCGGCGGCGGTCCGACAAGGCGACCCGGTCCAGCGCCGCCACGAAGGCCCGAACCGCTGAAAACGACCGTTCCAGCCGCGGCAGTACGAACCGAACGACATCCTCCGAGACGGCAATCTGGCGATCGGCGAACAACTTGACCAGCATCGCAGCGATGAGGCCGTCATCGGGCGCCGATATCGCGACGACCGGCGCGGCCAACAGCCGCGACCGAAGGTCCGGCAGTGACACCGACCAGCGGCTGGGCGCGGATTGCGCGGTGATCAGCAGGTGCCCTGCCCTGTCCCGCAGGACATTGTAGAGATGGAGCAGCCCGTTCTCGGCAAACTCGGGCCTGAGGCCGTCGATCGCAGCAACCGAGGCCTGTCCCAGCAGGGCCGGCGGGTCGACATCGCCCAGGCGTTCCTGGGCGATGAGCTCCGCTCCGGTGGCTGCGCGAAAAACCGCTGTCAGATGGGTTTTCCCACATCCGGGAGGACCGGTGCCCACCAGGACGGGTGCCGGCCAATCGGGCCAGCGGTCGATGAAACCGATGGCCGCCCGGTTGCAGTCGGTGACCAGGAAATCGTCACGCGTCAGCGCGGGCCGATGCCCAAGATCGAAGGCCAGCTGTCCGGAACCGGCCACGGCCTACTCGCTGCCGGGCGGCGCACCGTGACGATAGAGCGCGCTGGCAAGATACTTGGTCAGGGAATAGCGCGCCAGAACGCCGATCACCGCCGCGACCGGCACGGCCAGCAGGATTCCCAGGAACCCGAACAAGGCGCCGCCCGCCATCAAGGCGAAGATGATCCAGACCGCATGGAGGCCCACCTGCCCGCCCACAAGTTTGGGCGTAAGAAAGTTGCCTTCCACGAGTTGACCGACGCCGAAGACAACCGCCACCAAAATGATCGGCGTCAGGCTATCGAACTGCAGGATCGCCAAAACCATGCCGGTGCCGAAGCCGATCAACATGCCGAAATAGGGAACGAACGACAGCAGACCGGTCAGAAACCCGACCACCAGACCGAAGTCCAGCCCCACCGCCGCCAGCCCGATCGCATAGGCGACGCCAAGTATGAGGCACACGGTGGCCTGACCGCGCACGAAGCCCGACAAGGTGCGGTCGATCTCCCTGATCTGTTCGCGGATTTCGTGCGCGTGCGACAACGGCAGCCAGCCGTCGATCTTCGCGGTGATCTTGTCCCAGTCGCGCAGCAGGTAGAAGGCGACGATCGGCGTGATGATCAACAGCGAAATCACGTTGGCCACGGCGGTCAGCCCGCCGACAAGTTGGCGCAGAAACTCGCCGGAGAACCGCGCCGCTTGCCCGGCATATCCGCTCAGCAAGGGAATGAGTTCCTGCGGATCGGTGAACCCGCCAAGCCCCAACAGATCGGACAGAGCCGGAAACACCCGTTTTTGAAGAACCTCGATATAGCCGGGAATGGCATTCGCCAGATCGACGACTTGCCCCACGATCAGCGGCACAACCAGCGCCAGAACAAGCACAAAGGCGATGAAGAAAACCCCGGTGACAATACTGGTCGCCAATGTGCGCGACAGCCCCGCCTCTTCGATCCTGTCGCACACCGGATCGAAGAAATAGGCAACCGCCATGCCGGCGACAAAAGGCAGCAGAACGTCGCGCAACAGAAACAGAAGCACAACAAAGACAACCAGGCCCGCACCCCAATAGGCCGCCTTCTGGTGGGTCGTCATCGCCGCGTCCTCAGTGTCTCTTGGCTTCTAACGGGGCGCCGTCAAAACCCAGCGACCCCGCTGGTCGGAATAGGACAGGGAAAACTCCTCCTGCGCCAGAGCGACTTGCAGCTGGTCCATGTCGCCGACAAAGGCGAGGTCCACATCCGCCTCGTCCAGGGTGATTTGGCTGATCGACGCATGACGCACCGCTGCAATATCGGCCAGCGTCCGCCTGACCCTCACCCACTGCTCCAAATCGGACAGCGGAACCAGGATCGACAGGACCTGTTGTTGGTCGAAACGCAGCAGGTTGCGACGTTTCCAGAGTTCTTCGGCATGCGAAACCACCACCGGGACCGCATCCGCCAAGAGCGCCGCTTCGGTGGTCGTCGCATCTCCGGGAAAGACGAGCTCCTGCGCCGGTGCGCCCCGCCAGCCCGGGCCATGGAAGCGGGTCGTTGCGGTCAGTTCAACGGCCCCGGTCTTCGGATCTGTCCTGGCCTTCGCGACCGTTACCATTGCCGACGCCGCGTCGTACTTCTCAACAATGCTGTCCAGCCGTTCCGAGTCGAGCGCCACGGCCTTTCCGGCGCTGATCCGCAACGTGTCGGACAAGTCGTTCAGGGGCACCACCAGCGGAAGCAGACCGTCCGGCGGCTCGGACTCGTTCCAGGCGGTGAACCAGGTGTTTCCGTCGTCCCACAGCATCGTGGCACCTGCAGCCTGAAACACCGGAAGCACCAAGATGGGCCGACTGACGGTTTCGGCAAAGGGCACGTCGCGGCTTCTCAAGTACTCGCGCACGGCATCGGGCAGGAATCTGACCGTGAGGTCCGCCAGGTAGCGTCCGCCGCCAAACCGCTCCTGAGAGAACGCGACGTCGCGGATCAGGCGTTCCAGCGCGGCATTATCCGGCGTTTCGAGCCGGGCGCGGTCTTCGGCCAAAACGATCCTGTCGAGCAGGACGCCAAACGCCTCCGCCTTTCCGCGGGCGACGCTTGCCTCCTTTGCGGCAACTTCAGTGGCCGCGGTGGCGTCGACCGACACGCCGACGACGGTGTAGATGTCGGCGGGCGCGGCGGTTGCCGGGGAAACGGCAAAAATCATGACAACTGCGAAGGCGACGTGCCGAAAGAACATGCGTGTGAACGAGGACATTGACGACGTTGCAAACCTGTTTTGAATGAGTATCTTGGCGCTGCAGCTTATTGCTGCAGCTTATTAACGGCATCCGGCCACTCCGGACAAGCACTTACGAAGGCGACGGACGATTTCCGCCAAGCCTCCCGGAACTGGACTGACTTACCGCGCCGCGGGCGTCGACATAGATGCAGGCGATGCACTGGTCGACGCGATCAAACCTCTGGCGGCCGCGACCGCGCGCTCGGGCGCCGATGCATCGCTGGGCGGATTTGGCGGCCTGTTCGACCTTGCGGCAACGGGGTTCAAGGACCCGATTCTGGTTGCCGCAACCGATGGCATTGGCACCAAATTGAAGATCGCCGTCGAGGCCGATCGATACGACACCGTCGGCATCGATCTTGTCGCCATGTGCGTCAACGACCTGGTCGTGCAGGGCGCGGAGCCCTTGTTCTTTTTGGACTATCTGTCCATGGGCACCTTGACGGTCGAGACCGGCCGCGCTCTGGTTTCGGGCATCGCCGCGGGCTGCACGGAGGCCGGATGCGCCTTGATCGGTGGAGAGACGGCGGAGATGCCCGGCCTCTATCAAGACGGTGACTTCGACGCAGCCGGATTCGCGGTCGGCGCTGTGGAGCGCGGCGCCGCGATCGACGGGAGCGCAATTCGCGACGGCGATGTGATTCTAGGGCTGGGGTCTTCCGGCCTCCATTCGAACGGCTATTCGCTGGTGCGGCGGGTGCTGGCGCTCGACGGACTGAAAGTCGAAGACGCCGCGCCGTTCGACCCGGAACGCACCCTGGCCGAGGTCTTGCTTGAACCGACCCGACTCTACGTCAAGCCATGCCTGGCCGCCGTCCGCCATGGCGGGGTCCATGGGCTGGCCCATATCACCGGCGGCGGCCTGTTCGTGAACGTCGCCCGGATCCTCCACGACCCGGCCTTGTGCGCGCGGCTGGAACGGGATGCCTGGCAGCGCGACGGCGTCTTCGACTGGCTGGCGGAGGCCGGCGGGATTGGCAATGTGGAGATGCACCGGGTGTTCAACTGTGGAATCGGGATGGTCGTGGTGGTCGCCCAGGACCGCGCCGACGCGATCAGCGGCGTGCTTGCTGAGCAAGGCCAGGCGGTTTTCCGTATCGGCCGGGTCACGCAACGCGATCCCGACGCACGCGCCGTTCAGATCATGGGCCTGGCGTGACGCGCAGGCTGAAGCTGGCGGTCCTGATCTCCGGGCGCGGATCGAATCTGCAGGCCCTGATAGACGCCTGCGCCCTGCCCGACTTCCCCGCCGTCATCGACCTGGTGGTTTCCAACGAACCGCAGGCGGCCGGCCTGGATCGCGCACGCGAAGCCGGCCTCGACACGGCAGTGATCAACCACCGGACGTTCAGCTCGCGCGCCGCGTTTGAACAGGCGCTCGATGCGCGCCTGTTGGACAGCGGTCCGGACTTGATTTGCCTCGCCGGCTTCATGCGGATCCTGGGCGCAGACTTCGTGCGTCGCTGGGAGCGCCGGATCATCAATATCCACCCTTCGCTGCTGCCCGCCCTTAAGGGCCTGGACACCCATGCGCGCGCTTTGGAAGCAGGGCTGCGGGAACACGGATGCACAGTCCACTATGTGACCGCGGAGCTTGACGACGGCCCCGCGATCCTTCAGGCAAAGGTGCCAGTCCTGCCGGACGACACGGTCGAAAGCCTGGCCGCCCGGGTGCTTGCAGAAGAGCATCGCATCTACCCGGAGGCCGTCCGCCAGCTGGCAGAAGCCGCCGCAGTGTCGCGGACCACTTGCCAGTGACGACGCGGCGATGTACCTAGGCGCCAGTCTGGAACAAGTTGCTTGTAGAGCGAGGTAGCGGTCAGATGGAACCTATGCAGTGGCTCAGCGCTCCCCAGGAGAACCTACGAACCTGGAAACTGGTGACCCGGGTCATCATCGGCAGCGTGATCGCGATTGCCGCCGTTCTGTTGCTGATGGCGACATTCCTGACCTGATCGGGACTTCATCAGCCGGAATCGAGCAGGGGCGCCGCACGGCGCCCCTTTCCAATTGCGGTGCCGGTGCCGAGCAATTCGGTCAGCCAATGATCTCGCATTGATTGAAAAAGAATGCGATCTCCCGCGCGGCCGACTCCGGAGAGTCGGAGCCATGCACCGAGTTTGCTTCAACGGACTCGCCAAAGTCCTTCCTGATCGTGCCCTCCTCGGCATTGGCAGGGTTGGTCGCGCCCATGACGTCGCGGTTTCTGGCGATCGCGTTTTCGCCTTCCAGCACCTGAACGACGACCGGTCCGGATGTCATGAACGTGCAGAGATCGCCGAAGAAAGCACGCTTTCTGTGTTCAGCGTAGAATGCCTCCGCCTGCGCCGATGTCAGCCAGATGCGCCGCTGGGCGACGATCCGAAGCCCGGCCTTTTCAAGGCGCTTAATGATCTTGCCCGTTATGTTGCGCCGGGTGGCGTCCGGTTTGATGATAGAAAGCGTCTGTTCGAGTGCCATTTAGTGTCTTTCCCCAGAAGTTAGGGCCGGCGCAGCCGGGCGGAGTTATAGCCCCGTCTCTTCCGCCCCGCAAGCGCGACGCCACGGCCGATTTACCCGGCCTGGGCCGCTCTGTACTGTGCGCCCGATGATCAGCTTGCGGGATATCAGCCTCCGGGTCGGCGGCAACTTGTTGCTGGATGCCGCTTCGGCGCAGATTGCAGATGGCGACAGGATCGGCCTGGTCGGCGCCAACGGGGCCGGCAAGACCACGCTTTTGCGCGCCCTTGCAGGCGATCTGGGGGTCGAAGGCGGTGAGATCGAAACCGGCCGCAACCGCCGGATCGGCACCGTCCCGCAGACACTGCCCAACTCGGCCGACAGCCTGTTGAACACCGTGATGGCGGCCGACACGGAGCGGGCGAGCCTCCTGGCTGAAGCCGAAGAGGCCGAGGATCCGCACCGGATCGCCGAAATCCATGAACGATTGATCGATATCGACGCCCACGGCGCCGCGGCGCGCGCCGGCACGATCCTGGCAGGTCTCGGGTTCGACGATTCAGCGCAGAAACGCCCGCTGAACGAGCTTTCAGGCGGCTGGCGCATGCGTGTGGCGCTCGCCGGCTGCCTGTTCCTGCGCCCCGACATCCTGCTGCTGGACGAGCCTACAAATCACCTGGACCTGGAGGCGGCGATGTGGCTGCAGGGGTTCCTCGCCAGTTACCCGAGGACTCTGATCATCGTCAGCCATGACCGAACCCTGCTGAATGCGGTGCCCACCGCCATCCTGCACCTTCAGGACCGCAGCCTTACTGTTTATCGCGGCAACTATGACACGTTCGAGCGCACCCGGGCCGAACGGCTTGCAAACCAGGAGGCCATGCGCCGGCGGCAGTTGGAGGAGCGCCGCCACATTCAGCGCTTCGTCGATCGGTTCCGCTATAAGGCCTCCAAGGCGCGGCAAGCCCAGAGCCGGATCAAAATGTTGGAGCGCATGGAGCCGATCGCGGCTGTCGTCGAAGCCCGTACGGCGCATCTGTCGTTTCCGGACCCCGACCCCCTGGCGGCACCAATCCTGGCGATCGACGACGGAACCGTCGGTTACGCCGATGGTCCCACGGTCCTGCACCGACTGACGGTGCGGCTTGGAACGCAGGACCGCATCGGCCTTCTTGGACAGAACGGCAACGGGAAATCCACGCTGATGCGGCTGCTGGCCGGCGACCTGGTCCTGCGCAGCGGGAGGGTGCAGCGGTCGAACAAACTGGTGACGGGTTACTTCTCTCAGGACGTTGCCGACCGCCTGGATATCCGGGAAACGGCGTTGGAGGCCGTGCGCCGGACCGGCCCCGACCTCGCGGACAGCGCACTGATGTCACACCTGGGCCGGTTCGGCCTTGGCCAGGACAAGGCCACAGTCAAGATCGCCTCGCTTTCGGGTGGCGAAAAGGCCAGGCTGGCAATTGCCCTGATCTGCCGCCGAGCGCCGCACCTTCTACTGCTGGACGAACCGACCAACCACCTGGATATCGACACCCGTCAAGCCCTGGTCCAGGCCCTGGCCGCCTTCGAAGGAGCGGTGGTCCTTGCCAGCCATGACTGGCACCTGCTGAACGCCACGGTCGACGACCTGTGGCTGGTCGCAGACCGCACCTGCACGCCCTTCGACGGATCCTTGGAGGAGTATCGCGATCTGCTGGCCCGGAACCGCGCCGCACAGCGTGCCCAAGAACGCCTGGACGGCAAGGCGAAAACCCAAAATCCGCGCAGGCAGGCGCGCCAGGAAAGGGCCATGGACCGGGCGGCGACCGCGGAAGTTCGGCATGCGCTGAAACGGGCCGAGGCCGATCTGGAACGTCTGGCCAGCGAGAAACAGACGCTTCACGACAGGCTCAGCGATCCGGGCCTCTACCAGGATGAGCCCGAAAGGCTTACCGCGCTGAGCAAGAGGGCGGCTGAACTGGAGCGCGAAATTGCGGCTGCCGAAGCGCAATGGCTCGACATGTCCGAGCGTCTCGAAAACGGTTAGACCCTGGCGCCGCGACGGCCGCTCAGGCTTTCTGTTCCCAGCCCTTGTCGGTCTGTTGCCAGTAGGTCACTGCGTGCCCATCGTCCTTGTAGGATTTCCAGTCCGTCCGCGCCTGGGCGACGGCAGCGTCGTCGCGTCCATTGAACAGCACGCACGCCAGATCGAACAGTCCGAGATTCTCCGACCGCAGGCCGTCCAGCAGAAACAGGACCTGTGCCCCGTTCGGGTTTTCGTCGCGCTCGGTAATCCAGATCGGCTGATGTTCGGCGTGTCCGTCGGCTGCCGAGCCGTGTGGCAGAAACGAACGATCGTCATAGGTCCAAAGCTGCCCGCAAAGCGCCTCCACCCGTTCGGCCGTCGCCGCCATCACGACGGCGCGCATCGGCCGGTCGAGGGCCCGCTCCAGGAGTTTCGACAATGCCGCATCCAGCGTCATGCGCTGCAGATGATAGAACCGGACTTCGGTCATTCCTCCGACTTGCCCGTCGGCGCGCCCTTCTCGACATAGTCCGCGACATACCTGTCCAACAGCCGGACGCCGAAACCGGTCGCACCCTTCGGCGCCGTCGGCTTGCCTTTGGAACTCCAGGTCACTGCGGCAATATCCAGGTGCGCCCATTTCGTCTCATTGACGAAACGGTGGAGGAACTGGGCGGCGGTGCAGGCGCCCGCGTCACGACCGCCGATATTCTTCATGTCCGCAGCTGCGATCCGCAGCATCTCGTCGTAGCCGCCGCCCAACGGCATCCTCCACACACGTTCGCCGGTTTCCTTGCCGCACGCCGTCAAGGCATCGGCCAGCCCGTCGTCGTTGGAGAACATCCCCGCATATTCCGCTCCTAACGCCACCATGATGGCGCCGGTCAGCGTGGCGAGATCGACCATCGTCGACGGCTTGAACCGGTCCTGGGTGTACCAAAGCGCATCCGCTAAAACCAACCGCCCCTCGGCGTCGGTGTTCAGGACCTCGACGGTCTGCCCTGACATGGTCTTGACGATATCGCCGGGACGTTGGGCGCCGCCGTCGGGCATGTTTTCCACGGCGCCCACCACACCGACCACGTTCGCGCGCGCCTTTCGACCGGCAAGCGCTCTCATCAGGCCGACGACGACGCCGGCGCCGCCCATATCCCACTTCATGTCCATCATGCCGGCCGGCGGCTTGAGGGAAAGGCCGCCGGAATCGAAGGTCACGCCCTTGCCGACAAAGGCGACCGGAGCCTTCGACTTGGGCGCGCCGTTCCATTGCATGACGATCAACTGGCTTTCACGGGCCGAGCCCCGGCCGACGCCCAACAGAGCGCCCATGCCCAGCTTGGCCATTTGTTTTTCGCCAAGGACCTGAACCTTTACGCCAAGGTCGGACAGCTCTTTGGCGGCGGCCGCAAGGCTTTGGGGATAGATCTCGTTGGGCGGTTCACTCACCAGATCCCGGGTCAGGGTGATGCCATCGCTCACCCGCGCCAGCGGTTGATAGGCACGTCGGGCAGCCGCCGCGCCCTTGACCATGACACCGATCTTGCGCAGGGCCGGCGCACCGTCGTTTTCGTTTTTGGTTTTGTACTTGTCGAACCGATAGCCGGCCAACAAGGCGCCATAGGCAATCTCCGCGGCGGCGGCGGTCAAATCTGCTGCGCCGGCATCCACGTGAACGCCCACATCCTTCTCACCGCTGGCGGCGAGGCGGGCGAACAACCGTCCCCCCTGGGCCTGAAGGTCAAGGGCGCCGGTGTCTTCCTCAACCCCGTACAAGAGGATCCGACTGTTCTCGACACCGGCCGGTGCCACGATTTCCAGGATCTGGTTCTTCTTTCCTTCGAAACGGCTGCTGACTTTGACGGCTCTGCTGAGTGCTCCTTTGGTGCGCTCGTCCAGCGCCTTCGCCGCAGGGCTGAGCGTGCCGCCTTTGACGACAGCGACGGCAACCGCCCCAGCCTTCGGCTGCGACGGCTCGGAGAAAGTAATCCTCATGGGGGTCCTGGTCCTCGTCAATTCTGGGCGTGGACGGGCACTGTAGCCTGCGTCCCTTGCGCGAGAAAAGGCCGGACACGCGGCGCGCAGCCGGCCCCGTCCCCGTTCGCACCGTCCTGACCGGCGAGCGGAACACGCGAGCCCCGGCCGGCCCCGACGTGACGGGCGCGCTCCTGGGGCTGTACGGCGCTGCCATCGCATTGTAAATATTCACGCATCGGCGGCTTGAGGGGGCCTGACAGGCAACTGTCCCGCTCGACCCGGAGCGATCGGACGATCGGACATGACACGACTATCACGCTACATCACCAGCCAGATCGTGCTGGTCACCATCGGCGGCACCGTGATCTTGTGCATGCTGATCATGCTGGTGCAGTCGCTGCGACTGGTCGATTTGATCGTCAATCGCGGCCTGCCGCTGAGCCAGTTCCTGACAATGTCGGTGCTGATGTCGCCCCGTTTTCTGGCGATCGTCGTGCCGATCGCGGTGTTTGCTTCCGCCTTGTTCACCTACAACAAATTGATCAGCGATAATGAGGTCGTGGTGATGCGGTCGGCCGGCCTCAGCCAATGGGCCCTCGCGCGCCCTGGGCTGCTGGTGGCGACATTCAGCGTGCTTTTCTGCTTCTTGCTGAACCTGTACCTGATCCCCGTTTCCTACCGCAGTTTCCGCGATCACTATGTGCAGGCCCGATCGCAGGTTTCCGCCAGCCTGTTGAAAGGCGGCCAGTTCAATTCAATCGGAGACAGCATCACGATCTACGTCCGCGAGCGGATCGGCGAACGCGAAATACTCGGCATTCTGATCCAGGACAACCGGAACCCCGCGGAACAATGGACCATTCTCGCCGAACGGGGCGTTATTACGGAAACCGAAGATGGTCCAAGGGTGATTGTTTCCAACGGCAGCCAGCAGATCTTTCGAGACGGCAAGCTGGACCTGATCAAGTTCGATCAATACACCGTCGACGTCGGCCTGGAAGCCAAGGACGCTGAATCGCGATGGCGTCAGCCGCAGGAACGCTTCCTTCACGAACTGTTCAACCCCGGCACATCCAGCTCCGATGAGTACTATCGCGGCAAGCTGATCGCCGAAGGTCACAATCGCCTTGCCTCCGCCCTGCTGCCGTTCTCCTACGTGGTCATCGCGATTGCAGCCATGCTGGGCGGTCAGTTTAGCAGGCGCGGTCAGCTAAAACGGATGCTGGGTGCGATCGGATTGATGACGACGATTTTGATATTCAGTCTCGGTTTTCACAATCTGGCCGGAAAGGTGCCCCAGTTCATTTTTGCAATGTACGCCAACAGTCTGTTGCCGATTGCTTTCGGCATGGTTTACTTGGCCCGCGCTGGCCACTATCGCCGCCCAACGCGCGCGGCGACCGCCGCGAACTGATCCGGTCCGGCAGGAGATCCCGGTGAGGCTGTCCTATACGCTGACGACCTATTTCGGCCGACACTTTGCGTTTTGGCTGTTGAGCGTCTTTCTCGCCGTCCTGGCGATCCTTGAGCTGTTCGATTTCGTCGAACTGCTGCGCCGTTCCTCGGGCAAAAAGGCGGTCACGCTTGAACACGTCATACAGATGGCGCTTCTGAAACTGCCGCATCTCATCCACGAGGTACTTCCCTTTATCATCCTGTTCGCGGCGATGCTGTCGTTCTGGCGACTGGCACGGACCAACGAGCTTGTGGTCGCGCGCGCGGCCGGCATCTCCGTCTGGCAGTTTCTGCTTCCGGCACTGACGATTTCGATGCTTGTCGGCGTCCTTCAGATCACCACCGTCAATCACTTCTCTTCGATCCTGCTCGCGGAGTTTGAGCGGATGGAGAGCAGATTGCTGCGCTACCGGGACAGCGACCTTGCGGTCTCGCCGACGGGGTTGTGGCTGCGGCAAGAAGATGCGGACGGTCAGGAAGTGATCCACGCCCGCAGCGTCGGGCAGAACGGCGCAGAAATCAGCAACGTCACGGTCTATTTCCTGGACAGCGTCGGCTCCTTTACCGGACGGATCGATGCAGATCACGCGACCTTGCGCGACGGCTACTGGGAATTGCGAAATGCGACAACGTCCTGGCCTGACGGGCGCGCAGAACAGCTGGCCCTTTATAACCTTGAGACTGAATTGACGCTTGAGAAGATCCTGGAAGGCTTCGCCTCTCCAGAAACGATGTCTTTTTGGAGTCTGCCGGAATTCATCGAGAACCTGGAATTGTCGGGATTCAACGCCGACAGGCACCGCCTGCACTATTATTCGCTTCTGGCGATGCCGTTCCTGTTGTGCGCCATGGTGCTGGTGGCAGCCACGTTCTCATTGAAGGCGACGCGGCACGGCGCGACGGGAAAGATGGTCTTGTTTGGCGTTACGTGCGGTTTTCTGCTTTACTTCATGACAAGCGTCGTACACGCACTGGGGTTGTCGGCCAGCATACCGACTGTGCTTGCGGCTGCCATGCCGGCAGGTGTCAGTCTGATGCTTGGTATTACGGCGTTGTTGCATTTGGAGGATGGATGAGACCGCTCCTGTCCGGGCTGGTCGGCTGGCTTGCCGTATGTGCCGCATTCCTTGGGATTGCGGCCACATCGGCGTCTGCGCAGACCCCCTCAACAGGCGGCGAACCTGTCCTGATGAAGGCCGACGAACTGGTCTACGAGCGCGACCTTGGGCTTGTCGTTGCCAAGGGAAAAGTCGAAATCCTGCAGGGTGAGCGCATCCTGCTCGCGGATACCGTGAGCTATAATCAGAAGACGAACATTGTCACGGCATCGGGGAATGTTCGCCTGCTGGAGCCGACAGGCGAGGTTTTCTTCGCCGATTACGTGGAACTCAGCGACGATATGAAGGACGGTGTCGTCGAGAACCTGCGCATCAGGCTCAGCGACGACAGCCGCCTGGCAGCCAATGCGGGCAAACGGACGGGTGGTGTGCGCACCGAGATGCGTCAGGCCGTCTATTCCGCTTGTGAGGCCTGCGAGGACGATCCGGACCGGGCTCCGCTGTGGCAAGTCAAGGCGCGGAGGGTCGTCCATGACAAGGAAGCCCAGGAAGTCCGTTATCACGACGCCTGGCTGGAGATGTGGGGCGTTCCGGTCATCTACACGCCCTACCTCGAACACGCCGACCCGTCGGTCAAGCGGAAGACGGGCTTCTTGGCGCCATCATACGGCTCCAACAACAATGTCGGCGCCTTCGTGGAGGTTCCGTATTTCTTTGTCATTGACGATGACAAAGACGCAACGCTGAGGCCGATCTATACCAGCGATGACGGCTTGGTCTATTCCGGCGAATACCGGCAGCGGTTCGACGATGGCGAGTTCCAGATCTCCGGCAGCCTGGCCATCGCCGATCGCGACAGCGGCGATGAAGGCAACGTCACCACCAACAAGAACGAGGGGCGCGGCCACGTCTTCGCGAAGGCCCGTTGGGACATCAACGAGACATGGCGCACGGGCGCAGATATCAATCGCTCGACAGACCGAACCTATCTGAGGCGGTTCAATTTCTTTGGAAGTCCAGGCAACACCTTGGAATCTCATGCATTTGTTGAAGGCTTCAGAAAGCGCAATTACGTCGGGGTCGACGCCTTCTGGTTCCAGGATCTGAGACTGGGCCAGCGCCCCGATACGAAACTGATCCTGCCGACGGCCCAGTATTCGGGCCTGACAGAGGCCGACCGGTACGGCGGGCGCTGGAATTTCGACGGGAACTTCCGATCGCTTTATGTCGACGATTCACCGCAGAGCCAACGCGGGTCGGTCAATGCGGGATACAGCATTCCGTTGGTCGCCCCGATCGGGTTCATCACGACCTTCTCGGCGTCGGTGCGCGGCGACTTGTACTATGTCGACTACAATTCCAGCGAAAAGGACAACGGTTTCGAAGGCCGTTTCGTCCCGCAGGCCCAGGTTGACTGGCGCTTCCCGTTCGGACGGCAGGCCGGCAACTTCTACCAGGTCATCCAGCCAATCGCCGGCATCGTCGTAAAGCCGACAAATCTCAACGACGACGACATTCCCAACGACGACAGCACGGTGATCGAAGAGGACGCCTCCAACCTGGCCAGCCTCGACCGGTCGCCGGGCCTGGACAGGGTCGAGGAAGGCGCGCGCATCTATTACGGCCTCGGCGGGGGCATGTACGATCCCTGGGGCGGACTGGTGCGCGGGTTTCTGGGTCAAAGCTACAGCTTCAGCGACGACAAGACCCTTCAGCGGGAAGCCGGCCTGAACAGAAACTTCTCGGACTTTGTCGGTTTGGCCGAGATAGTGCCCAACCGCTATATGGATGTGCTGTACAGGTTCCAGTTCAACGAAAACAACCTTGATGCAAACGTCAACGAGGTCGGGTTCAACCTTGGCCCGAGGGCGTTGCGGTTGTCCGGCGACTATATCTTTGTTCGCAACGAACCCAACGCCGAGGAATTCAGAACCCGCGAAGAGATCAGTTTGACAGCCTCGTCGCTGATTGATGAATGGTGGACATTTCGGACATCCTACAAGCGAGACCTGGACGCCGACGAATCGCGAACGGCGGGCGCAGCTCTTGTCTACGAGGATGAATGCTTCATCCTGGAAAGCCGCTGGAGCCGGGATTTCACGGCTTCAACGGACGTGAGCTCAGGCGACACTTTCTTTTTCAGGGTTACCTTCAAAACGCTGGGCGAGATTGAATCAGGTGAGATCTAGCCTGCCTCGCATGCATCTGTACGTATGATGATAGATCGGACCGCATCTCAGCCTTCGAACACCCCGACTTTCCGTCGGTACCTTTTCCGCGTTCTTTTGTCCTTGCCCCTGTTTCTGGGCGTAGCCCTTTCCACGGTGTATCCGCGGATTGCCGAAGGCCAGGACGTGATGCGCATTGCCGCGGTGGTCAATGACGACATCATTTCGATTTGGGACGTTGAAAACCGGATGCGCCTCATCGCGATGGCCAGCGGGACGAAGCTGACAAACGAGACCCGTCGCCGGCTCGCACCCCAGGTCTTGAGGAATCTCATTGATGACCGGCTGCGACTCCAGGAAGCCAAGCGTTTGAACATTCGCGTCTCGGAACGGGACGTCCAACGTTCGATCGAAGCCCTGGAGCGGCGCAACAACCTTCCGAAGGGGGCGGCGCGCCAGGTGCTGGCGCGTAACGGGATCGATTATGCCGTTTTGGAGGCCCAGCAGGAGGCCCTGGTCGCCTGGAACGAAATCGTGCAACGCCGCCTCACCCGTCAGATCGATGTCGGTGACGACGAAGTCGATGAGGAACTGAGGCGCCTGGCCGCGGTCAGCAATCTGCCCCAAAGCCTGGTTTCAGAGATCTTTCTCAGCGTCGACACGCCCGAGCAGGAACGCGAAATCAGGGCCAACGCCCTGCGCCTGATCGAACAGATCCGCAGCGGCGCGCGCTTCGAGGAGATCGCCCGAAGTTTCTCGCAAAGCGCCACCGCGGCCGTCGGCGGCGATCTTGGATGGGTTTTCCCCGGACAGCTCGACGAAGAGCTCGACAAGACAATTTCGGCAATGAGTCCCGGACAGCTCTCGCAGCCAATCCGCGACTTCTCGGGCTATCACATTCTTTTTGTGCGCGATCGCCGCGTCTTTGGCGCCGCCGACCCCAAGGACGTCAAGATCGGCATGGCGCAGGTTCTGTTGCCCAATCTCGACGGCGTCGCGCCGACACAACAAGCCGAAGCGGTCCTGGCCCAGGCCACCAGTTGTGATGAGTTCATTACCGCGGGGCAAGCCGCAAACGCGACCATCGCGTCGCGCCTGGACGATTTGGTGGTCGGCGATCTCCAGGAAGACATGGCGAAAGCCGTCGCCGCACTCGAACCGGGGCAGGCGGCCGCACCGATCCCGCAGCGCTCCGGCCTTCTGCTGGTCATGCTGTGCAGCCGCGCGGAACCGGGGTTGGTGCTTCCCTCCCGCGTGGAGATCGAGGAAAGGATCGGCACGAGCCGGCTTGACCTTCTGGCGCGCCGTTATTTGCGTGACCTGCGGCGAGCCGCCTTTGTGGACATCCGCGTTTGACGGACCACATCGGGCCGGTTTGCGTCACGATGGGCGAGCCCGCCGGGATTGGCGGCGAACTCGCGGTCAAAGCATGGCTGGCCGCGCGCAAAGAGAAGCTTCCGCCGTTCGTGATGATCGACGACGCCGACCGGCTGGCGGCCTGTGCGGCGTCGATCGGCCTTCCAATACCGGTCCGGGCTGTCGAGGACGCCGGCACTGCGGTCAGGACCTTCGATGAGGCTTTGCCGGTTCTGCATATCAACCTTCCCGTCCGGCCGGAACCTGGCCATTTGGACCCCCGCAATGCCGGATCCGTCATCCGCGCTATAGATCTGGCCGTCGCCGCGGTCAATTCCGGAACCGCGTGCGCGCTGGTGACGAACCCGATCCACAAAGCGGCGTTGTACCAAGACGGGTTTTCCTATCCTGGGCACACCGAATACCTGGCGCACCTGGCCGGCGCTGGCTGCCGGCCGGTCATGATGCTGGCATCCGGAGATTTCAGGGTCGTGCCCGCGACCATCCATATCCCGTTGGAGCAGGTGCCGGCCGCGCTGAGTACCGACCTGATCGAAACGGTTGGATGCACGGTCGCAACGGCACTGGCGGAGGACTTCCGGATCGCGCGGCCACGGCTGGCGGTGGCTGGTTTGAACCCGCATGCCGGCGAAGAGGGGTCGCTGGGCCGCGAGGAGATCGAGATCATCGCACCGGCCGTGGAACGTCTGCAGGCAATGGGAACCGATGCCAAGGGGCCTGCGCCGGCGGACTCCTTGTTCCATCCGTCGGCCCGGGCCGGTTACGACGCGGCGATCTGCATGTATCACGACCAGGCCCTTATTCCTTTGAAAACAATCGATTTTTTTGGCGGGGTGAATGCCACCCTGGGCCTGCCCTTTGTCAGGACCTCGCCCGATCACGGAACCGCCCTGGAGCTTGCCGGCAGCGGTGAAGCCAATCCCGAGAGCCTGATCCACGCCATCCGGTTGGCAGACTTGATGGCACGCAACCGCGCGGCACATGGCGGCGACCCGGGAGCCTGACCCGGTCGCAGATCTGCCGCCCCTGCGGGAGGTCATCGCCCACCACGGCCTCAGCGCGCGCAAGGGCCTGGGGCAACACTTTCTCCTAGATCTCAATCTGACCGCCAAGATCGCTCGGGCCGCAGGCGACCTCAGCAGCGGCACGACGATCGAGGTCGGACCGGGACCCGGCGGCCTCACTCGCGCCCTGCTGCTGGCAGGCGCAACACACGTGGTAGCGGTGGAACGCGACGCCCGCTGCATTGAAGCACTGCAGCCTCTGCAGCGGGCAGCCGGCGACCGCTTGGAGATCCTGCAAGGCGATGCCCTGGACCTGCGGGTGGACGGGGTCGGTGCGCCGCCGCGGCGCATCGTGGCCAACCTGCCCTATAATATCGCAAGCCCGTTGCTGGTCGGGTGGATCGCCCAGGCCGACGTCATCGAGAGCATGACGTTGATGTTCCAGAAAGAGGTCGCCGAGCGCATCGTCGCACCGCCAGGCAGCGCGGCCTACGGGCGGCTTTCCGTCCTGGTGCAATGGCGCTGCGCCGCGGCACTGGTCGCCGCGGTCCCGGCCCGCGCCTTCACGCCGGCCCCGAAGGTCGACAGCGCGGTGGTCCGGGTGGATCCCCACCCGCAGCCGCCGTTCGACTGCAACCGCCGAGATCTGGAGCAGGTCACCGCGGCTGCATTCGGCCAACGGCGCAAGATGCTGCGCCGCTCGTTATCCGGCCTTGGGGTCGACCCAGCAAAGCTGCTGCAGGTTTCTGGGATTGAACCGACATTGCGGGCGGAAGCTCTGTCGGTCGCCGAATTTGCGCGGCTCGCGCACTGCCTCAATACCCTTCGCGCAAGCCCTTGACGAACTCGGCCAAGCCCACCAGTCGGTCGCGTTTCAGGCGTTCGGCCGTCAGGATCGACAACACCTGAGCAACGCTTTCCTCCAGATCCCTGTTGACGATGATGTAGGCGTATTCGGGATAGTGGCTCATCTCGTCGGCGGCCTTGTTCATCCGTTTGGCCACCACGTCCGGTGAGTCCTGGGCCCTGGTCTTCAGCCGTTCCTCCAGGTCGCGGGTGCTGGGTGGCAAGATGAAGACGCTGACCAGATCATGCTGCGCCTTTTCTTCCAGCTGCTGTGTTCCCTGCCAATCGATGTCGAACAGCACGTCCTGCCCATCCTCCAGGGCGCGCGCCACCGGCTCGCGCGGCGTGCCGTAGTAGTTGTCGAACACTTTGGCGCTTTCCAGCAATTCGCCCCGGTTTCGCATCAGGTCGAACTCGACGTTGTCGATGAAGTGATAGTCGACACCGTCGCTTTCGCCCGGACGTTTCGCCCGCGTGGTCACAGAGACGGACAGCGCGATATTGGGATCCGTCTCCAGGATCCGTCGCGCAATCGAGGATTTGCCGGCGCCCGAGGGCGAGGACAGCACCAGCATCAGCCCTCGTCTTTTGATGTGAAACGGTTCGTTCATCAACTCTTGCCGTCACTCGATGTTCTGCACTTGCTCGCGGAACTGATCGATCGTGGATTTCAGATCCAGGCCGACGCGGGTCAACTCGATATCCGTCGCCTTGGAGCACAACGTGTTGGCTTCTCTGTTCAGTTCCTGACAAAGGAATTCCAGTTTCCGGCCCGCGGCGCCCTCTTCCGCAATCAACGCCCGCGCGGCGGCAATATGCGCCTGCAATCGATCGATCTCTTCGCGCACATCGGCCTTGGTGGCCAGCAACGCCGCCTCTTGCGCAAGCGCTTCCGGTTGCGTCGCCGCGCTTCGAGAGGCCGCCTGGGCCAGCGACTCCATCTGTGCAAGGTGGTCGGTCATCACATCGTGGAGACGCGCGCCCTCTTCTTTCCGGGCCGCATCCAGTTCATTCAGCGCGGTCTTCAGTGTTTCGAGAACCGCGTCTTTCCGGTGCGCCTCGTCGGCGCCAGCGTCCTGAACGGGTCCGACGACGCCGCGTACGGTCAACAGCGTGTCGATGCGCGGCTTCGCGCTGCCGGCGCCCTTCCTCGGTGCGCTGCACATGGCAATCAGATCGGCAAGGAATGCCTCGTTGACCTGCATCTCAGAAACGGTGGCGGACCTTCGGACGTCCAACGCCAAGGTGATCGAACCACGCTTGAAAAGCCGACTCGCCGCTGCGCGGGCAAGTGGATCGAGGATCTCCCAACCGGACGGCACCCGGACGCGAAGATCCAGCGAGCGTCCGTTGACGCTGCGCGCTTCCCATGCCCAACTTGCCGTTTCGTCCTGGCCGCTTGCCCTGGCGAAACCCGTCATACTGGTGATCGGCAAAAACCGGCCCTTTCGAAAGACTACGCAACGAACGCGAGGTGTTATATCCGGCAGGCGAAGGCGCAACAAGCGGCGCCTTGCATCGGTCGGATGCCTCGAACAGTCACGGAGCCTCGCCCATGTCCAGGCCGAAGACGGTCCTGATCACCGGTGCTTCCAGCGGCATCGGCGAAGCACTCGCCCTGGCTTACGCCGGCCACGGCCGATCGCTGTTTCTGTCCGGCCGGGATCAGGCCCGCTTGCAGGACGTCGTGGAGCGGTGCCGGCAACGCGGCGCGCAGGTCATGAGCGCGGCGGTCGATGTCGCGGACCGGGAGGCCATGGCGGAATGGATCCAGGCAGCGGACCAGCAGGCCCCCATAGACCTGGCCGTGGCAAACGCCGGAATTTCGGCCGGTTCGTCAGGCAAAGGCGAAAGCGCCGAGCAAGCGCGCGACGTTTTTGCCACCAATCTTGCCGGTGTCCTCAACACGGTCCACCCGGCGCTGGCCGCCATGGGCACCCGGCGGCGCGGGCAAATCGCGCTGATGAGTTCGATGGCAGCTTTCCTGCCGCTCAGCGGAGCGCCGGCCTACGCATCCTCTAAGGCCGCAGTCCTGAGTTACGGACTGGCGCTGCGCGCCGACGCGGCCGCACTTGGCGTCGGTGTCAGTGTGATTTGCCCCGGTTTCGTCAAGTCGCGTATCACCGACATGAACCGATTTCCGATGCCTTTCCTGATGGACGCCGAACGCGCGGCACGGATCATCGAGGCCGGGCTTGCGCGCGACAGGGCGCTGATCGCATTTCCCTGGCAAATGCGCCTGACCGTGGGGGTGCTCGCCGCTTTGCCAATGCCATTGCGGCTGTGGGTCACCAATCGCATGCCGCGAAAGTCGGCACGCTGACCGGAGAGCCGGCGCGGACTGGAGCCTTAGTTGTTCGAACGCTGCTGCAAGCGGCGCCAGCGGGCGACATTGCGATTGTGCTCTTCCAGCGTCTTGGCAAAAGCATGGCCGCCCGTTCCATCGGCGACGAAATAGAGCTCTTCGGTGATCAGGGGATTGAGCACGGCCTCGATCGACGCACGACCGGGGTTGGAGATCGGACCAGGCGGCAGACCGGGGTATTGATAGGTGTTGTAGGGGTGGTCCGTCTTGAGATCCAGGCGCGTCAGGTCGCGTCCCAAGGGCCCGCGCCCGCCTGTCAGCGCATAGACCACGGTCGGGTCCGACTGCAGACGCATTTTGCGTTGCAAGCGGTTGATAAAGACCGCTGCGATGCGAGGCCGCTCCTCGGGCACTGACGTTTCTTTTTCCACGATCGACGCCAGGGTAAGCGCCTCCTCTTTATTGGAAAGCGGCAGCCCCTCCATCCGGACGCGCCATAGTTCGTCAAGGGCCTGCGTCATTTCCGATTCCATCCTTCCAAGGACGTCCACGCGCGGGTCGCCGTAGGCAAAATGGTAGGTTTCCGGCAACAACGCACCCTCGTCGGGCAGGCTTTCTATCACGCCGACCAACCCGTCGGCCTCTTCCAACAGCGCCAGGATCTCCACGCTGGTCAAACCCTCAGGGATCGTGATCCGCCGCACGACCGTGTCATGCCTGACCAGCTTGTCCAGGACCGCTTCCTGACTGACCGACGGTTCGAACGCATATTCGCCGGCCTTGAGCGAGCCGTGCAGGTTTCGAAGCCGCGCGGCAATGATGAAAACGAAGGGGTTTCGGCTCACGCCGGTGGTCTCGAGCTGGGCGGCGATCGGGCGCAGGCCGGCGCCTGCGGGCACGACCACGTTGGCGGGTTTGGCCAGCGGACCTGGACCGGTGAATATGAAATAGCCCCACATCGCCGTTCCCCCGGCGACGATGACACCAAACAGAACCAGGCCGAGCAGAAGGTTAAGCGTGCGGCGCATCCATGTCTCTCATGGGGGCGACCTGGCGCACAATCGTTATGGCGCCGGCCCGAAGATCAAGCACGCGTTCGTCCCGCCGAACCCGAAGGAGTTCGACATCACATATGCCACGTCTCGCTCTTTCGCCTGCAACGGCACCAGGTCGATGTCGCAGCCTTCCGACGGGTTGTGAAGGTTCAACGTGGGCGGCACCACGTTGTCCTGCATCGCCATCAGGCCGAACATCGCCTCGATCGCGCCGGCGGCGCCCAGGAGATGCCCGACCGCCGACTTCGTCGACGACATCGACAGAGAATAGGCGTGATCGCCGAACAGGCGCTTCACCGCCCCCAGTTCGATTTCGTCGCCCAGCGGCGTCGAGGTGCCGTGGGCATTGATATAGTCGATCTTCTCGGGCGCCAGCTTGGCGCGGCGCAGCGCCGCCTGCATCGCCCGGAAGCCGCCATTACCGTCCTCGGCGGGCGCCGTTATATGGTTGGCGTCGCCGGACATTCCGTAACCGATCAGTTCGCCGTAGATCTTCGCGCCGCGCCTGCGCGCATGTTCGATTTCTTCGAGCACCAGAACACTGGCGCCCTCTCCCATCACGAAACCGTCGCGGTCCTTGTCCCAGGGGCGAGATGCCTCCTGGGGCCGGTCATTGTACCCGGTAGACAGCGCGCGTGCCGAAGCGAAGCCGGCGATTCCCAACCGGCAGATCGCCGCCTCGGTTCCGCCCGCCAGCATCACATCGGCGTCGTCCAGCATGATCATCCGCGCCGCATCGCCGATCGCGTGCGCGCCTGTGGCGCAAGCCGTTACGACGGCATGGTTCGGTCCGCGAAAACCGTACCGGATGGAAATGAACCCGGAGGCCAGATTGATCAGGTTGGCCGGAATGAAGAAGGGCGTCAGCCGACGCGGCCCCTTTTCCTCCAACAACAGCGTTCCGGCAGCGATGCCATTCAGGCCGCCAATGCCGGAGCCAATCATCACGCCAGTCCGGTTCTGCGCCTCCTCGTCGGTCGGCGTCCAGCCGGAATCCTCCACCGCCTGCACGGCCGCAGCCATGCCATAGGTGATGAAGGTGTCCATCTTGCGCTGGTCCTTCCGATCGACCGACTCATCGGGATCCCAGCCGCCCTCCGCGGCCGGTCCCAAGGGCACCTGCCCGGCGATCCGGGCCGGCAGATCGGAGACATCGAACCGTTCGACCGCAGCGATTCCCGACTGGGCCTCGATCAGGCGTGACCACGCGCGCCTGGCGCCAAGGCCAAGCGGCGTAACCGCTCCCATACCGGTGACGACAACGCGCCTCATGACGCGGACCCGAGTCCGTGAGGCCTAGCTGACGTGTTCCTCGATGAAATTGATGGCATCCTTGACGGTGAGGATCTTTTCCGCAGCGTCATCGGGGATCTCGCAACCGAACTCTTCTTCAAACGCCATCACGAGTTCGACGGTGTCGAGGCTGTCTGCGCCTAGATCGTCGATAAAGCTGGCACTGTCCGAGACCTTGCCTTCATCCACACCAAGGTGTTCAACCACGATCTTCTTTACGCGATCTGCAACGTCGCTCATTTTGGTTTCAATCCTTCAACTTGTTCGGGCCTGGCCCGGCCGTTTGATTTTGGGTGAATTGCTGTCGGAAGCCCTGCGTACAGGTCGCTGCCCCGGCAAAAAGCGGGGTTCCCTACCATACTTCATACGGCCTGCCAACCCGGGAGTCCCGGCCTTCTGGCCCAGACGCACGGACCTGTCGGTTCCTCAAATCATGGCGATCCCGCCGCTGATATTCAGCGTGTGGCCGGTGACGTAGGCGGCCTCGTCGGACGCGAGGTAGACGGCGCCGGCGGCGATTTCGTCCGGGACACCCATCCTGCCCATCGGCACCTTGTTGTCGATCTCGGCCCGCTGCTGCTCGCTCAGCGCATCCGTCATCGGCGTTGAGATAAAGCCCGGCGCGATGCAATTCACGGTAATTCCCCTATTGGCGACTTCCCAAGCCAGAGCCTTCGACATGCCGATCATGCCCGCTTTTGAAGCGGCATAGTTCGCCTGGCCAGGATTACCGATAATGCCGACCACAGAGGTAATCCCGATGATACGTCCCCAGCGGCGACGCATCATGCCGCGCAGCAAAGCGCGCGACAGCTTGAACGCGGCCGTCAGATTGACGTCCAGAACCGCCTGCCAGTCCTCGTCCTTCATGCGCATCGCCAGCGTGTCCCGGGTCAGACCGGCATTGTTGACCACGATATCGATCTGACCGGCGGCCTCTTCGGCCGCCGCGGCCAAAGCAGCCGGTCCGTCCGGATCGGACAAGTTGGCAGGCACCACCAGCACACGTTCACCAAGTTCGGATTTGAGCGCTTCCAGCCGTTCGGTCCGGGTTCCGGAGACCACGACCGTTGCTCCATTGCCATGCATGGCCCGGGCGATTGCCGCACCAAGTCCGCCGGTCGCACCGGTGACAAGCGCCATTTTGCCGGTCAGATCGAACATATTTTCTCCTTGCCGTCCGCGGCGAACCGCGCGGACCTTAGTTGTTCTTCAGGAAGCCTTCGACATCGTCGGGCGTCGCCACATTGCCTGCCGAAATGTCCGGTTCGATGCGGCGCATCAGGCCGCTGAGGACCTTACCTGCCCCCACTTCGACAATGGACTCGACGCCGAGTTCCCGCAACTGAAGCATGCTTTCGCGCCAGCGGACCATCCCGCACACCTGTTCCACCAGCAACTGCTGGATGGCGTCCGGCGCGCTGACCAGATCGGCCGTCACGTTGGCCACCAGCGGCACGCTGGGGCCCGCAAGCGTCTCCTGCGCCAGCGCCTCCCGCATGGCGTCGGCCGCCGGCGCCATGAGGGCGCAATGGAAAGGTGCGGACACCTGCAACAGCATCGCCCGACGCGCGCCGCGTTCCTTGGCCAGATCGACCGCGCGGCTGACCGCCGCGGCATTGCCGCTGACGACGACCTGCCCGGGCGCATTGTCGTTGGCCACCGCGCAGACGTCCACCTCCGCCGCATCTTTCACCACTGCGGAGACGTCGTCGAACTCCATCCCCAGTATCGCCGCCATCGCGCCCTCGCCCACAGGAACGGCCGCCTGCATTGCCCGGCCGCGCAGCTTCAGGAGCCTTGCCGCCTGGTCCAGTCCCAACGCGCCGGCAGCCGCGAGGGCGGAATACTCGCCCAGGGAATGTCCAGCCACGTAGGCGACCATGCCGGGGACGTCACGTCCGCCCTGCCCCTCGATCGACCGCAGGGCTGCCATGCTGACGGCCATCAAGGCTGGCTGAGCGTTTTCGGTAAGCGTCAGCTCGTCGGCCGGCCCTTCGAACATCAACCGACTGAGATTCTGCTTGAGGGCCTCGTCGACCTCTTCGAAGACCATCCGGGCTTCGGCAAAGGCGTCGGCCAGTGCCTGTCCCATGCCGACGGCCTGAGACCCCTGCCCGGGAAATACGAACGCGCGCGTCATGATTGTGCGTGACCCTGCTGTGGACTGCCCCATGATGACCGGGCCGAACCGGCCCGGGGCCATCTGATAGCCAGCCGGCGCCGCAAGTCAAGCAGCGGCCAAAAACCTCTTTATCTTCCCGGCATCCGCGTCTATAAACCCCGCCGTTTACGGGCATCCGTCCGCCAGAGCGTCCGGATCGAGCCCAAACTCCTTCCGCCTCCCATAAAGTCGCGCCCGGCGCCGCCGGCGCGGTTTGCGAGGGGGCGGTTAGAGCCAGGCGGCACGGCCCGCAATTCGGGCAGGTGCGCTGGCTCGCTGACAGCCAAAGGGAGTAAAGGACCAGTGCCTTACTACGAGAACGTCATGATTGCGCGTCAAGACATCTCGGCCGCCCAGGTCGAGGCCTTGACCGACCAGTTTTCCGCCATCCTCTCCGAGGGCGGCGGCTCTGTGGGCCGCAAGGAGTATTGGGGCCTGCGCAACCTCGCCTTCAGGATCAAGAAGAACCGCAAAGGGCACTACGTGCTCATCAATTTCGAGGCGCCCGCCGCCGCGGTCCAGGAGATGGAACGCAACATGCGGCTGAACGAGGACGTGCTGCGGTTCATGACCTGCCGGACCGACGATCTGCCGGAAACGCCTAGCGTGGTGATGCAGCGCCGCGACGAGCGCGACCGCGGATCGCGCGGCGGACGGGACGGCGGGCCGCCGCACCGATCCGGTCCGCGTCAGGCCGCCTCTGACGGGCCGCGCCAGGCTGCCCCTGAAGCGCCCGCCACCGAAACCCAAGGAGAAAGCTGATGGCCGCCCCGGCACGCCCCGGCGGTGGACGCCGCCCGTTCTTCCGGCGCAAGAAGACCTGCCCGTTCTCGGGCCCGAATGCGCCCGAGATCGACTACAAAGACGTCAAGACTCTGCAGCGCTTCATTTCCGAGCGCGGCAAGATCGTGCCCAGTCGGATTACCGCGGTCTCGGCGAAGAAGCAGCGCCTGTTGGCACAGGCCATCAAGCGGGCGCGCTTTCTGGCGCTGATCCCGTATGTGGTCAAGTAGGAGGGACGCGCCATGGAAGTGATCCTCCTCGAGCGCGTCGAGCGGCTGGGCCAGATGGGTGACGTGGTCACCGTCAAGCCCGGCTACGCGCGTAACTATCTGCTGCCCCAGAAGAAGGCCCTGCGGGCTACGGAGGCGAACCGGACCCGGTTCGAGTCCGAACGGACGCAGCTTGAGGCCCAGAACCTGGAACGCAAGAGCGAGGCCGATGCGGTGTCGGCCAAGCTGGACGGCGTTTCGGTCGTCCTGATCCGTGCCGCATCGGATTCGGGCCAGTTGTACGGTTCGGTCTCGGCGCGCGACATCGCGGCCAGCCTGACCGAGGCGGGCTACACGGTCTCGCGCACCCAGGTCCTGATGGAGCGCCCTGTAAAGACGCTGGGCATCTTCGATTTCAGGATCAGGCTGCATCCGGAAGTCACCGCGGCCGTCTCGATCAACGTGGCCAAATCCGATGAAGAAGCGGAGGCCCAGGCCGACCGCGTCGCTCGCGGGCTTCCGGCCTTGCAGACGCTGGCCGAACTGGAAGCGGAACAGGACCAGCGCGACCGACGGACCACGGCGCCGGCTGCAGAGGCCGCGAGCGAGGCCCCCGCTGAGGAATCTGCGGAGGCGGAGGGCGAAGCGGCCCCGGCCGCGGAAGAGCCCGCAGCAGAGGCCGAAGCGGAAAAGGCGGAACCGGAAGCCTGAGACAGGATCTCGGCTTGCTTGAGACGCATCAACTGAGCGGCGCCGTCGAATTGGACGGCGCCGTTCTTGCGTCCGGCTTCCGTTCCGGGTGCGGCTTGGGCGCGAATCGCCCTATGCTGGATCCGTTACCGATATCCCCCATATCCACAGGCTTTGTTCTAGGGACGTTCTGACGGAAGGTGTCATAGGGTCTGGAAATGGTGAGTTCGATTTCCGACAATAATATTGCCACCCTTCACGATGAGACTGATCGGTCCGGCCCGATTTTGCGGGAACCCCCGCACAATCTGGAGGTGGAATCAGCACTGTTGGGAGCAATCCTTCGCAACAACCGGGCATTCGAGCAGGTATCCGAACGCCTGGAAGCGTCCCATTTCTACGCGCCTGCGCATCAGCGGATCTATGAGGCGGTCGCCAAGCTGATCCAGCTTGGACAGGTGGCCAAGCCCGAGACGCTACGCCACTACTTCGAGCAGGACGAATCCCTGGACGCCGCTGGCGGACCTTCGTATCTGGTCGAGTTGGCCTCGAACGTGGTCACGGTGATCAATGCGACGGATTATGCGGCAATCATCCATGATCTCTATCTCAAGCGCGAGTTGATCGCGCTTGGCGAGACCGTGGTCAACGACGCTTTCGACCAGGTCATCGAAGACGACGCGCTGCAGCAGATCGCGCGGGCCGAACAGCACCTGTACGATCTGGCGACGACCGGCGAGCTGGACCGGGGCATCGTCGACCTCTATGCGGCGGCCAAGCTGGCGCTCAGTTCCGCCGACGAGGCGTTCCGGCGCGACAGCCACGTGGTCGGCGTGACGACCGGATTCCATGATTTGGACAAGAAACTGGGCGGGCTGCACAAATCCGATCTGATCATCCTTGCCGGCCGCCCCGCCATGGGCAAAACCGCGCTGGCGACGAACATTGCCTACAACGCCGCGGCCTCCTTCAAGAAGGTCACCGACAATACCGGCCGCGAGATCACCGAGGGTGGGCGGACGCTGTTTTTCTCGCTGGAAATGTCCGCCGAACAGCTCGCCAGCCGCATCATGGCCGAACGTTCCGAAGTGCCGTCCGACAAAGTCCGCCGGGGAGAAATCGACACCGAGGAGTTCGGCCGCATCGCCATGGCGGCCCAGGAACTGCGGCAGGTGCCCCTTTACATCGACGACACGCCGGCGTTGACCATTTCGCAGCTTCGCCAGCGGGCCCGGCGGGTCAAACGCCAGAACGGACTGGAGCTTATCATCGTCGACTATCTGCAGCTGCTGCAGGGCGGGTCCGACAGGCGCAATGATGGCCGTGTTCAGGAGATCTCGGAAATCACGCGCGGCTTGAAGACTTTGGCCAAGGAACTCGACGTGCCGGTGATCGCGCTGTCGCAGCTTTCAAGGGCGGTAGAGCAACGCGAGGACAAGCGGCCGCAGCTCTCCGACCTGCGCGAGTCAGGGTCCATCGAACAGGACGCGGATGTGGTCACGTTCATTTTTCGCGAAGAGTATTACCTGGAAAAGGCCGAACCGCTGCGCCGCGTCGACGAGGACCAGACGCGGTTCGAAGATCGCATGGAACGGTGGCACGAACGGCTCAAGGACGTCCAGAACACCGCCGAGGTCATCATTTCAAAGCAGCGGCACGGCCCCACCGGATCGATAAGCCTTTATTTCAACGGCGCCTTGACGAAATTCGCCGACCTCGATTCGCGTCACCAGGCGGACGACTATTGAGGTGACTGGAACGCCAGACGCACCGACCCGGCTGGTCATCGATCTTGTGGCGATCGCTGCGAACTACCGCCTGCTGGCCGAGCGGGCAAAACCGGCCAGGTGCGCCGCCGTGGTCAAGGCGAATGCCTATGGCCTGGGCGGCGACCGCATCGTACCCGCCCTGGCGGAAGCAGGGTGCAAGACGTTCTTTGTCGCGACTTTAGACGAGGGGATCGCGGTGCGGGCCCTTCTGGCGGATTCCGAGGTGATCGTCCTGAACGGGCTGATGGCCGGAGAGGCACCGGTTTGCCGGCGCCACGGGATCGTCCCGACCCTGAACGACCTCGATCAGATCGCGGCGTGGCAGGCCCACTGCGCAGACGCCGGTCCCTTGCCCGCAGTCGTGCATTGCGACACCGGGATGGCACGGCTCGGGCTGCCGCCAGCCGAAGCAGCCGTGTTGGCAGACGAGCCGGAACGCTTGAAGGGCTTCACGTTGCGCAGCCTGATGAGCCACCTTGCCTGCGCGGATACACCGTCCGACCAGATGAACCGTGCCCAACTGGCGCGCTTTCAAGGCCTTGTCGGCGCGATCAAGCCGAAGCAGGCCTCGCTGGCAGCCTCCAGCGGTATCTTCCTGGGTCCGGAATACCACTTCGACATGGTGCGGCCCGGCATATCCTTGTACGGCGGCCGACCCAATCAAGACGGCGACAACCCGATGCGACCGGTCGTGCGTCTGACGGCAAAAATCCTTCAAATACGGGACGTTGACGCCCAACAGACCGTTGGATATGGTGCGACGCATCGCTTCGACGGGCCAACCCGTGTGGCCACGATAGCGGCCGGCTATGCCGATGGCTATCTACGGTCGCTGAGCGGTAAGGGGGAGGCTCGAGTCGGTAATGTCGTTGTGCCAGTGATCGGCAGAATATCCATGGACCTTATTACCTTGGACGTCAGTGCGGTCCCGTCACTGCGCACAGGCGACGAGGTTGAATTGATGGGACCGTCCCTATCCATCGACCAGATCGCAGACCGTGCCGGCACCATTTCCTATGAAGTGATCGTAAGACTGGGGCATCGATTTGCCCGCGATTATATCGGGGGAACCGCATGAACCCACTGCGTCCGATTGGCCGCGCCTTTTTGGGCTTTCTGGAGGCAACCGGCCGCCTGACGATGTTCTGTGCGTCAGGCGTCAGTCATTCGGTTCGGCCGCCCTTCTACCTGCGGCTGCTGGCGCGCCAGTGCGTCGACATCGGGTACTACTCGCTGCCGGTCGTCGGCCTGACCACCCTGTTTTCGGGCATGGTGCTGGCCCTGCAATCCTATACCGGCTTCGCCCGGTTCTCGGCAGAAGGCGCTGTGGCCACGGTGGTCGTCCTGTCGATGACCCGGGAACTGGGTCCGGTGCTGGCGGGCCTGATGGTGGCAGGACGGATCGGCGCCGCGATGGCGGCCGAACTTGGCACCATGCGGGTGACCGAGCAGATCGACGCGCTTGAAACCCTCTCGACGAACCCCTTCAAATATCTGGTCGCACTCCGCTTGATCGCGGGCATGTCGATGCTGCCGTTGTTGGTGATCGTCGGCGACATCATCGGCGTTTTCGGCGGCTACCTGGTGGGTGTCTACAAGCTGGGATTCAATCCCGCCGCCTACCTTAAAAACACCATGGACTTCCTTGAATTCATGGATGTTTTCTCAGGTCTGGTGAAGGCGGCCGTGTTCGGCTTCATCATAGCCCTGATGGGCTGCTACAACGGCTACTATTCGAAGGGCGGCGCCCAGGGCGTCGGCGCGGCGACGACCAACGCCGTGGTTTCCGCCTCAATCCTGATCCTGACCTCGAATTACCTGATCACAGAGCTGTTCTTCGGCACATGACGCAGGCCGCCACACCGAAGATCCTGATGAAGGGCGTGGTCAAGCGCTTCGGCCCGAAGACCGTCCTGGACGGACTGGATCTCGACGTGATGCCCGGCGAATCCGTTGTCATCATCGGCGGGTCGGGGACCGGCAAATCCGTTACGATCAAGTGTCTGCTGGGCCTGCTGACCCCGGACGAAGGCGACATCATGATCGACGGACAGTCCGTTGTTGGCCTATCGGAACGCAAGCGGGAGCGGGTCAATGCCAAGATCGGCATGCTGTTCCAGCACGCCGCCCTTTTCGACTCGATGCCGGTCTGGGAGAACGTCGCGTTCGGGTTGATTCAGGGCAAGGGCATGAGCCGCAACGCCGCCCGTGACAAGGCCATGGAAAAGCTGGCGCAGGTGGGTCTTGGCGAAGAGGTCGGCAAGGTCTGGCCGGCCGAGCTGTCGGGCGGCATGCGCAAGCGCGTGGGTTTGGCCCGGGCGATCGCGATCGATCCCGAGATCATCCTGTTCGACGAGCCGACCACCGGGATCGACCCGATCATGGGCGACATCATCAACAAGCTGATCGCCAAGGTAACGCGGGAAATCGGCGCCACCGGCATTACGATTACCCACGATATGTCCAGCGCCCGGGCAATATCGGACCGGGTCGCCATGATCTACAAAGGCAAAGTGGTCTGGCAGGGCGACACCGAGGCCATGGATCAGACTGGCAACGAATATGTGGACCAGTTCATCCACGGTCGGATCGAAGGCCCGATCAAGATGGAGATCCGCAGACTGTAGCGTGCCGCGCGGCGGCGACGGCGTCTCGACGGGACACCCGTATTGGCAAAAGCCCACACACGATATGTCTGTCAATCCTGTGGCGCGGTTCATCATCGATGGATGGGCCGGTGCGACGCCTGCAATGCGTGGAACGCCATTGTCGAGGAGATCGTGGACGCGCCGCCCGTCGGCCGGGGCGGCGCCCGCGGAGCTCAGGGCGGCGGGAGAGCGCTGGATTTCGCCACGTTGCAGGGGCCGGCCGACAGCACCACGCGGCGCAAAACCGGAATCGCCGAATTCGACCGGGTGACCGGCGGCGGCCTTGTGGAAGGGTCCGTCCTGCTGATCGGCGGGGATCCCGGCATCGGCAAATCGACCCTGTTGCTTCAAGTCGCGGCGCATCTTGGGCGGTCTGCCCGGGTCGCCTATATTTCCGGCGAAGAAGCGATCGACCAGGTCCGGCTTCGGGCGTCCAGGCTGGGCGTTGCGGAGGCGCCGGTCGATCTGGCGGCGGCCACCAACGTCCGCGATATCGCCGCGACTCTGGACAGCGATCACGGCCCCCAGGTCGTGATCGTCGATTCGATCCAGACCATGTATATGGATGTCCTGGAATCGGCGCCGGGGACCGTCGCCCAGGTCCGCGCTTCGGCGCAGGAGCTGATCCGGATTGCCAAGCGCCGGGGAATCACGGTGATGATCGTCGGTCACGTGACCAAGGAGGGCACGATCGCCGGACCGCGTGTGTTGGAGCATATGGTCGACACGGTGCTGTATTTCGAGGGCGAGCGCGGCCACCAGTTCAGGATCCTGCGCGCGGTCAAGAACCGGTTCGGCCCGACCGACGAGATCGGTGTGTTCGAGATGACCGACGGTGGTCTGATGGAAGTGGCTAATCCGTCCGCTCTGTTCCTTGCCGAACGCCAGGGCGACGTCTCCGGCGCGGCGGTGTTCGCCGGAATTGAGGGATCCCGTCCGGTCCTGGTCGAAATCCAGGCACTGGTGGCGCCATCGCCGCTGGCGACCCCGCGGCGCACCGTGGTGGGCTGGGACGGCGGCCGCCTTGCCATGATCATTGCAGTGCTGGAGACCCGCGCCGGCCTTTCCCTGTCGGGCCGGGACGTCTATTTGAATGTCGCAGGCGGCATGCGGATCGGCGAACCTGCAGCCGATCTCGCAGTCGCAGCAGCCCTTGTATCCTCCGTCAGCGGCGTTGCGCTGCCGACGGACACCGTGGTTTTCGGCGAGATTGGCCTGTCGGGCGAGGTGCGCGGGGTGACCCGGTCGGAGGCGCGCATCAAGGAGGCGGGAAAGCTGGGCTTCGACAGAGTGATCATGCCGGCGCGTCGGGCGCGCGACCGGTCGAAGCAGTCGCGGAAACCGGCCGGCGTGGAGCTTACCGAGGTAAGCCGGCTTGCGGAAATCGTCGACCTGCTGGCGGCCGCGTCTCCGGACCGGCGTCGGGCAATAGGCGGATAGCGGGCGTCATGGGCGAGACACTGTCGTCGATGCCGGTTTCCTGGCTGGATCTCTCGATCCTGGCCATCCTGGTTCTGTCGGGGCTGTTGGCCTATGTCCGCGGCTTTGTGCGCGAAGTGCTGTCGATCGGCGCCTGGGTGGGCGCCGCCGTCATCACCTATATCGCCTATCCGCATGCCCTGCCCTATGCCCAGCAATGGACGGAGATCGAAATCGTCTCCAGTTTCGGGACGATGACAGCGGTTTTTGTCGTCGTCCTGCTGGTGCTGACCGTCGTCAGCGGTTTCATCGCCCGCGGCGTCAAGGACAGCGCGATCGGACCGCTTGACCGCGCCCTGGGATTCCTGTTCGGTCTCGCCCGCGGGGCGTTTCTGGTCTGCCTGGCCTTTATCCTGCTGGTCTTCTTTTTGAATGAGGACAACTTGCCGGATCCGGTACGCCAGACCCGGTCGCTGCCGTTCGTTGCGCTGGGGTCGGATATGATGTTGGCGCTGGTGCCGGCCGAAACCTCGCAACGCCTGCGTGACTCGATTCAACGTGTCCGCGAGGGCGTGTCAATGGCGGTCGAGCAGGAAGAAACGTTCCGCATGCTGACCCGTCCGACCCCGCAGGTAGAGGACGACGGCGGACCGGCGGAGCCGTCCTACCCGGACTCCGAACGGCGCAATATGGAAGCGCTGATCGATCAGAACTGATGAGACATCGACGATGAGAAAAGGCCGCCGCCCATGATCCCCTCGCCAAGGCCAGGCGCTACGCCGTTCGACGACGACAAGCTGCGCGAGGAATGCGCGGTCTTCGGCATCTTCGGTCACTCCGATGCGGCCGCGCACACCGCCCTGGGCCTGCATGCCCTGCAGCATCGCGGCCAGGAGGCCTCCGGCATCGTTGCCTTCGATGGCCGCCAGTATCACCAGCACCGCGGCATCGGGCATGTGGGCGACGTGTTCAGCGACGAGAACGTAATGCGCCGTCTGCAGGGTCACGCCGCGATCGGCCATAACCGGTACTCCACCACCGGCGAACCCCTGCCGCGCAACGTGCAGCCGCTGTTTGCGGAACTGTCGTTTGGCGGTTTCTCGATCGGCCACAACGGCAACCTCACCAACGCCCACGCGCTGCGACGCGAGCTTGTGGAATGCGGCTGCATTTTCCAGTCGACCACCGACACCGAGATCATCATCCACCTGATGGCGACCTCGAAGGGAACCGTGGTCGATCGCCTGATCGGGGCATTGCGCCGGGTTGAAGGCGCCTATTCGGTGGTGGCGCTGGCCGACGATGCCGTGATCGGGGTGCGCGACCCTCTTGGCGTCCGCCCGCTGGTTCTGGGCCGCTTGGGCGACGCGTTCCTGCTGGCATCCGAAACCTGCGCATTCGACATCATCGGCGCGACCGCAATCCGCGACATCGAACCGGGCGAACTGGTTGTGCTGAACCAGCACGGTGTGCACAGCCACCGCCCCTTCACGCCGCAGCCGCAGCGCTTCTGCGTGTTCGAGTACATCTATTTTTCCAGGCCCGACAGCATTGTCGATGGCCGGTCCGTTTACGAGGCGCGGAAACGGATCGGCGCCGAACTGGCCCGCGAGGCGCCGGCCGCCGCAGACGTCGTCGTCCCGGTCCCCGATTCGGGCGTGCCATCGGCCATGGGTTACGCCGCCGAAGCCGGGCTGCCCTTCGAGTACGGCATCATCCGCAATCACTATGTGGGCCGGACCTTCATCGAACCGACCGACGAGATCCGCCATTTGGGCGTCAAGCTGAAGCACAACGTTAACCGGCCGCACATCGACGGCAAACGGGTGATTCTGGTGGACGACTCCATCGTACGCGGCACGACGTCGAAGAAGATCGTCGAGATGGTGCGCGCCGCAGGCGCAACCGAGGTTCACATGCGAATATCCAGCCCGCCGACCACGCATTCCTGCTTTTACGGCGTGGATACGCCGGAACGCGACAAGCTGCTGGCCGCCCGTTTGGACGTGGAGGGCATGCGTGAACTCATTCAGGCCGACAGTCTGGCTTTCGTGTCGATGGACGGCCTCTACCGCGCAATGGGCCAGGAACGGCGCAGCGACGACACGCCGCACTTCTGCGATGCCTGCTTCTCAGGCGATTATCCGATCCCGCTGCATGATCAGGAATCGGGGTCGAATACCAGACAGCTGTCACTGCTGGCGGAGACCGGGTAGTGGGCGACGGCCGGCTAGCTGGCCGCACCGCCCTGATCACCGGCGCTAGCCGGGGCATCGGAGCTGCGGTCGCCAGGCGCTATGCGGCCGAAGGCGCGCAGGTGATCCTTGCCGCCAGAACGCGTGGCGGCCTGGAGGAGGTCGATGACGAAATCCGCGCGGAGACAGGACGGCGCGCGACGCTGGTGACCATCGACCTGCGCGATCTGGATTCCATCGACGCGTTGTGCGCTTCGATCTATCAACGGTTCGACGGCCTGGACATCGTGGTGGGGAATGCGGCGATGCTCGGAACGCTGTCGCCGGTGGCGCATGTGGCGCCTGCGGTCTGGGAAGAGGTCTTCACCGTCAACGTCACCGCAAACCACCGGCTCTTGAGGGCGGCCGATGCGTTGTTGCGCCGGTCCGAGGCCGGTCGGGCGCTGTTCGTCACCTCCGGCGTCACCCAGGGCGTGTTCGCCTACTGGTCTGCCTATGCGGCCAGCAAAGCGGCATTAGAGCAGCTGGTGACGGTCTATGCGGCAGAGGTTGCCAAGACCGGCGTGCGCGCCAATCTCGTCGATCCGGGAATCGTGGCAACCGCGTTGCGGGCCCAGGCGTTTCCCGGCGAAGATCCCGGAAAGCTGAAACGTCCCGAAGAGATCACCGACCTGTTCCTGGAACTGGCAGAACCCGCGTGCTCCCTTAACGGCCAGCGCGTGCGCGCCTGACCGCCGGCCTGCGGCGCTAGCGGCCCACCCGCCGAAGCGACAGCGTGCCGCGGCACCGGCCTTCGAGATCTCTCCATCGTCCCTTGAAATCGTCGGTATCGAACTGGCCCGTCAGCTCGGCGGCGGGCTGATTGTGGCGGGTCAGCAGCCCTTTGTAGATCTCGCCGCTTTCCAACACCTCGCCCCGCACACCGAAATCGGCCCCGCTGCCGCGCACTGTCCCGGTCAGGTCGCCGCCGGCAATCTCAACCCGAACGGCGCCCCGCCTGACGCAACCGGCATCGCCTGCAGAGAACAGCAACCGCCCGGCCCAACGTCCGTCCCAGGGCGTCGGCTCCCCCTCGAAAATGCTTCCGGATTCGCACGCGGCGAGCGAGAGCCCAAGGATGGCGGCGCAGGCGACAGCGACCGTCCGGCCGGGAAAGAGGTTACGCTTTGCTGACATAAGGGTTCTTTCCTTTGCGCAAGTGAATTCGCACCGGCGTCCCGACAAGATCGAACGCCTCGCGCAGCCCGTTCACCAGATAACGCATATAGGAGTCCGGCAAGTCGCCCGGCCGCGACGCGAAAACCGCGAAGGTCGGCGGCCGGGTCTTGACCTGCGTGGCGTAGCGAAGACGGATCCGTCGTCCCTGCGAAACCGGCGGCGGATGGATCTCGGTCATCCGTTCCAGCCATTCGTTCAGCTTCGCGGTCGGGACCCTGCGGTTCCAGACGTCATAAGCGCCCAGCACCGCGTCCAGAAACCGATCCAGGTTCTGTCCCTTCAGCGCGGACAAGGTGACGATCGGGATGCCGCGAACCTGGGGCAGGCTGGTCTGGAGCCGGTCCGCAAGGCGTTGCCGGGCATCCTTCTTGTCGGCAACCAGATCCCATTTGTTGACAGCGATCACCAGGGCGCGCCCTTCCTCGATGACCTGGCGCGCAATCGTCAGATCCTGTTTTTCCAGAAGGTCCTGCCCGTCAAGGACGAGCGCAACCACCTGCGCAAACTGGATTGCGCGGCGGGAGTCGGCGGCAGAGAGCTTCTCCAACTTCTCGGTGACCTTCGCGCGCCGCCGCAGGCCCGCCGTGTCGACCAGCTTCAGCATACGGCCCCGAAAGGCGAACGGCACGGCGATCGAATCCCGAGTGATGCCGGCTTCCGGTCCGGTGAGCAGCCGGTCCTCGCCGATCAACCGGTTGATAAGCGTCGACTTTCCAACATTCGGGCGGCCGACCACGGCAAGTTGAACGGGCTGTTCCTGCTCCGGCGCCGCGGTCGCTTGCGGCTCTTGTGGCGTCTCAAAGGGCAGAAGGGCCGAAAACAGGTCCGCCATTCCTTCGCCATGTTCGGCCGAGATCGCGACCGGCTCGCCCAGCCCCAGAGAATGGGCCTCAAGCAGACCCGCGTTCGCCGCATTCGACTCGCATTTGTTGGCGACCAGGACGATGGGCTTGCCCGTGCGACGCAGCCAGTCGGCGAACGCCCTGTCGACCGGTGTGACGCCGGCGCGGGCATCGGTCATCAAAATGGTGACATCGGCCTCATTGACGGCGCGTTCGGTCTGGCGCCGCATGCGGCCTTGCAACGTCTCGTCGAATGCCTCTTCCAGGCCTGCGGTGTCGACCACGTCGAACTCCAGATCCGACAGACGCCCGACCCCTTCGCGCCGGTCGCGCGTTACGCCGGGCTGATCGTCGACCAAAGCCAGACGTTTGCCAACCAGCCTGTTGAACAGGGTCGATTTGCCGACATTGGGACGGCCTATGATGACGACCTTCAATGACATGGACCGGTTTCGGCGCTCAGCGCATGGCGACCAGTTCGCCGCCATTGGTCAGGAAATACAAGGTTCCGTTGGCGACAACCGGAGGCATGCGCAATCCTTCGCCCAGCTCGATACGCCCCAAAGCGTCGCCGGTATAAGGAGAGATCGACAGAACGTCGCCGTTGTTGCTGGCCACCAGCAGTCGGTCGTTCGCCAGGACCGGACCGACCCAGGTGATCGGGTCGATCTTGTCCTCCAGGTTCTCCCATTGGGGCAACCGCCTGACCCAGCGGACGCGTCCGCCGCGCCGCGTGATCGCCAGAATTTCGCCTTCGGTCGTCAGAACGAACAGGAAGTCGCCGGCGACCCAGGGCATCTGCAAACCGCCGATGCTGCGTTCCCAGGCGCGGCCGCCCGTCCTGAGGTCGATTGCCACCATGCGGCCGGAATGGCTGATGGCGTAGACAATGCCGCGGTCGATGACCGGTCGCCCGCGGATGTGGGCAAGGGCGGACAGAGCATCGACCTGTCGGATAGCCGTTAAGTTGTCGGACCAGATGACGCGGCCGTTTTCGATTCTGAGCGCGAACAGCTCGCCCGAGGAATAGGGCACGATCAAGGTGCCGCCCGACGCCGCCGGACTGGCCGCGCCCAGGAGTCCGGCGGCCTCGGTGAACCCGGAATGGCTCCAGATCCGCTCTCCCGTTTCACCGTCCAAGGCGAAAAGCTGGTTGTCCAGGGTAATCACGAAGACCCGCCCTTCCGCGACGGTCGGCGGCGCGCGGACCGGCCCCGGAACCTGCTCGGACCAGATTACATTGCCCGATGACGCATCCAGCGCGACCACTTTCGCAAAACCGGTGCTGAGATAGAGGCGGCCGTCGGCATAAGCAAGGCCGCCGCCGAAAGCATCCTCGTCCTCCTCGGGAACCTCGACCTTGGACCGCCACCGCTGCGATCCGCTGTTGCTGTCGATCGCCGCCACTTCGTAGGTGATGTCGACCGTATAGACGGTGCCGTCAGCAATCACCGGCGGCGCCATCAGCGGCGATTCGTCGTCGCCGCCATCGCCGATCTGGACCGACCAAGCCCTCCCGATCTGGTCGGGAATCGCCAGATGATGCATCGCATGGTCGGATTCGCCGCCGGCCTGGGGCCAGGAGACATTCTCCCACTGTTGCGGCAGTCGAACCGCCAGATCGGCGATCCGGGGATCCGGCTCCAGGTCCCGCTCGAACAGCATGACGGAAATCCGCTCGCCCGGCAGCGGAGGCTCCTCGGCCTCGCCGAACCAAGTACACCCTGCCAGCACACCGGCAATCGCGATCGTGCCGCCGCGGACAAGCCGCCCGTACATCCGGCGGACACCCCTCACTGGTCCATCGTCCTCAGCATTTCCGACGCCCTGGCTCTGGTCCCGCGCGGCGCTTCCAAATCGTCGGCCAGTGCCTGCAGCGACTGGCGCGCCTGCTCTGTCTCGCCCAGGCGCAGATGCTGCACAGCCGTCATCTCCTGTGCGGTATGCCGCCACGGGTTACCCGCTGCCGTCAGCGGCTCAAGGTCCTGCAGCAATGCGGCGGGGTCGGCGCTCTCGCCTTCGCTCATCACCCGCAGCAACGTCGCGAGGTCCCGATACAGGGGCTCTACGTCGGAATCCGCCGCCAGGGCCGCGTAGTCCGCCGCCGCTCCCTCCAGGTCTCCGGATTCGGCCTTCAGTCCTGCGGCGCGGAAGCGAGCGACCAGCGCATATCCTTCCTGCGCATCCGTCGACAGGGCCAAAAATGCATCGATTGCCGCATCCCGCTGGCCAGCCTGCGCCAGCCCGGCCGCCTCAAGAAACTGCTGCGCGTTCTCCAGCCGTTGGGAGGCGGTGTAGTTGCGCCAGAAGACGTTCGCGGAGGTCGCCAGAACAATCAGAACCGCGGCCCCGATGACGATCTTGCCGTACCTGTCCCACAGCGCCTTGGCCCGGTCGCGCCGAAGTTCCTCATCGACTTCTTCGAAAAAATCCGCCACCGCTGCTCGCTTCCCTATCGATAGTCAGCCCGTCCGTCCGCCAGGTCCCGTGCCGTCCCGCCTGCCGTCCCGCCTGCCGTCCCCGGCAGGACAAACCACGGTAGGCCCCGGACGCGGACGGGCATCGTTAACCCCCGCATTCCGCGCGGAACTCTTAAGACCTTTCCGCCTTGCCCGCAACACCCCCCTGGGCGCTGCGGCCAAGCCGCCGCCTTGGCACGCAACTTGATACCCATGAGAGCGTCCCGGCGCAGCTGGGATATGCCGGATGCCGGCGAAATCGGCCGGTTGCGGCCACGGCGGCAGGAGGCTTGATCCGCGGGACCCCCGCGGCGAGGATGGGAGGTGTGGAGTGACGATGATGAGATGGGCAAGAAGCGCCCGGTGGGCAAATTGGTCCCGGTTCGTCGTGCTGGCGGCGGCCTTGCTGACGGCCGGCTGCGGCAACCCTACGTCGTTTTATGCGATATCTGCTGCAACCGCGAGTTTCGTTAACAGCGACAAGCTGCCGACCGACCACCTGGCCGAGGCGATCACGGGCCTGGACTGCAGCACGGTGCGCATGATCAACGACCAGGGTCCGCTGTGCCGTCGCAAAGAGCCGATCGTCATCGAGCCGCCGCTCTACTGCTATCGCACCCTGGGATCGATCGACTGTTACCGCGAACCCGACCCCTTCAACGCCGGCGCCGATATTGTAGGCTAGCCCTTCCCGGTCACCCTATTGTAACATTCTCCCTCAGGCAGCCGGGGAGAGAGGCCACGTTGACACGCTCTAATCTGGTCCGCTTGCCTCAGGGCAGGCGGGCACATCGTACGCGGGTCTTTTTCAGTCGCGAGGAGCTCAGGCTGCTCCTAGACGTATATTCAAGGCGGGTCGCAACCGGCGAATGGCGCGATTACGCGGTCGATTCCACCGGTCCCGTCGCGGTATTCTCGGTCTTCCGGCACAGCTTTGACAGCCCCCTGTTCTCGATCACCAAACGGGTCAATGGCAAGCACTGCGACTATCAGGTGCTGGCCGGCCGCGAGACGCTGAAACGCGGCAAGACGATCCGCGAGGCCCTGTCCGTCTTCAAACGCCCGATGACCCTGGTGTCCGCCGGTCACTGACCGGCGGGACCGGCACAGAGACGCCCCTTTGGCCCATGGTGCGGCGTTGCGGCACTTGAAATGTTCTTGTTGTGTTCTCATTATGGCACGATGGGATGGCAACGGAGCGCTGCCATGGGGCGATTGAAGGAGCACATGATCGAAGACGACGAAGCGGGCCGCCGGGCGACCCGCCTCGGCGACCTTGACGCCGAAAACGTCCCGGTCTTCTGCTGGTGCAACAGATGCAGCCATAACGCGACCGTGGATCTTTCCCTCCTCATTTCCCGGCTTGGCCCGGCAATGCCCGTGCCGGAGGTGGGCGCCACGATGCGGTGTTCAAGCTGCGGCTCAAAGGACGTCGCGACTCGGCCGGCCTGGCCGTCGCTGGGGCGGGTCACCCGGCACGGATAACGCCTCACGACCGCCCTTCCCGCCGCCGCTCGCATCCGACCTCCCGGCTGCGGATGCAATTTCGCGCCATTTTTCTGTGGAAAACCGCCGAGTCGCGCTCGAATCCGCTTGAGACGCCGTTAACCCACAAGTTATTGTGGATAGTAGAGGCGCATCTACAACATATGCTCGGCGCGACCGACCTTCGAGATCAACAACACGGTCGTGCGGGGCCTGGTGAACAGAACCAGCGAACGCCGAGAGGAATTTGGATGGACTGGACGGACGTACGAGTTGAAAAACTGCGCAGGCTTTGGATGGAGGGGCTGTCTGCGCGCCAAATCGCCGAGCAGCTTGGTGGGGTCACCCGCAACGCGGTGATCGGAAAGGCGCACCGGTTGGGATTGTCGTCCCGTCCGTCGCCGATCAAGCGGATCCCGGCAACGATCACGCCGATCAAGGAGCGGTCCTGCCAGTGGCCGATCGGACATCCGCGCGACCCGGATTTCAGGTTCTGCGGCGAGAACGCCGCGGTCGGCAAGCCCTATTGCGAGGCTCATTGCACGCTTGCCTACCGCCGGTCCAGCGAAGACGCCGCCTAGCTTTTCCCAAAGCCGCGCCGCCGGCATTCCAAGCGGCACCAAGACCCCTGCCCCACCCGGGGCAGGGGTCTTCTTTTTCGCCGCATGGCGTGCCGCTATAGGCTCGCATAGGCCAGCTTGACCGCCATCAGCACAAGCACCCCAACGATGATCCGGTTGAACGTGCGCTGGCTGAACGAGCGGGCGAGCCGCGTTCCCAGCCACATGAAGACCATGATGGGAATCAGCGCCAGGGCGCTTTCAACAAGCCGCGTCGGCGTCAAGATGCCGACGCCGAACAACGCCGGAGCCTGGATGAGGGCGAAGGTCCCGTAGATCGCCGACACCAGAAACACATGACTGCCGCGCTCCAGCCGGCGGGCATGGGCGTATGTCACGACGACAGGTCCCGACATCCCCGTTGCGCCCTGCAAGGTGCCGGAGACCAGACCGACGCCCGGCGCGATCCGCCGGTTCAGACCCTCTTCGATGCGCATATCGGGCTTCACCGCAATCAGGCCGACATAGCCGCAAATCAACCCGGCCATGATCAGCGACAGCACGCGGTCATCGAACTCCACCAGGCTCCAGGTCCCCAATCCGACGCCGACCACGCCCGCGGTCAGGAACAGAACCAGAGACGGTCCGGCCGCCGCGGCACTCCGGTGCGACCAGACCAGCCACAGATTCGTTGCGATCGTCGGGATGGCCATCACCGCCACGGCATGGGGCACGCCGATGAAGGCGGCCATCACAGGGATCGCAACCATCGGCAGGCCTGTCCCGGTCGCGCCCTTCACAAGCCCGCCGGCAGCCAAAGCAAATCCGATGATCAAAAACGTTTCGGTTTGCACCCGACCCTCCCCCGATCCAGGCCATCCAGTAACAGATCGCGGCCCAGAGTCCATCTGCGATCCCGCAACCGCCCGGTTTCGGTGAACCGCCATTAAGGGATTGCTACCGAACATTGTCTAAGTTCCACCCATAAACGGCTTGCCTATAGAACGACATAAGGATATCGTTATGTCGTTATTTCGCAGCGGAACGAGCCAATGGAACGACTACTTCAGGGCATGCGGGCGGCCTCTGAGCCGACCCGGCTTCGGATTCTGGTGCTGTGCGCCCATGGCGAACTGACGGTCTCCGAGATCGTCCAGATCCTGGGCCAGAGCCAGCCGCGCGTGTCCCGGCATCTGAAACTGCTGGTGGATGCGGGCCTGCTGCAGCGGAACCGCGAAGGAAGCTGGTCCTTCTACCGCCTGGTCAATGAAGGGCGCATGGAGACCTTTCTGGAGGCCATCATCGACATGGTGCCCGAGGACGACCCGATCGTCCGACTGGACCTGAGGCGCCTGGAGGAAGTGAAGGCGCACCGTACCAAGCTGGCCAACGAGTATTTCAGGCGCAACGCGGACAACTGGTCCCAGATCCGCGCCCTGCATATCGACGAGACCGAGGTGGACCAGGCGCTGAAGGGCCTGCTGTTGCGCTCTCAGCCGAAGCGGCTGCTGGATATCGGGACGGGCACCGGTCACATCCTGGAAGTGGCCGGCGCGGACGTGGACGACGCCGTCGGAATCGACGCGTCGCGCGAGATGCTGTCGGTCGCCCGGGACCGGCTGGACCGGGCCGCCCTGACGAACTGCCAGGTCCGTCAGGCCGACATGTACCACCTCCCCTTCGATACCGGGCGGTTCGACGCCGTCACCGTTCACATGGTGCTGCACTATGCGGACCGGCCGGAACTGGTGATCCGCGAGGCGGCGCGCGTGCTGGCCGGAAACGGCAGGATCGTGGTTGTCGATTTTGCCTCGCACGAACTTGAAACCATGCGCGACGAGCATGCCCACCGTTGGCTGGGATTCGACGACGGCGATATCGACCGCCATTTCAAGGCCGCCGGTCTGGTTCCGGAGAAGCCCGTGCATCTGGGTGGCGGCCCGCTGTCGGTCACCCTGTGGGCGGCGCAAAGGCCGGCCAACGATCCGGCGCTTCGCGGCGAGGCGGAGGCGCGAACGGCATGAGCGCGGTCCCGCAGATCAGCTTCGAGATCTTCCCGCCCAGGTCCGCCAAAGGCGAGACCGCCCTGTGGCAGACGCTGGACCGGCTGGCGCCGCTGGATCCGGGATATATCTCGGTAACCTACGGGGCGGGCGGCACCAGCCGCGACACCTCCGAGCGGATCGTGCGCAGCCTTCTGGACGCTGGCGAACTGACGCCGGCAGCCCACCTCACCTGCGTCGCGGCGTCGCGCGACGAGACCGACCGACTGGCCCGCCAATGGTGGGAGATGGGCGTGCGCCGGATCGTGGCCTTGCGCGGCGACATGCCTGGAATGGAAGGCCCCTACCGACCGCACGAAGAAGGCTACTTGAACGCCGCAGACCTCGTCGCCGGTCTGAAGCGCACGGCGGACTTCCACGTCGCGGTCGCCGCC
>Ga0056115_1000051_pt1 | contig 66013 bp, 59 predicted proteins | sample WorMetOlspDAHAB1_FD_77007 | JGI IMG/M metagenome (GOLD analysis project Ga0056115, IMG submission 77007) | Marine gutless worms symbiont microbial communities from Max Planck institute for Marine Microbiology, Germany - Olavius sp. DAHAB.1 ...
ATAATTATAATGTAATATCAAATGGTTATTATATAATTAAGAAGTAATTTAAGAAGATTTTAGCCCGTTTCACAAAAATTGTTGCCTAAAAAACAACCCTTAGGTTGTCGGACAGGCTCTTATTTAACCAAATTGAGGAATCAATAATTATACCGGTTGTCATGTTCCTTTAGCTCCGGATTGCTAACGGGTGAGGATAATTTCTATAACGATGTAAGGTTGTCGTGGCGTATGACAACCGCTATGCTAATTATTTTAGGCAAAAAATTAGTGAATTTTGGGGAATTTTACAAGAGTTGACGGGCATTACGAATCAAGCTCCGTCCTTCCCGGTCGAACCGACTGTTGCAGGGCGATTTCAACCATGGTTTCCAGCCTTATTATCCTCTCGTTCATATGCCGTATATCTTGATCCATACGGTTTACCTTGTCGATCAGGGTGGTGACCCTTTCATTCAAGAGAATTCCCGCCCTTAGCGCCTCCATGACCTTTTCACTGACACCCATTATTTAGCATCCAACACGGCATGAGTCTCATCAAGCCGCTTTTCAATTGCGTCAATTTTTTCAACAACCTCCCGGGTCGTTTTAATCAAGGTGTCCGCCAACGCCGCTACTAGAGCCTCATCCACCATGGATAGATCACCGTCAAAAGCGTCAACCGCTTCCCTGACGACTTCGGCAAAGGAAACCTTTCTTTCATTCGCAATCTTATCAACTTTATCGATCATGCTCGGTGGCATGAGGATTGGTTTTCTTAACATGGTTTCGCGCTGTGCAGGTGTGGCCATTATGAACCCCCTTGTGTGTTTCATGTCGCAATTCAATTTTTAAACATAAAATAGCACATGTGCAGCACATGTGCAAGGAATAATTGTTAACAATAATCACCCAGATAACTAAAGCGGATTTTTTGTCATGCTTTTTTAGGATGGGATTGAAACTTCAGGCCGATTTAAGTATAGCTCACGCGTTTGCCTGCGGTTGGATTAATTAAATGAAATTGGAAAGTCAAAGAGACGTTTCTATAAAATCAGATCTTGATCGATGACGGTTCCCTTTTTTATAATGGATTGGAACGGCTGGGTGTTTTTTATCGTCACCAAGCCTTTTATTTTTACATCCTTTTCAAATGAAACATCACCCTCGATGGTTAGTGAGTAGCAATCCACCAGAGACGGAACCCCGCCGGCAAACCGTTGGTCAAAGTCGTCAATTTTACCATAAAATTTTGGGTCGAGCTTTATTTTAATGGTCTCCTGTTTTTGGTTAATTTTCCGTTCCGGATTCATCCGCAAATCCTTATTTTCGGTGAACACAAAACAATCAGATCGCATAATCAGCAGGTCATTGCAGGTTTTTACCGGGAAAAAACGGGATCTTGGCACCCTGACCGCAGCAGCACGGTCAAAAAGTGATATGGCGGCACCCATTGCAGTTTCAAACTGATAGACCGGCGGGCTATTTTCATCTCGAGGGTCTAGAGTTTTGGAGTTAAGAATCAGCGGCAGCAGGATTTTGTTAATTTTCTTAAATATATGATCTAACGATTTTAAATTGATCCAGACACTGTTGGTGTTGAAATAGCGGTAGGGGCCGATTTGTTGAAACGCCACGATCTCCTCTGCGGGACACTGGGCGGATTCGCGTAAAATGAAACGGCCGCTATTTCTGAGTTTGGCCAGATGTCCACCCTTAACATCGGACGGCGTTTTTTCAGCTACTTCCATCATAAATGGAATTTCTTTTTTGGCAAAGTAACCTAAAAGGGATGCATCCATTCGAGCACCCAGGTTGTCTGAATTAGAAATAAAGGCGTAGTGAATATTTTCAGCCAAAAGCTGCCGCAGCATTCCGGAAGTGTAAAGGGCCGTATACACGTCGCCGTGGCCCGGGGGATTCCATTCCAGTTTTGGGTTTGGCGGCCAGGAGGCCGGCGCAAAGTTCTCCTGCAACACTTTCGGAAATTTGTTTTGGCGAAAGCTCCTTGGCTTTAGCGGTGAATTCATTTTTTTCAGCGCCGCCATCGTATCATTGTGGGTACTGAAGCTGTTCATAAAAAGCAGGTTCACATGACTATTTTTCGCCTGATTCATAATTAGGCTTAGAAAAGAATGGCCCTCTTTAATATTCAGTAAAGATTTGGGACCGGTCAGCCCCATGCTTGTACCCAGCCCACCATTTAAAACAATTCTGACTGCATTTTTATAGGCGTTTTCTCCTAGCTCCTGATAAATGTCCAGATTGCCCTGCTCTTGAATTTCATCCAGTTCAACCGGTTGGATATCGTTGTCGTATATCAGGCCTGTTTCACCGTTTACCGTTTGATGATGGTAATGGCGGAATGTTTCGACAACAACGTCATCGAGGTTTTCTTTTTTCATTTTTGAAACGAAATCAGGCAGATAGTCTTTTTTAACGATATCATTCATCATCCCGTCCTATAGTCTATTGGTTACTTTTTACCATTCGTTTAATTCCGACCTCCACTTTCCTACTTCTGAAATCAGACCACCGGTACAATCCATCCCATTGGGTCATCGATCTTGCCATACTGCATATCGGTGATGGCCTGGTAGTATTTTTTTGCCACCGGGCCGGTTTGGTTGTCATTAATGGTGATAACCTGGTCGTTGTATTTGATCTGTCCGACCGGGGAAATGACGGCCGCAGTTCCTGCCCCGAAAACTTCTTTTAGGCGGCCGGAAGCATGGGCCTGCATCAACTCGTCGATGCTGATTTTTCGTTCCGACACTTTTTCGTTCCAGTGCCTGGCGAGCTCGATTACCGATTTGCGGGTAACCCCCGGCAGGATACTGCCGTTTAACTCGGGCGTAATAATTTCGTCATCAATCACGAAAAAGATGTTCATGGATCCGACTTCTTCGAGGTATTTTTGTTCAACGCCATCCAGCCAGAGTACCTGGGTATAGCCGGCATCATGGGCCTGCTCACCGGCCAGCAGGCTGGCGGCATAATTACCGGGGGTTTTGGCTTCCCCAACCCCGCCGCGCACAGCCCGCACGTAGTCTGAGGTTACCAGAATTTTTACCGGGTTGAATCCTTCCGGGTAATAGGCTCCCACCGGTGAAAGAATAATAAAGTAGCGATAGGTATGGGCGGCCCGGACACCTAAAAATGGATCCATGGCTATGATCGTGGGGCGGATATACAGTGAGGTTTCGGGTGCTCCGGGAACCCAGTCTTTTTCCAATTCGAGGAGCTCTTTCAAGGCATCCAAGGCGAAATCTTCGTTGACCTCGGGGATACACAGGCGCCGGCAGGACCGGTTTAAGCGGCTGATGTTTTCCTGGGGCCGATACAACTGGATCCGGCCTGAATCGGTACGGTATGCCTTGAGACCTTCAAATATCCCCTGGCCATAGTGCAGAAACATGGTGGCCGGATCCATAGCAATCGGCCCATAAGGTTCGATGCGGGGATTGTGCCACCCGTTTTGGAGGTCGTAATCCATGTTAAACATATAATCGGTAAAAAGAGTCCCGAAGCCGAGGCTGTCATCATCCGGTTTTGATTTTAGCTCCTCACTGCGTGTAATCGGTATTGCCATTGCTTCCTCCTTGGTTGTGAAATCAATATTAAATAAATATTCTTTCGTATCAGGAAATAATTCGCTTTTGTCAATCCGATATAGTATATTCTGCCGATAAATCAACAATTAAATAGGTTAAGAGGTTTAGGGTTCAAGGTTGAAAAAGATCAAAACAGAGCATATCAATATAAATTCTGCTTCAATGTTTATGACAATTTGTTTTGACCAATGGATTCTGACCAATACGGTGAGCGGTATTAATCGGTCATAACCAGTGAACCTTGAACCCAGAACGTTGAACCAAAATTAGAGAGGACAAGAAACATGGATAAACTTGAAGGTATGGCCAATGTAGAGCCCGTCAGGCTCGGCCCGCAAAGCAAATTCAAATTTGATTGCCATCCTGGTGTCAAATGCTTCACCCGGTGTTGTAAGGATATAAATATCATCCTGACTCCCTATGATATCATCCGGCTTAAAAACCGCCTGAACCTGTCGTCGGAGGAGTTTTTAGCACTTTATACGGAGCCCCAAATTTTAGAAAAAACCGATTTGCCGGTTGTCATACTGAAACTGCTGGATGTTGACGACCCGGATTCCGAAGGCAAAGCCTGTCCTTTTGTCAGGAAAAATGGGTGCCTGGTTTATGAAGACCGTCCGACCACCTGCCGCTATTATCCGTTGGGTGTCGCCACGATGAGCCATAAAGAAGATTCCGATGACGAAGAATTTTATTTTTTTGTCAATGAGCCTCATTGCCTGGGCTTTGAAGAGGAAAAGGAGTGGACGGTATCACAGTGGCGTGAAAATCAGGGAGTGGATGTTCATGACCGAATAAACGCTGAGTGGACGGATTTGGTTGTCAGAAAGCGCTCCTTTCCACCGAACATGAAGTTTACGGAGCAGACCAAAAAGATGTTTTTCCTGGTCAGCTACAATATTGATAAATTTCGTGAATTCGTCTATGAAAGCTCCTTTATACAACGCTATGAAATAGATGGAGCAACCCTCGAAGAAATGAAAAATGATGAAATCGCACTGTTGAAGTTCGGACTGCGGTGGCTAAAGTGGCTGCTGTTTAAAGAAGGAGACTTTAAGGTGAAGGAGGGAGCGGATTCGGCTGGGCAGGGCGAAAGCACCTAAATCGATCAATATGCCGGATTCACAACACGCATGTATTTAAAAAGGTTTCGGGTGTCAGGCTTCTGGAATGGCTAATGTTGAATGAAGAATGCCGAATTGTGGAATCGCTTCGCTCAGTCTTTTTAAATTAGACAGAATTCATTCATTCGACATTCGACAATCGTACTTCGACATTCAAAAACCTGAACACTGAAACCTAAAAGGACTGGCTTTCTTTATTTTATACCACCACCCGTGATCCTCGTGCGGGCATCCTAGCTTAATAACTTTCGTAAAACAACCCTTCCCGGTAAGCCGGATTTTCCAGTCGATCTGCTATATCAACATTGAAAAAGTCGCCCAGCGGCTGCAGGATTTCCGGCGCATTCGTATAAACGTTACGGGTGATTTCAATAACCTTGTCTATGCCATTGCGGGTCATTTTTCCCAGCGGTTGTCGACAGTTGCCGGAAGGCATACCCAGTAGCGACATTAAAGTTTTAAGGCCGAGGGGATTGCGGGCGCGGCATTCCACCTCCCCATATGGAGTTTGTTCGGTGGTTTTAACCGTCACCAGGCCAAATAACGGCTCCAGCTTCAGCATCAGGGATTTGGCTTCGATCAGGTTTTCCTGATTAAGAAGTTGTACCATTTCGGACAATGCCCGTGGGGCCACATTGGAAACAACGGAAATCACGCCGTCCGCCTTAATTTGCGGATCGGTCATCATATCATATGTCATCCCGTCATCGCCGGAAAATATCATATAATCCGGTCCGCAGCATTCACGGGTTCGCCTCATATTAGCAAGATCGGCAGTCGCTTCTTTGACGGTGCTGACATTCGGGTGGGATTTATACAGCAAGGCAAGGTCCTCGGGCAACAGCTGTGCGCCGGTACGGCCGGGAATGACATAGGGAATTATGTCCAGATCCGGAAAAGCAGCTGCTATGGGAGCGACATATTCCCGGCGAATTTCAACTGAACTTGGACCATTGTAATAAGGGTCTACCAGTAAAACGCCGTCGGCGCCGGCTTCAGCCGCATGTTGAGTTCCGGCCATCGACTCTGCCGTATTATTGCTGCCGGTGCCGGCTATACAAAGGCACTTGCCTTTAGTTTTAGCGGCGACAACTTCGGTAACCTTGTTATGTTCATCCCAATTCAAAACCGGACTTTCACCAGTAGTACCGACCGCAATGATACCGGCGATTCCGTTCTGGATTTGAAAATCCACAAGCTTTTCCAAATTTTCATAATCGACGCTGCCGTCTTTGTACGGTGTTGCAATTGCCGTGAAACATCCCGAGTTCATAAACACCCCCCGTGGTAATAAAAAAGATTGTATTTTTATGAATTTCAGTTTATAGAAACCGTTTTCTCTACAAGTTTAGAAACCGTAGTTAAAAGGATATATGATGTCAAGCAAAAAGATGGAATTTGACAAAACATAAAGATATAATTTATTTGAACTTCAGGCGGTTGTAGCCTGACAATAATTACTGACAAGGAACTCAACTCATGACGCAAGCAAAAAATGCGGATGAATTCATCGCGCATCAAAAAGCAGCCATTGCCTCAAACCCGGAGTGTGGCAATTCCCACTATAACCTTGCAGTTGGACTCATGGGGCAGCAAAAATACGATGAAGCTGAAAAAGCGCTGTTTGAAGCCATCGAATGCAGCCCCGGCATGGCCGAGGCATTTGTTTTGCTCGGCGGGATCTCCCTGCAGCGCAATGATTTGGAAGGATGCCTCAAGTATAATAGAATGGCGGTAAAAGCGAAGCCCGGTTTTTCGGAAGGCTTTGGCAACATCGGCTTTATCGAGCTCCAAAGAGGCAATCTTGATGAGGCCATTAAAAATCTGAAAAAGGCCACCCAATTTAATTTCAGATACATTCAGGCATTTACCAACCTCGGCAACGCCTATCTGTTAAAGGGGCGCGTTGATGACAGCATTGAAGCGAATTTGAAAGCGATCAAACTTCATGCTGACTTTGCCCCGGCCCATAACAACCTGGCCATTGCATATCTGGAAAAAGGGGAATATGAGCTGGCTGTGCAGCACGGTGATAAAGCCGTCGAGCTGGGATATGAAGTGGCGCCCGAAATTTTAAAAGAAATCGATGAGCACAGAAAATAAAGATAACAGAGGACAGAAATCAGACGACGGATAACAGAGGACGGATGTCAGAAGGCCGAGTGCTGAGTAGGGATCAGTGAAGTTTTAAGTTATTTATTTGTTAATCTTACTGACTTCTGCCCCCTGGGTTCTAATTTTTGTCTTCTGCCTACTGTTCTCTGACCTCTGTCGTCTTTCCTCTGCTTTCTGACTTCTGTACTCTGATATCTGTTCTCTGTCGTCTGTCTTCTGATAAATCATGCCAAGATATTCTTATTATATTTCTCCCCATGATACACCCCTGTCTCCCGCAAGTGCTGTCTGGCACGAACCGCTGCCTTTAGCACGGCCAACCTCGGGCCAAACCGCTGAAAATTATGTTTCTCACGGGGAATATTTCGAAGCTGTCCGCTCTTTTTTTGACCAGGATAACAGTCAAATGTTTTGCGGCGTCCTGGCACAGCTTCTTCAGCAAAAAGTCTTACCCGGCAATATCTCTGAAATTCGAATACACCTTGAAAAGCACGGCGAATTTTATCATCCTGCCCGAATTATAACCGATGTGCTCGGAGACCAGATTTCTTTTGTGCTCAATGTCGCTGTATCCAGGTCGGGTAAAAAGCATGTAACCGGAGAGTTTCACCATCTAAAAAGACTCAATACGGAGTTTGACGAATCATTTTTGCCACGGGTATATTTCATAGGCGAAGTCGCCACTTCCAGCGGGATAGAGTTTTATATGTTTCTAGGAGAATGGTTTCAAGACTACCATGAATTCCATATTTCCCGGCGATCTTCCGGTGGTCAACGTCAAGTCTGTGTCTGGGATGACAGAAAAGGGCGGTATTACCTGTCTACCGAGCAATCATTGCGGCTTTACAGGTGGGCCGCCAGGATCATGACCGGTTACTACAATATTAGGACCTTTGAACACATCTCCCCGTGGCATCACGCGGCCGGTGATTTTATTATCAGGCTGGATCAAAATAATATTGATTTGAAATTAATAACGGTTCGAGGGTATGCTCCCCTTTTTCAAGACTTAAGCGGTCCGACATCCGACACCCGGAGTGCCGAACAGATACTGCAGGCCCTGTTGATTTTCTTTTTAAAGCTATCGATCTGGATGCGGCTGGATCGGGTAGATGGCGTCGGGGAGCTTGTGTGGTCGGAGTCAGGTGTCGTTCGGAGCACGGTGGCCGGCATCTTTGAAGGGCTTGCTCAAAAACCCGCTGCGCCAATGTTACCTGATGCAGTTGATATATGTTTTAAATATTTTCTGTCCATTTGCACCACGGAAGACCTTTTTGAGTTGTCAAAATCTATCCTACAACGTATTCATCCCGCAACGCCCGAAATTCCCCTAATTAAACGGAACCTTGCCGAACATGTCGAAATGCTGTACCAGTCGATCAATGAATTATGACTTCCAATACCACTCCAGCGGGATTGGAATACTACATGGTGCGGTACGGCTTTTGTAATCCGCAATATAAAGTGTTTTTGCAATTTTGAATTTTTTTAACCGGTTAACGCAACAAACGGTGCTTTTTTATTGACAAGGACGACGATTAATTCTATATCACCCCCTTGATCGAAAAATTGGAGCAATTCACCAAAATATTGAGCGTAATAAAAATAGAATCCAAAAATCGAGAGGAGGTGACACCGGTAAATCCCTTAAATTTGGGAGGTTTTCATAGAGTTTAGGTTTTTAAATTAATTCAAATGGAGGTAAATAATGGCAAAACACGAAACCCCTTTGTTGGACCAGCTTGAAAGCGGGCCGTGGCCAAGCTTTGTGTCTGATATGAAACAGCAGGCCGAAGTTAGGGCCAAAAACGAAGAGAACATTGAATTCCAGATTCCGGTTGATGTCGTCGATGACCTGATGGGTGTGTTGGAACTTTCTTTCAAACACGGCCGAACCCATTGGAAGCACGGCGGCATCGTCGGTGTTTTCGGTTACGGCGGCGGAGTTATTGGCCGGTATTGTGATCAGCCGCAAGAATTTCCGGGCGTGGCCCATTTCCATACCATGCGCGTCAACCAGCCCGGCGGCAAATTCTATACTGCCGAGTACCTGAAAAAACTTTGTGACATCTGGGATTTTCGCGGCAGCGGCATTACCAACATGCACGGATCCACCGGAGATATCATCTTCCTGGGAACCACCACTCCGCAGCTGGAAGAAATCTTCTATGAACTGACCCACACTTTGAACCAGGATCTGGGCGGATCAGGTTCCAACATGAGAACGCCTTCCGACTGCGTTGGTGCAGCCCGTTGCCAGTATGCCTGCTACGATACCCAGGCACTCTGCTACGCGTTAACCCAGGAATACCAGGATGAGCTTCATAGACCGGCATTCCCCTACAAGTTCAAACTGAAGTTTGACGGCTGCCCGAATTGCTGCGTTGCATCGATTGCCCGGGCCGATATGGCATTTATCGGAACCTGGCGCGATGATATCCGCATCGATCAGGAAGCGGTTGCAGCTTATATCGGCGGCGAACTTCCGCCCAACGGCGGTGCCCATTCCGGTCGCGACTGGGGCCCCTTTGATATCCAGAAAGAAATTATCGACCTTTGTCCCACTGACTGTATGTGGATGGAAGGCGACAAGCTGATGATCGACAACAAAGAGTGCAACCGCTGCATGCATTGCATCAATGCCATGCCCAGAGCGCTGAGAATTGGTGAAGACAGGGGTCTGTCGATCCTGGTTGGTGCCAAGGCCCCGATCCTGGACGGCGCCCAGATGGGCTCCATGCTGGTTCCCTTTGTCAAAGCCGACGAGCCTTACGATGAAATCAAAGAAGTCATTGAAAACATCTGGGATTGGTGGATGGAAGAAGGCAAAAACCGTGAGCGCCTCGGTGAACTCATGAAACGTCAGGGCTTCCAGAAATTACTCAAAGCGACCGGGATCGAACCCGATCCGCGGATGGTTCAAGAACCCAGGTCCAACCCCTACATTTTCTGGAACGAAGATGAAGTCGAGGGCGGTTGGGAACGTGACATCAATGAATTCAGAAAACATCATCAGAGATAAGGGGGAATACCATGGCATTTGTATCATCAGGTTATAATCCTGACAAACCGATGGAAAACCGCATCAGCGACATCGGTCCGAGAAAATACGATGAATTTTATCCGCCGGTGATTGCCAAAAATAAAGGCACCTGGCTGTATCATGAATATATTCAACCCGGCGTCATGTATCATGTCGCCGAATCCGGCGACAAGGTTTACACCGTAAGATGCGGTGGTGCGCGTCTCATGAGCACCTCGCTGATCCGCGAAATTTGTGAGATTGCCGAAAAGCATTGTGACGGGTATATGCGCTTTACCACCCGTAACAACATTGAATTTATGGTCGACAGTGAAGACAAGGTCCGGCCGCTGGTTGAAGATCTCGAAAGCCGCAAGTTTGCCGGCGGCAGCTACAAATTCCCGGTCGGTGGAACCGGTTCCGGTATTTCCAACATCGTCCACACACAGGGGTGGATTCACTGCCACACCCCGGCCACGGATGCTTCCGGCCCGGTCAAGGCCACCATGGACGTGCTCTTTGATGACTTCAAAGATCACCGTATGCCGGCTCACCTGCGCGTGTCTCTGGCCTGCTGCCTGAACATGTGTGGTGCGGTGCATTGCTCGGATATAGCCATTCTGGGATATCACCGCAAACCGCCGTTGCTGGACCATGAATACCTGGACAAGATGTGTGAAATTCCCCTGGCCATTGCAGCCTGCCCCACGGCGGCCATCAAGCCGTCCAAGGTAGAGTTCGACGGCCAGAAAGTCAACAGTGTGGCGGTAAAGGAAGAGCGCTGCATGTTCTGCGGTAACTGCTACACCATGTGCCCGTCCATGCCGCTGGCCGACACCGAAGGTGACGGCATCGTTATCATGGCCGGTGGAAAAGTGTCCAACCGGATCAGCGCACCGAAATTTTCCAAGGTCGTGGTTGCCTTCATTCCCAATGAAGCCCCGCGCTGGCCGCAAACCACCGATACCATCAAAAAGATCGTCGAGGTCTATGCCAATGACGCCAACAAATACGAGCGTCTGGGCGAATGGGCCGAGCGAATTGGATGGGAACGCTTCTTCGAGAAATGTGAGTTGCCGTTCACCCACCATCTGATTGATGATTTCCGTGATCCGGCTTATTTCACATGGCGCCAGACCACTCAATTCAAGTTCTAAGCGCCTCAAACAGACCCGGGAGCCCCTTGAATTGAAGGGGCTCCCTTTATTTAGTTTTAAAGAGGTTAAATATGGAATACGAGGAAGCAAAAGAGAAAATTGTCGCAGGATTGGAAAAAAAATCAAAATCCAAGTCAAAATTTTATTTTAACGACCTGGCCAAAATCCTGGACATGAAACCCCGACAAGCCAAAAAACTGATTAATCAGATGGTGACAGAAGAGGTTCTCGAGTACTGGTCCAGCGGAAGTACTTCATTGTACGGCCTCAAAGGCGCCGGTAAACAATCGTCTGCCGAGCACGAAGATTAGTCGGCTGTATTTCCAGTTTTTGAAATTTAATCAATGCAGTTAGATGCAACGGAATTTCCCAGACTCATCATCGCCGCCCTGCGCGGCGGCTCGGGAAAGACCATACTAACGATCGGAGTCATCGCTGCGTTAAGCAAGCTCGGCAAATCCGTCGCAGCTTTTAAAAAAGGTCCGGATTACATTGATGCGGGCTGGTTGGCCCTGGCGGCCGGCCGGCCCTGCTATAATCTGGACTCCTTCCTTCTGAGCCAGTCAGACAATCTGCAGTCATTTCTATCCCATTCCATGGATCACGATATCTCGGTTATCGAGGGTAACCGCGGCCTGTATGACGGCATTGATCTCGAGGGCAGCACCAGTACGGCCGAACTTGCCAAGCTGATAAAATGTCCGGTGGTGCTGTGCGTTGATTGCACCAAAATCACCCGAACCATGGCGGCGGTTGTGGCGGGGTGTACCCAGTTTGATCCGGCTGTCATGATCAGCAGTGTGATTCTAAACCGGGTGGCCAACAGCCGGCACGAGCAGAAACTGCGCGACAGCATTGAACACTACTGCGGAATGCCGGTCATCGGTGCGATACCGAAACTCGGCGAGCAGCACTTTCCCGAGCGGCATCTAGGACTGGTGCCAACGCCCGAGCACGACTGGGCCAACAATTCCATCGAAGCGATATCCAGAATTGCCGAGCAACATATTGATCTTGATGCAGTGATCGCCATTGCTCAAAAAGCGCCTGGCCTGGCTACAGAAGTCGGAAGGCAGAAGACAGAGGTCAGAGAACAGAGAAAAGAAGACAGAAGACAGAGAACAGAGGACAGAAAACAGAATGCGGAAGTCGGATCCGTCGTCGTCCCAAAAGAACGGGACTATGCCGCGGCAAGGATGAGGCCTGCGACGAGCTCAGACGAGCCAAAGTCGGAAATTGAGGTTCAGCAACCCACGTCTAGTATCCAGCAACCAGTATCCAGCGACCAGTACCCGGTATCCAGTATCGAGAAACCAACCGTCAGAATCGGGATTGTAAGGGACTCGGCATTTCAATTTTATTATCCGGAAAATATCAATGCGCTTGTCGCAAGAGGCGCTGAAATCGTTTACGTCAGCCCGCTGAAAGATCCGGATCTGCCTGAGCTGGATGCGCTTTATATTGGCGGTGGCTTTCCCGAAACCCATGCCAAGCAGTTATCAGCGAATACGAGTTTTAACTGCCAACTTAAAGCGCTGGCCGAGGACGGTTTTCCCATCTATGCCGAGTGCGGGGGGTTGATGTATCTGGGAGAGCAGCTGGTCTTAGAGAACAAATCCTATCCCATGGTCGGTATCCTACCCGTAACATTTGATTTTTTTAAACGGCCCCAGGGGCATGGGTACACCATCGTCAACGTTGAAGGCCAAAACCCTTATTTCAAGGTCGGCTCTGAAATCAGGGGACATGAATTTCACTATTCGCGGGTGTCAAAACGAGATAGTCAAAAAAGCGATCTGGTTTTTCGCATGCAAAGGGGGGCGGGCATTGAAAAAGATCGTGACGGAATTCTTTATAAAAATGTTCTGGCCACCTATACCCACGTGCACGCACTTGGCACGCCCGGGTGGGCTCCGGCACTCATTCGCAATGCAATCAAATTCCAAAAGAGATGACTTTGTGAGAGCTTCATCTACTGCGTTGTGCTCATCTTTCGTCAGTCCGGCGTACTCCTCGTACGCCTCCTTCCTCAAGATTCGCACGCCTTGTATATGAAGCCCTCACAAAGTCATTTTCAATAAAAAGAATAACGCAATGAAATCATGGCCTATTAGAAGTAAGTTTTTTCATCATGATAACCATCTTATGCATTTTGAAACAAAGAAAGATCAGATAGGGCCAGATTTTCTGCGAGAGACTGCTCTCAGCATTGTAACGACCTCATCCGCGAAGATAACGCCGGTGAATTTAGAAAAAAGATTACTTGATAAGTTTGAGTTAAATAAAAAGCAGATTAAATCTGTGATCAGGAGCCTGGTGGCCGGTGGTGAGCTTGTCTACACCTATGAATACGGCAGGACTTTTCTTGAACAATCTTTTGTCAGACCGGTACGTGTTTCGAAGCACATTGTTTTGCGGCCTCCGGGGCATCATCACGACACCCTACCGCAAGATGTGGTGGTTAAAATTATTCCCGGAGCTTCTTTTGGCTCCGGGAACCATCCGACCACCCGCCAGGCGATTAAAGGTATTGAATTTGTGCTTTTGGGCGATCAAGTCTTAGATAAACCGAACAATACCGACGTATTGGATATTGGTACGGGATCGGGTGTATTACTCGTCACCGCTATTCTTTGCGGCATGAAGAGCGGGGTGGGCGTTGATATCGATGCCTGCGCCCGGGTTGAGGCTGCTGAGAATGTGAGGATCAACGGTCTTGGTGATCGGGTAGCCATATCCGCACAATCACTTGCAGATATTCATCAGCGGTTTTCTTTAATTTTAGCCAACCTGCGATTTCCAAGTTTGAAGAAGATGCTACGTCAAATCAATGAGAAAGCCAATACCAATTGTTTTTTGATCTTATCCGGCATCCGGGATTGTGAATTGGATGGCTTGTTGAAAGTTTACGAGCAAATCCAGTTTGAGAAAATCTGGACAGGCACTGAGCTGGGTTGGTCAGGGCTTGTTTTGCGAAGGCTCAAATAACAATATTAAAACGAATTAAGTTATTATCTTTTTAAAAATTGTTAGCCACGAATGTTCACGAATAATATGTTACAACCAAAAAAGGGGTAAGCATGTTGCTAAGGCTTACCCCTATTAAATTTATTGCCGGATACGTAAGATATTATTTTTTCTTCTTTTTCGGATGGCACTTGGAGCAGGTTGTGGGAGCCTTTTTTTTCTGCCCTTTATACTTTTTATTAAACTTTTTGTGGCAACCCTTGCAGTTGGCATGCAGTGCTTCAGCATGGTACTCGGCTATTTTTTCTTTTTTGGAAAGCTTCTTTTTGGCCTTTTTGCCTTTGGGTGCTTCGGACGGCGTTTTGTGGCATTCAATGCATTTTTGAACATCGTCACCGTCTTTTAATTCAGTCAGCGGCTTACCGTCCTTATCGTGGTGGCACTCTCCGCACGTGCTGGGGTAAAATTCCGGATAATTTTTAGAGTATTCGTCCCAGTGTTTTTTATGTTCGAACTGGACAACGCCCTTTTTGTGCTTTTTATAAGCCGGATTTTTTAAGGGAATGACATCCGGCACCGCGGCCGCATAAATGCCGGCACTTATAAATAAGACAGCAACTCCGATAATCACCATGGTTAAAGAACGCTTTTTAATCATAATCCTCCTACCCCTCCTTTTTAGATTCAATAGCCCCTGTATAAATAAAGATTAAGAAAGACTATTTATCAGTTTCACGCGTTTTTGTCAACGACAAAGACCGCACCGCTATAGCACCCTAGTAACTGATATCACACTGTTTATTTTCTCCTGCGACGGTTTGCCGGCTGGGACATGCCTGGTCTCAAGTGTTCCAACACTTGAGTAGACGATCCTCGTATTGAAAAAGTTTACAAAAAATATCCTTTAATGAAAATTAAGTCGATCCAATGCGTGGGAATATAGATTTTTCCGGTCACTCTTTAACCCGCTTCCGGTTCTACTTTTTCTGGAGCTGTCTTTTTTTTGCCGAATATTCTGGCGCCGATGATGCTGACTTCATACAGGACCATTAGCGGCAACGCCATCATAACCTGGGTGATGACATCCGGTGGTGTCAGGATGGCGGCACCGGCAAAAAACAGCAGCAGGGCATATTTGCGGTTTTTCTTCAGAAAATCTACCGAAACAATCCCCAACTTAGCCATGAAGGTTATAACTATCGGCAGTTCGAATACCAAACCAAAAGCTAGCAGCAGCTTGGCTGAAAAACCAAAATATTCTTTCATGGAAGGAAGCGGCCGGATGGTTTCGGTGGCAAAACCCAGAAAAAATTTAAAGCCCCAGGGGAACACGATAAAATAGCCAAACAGTGCACCGCCGATAAAGAAGAAAGATGAAAGGATAACAATGGGTACCATCATACGACGTTCATTCCGATACAAGCCCGGGGCCACAAACATCCAGAATTGATACAATATTATGGGGCTGGTCACGATCAGGCCTGCGAGAAAGGCCACCTTCAAATAGGTGAAAAATGCTTCCGGAAGCCCGGTGTATATCAGCGTCTCCCCTTCTTTCATGACACTAATCAGGGGTTGGACCAGAATTTTAAACAGACGTTCTTTAAAGCCGAAAGCAATTACAAATCCGACGCCGACAGCGATAAAAACGGTAATCAGCCGCTTGCGTAGTTCTTCCAGGTGTGAAGTAAAGGGGAGTTTTTCATCCTCACGCATCGTCATCAGATCCTTTTCGCTTTTCTTGCTGGTCTTCCTCGGCGGGGGGGGTATCGTCGGCCGCGGTTTCATCCGTGGCAGACGAATTCGGTTCTAGATTATCAAAGGCGTGTTTTAAATTCTTTAGGTTGTCAAAATCACCTGATTCAGGTGTCTCGTTTTGCGTTTCATTATTTGCATCGTCAGCAGGTTCGACCTGGGGTTGGTCATTGGATTTCGTATCGGGATCGAGTTTCAGATCAACTGCCTCTTTGACATCGTCGCTGATGCCGCTGAAGGCCTTTTTTACGTCCTCCATTTCACTGTCGATTTGCATGGTTTCTTTAAACTCATTGGTGGCTTTTTTAAATTCCCGCATTGCGCGGCCCAACGATTTGGCCAGATCCGGCAATTTTTTAGGGCCAATGACGACTAATGCGATGGCCAGAATCAAAATCATTTCAGGCATGCCGATGCCAAACATATGTCACTCCTTATAGCGGTTGTTATAATTTTGTTCCAACTGATTGGGGCTAGTCCAGGTTTTGTGGCAGTTTAGACCTACTGCCGAATGTACAACCGCTATGTTTATTTGATTATGTTAATGAAAATTTCTGGTCTTGACAGAATATTTAGTGCGTTGAATTCCAATCCACAAATATTGTTGACAACCAAAAAAGATCTAACAACCGATCGTAACAAAAAAAATATTTTTGACAAGCGCTATAAGTACTTGCTTCGGGGCCGTGTGTCAAGACTAACGAATCCAGTTCTTTTAAGGTACTGCTAAAAACAGTTTATTCCGATTAATCAAATTAAATGACTGATCTCCAGCATCAACCCTTCCGGTTATCAGATGCCGGCGTCCGGCACCCTGTAACCCGCGCTACACGCACCTCGTATCCCGCAATAATAAACGCGCACCTCGCAGACCGTATCAAGCCTCCGGTTTTAAAACTAAAAAATATAATTTTCCCGTATGTTTGAGGTGCCCGGCGGCAATCTCGGCATAGGGGCCGCTACCCCAAAAAATATCCGCTCTTCCCGGTCCTCGAATGGCCCCGCCGGTATCCTGATTCATAGCAAAACGGGTAAAGCGCCGCCAACTCTTGATTTGTCCGGCACTGCCGACAACCGGCATTTTAGTATCGATAAAGCAAAGAGCCGCTTTAGGGAAAATGCGGTAATCCAGCGCTATCGATCTTCCCGGCGTTAATTTGACATTGATATTGCCCAGGGGGCCGTCCGGTTCGATTTTAAAAAAGACGTAGCTGGGATTATAGTTGAACACCTTCTGCATTTCATCCGGATGATTGTTCAGATATTCCCGGATTTTTTGCATAGACATTTCGTCCACAGTTACTTTACCTTCATCAATCAGGAATTTGCCGATACTGCGATACGGTCTGCCGTTGGAGGTTTGATAATGGACGTTTAATACATCCCCCCGATCAAGGTATATCTTGCCGGATCCCTGGATCTGCAGAAAAAACACGTCAATCGGATCCTCAACCCAGGCCAGAACTTCTGCGTTGCCTTCCAGGGCACCGCCGTAATCAATCTCACTGCGATCATAATAGGGCAGCACTTTTTGATCCGTGTAACGGGCCGTAATTTTTTCCCCGGCGAATTTTTTACTAAAGAGCCCAAGGTCGATGCTGATTAAATCCTGCGGCCGGGCATAAATCGGAAACCGGTAAGTAGCAGTTCGGAACAGGCTGCCCCTTAAATGAGGTTCATAATAGCCGGTATATAAAACCTCACCGTTGTCGTTTCTGCCGATGGAACGATACACCCGATAATTGGCCCTAATAAATTTTTCCAGCTTGTCGGCGGGAGGGCGCGATTGGATGAAGTCCATAAAATACTGCAAAGAACGGGTCATGTGCCCGGTCGTATAGCGATCATTCCCGAAGGCGAATTGCCGGTCAACAGGAATTTTTTGAAGATATGACAGGCTTTTTTGAAGGCTGTGTTCGAGTCCGTCATAGGTCATGTCGTCTGTAAACTCCGGCGTTAACCTGCTCGAAATCAGTTCCATCACAGCATCTTCATCCGGTGCCGGGGGTGGCTGAATGCATCCGGACACCCATATTGTGAATAATGTGATCAATACAGCAGAGGCGGATACAATAGATATATTTATTGCTTTCATTGAATTATTCTAGTTCCCGTTTATATGTCCCGCTTTTGCCGCCGGATTTTTCGAGCAGGCGGATACTGGATATGGTCATTTCGCGATCATAGGATTTGCACATATCATATATCGTCAGAGCCGCTGTAGACACGGCCGTCAGCGCTTCCATTTCAACCCCGGTCTGATCGATCGTGCGCACCGAAGCTTCGATACGGATACAATGGTTGGTCTCATCCAGCTCAAAATCAACTTGTACATGGGTGAGACTCAGGGGGTGGCACATGGGAATTAGCTCGGATGTTTTTTTAGCAGCCATGATTCCGGCGATTCGAGCGGTTTCCAGAACATTTCCCTTTTTGACTTTTTGATCGCCGATCAATTTTAATGTCTCCGGTTTCATAATTACCATACCGCCGGTAACCGCCATCCGTACGGTGGGTTGCTTATCGGTAACATCCACCATTCTGACACGTCCTTTGTCATCGATGTGTGTAAAATTGGACATGGAGATTCCTTTATATGTTAATCGTTATAAAAATATTTTTCATTATAAATTGCTCGGTACTGGGTTCAAGGTTCAACGTTCAAAGGTTGCTGCCGATGAACGCTGCCCACCACATTGATCAACAACCTAAATACCCAACATATCCATTCGGGTATAACGGCTTTATATACATGTCGAAGACAGAATTCCTTTGATATGAGCGGTTTGGGGGTATTTCAACCCTGAACGTTGACCCCTGAACCGATCAACCTATACGTAATATTCAGTTTTGGTCGTCACCGTTGACTTGATCAGGTTGAGGGTTTCGGTTAACACAGCAATCACATTTTCTCGGATATCGCCGGCCACCAGCAACAGCATAACGTCGTCCCCAACGGCAAGGTCCCGGTCTTCGGCAATTTCAACCCGCACATCCAGAATGCCGGGCTTGTGTTTCTGCGCCGTTAATATTTGCGCCAGTTTCTGATGATCAACGGCCACTTTCAGCCCGCTAACCTCACGGCCATCGCGAGAAGACGCCCGCACCACTCCGTTGTGACATAATACCATCCCGACATTGTCAAAGTCCGGGTGGCTTTTTATATCTTTCAACATCTTATCGATATCCATAATTAATCCGTCCTGTTAAATAGCATATTGCTAGCTGGTCAATTTTTCCGTGAATACCGAAGAACAGTATTATTTAGAAGCACAGCGGATTAATTAATTTATGCTGCGCATTTTTTTTATGTTTTTTTGTACGCGATTCTGTTCAGCTTTCCAGTACCGGCAGCAAAATACCGTACACCGTGCACAGAATGCCTTTCGCCCAATACATTACACCTTTTAACTTCTGCCTTGCGCCACCAGTCCCGCTATGCACCATTCCCCTTGCTCTCTGCGCAGTGCTCTCTGCCCTTTGCCCCCTGCACTACGCCCGCTGCTCTTTGCCTCCGACTACCATCTCCTCGGCCTTTGCCAGATCTTCCGGTGTGTTAATGTTAAAAAAGGATCTCAGTTCCGGATCTTTTGAGCGCAAAACAGTTTCCGGAATTTTTTTTAGCCGATGATTACCCAGCGCCCGCTGAATTTTGAATTTATTTTGCTTGATATGATGTTCGGCAGTATGCAGACAGCGTTTTGAATAGATGGCACAAAGCGGTTCCATGCCGGCAGAGGTTTCGGGCATGATGATGTCTTTATTCCGGTCAATATTTTCGAGGAGAAATTCAACTAAACCTTTTTCTAAAAATGGGGTGTCGCATGCCGAAAAAAATGCGAACTGATTCTTCATGTAAAAAAGACCGGTATGGATTCCCGTCAGCGAACTGCGTACCGGAAAAATATCGGTGACGATCGTTAAATCCCATTCAACAAACTGCATCGGGTCGTTGGTCACCAGAATAATTTCATTGAACAGCTCTGAAAAAATTGCATAAATACGATCCAGAACACGCCTGCCGCCAACACGGATGAAGGCTTTGTTCCGACCGTTAAAGCGGGTGCTCAAACCGCCGGATAATATTACACCGGTACAAGGATGGGGCATTTTTCAACGATCATTTTTGAGATAATGTTTTAAGATAAAATAAACTTTGATGGCGACACATTGATATATCAACATAGAAAAAATGATCGGCAAAATCAAGATAAACCAGGGGGGAATCATAGTTACGTCAAAGTAAAATTTAACCCAGTTGCATTTGAAAGATTTAAAATCCCAAATCTCAATATTCAATGACCAAAACATGCACCACAGGTCGAATTTTATTGCCGGTCCCGATCCGTCTGTGAAGTTGTCCTAGGCAGAACTTTAGAATTTTCATTTGTTTAGAATTTTTAATTTGGTTATTGGAATTTATTTGAGATTTGTTTTTTGGTGTTTGGGATTTTATGGTAATGGTATTGATCTCATGACAGGACATGATGTAAGGATCAGATAAAACTATAATACATTACATAAGGAATATTATGGGAACTCATGAACATAAGAAACATGCACCCCGCAAGGTTTCTATCGGAATCATTACCGTCTCGACCACCCGGGCCCTGGTGGATGATGCCAGCGGCAACTGGATCAGCGAGCAGGCTCGTAAAGAAGGACACGATGTGGTCTACCATCAAGTCATTACAGACGATGCCGGAATAATTGCCTCCACGCTGCGGGAGGTCATTGAAAATATGAGCCCCCAGGTGATTTTGATGAGCGGGGGCACCGGGATAACTAAAAAAGATGTGACAATCGAAGCGGTGAATCCGTTGTTTACCAAAATCCTGACCGGTTTCGGCCCTCTGTTTGCCAAGCTGAGTTTTGACGAGATCGGATCTGCGGCTTTTTTATCGCGAGCCACGGCCGGTGTCATAGAAGATACGGTCACGTTTTGCATGCCGGGCAGCTTGAATGCCTGCAAGCTTGCCTGCCGGGACCTGATTTTTCCCGAGTTGGGGCACCTGGTAAAGCATGTTAAGGATTAGTAAAATTGAATGAAGCCTGAACTCGGACGAAGTTGCACTACTAATATCAACCGGTCGTTATGGCGGCCATAAGCGGGAAACTTTAGCGATGGGCACTGAATTTTCAGAAAGAGTGGTAATGGTAACCGGGGCCTCCCGCGGTATCGGGCAAGAAATCGCCAGGCAGTTTGCCGAACGGGGTGCCAGTATTGTCATCCACTATCATAAAAATCGGGAATCTGCCGAACAAACCCAGGCGAGTCTATCCGGCACTTCGCATTTAATTGTTCAGGCGGATTTAGCCGATGCAACGGCTGTCGGCCAAATGGCGAAAACAGCTGTCAGTGAAATGGGCAAAATTGATGTGCTGGTCAACAATGCCGGGATTTATGAATTTCATCCCGTTGCTGAAACATCTTTTGAGGATTGGCAGCACAGCTGGGATAAAACCATCTTCACCAACCTGATGGGGCCGGCCCACCTGTCCTTTCTTGCAGCCCGCAGTATGATGAAAAGCGGCGGCGGCAAAATTATCAACATCACCTCGCGCGGCGCTTTTCGAGGCGAACCGGACGCCCCGGCTTACGCAGCCAGCAAGGCCGGACTCAATGCCTTCAGCCAATCCATGGCTCAGACCCTGGCCCCTCATAATATCTTCATGTATGCAGTTGCTCCCGGTTTTGTGGAAACCGATATGGCCGCACCCGTACTCGCCGGTCCCGCAGGGGATGCCATTCGGACCCAGAGCCCCCTGAATCGGGTTGCGCGTCCTGAAGAAGTTGCCCGGGTGGTGTTGTTCCTGGCGGCCGAGGGCACCGATTATCTTACCGGCGGCATCATCGACGTCAACGGCGCCTCCTACCTGAGGACCTAATCATTTATACACTACGTTGATTCCATCATCATTACCTAACCCGGATAAGCCGAAATTGAAGATTGCAGATTGAATATTTATGGATGTCGTTGCGCTCCGTCTTTTTTTAAATCGAAAGAATACCCTAGTTATTCAATATTCAATTGACAATAATCAATTGTTTTAGATCCGATTCCTCTTTACCCATAGCGGCCAAAGTGATAAAGGTGCTGAGCTTCAATATCTGATGAAAGAAAGCTCGTGACCGACACCAGCCAAATTAATAAAAAAGCGATTTTTGCTTTATTTCTGATTCATTTTATCGGCGATTTTTTCCAGTCTTTTATTCGGCCGCTGCTGCCGGTCATGGTGAATAAATTTGATTTGAGCCTGGCCCAGGTGGGTCTGATTACCGGCATTGCAACCTTTATGGCCTTTCTGATTCAGCCCATCTTCGGTTATCTGGCCGATCGTTATAAAACGCGGATAGTCCTCCTTGTCGGCTCGTTTGCGGGGGCGTTCTGTATCCCCATGGTTGGTGTCGCTCCCTATTACTGGATGGTTCTGCTGCTGATTGGTCTGGGGTCGATCAGTTCGGCCATTTATCATCCCACTGCGGCCGGGATGGTGTCGGTTTACGCCGGCCGGAGCACCGGACTGGCCATGTCGCTATTCGGCCTGGGGGGGACACTGGGATTTACCATTGGACCCCTGGTTTGTTCGGGCTATGTAACCCTAATGGGAATGCAGCGTTTGCCGATTCTAACCCTATTGGGGGTGCTGGTTTTTGCGGTTCTTTTCATTATGATCCCGGCTTCTAATGGCTCCGGTCACGCGCCAAAGGATTTTTACGACGCCCTTAAAGAAAGCCTCGGCAAGGTTTGGAAGCCGATCGTGCTGATCTGGGCCATCGCCTGTTCGAGAGCCTTTGTGGAACAGGCTCTGCTGACTTTCATTCCGGTGCTGACGGCCGCCGAGGGACACTCGCTGGTTTCAGTCGGCAGCATCCTCTCCCTGTTTACAGTCGGAGGATCTGTCAGTGCCCTAGTGTGCGGTCACCTCGCGGACCGGATCGGTTTTAAGCCGATCTATTTTTTTTCTTTTGCCCTTTCATCTCCCAGCCTATTGCTGTTCATTCAAGCTGCCGGTTGGCAGTTGTATCCGCTTGCGTTCATGTCCGGATTCCTCCTACTTGCCACCCTGTTTCCGGCTGTGGCGCTGGCTCAGAAGGTTGCCCCCGAAGGTCGGTCACTGGTGTCCAGTATCGTTATGGGTTTAGCCCTCGGGGTCGCCGGACTTTTGATGCCCCTCACCGGCAGGATGGCCGACATTTTTGACATCCGCACCGTCTTGAATTTTATCGCTTTTATTCCGCTGGCCGCAGTTCTCTTGATTCGTTATTTGCCGGAGCCCGGCAATTAAGTAAAATATACTCTGTTATATTATGCTGGTTGTTATAAATCTGTTTCGTTTTAGAAAGGAGTGATTATGGATTCAAACGTTATCTACCAAACGAAAGGTGGCATTTGCAATTTGACCTTGAACCGGCCGGATGTGTTTAATGCGCTGAATAGGCAACTCGTGCTGGATTTGACAGCGGCCTTAAAGCAGGCCGAGTCGGAGACTGATGTTCGAGTCGTTGTATTAAAGGGCGCCGGTAAAACCTGGTGTGCCGAAGGTGATCTGGAAGAATTGCTGCAGCTAACCCGGACCCCAGCGGCCGAGCGACGGGCCTATCTTACTGATTTTAAAGCCATGATCGATGCGGTGAGAAGAATTTCCAAACCGGTTATTGCCGCCGTACATGGGGTTTGTGTGGGAGGCGGCAATGAAATCAATATCGCCTGCGACATGACCATCGCATCAGAGAAAGCCAGATTCGCTCAGGCCGGTCCCCGCGTCGGCTCGGTACCGATGTATGGAGTGCCCCAGAATCTGCCTTTTCTCGTGGGAGAAAAGCGCTCCCGGGAAATCACCTATCTTTGCCGGATGTACTCGGCTCGGGAAGCCGAATCACTGGGCTGGATCAACAAAGTGGTTTCTGCCGATGAATTAGCGCCGGAAGCCGAGGGATGGGCACAGGAGATCTTGAGCAAAAGTCCGACCGCCATTGCACTGGCAAAAAAGATGCACAATGTTTACTACGACATGCTGTCGCCGAGTGTGGAGGCCGGGGTGGAGTTGTTGACTTTTTTCTGGGGAACCGACGAGGCTCGCGAGGGGATGCTGGCTTTTAAAGAGAAGCGATCGCCTAAATTTGAAATATAAAAATCCATATCATCATTTCTTTTCTCCTAAATCCGGTTCGATCTGCAGCGTGTCATTAATCCGGTTGGCCAGATTGGCCAGGGAAATTACCATCGTCAGTTCAACTATTTCGTCTTCAGAAAAATAATTCCCGATGTATTCCAATACATCGGCATCGACAGCGGTTGCTCCGCGTGTAACTATATCCGCAAAACGAATGGTGGCTTTTTCCTTTCCGTCAAAGGCCTCACTGCGCTGATAAAACCGCAACGCTTTAATTTGATCATCGGTCACGCCGGCCTGCTTCGCCGAAGCAGTGTGGTAGGTGGTTCAGTAGCGGCAGGCGTTTATGCTGGATGTTTTCAGATAGGCCAGCTCTTTATATTTGGCCTCTATTTTGCCCTTGGTCATGACCGTATCGTAAAATTGAATGAATGTTTTCAGGACCTCCGGAAATCTGGCGACGACTCCGATAATATTAGGCACCATACCGATGTCGGCCTGGACGGCATCAAAAATCTTGTGCAGTTCATTGGGGGGCTTGTTCTTTGGTAAGGGGCTTTGGGATTCCCATCGATATTCTCCTTTACGGCTAAAGTTTATAGGATGGACGCTTCCCCTTCTGCTCGTAGTAGAGCATCATCTCGGGGACGTATTCAGCCAGTTTTTGTTCACGATTTTCCGGCGATGGGTGGGTGCTGAAAAATTCAGGAGGGCCTTTTCCACCGACCTGGGCCATCTTTTGCCACAGGGTAATTGCGGCCCGCGGATCATAACCGGCCTTGGCCGCCAGCTCGATGCCGATGCGATCTGCCTCAGACTCTGCTGCACGGCTGTTTGGTCTCTGGACCGCCAATGCGGCCGCCAGGGCAGCACCGGTCAGGGCCAGACCTCTGCGCTCCGAAGCAACCCCCACCGCCGCCACACCGATCGAACTGGCCATGGCAACCGACATTTTTTCGGCTGAGTGATTGGCCAGTGCATGACCGATCTCGTGGCCGAGAACCTGGGCCAGTTCGTCATCGGTTGCCTTGAGTTGTATCGCCAGACCGCTGTAAATTGCCATCTTGCCGCCGGCCATGGCCCAGGCGTTAACTGTTTTCGGATCATCGATGACCTTAATGCTCCACTCCCAATCTTTCGTCTCAGGCCGCCAATTAATGGCCTGGGCAATCAATCGGCCGGTGATTTGGTAAACACGGTCTTTCAAGGCCGGATCATTGTCAACTTTGCCTTTTTTTTCATAGGGTTTGATCATCTCGACATAGGCGTCTTTGGAGGCCGCAATGGCTCTGTCTTCCGAAACGATCATAAGCTGGCGTCTGCCGGTCGGGCTGGTGGCGCAGGCGATGATTAATGCAGCACACAGAAATAAGGTAATATATCGTTTCTTCATATCGGCTACCTTCGAAGCATTGGTTCTTCTGCCTTTATGGATCGGCAGAGCGTGTTGGCTTTCCAAAGACGGTGAACGGCATTGAAATGTTCCCCGGTTATGGCATGGCAGAAACATAATGCGTTGATCATAGGTGTCAAGAAGGGTTGAAAGCACTCATCTGGGAGTTTTTCAAAACTTTTCCGCTGCGTGGATAATTCCCCCCTAAACCGCCTGAAAACGAACAAAATTGACTATGATATCAATCTATTGTGATCTTATACAGGATAGACAGTTAAATAAAAGTCGTCGTTATAACCTGTTCATTCATAACGCCCCCTAACGGTCTCAGACAGCATCCGGTTCCGGTGGCGATCATCCACTCTGCTAAATCCAAGGGTTGGGCTAAAAACACCCTGACTCCTAAATTAATTATAATTAGAGAATATTCCCCTTAAATATTGCCAACCTGCCATATGATGTCTTACTTTCAAAGCGAGTTTAATTACCTGGTAGTTTAGCGGCGAGGTGAACTTTATGATAGAAATCACCGGATATCAAGTCAATGAAAAAATCTATGAAAGTGATCGTTCGGTAGTTTATCGGGCAATACAGCTGGCGGATGAACGACCGGTAATTTTAAAAACCCTGAAGGAAGACTACCCTCTTCCGGAAGAAAATCTGCGTTACCGGCGTGAATATGAAACCACCCGGAGCTTAAACATTGCAGGAATACCGCGAGTAACATGCCTTGAAAAAATAAGAAACCGTCCGGTGCTGATCACCGAAGACATCGGTGGCCAGGACCTGAAAAGAATGCTGAATAATCGGACCTTCACGCTTCAGCAGCTCTTAAAGATCGGTACTGAAACAGCCCGGATTCTTGGCGGAATTCATGCCGCAAATTTTGTCCATGGCGACATCAAAACCTCAAATATCATTTACAGCACCCAAGGGGAGCATCTTCAAATAATCGATTTTGGTTCATCGCGAACGCTATCCGGTGCCGGCTCCTTCGGTGAAAACCATAGACTGGCCGGAACGCTGTCCTACATGTCACCCGAGCAAACCGGCCGCATGAGCCAGGCGATAGACTGGCGCACGGATTTATATTCTCTGGGCGTGGTGCTCTACGAAATGTTTGCCGGCCGACTGCCGTTTGAGACCACCGATGCCCTGGAACTGGTGCACGCCCACATTGCCAGACAGCCACCGAATCCGAGTGAATTGAATAATGAAGTCCCCGATGGACTGTCCGACATCATCCTTAAACTTCTTTCTAAAAATCCCGAAGATCGCTATCAGAGCGCTGTGGGCCTTGAAGCGGATCTGGCCGACTGTCTTGTGCGCCTGGAGAACACCGGTAGCATAAAGTCCTTCCCTCTGGGACGCAAGGATATTTCAGATAAGTTTCAGATATCCCGCAAGGTGGTCGGCCGGCAGGAAGAACTCGAAACCCTGGCGGCGGCTTACGATCGTATCCGTAAGGGGGGCAAAGAGCTGATGTTTGTTGCCGGACAGGCCGGAATCGGGAAAACCGCCCTTGTCATGGAGGCCGGTAAAGGAATAGTACGCCGCGGGGGATTGTTTTTGCAGGGCCAGTTTGATGCTCAGGATCGCAACGTACCCTATGCCGCCTTTGTCACTGCTTTTCAGGGCCTCGTCCGTCAACTTTTAGCTGAACGCCGGGAGCGTCTGAGCCTGTGGCACGATCGCATCCTGGGCGCTCTGGGCGGCAATGGACAGATCCTGATCGACCTGATACCGGATGCGGCTGCCATCATCGGGAATCAGCCGCCGGTGGTGGTACTGGAGCCGGCCGCTGCCCAAAGACGCATCAAGGCTGTGCTGCTAAACTTTATATCCCTATTTTGTCGACCGGAGCACCCGCTGGTTTTATTTCTGGATTTCTTAAGCCAGGCCGACTACGAATCCTTGGATCTGATCAAGTCTTTGATGGAGGATGGTGGAGTTGATTTTCTTTTCCTGATTGGGGCTTATCGGGATGATGAAGTAAAAGCCGGACATCCCCTGTTTCAATTTAGAAAATCGCTTCAGCAGCAGGGTCAAAATAGTAAAACATTGAATCCGTCCAGCCTTTCCGGTGAACATGTTGCCTTGATTGCTGCCGAAACGTTGAACTGTGACACCCGGGCGGTGGATCCCCTGGCCCGGGTCCTGGTGGATAAAACCGCCGGCAACCCCTTTTTTGTGAACGAATTTTTTAATTTTTTGTATACGGACAAATTGCTGTATTTTGATGCCGAGCGCCGGGGCTGGCAATGGGATATCGGCGGCATCCGGAGCCGGATGATTACCGACAATGTGGTTGACCTGCTCGCCGGCAAATTGCAGCGGCTGGAAGATGAGAGCCGGGAAGTGATTTCCATGGCCGCTGCCATAGGTGTACTGTTTAATCTGCAAGCCCTGGCGGTTGCATGTGAAAAATCAAGGGAACAAACATCGGCGGCATTGAGACCGGTCCTGACCGAGGGCCTGATTCTGCCTGTCGGGGAAGCTTCCGTCGACCAACTCCAGGATTCCGGTGTGCAGCGTCTGCTGGATCCGTCCTCTGATCTGCTGTTAAACAGCGAGTATAAATTTGCCCACGATAGAGTTCATCAGGCAGCCTATGAATTGATATCTGAAAATAAACGGGCGATGGTGCACCACCAGATCGGCAAACGGCTGCAGCAAAGCGCTTCAGCGGACAGCAGCCGGGATCGGATTTTTGTGGTAATCGATCAACTCAATGCCGGACGAACTCTTCTATCCGGTGATCCGGAACGCATGGAACTGGCTGAGCTCAATCTATCTGCCGGCCAAAGGGCCAAAACAGCCGCAGTCTTTACTGTCGCCTTGCGATATTTCAAAACTGGCCTGGATTTGCTGGGTGAAAATTGCTGGGTCAACCACTATGACCTGGCCCTCAAGCTGCACACCGAAGCGGCCGAGATGTCCTATCTGTGCTCCGAGCATGATGAAATGGAGAAGCTGGTTCAGGTGGCGCTGCAAAATGCCCGCAGCTCGCTTGATAAAGCCCCGGTGATTGAAGTTAGAATCCATGCGCTGACAGCTCTGAACAGGTGGGCCGAGGCGGCTGATGAGAGCCTGGAAATTCTGAAAAAACTCGGATTGGATTTACCGATGGCACCCGGCAAACTTCAGATTGAGATGAGCCTGTTGAAGACTAAATTTATGTTGGCCGGCAAATCTTTTGACGATCTGGCCCAATTGCCGCCCATGACCGATCCAAATAAAACGGCGATTATGCGAATTGCCGTGAAGGCCAATGCCGCTCTGGCGACCATCTATCCCGATCTTTATCCGATTCTGGCCAACGAGATGATTCGGCTGACTGTGCAGCACGGCAGCGGACCGGTTTCAAACACTGCGTATTTAAATTACGGTATGCTGCTGGGATCAAGAGGCGATATGGAATCCGGTTATCAGTTCGGGCTCCTGGCCTTGCGGCTTTTGGAACGGACTCAGAATGATCCGGCCGGAATCTCTACTCGCTTTGCTTTTAATTATGTTATGCGCCATTGGAAAGAACACCTGCGAGAGACCCTGGCACCCATACTGGAAATAAACCAGTCAGCGCGGGAAATCGGCGATCCGTTTTATATCGCTTATTCCGCTGCTTATCACATCGTGCACATGTTTTACTGTGGCCAGGAGCTGCCGGCCATCGAGAAGGCCGTTTCCGAGCACGATCCCATCGTCAAGGCCGCCGGCGTGGATGCGGCCTATCATTTTATGCAGCTGTACCGGCAGGTCGTATCAAACCTGACAGATTCTACCGGCGACCCCGGTCGTCTGGCCGGCGAGTTTTACGATGAAGAAAAAATGCTGGCCATGGACACCGAGGCTGACAATAAGGGACGCGATTTCGGTCTGTATAATTGCAAGTTGCTGCTGTGTCTGCTCCATCGGCAATATAACCGGGCCGTAAAATATGCCGACCGGGCACTGCTGGTGCTGGAGGGTGCAACAGCCTTAGGATCGAGCGTGCCTCCTTTTTATTGCTGGAATGCTTTGGCGCGCCTCGGATGCTACGCTGACGCCACACCCGATGAGAAAAAGCAGATTCTAAAAAAAGTGGCGGAATCCCAGGAAAAGCTGAGACAACTGGCCCAACAGTCTCCCGTCAATTACCGGCACAAATATGATCTGGTCACTGCCGAGCGTTATCGGGTTCTCGGACGGGATTCGGAAGCGATGGCGCTTTTCGATCGAGTCATTCAGAGGGCCCATGAAAGCGAATATCTATGCGATATCGCTTTGGCTAATGAATTGACGGCCCGATTTTACCTCGCAAAAGAGCGGATTTCCATCGCCCGTTCTTACATGACCGAAGCGCGCTACGCTTATTTGCGCTGGGGTGCAGCGGTAAAAGTGCAGGACCTGGAAAAAACATATCCCGACTTATTGTCTGATGCGATGGCTTCAAATACCCCGGGGATTTTGACTGGCCTGACCGAGGCCACAACGACTTCAAGTGGTGTTGCTGAAGCCCTCGACCTGGCATCGGTGCTCAAGTCCACTCAGGCCATGTCCAGTGAAATTGTCCTGGCCAGTTTGTTGGAAAAGCTTTTAAATCTGACCATGGAAAATGCCGGTGCTCAGAGGGGTATTTTATTGCTGGAATCCGAGGAACAGCTTCTGGTGGAAGCGGAAACGTCGGTGGACGATCGCGAAATAACGGTTCGTCAGTCCACACCGCTGGATCACAGCACCGCCCTTTCCAGGTCCGTCGTCAATTATGTTGCTCGAACCGAAAAACCGGTCGTGCTGGATGATGCCGCCGGCCAAGGCAAATTCACCAATACCCCCTATGTTTTAAATGCCCAGCCGAAATCTATTCTGTGCATGCCCTTAAAAACGAAAGACAAACTGATTGGAGTTTTATACCTGGAGAACAATCTGGCAGCCGGAGTGTTTACTTCCGGGCATCTGGAAGTGTTGAAAGTGCTCTGCAGCCAGGCTGCCATCTCCCTTGAAAATGCGCGTCTCTACGAAACGCTGGCGGACTATTCCCACTCGCTGGAAAAGATAATTGCCGCCTTAAACCTGGCCCAGGAGGTTCAGCAAAATTTATTGCCTCAGCGCCCGCCGAGACTGAAATCCATCGATGTGGCCGGCCGCAGCCTTTACTGTGATGAAACCGGTGGCGATTATTTCGACTTTTTTGAGCTTTCCGACAGCCGGCTGGGGGTTGTTGTCGGGGACGTCACCGGACACGGCGTTTCAGCCGCATTGCTGATGGCCAGCGTCAGGGGATTTCTGCGGGCTCGGGCGACCCAATCTGAATCCGCAGCCGATATCATCAGCGGTGTCAATCGCCTTACTTCAGTTGATACGGCTGAAACCGGACAATTTATGACCCTGTTTTATCTGGTGCTTGAGCTTCAGAGCCGCCGTATCAACTGGGTGCGGGCCGGCCATGATCCCGGTTTGCTTTACTGCCCTGAAACCGACCGGTTCGAAGAGCTTGCCGGCACCGGGCTGGCGCTGGGAGTGGACGAAGATTGGGAATTCCAAGACTACAGCCGCATTGTCAGGCCGGGCCAGATCGTTCTGCTGACTACCGACGGCATTTTCGAAGCCCACAATCCGGCCGGGGAAATGTTCGGCAAAAACCGTTTTAAAGAAGTAGTGCGTCAAAATTGCAGTTTGGAAGCCGAAGGCCTGCGCAAGGCCGTATTCGAAGCGGTCACCGAGTTTCGGGGTGTCGAGCCCCAGGAGGATGATATTACGCTGGTTATTTTGAAATTTAGTTAATTTCTCACTGGCCAGCAATTCCGGGCGGACCGGGTTTAAATTTAAATATGAAATACGGCGCTTTCGACCGGATATATTTTTTGCTCTTGAACATGACGTCCTGCAGGGCACTGTCGGAGACATACAGCCAATGGCCGGGTCCAAAGCTTAGCCCGTCAGGCCAGCGCAGACGGGAATCTTTGATCAGTGTTGTCAGCTTTTTTTCAGGACTCAGCCTTAAAATGGCGCCATGCTCCACGTCAGTGATATAGATATTGTGCTCGAAATCCATACTCAGGCCGTCGCTCAGGGGTTTGGGACCGAATTTTTCGATTTTTTCGCCAAGTTTTTCCGGTGTTAAAGACTGATCGTTCAAGTCTTCGGTTCTTACCCTGAACAAGGAGTCATGGGCCATGGGGCCGTAATACAGCCAATGGCCGAGCCTATCCAGGCCAATCGAATCCACGGCCGGTTTAACCACGAACAGCCCCCACCACAGCACCATTTTGTCTCCCCGGGCATTGATTATCCAGTCCTGCTCGACCACCGATGGATGATTTTCCAATACCCGGCGTGCCGAGTTTTGTTCAGTGTCGTAGATTATAATCGCCGGTTTTTTTGCCAGGGTGCTGGTATCGGCAATATAGATTTTTTGACCGGCCGGATCGATCTGCAGATCATTTAAAAAGGAGCCGAACCCGGCAATTTGCGATGGAAAGTCATATTGTTTCACCAGTTGGTCGCTATAGAGATCAAAGGCCAAAAGACGGGGCTGTTTGATGCCCTGCATGCCGTCATCCAGCAGCCATAGTCGGTTTTGGCGATCTATGGCCAAGCCCAGAACCGCCTGGAACATTTTTTCTTGCGTCTCGGCATCGGGATACGGTACCGGCCTGCCGTCTACCAGTTCAACCACCTTGTTAATTTGTGGCCGGGACAGCGGGTGAATGGTGATAAAAATTCGACCCGTTGAAGAGACGGTGATGTTGCCGGGTGGTTCATCAAGTGTGGCAGCGACCTCTAAGGCAGAAGACGGCAATATGGGTGTGGCTGAGCGATCCTCGAAATCCCGGCCCCCGCCATGTCGGATTCTGATTGCGGAAAGCAGACCGATCAGAAAAACTAAGAATATGATTACAATGAGGGGGAATATTTTTTTCATGAAAACTCCCGTAGGATTTAAATATATTCATTGTCATAAATACATTCCGCTTGAGAATAGGTTTTTTATCGATGATGAACTATTCATGGATTTTAAAAATTGGATTTTGGATTTAAGGTATTCTGCCATATTTTTTAATGGATAGAGCTAAGTGATAGCATTGATCCAAAATCCAAAATCCGAAATCTAAAATCCAAAATTTACATTGTATGGGGTTTAGGCGGCCGCGCAAAGTATATCACCAGAATGGCTACCAAACCCATGGCACCAAAAATGGTAAAAGCGATTTGATAACTCTGGGTTGCATCGAAGATCAAGCCGGCGATGCTGGGTCCAAAAGCAGCCCCCGACATGGTAAAAACGCCGGCTAACCCCGATATTTTGTTGCAAAAGAAACCAGCCCAAAACATTCACCGGTAATCAGCGACTGCATCATGATTATACTGCCCATGGTCAGGCCAAAGGCCAGGGTTCCCAGGTACAAAATGACAATATGCTGGTTGTGGGCCAGTGTGAAAACGGCGATGCTTTGAATTAGAAAGCACACCATGATGACATATCTTTTATCGCAGCGATCGACAAACGTACCCAGCCACAAACGGCCGATTATACTGGCCCCTGCGGTTAGACTTACGGCAGTTGCTGCCCCGGAGATCCCAAGATGCTGGCTGAGAAATGATATCTGATGAACCAGAAAAGCAATCTGGCCGGTAAGGGCCAGAAAAAAAGCAATGACAATAGACCAGAACGCACCGCTGCGTATCGCCTGAAGCCGGGTCCAGACCCGCATTTGGGAGGTATAGCTGATCGTTGAAGAATTGCTGTTCGCGGACACGGTTTCCATTGAAGTTCCATCGGGAAATTGTTTGACATCGGAAGGACGCTGTTTGATGAAATAGGTGCAGATGATAACTATGATACCATAGATTGAGCCAAGAACCGGCAGCGCGGTTTCCAATCCCCAGCGGATGACCAGATAACTGGCCAATGGAACCAGAATGATTCCGCCTGCACTCAACCCGGTATTGGTTAAGCTCATTGCAAAACCCCGTTTACGAATGAACCAGTTTGTGATCACAGTGTTGATTGGAACGAGGGATGTGCAGCTGAAACCCAATGCCATCAGGAAGTAAATTGCATACAGCTGCCATACAGAGTTAATCAGGCTCAATAATAGGAAACCCACCCAAATAATTACCGAGCCGGTGATAAGAACCCATGTCGGACCGTACTTGTCAATTTGTCTGCCAATAATCAACCCCATAATGCCGGCCGTAAAAAAGTAGAGCGTGACGGCTGAAGACAGGGTGGCTTTTGACCATCCATGCATAGCCCGCAGAGGATCCAGGATCACAGCATGACCATAAAATCCAATTCCGGAAGAAACAAATAAGATGACCGTGCCGGCCAGGACGATCCACCAGCCGTAAAATGGTTCTTCTGTAGCTTGTGACGCCGGATCATTCGGAGATTCATGAAGCTGGGATGCATTGAGATCGGACATGTGTCCTCGTTACCAAAATAAGAAAGAAAAATGTAGGATATTGTTCCTCAGTATCCGTTCAGCGTTTTAGTGTTCTAGGTTAATCGGTCCAGTTTCAATCTGAAGCTTTGATTTATCGGCCTTGGGGCATATCGAATATATAATGTATGGTATAAAGATGTTGAGTATAGAGGCCTGAAAACAGTGTCGCCTATTCATATAACTACCTATGATCAACGGTAACCCTGAACGGTGAACCTATAACTTGTTGTTGAAGCGTAAGCGGCAGGTTATCTCTTTGGCGCGTCACAATGTTTTCTCTCATCAGTCCGTGACAACACTATTTCGCTATGGATTTGAGAATCGGACATAAAAATCTCAATTTTGCTGCTGCCATGCAATCTCTAAATATTTCAGAGCGTTGGGAGATATGTTGATTCCCAGGCCGGGCGAGTTCAGAATTGTCTCCGGGACATCCACCAATCCCGGAGGTTTAACAAGTATTGGAGCTTCGGTGATATCATCCTCTAATAAATGGGTACTGTATGCACCTTCTGCGGCGTGAATAATTGACCGGCAATAACTCGCTACAACGAGCCAAAGCCTTGCAAGTATGCTTGTTTCGCCCACAAGGGAACCTAAAATGATTTGAAGTTTTTTTTGACGGGTTAACTCAACTAAACGCAGGGTTCTCACAAGCCCACCCAATTTTGAAATTCTTACGTTCGGAATGAAACGTTCTTTTCCGATTAACCGCTCAATATCGCGGGCCCCTAAAAAGCTTTCATCCAGTACTATTGGCGCATTCATAATTTTTGTGATCTTTCGCATCGCATGCGTGGCATACGGCTCAAAAGGCTCTTCAATTGCTGAAAAGTTGTAATTTAATCTCTCCAGATATTGACCGAATTCAGTAAGGTTCCTCGAGGAAAAGGCATTATTAAAGCCAACTCGTACCGAATACCCGTTATCTATATATTTTCTCAGCAGGGCGGTTTTTTCCAAATCTATATCGATATTGCCGGTAAATTTTATCTTAAAATCAGTAAATCCAAACCTGATGCATTTAACTAACAGGGATTCGACAAAATTAATATTGCCGTCACTAACTACCGCAGTGATCTTCTGATTGGATAGCGTTGCGGGTATTTTAAAAAGTTCGTTGACCGTATTGCCACATTCTTTGCCGATCAAATCGATTAATGCCGTTTCAACCTCGAATTGAGATGTTTCTGTCCGACAATGGCCTGCAAAAGCCGTTGTCAATTTCAGGCTGAGACAAAAAAGCAATCAACCGGTGCAAATCTTCATCCTTTGCCCTATGGATCACAATGTTGGATTTCATGAGCAGCAACCCATCTAGATTGTCGACATCAGGGTCCAAATTCGAATCCGCTGGGGTATCAATCAGTATAGAATTTGCATAGATTATGGCCGCTTAAAAGACCCCAACGTTGTTTAAGTCGGAGGGCTTCATTGTTAAAAGAAACACCTTAGCAGAATAAATTCAGATGCTTCATCCCGCAAAGCGGAGGTGTTCGTTAAGAGGGACGCCGTAGTTAAACACCGGTTGCTGCAGGCGGAACCTTTCTAGGTCAACCTTGGTTTAAGTTATTTTAAAAGGCCGAGTCCATTTACAGAATGATATATTTAAAATACATTGTACCACTTGTCAACAGAACACCGAATGAATAAAAAAACCTATTGAGTTTGGAAATCAGAGTTGGAAATCGCACCTCAAATATGTCTATCGGAGCCGAAATTTGTTTCTCTTGTCGAACAAAGCTACGCGCCTGATGTCTATTAAGAAAAAAGTCATATGAGGTCACTTTAGAGTCGATGACTGCACTTTTCAGGGTCAAAAATACGGTTGTACAATCAATGCTAATATTGCTATAGATTTCATTAAGGCGGATCGGTTCGAATTCTTGTGATCCATCATACCGATCAAAATTTAACTCTATCATCCAACCGACATTATGGATCGCCTACATTCAAAACAGACGCTGTTAATCGCGGATAATGACGAGCAAAACATTAACGTCCTGAAGGCAATGCTGGAACCCGATTATGACATCAATGTTGCCGCAGTCGGTGTGGATGTCGTCAAGTTCGCTTCGTCTCCGGAGCCCCCCGAATTAATCCTGCTGACGAATATGATGGCGGCTGATGATCCTTACGAGGTTTGCAGAACCCTGAAAGGCGATCGAACCACTAAAGATATTCCGATAATCCTCTTTGCGGAGCCGACCACTGAAGACGTGGAAGCCAGGGGCTTTCAGTTGGGGGCCGCGGATTACATTACGAAGCCATTCAAGAGGTCCGTGGTAAGGGCCAGAGTTCGGACGCATCTGGAGCTGAAGCGGTATCGGGACAATCTGGATAATCGGGTAAAAAGAAAGGTGAACGAGCTGCATGAAGAGATCCAGGAACGCCGGGATGTCGAAGATACCTATCGCGCGCTGGTCGAGCACGCCAGGGACGGAATAGCCATAATCCACGATTTTAAAGTCAGATACGCCAATCCCGCGTTTTGCAAGATGATCGGCTTTTCCGAGAAGGAGCTGATCGGCGCACACCTGAAGAAATTCATATCCGAAGAAGAATTTATAAAAAATACCCAGCGCTATTCCAACCGGATCGCCGGCATCAATCTACCCCGCATCTATAAATCCCAGGTAATTCATGCCGATGGATCTACCATTGATGTCGAACTGAATGTTTGCGTGGTGCCCTACGGACGTTCCCTTGCCGCTCTGGTATTTATGCGCAATATACGCGAAGAGGAAGCCTGGAAGTATACTATATGAAATTGAAATCCAAAATCTTTGAAATGAAAAGTGTCGGAACTATATTGCTGGAGCGCAGCAATCGGGCTCGCCGCATTAGTGTCTCCATCCGACCTTACAAAGGCGTCCGGGTGGCGGTTCCATATGGCGTATCTTTCGACAAAGCCCAAATTTTTGCTCAGTCAAAAGCCGGTTGGATTAAAAAACACCTTGTTAAAATGGAGCTTTTGGAGTATCGGGCGAAAGTCGCCGCTGCAAGCGCACCCATCAATCGGTCAGCAGTTCGAAATTTCTTAATCGACAGGCTTAATTTTTTAGCGCAAAAGTATGGCTTCACCTATAATCGGGTATTTATCAGGAATCAGAAAACCAGATGGGGCAGTTGCTCAACTAAGAACAATATCAATTTAAACGTTAACCTGGTTCGACTGCCGCAGAAGCTGATCGATTACACAATAGTACATGAACTGGTTCATACCCGTGTCAAGAACCACGGTCCGCGATTCTGGGATCAGATGGATGCCCTTTTGGGTGATGCGAAAAAAATTGATAAAGAACTCAGCGCTTATGAGTTTCTGTTGATCTAATTCCGAATTTATGGGAGTGTGCAGGCACCGAACATCACAAAAGCCACTGCATCGCCGGATGCGGTCAGCACCATTTTGCCGATCTCTTCATCTACTGCTAAACTCCATCCCAGACCGTCTCTGACGCCTTCGATGCCGTCTTCGGCACCCTGGAGGATGACCTTGCCGTCAATTTTCGCTAAGTTTTTGATTTCTGATCGTTTTTTGCTTCCATCCCCGAACGTTGCGCGGAGCTGTTTTTTTTGGAAATCAATTCTTAAAAAGTTTGGGATGCCGACTTCTTCGGCTGTTACATGTTGGCATTGACCTCCCGGCTGACATTCTACAATATTCATCACCGCACAAAGCAGCTCTTTGGACCCATCGAAATTACCGGCTACCGCCGGAACTGAGAACATGCAAATGATCGTCGCCATTATGCCAAATATTTTTACAATTCTCATGGTTGCTCCTTAATCATGCTCAATTTTCCGTAATTTATTTGACCGAATATCCCCGGCCTTCCATGCATGCGCCAAGAGCACGGTTATATTGATTGCGCTCGCGCGCGTAGCTGTTGGCCTCTTTCCGCTCCCATTCCTGACGCTTTTTCTCTTCCCGTTCCCGCTGGTCCGAACTGCGCGCACTCCCGACCAAGGCACCGCCGGTGCCGCCAATCAGACCGCCTGCCAGGGCACCTTTGCCGCCGCCGGCTATGCCGCCGATGATAGCCCCGGCCCCACCGCCGACCAAAGCGGATCCACCGGTACCCATGACTTTCTCTTCTTTGGCCGGTGGCGCAGATTTCGTTGTGGGTGTTTTCATCGGATCGAAGCCGGTTTTTTTCTTGGCCCAATTGTAGCATTCGTATTGATCTTTTTCCAATTGATCTTCAGTCTGACCCTTGGAGGGGTAAAAAATCGGATCCTGTGCCCAAACCGGGCCGATCTGCCAGACCGAGAAAAGCAGGAAAAACAAAATAAAATTTACCTGTTTCATTGAAACCTCCCTTTCTTATTATCTTCAATCATCTTTTGGCGTTAATTTTAATAACCGGATTTCGAATTTTCTATAGGGCAATATAGTTATAAATTACAAGTATTAAGTCACCTTTTCAAGAACAGTGAAAAGGCGATCAATATCCTCATCCGTGGTGAATAAATGCGGTGATATACGAACACACTCTCCCCGGACACTTACATAAATATTATCCTGCGCCAACAGCTGGGGCAGTTCTTTGTTGAACCCTCCCGGCTTGGATACGCCGATCATGTGCGGTGCCCGCGTATGGGCCGGCGCGACGCTCAGGCTCATGTGCTGAGCACGGTCGGCAATCTCATCGGTTTTTGCCCGGAGTGTTTTTGAAATGTTTTCAACCCCCCAGTCTAAAATCTGTCTTATTCCGGCCGCGGCGATCGGCGCCAGAATAAAACTGCTGGCTTCGCCCTGATCGTAGCGTTTTGCTCCCGGCTGGTATGACTCACGGTAGTCGACCAGGCGGGCAAAGTCTTCCGAGCCGGCGCGGTTGAACCAGTTTTCTTCCAGAGGGGTTCCGGCCTGCCATTTCGGTGCCACATAACAAAACCCGAAACTGTAGGCACCCAGCAGCCATTTGTGCGATGCGGCAACCACAAAATCCGGTTGGATCCTGTCAATGGAAAACGGCATGGCCCCGATGGACTGGATGCCGTCGACTACCAGGGCAGCGCTCATGGCCCGGCATTTTTCACCGACTTTTTCCAGATCAACCAAGGTGCCGTCGGTCCAATGACAGTTTTGGACGGCAACAATGGCCGTGCTGGGATCGATGGCATTGAGTACCGCTGCTGTCCAATCGTTATCCGACGGGCGTTGCACGGTCTTGACAACGGCCTTTTTTTCATGGGCCAAGCGCATCCAGGCATATACATTAGAAGGAAACTGATCCTGAAGAATTACGATGGTCTGATCCTGCTCTAGCGGTAAATTGCGGGCGGCCAGGGCAATGCCATAGGATACGGCGGGCACCAGGGCTACATCATCGGACTTACTGTTGACCAGCCGCGCAAATAACTCCCGTGCGGTGTCGGCGCTGGAAAAAAAATCACCCGCTGTAATGGTCCAGGGATTTGCTTTGGCCTGTATCGCCGCCCGCCCGGCCTCCTGAGCCGCTTTTAGCAGCGGTGATGTATAAGCACAATTCAGGTAAGTGATATTTTCAGGCAGACCAAACAGTTCACTCTGGCATGGGATCATAGGTACCTCTTTCAATATTTGGGTGTTTAAAGACGGTTTACTTCAGGACATAACTCAATATCAAGCAAATTTTCAATTTTTCAGCCTGCTGTGCAAGATTCAGGTATGAATTTTTGCCTGGTCAATGAAATCCCTGTTGCCCTTATTTCGCTGGGGCGGTCAAAGATTATTTTTTATTCACATATTTGCCAAGCAACTGTTTTTGGATCTGATTTTCACTCCATTTCAAGTCGTTTTTGCGGACTCCTTTTTGGTAGAGATCCATGATCAACCCGGCGTGTGCTGCAGCATTCCGGTATCCGCTGGATACGGCTTGATCAATGATATTCCAATCTTCTGCTTGAGCGAATTGCTGAAAAGAAGCTGGAAGTTCCGGAAAGAATTCTTTGGGCAGGCCATCCAGAAAAGCAACGTAAAAGGCCAGAGCGGCAGTATTTTGCTCCCTGACGATATGTTGAAGTGTGCCATACTTGTTAGTATCGGCCAAAAGATCTTTAACGGCCCGGGCCAGGTATTCGACCGGCGAATAGGGGAAGGCGGCGATGATTTCCCGCCACAGTTCACGGTCAAAGACGGTGTCATGGATCTCGCCGATTTCATGGTATATGTATGTATCTCTTTGGGCTGCAAGAAGATCGGCCATACGGCGCTTTAAAGACCCGGGTTGATGATCGTTTATCCCGCAGCTTTCCAGCGCAAACCTCAGTGCCGGCCTGGCTGATTTTTTAATGTAAAAAATATTGTCCCATAGAAAAAGTCTGGCTGAGTCCTGCCGTAAAATTACATCTTTGTTCTGGGAATGGGCCGGAATGGTTAGTAGATCGCGCGCCGCTTCACGGTCCAACGTGTAGATCGTGGTGCTGTTGACAGTTGTCTTTTCCGTGATAGCTGCCAGAAAAAAAGTGGGTTTCAGGCCGCGGGCATAGCCTGCACCATAAAAAAAGTTTAACGGTTCCAATACCGCATTGATGGCGGTCGTATCGAAAGGATCGTGCGTTTTCCCATTAATGGATATAGGCGCAAATTCTTTATCAATGCACTTTTCCCATTGATTTTCTTTGGCTTCTATCCATTCCAGGACTTCAGACGAGTCTCTTTCTTCCCAGGCAGGCAATCCATGCTCCCATTTATACAGGTCCCGCAACCGTAGTGCCAGGCCGCAAATCGAATACATTCCAGCGTTGTTGGCATCGGAGATGCTGCAATTTTGCAAAACCTGGTGTGCGATGTCATCTATATTTATCATAGGTCAAACACAGTAAATTTTTAAATGCTCGTATCGACGTCAATCGTAAACGGATTGGGTTTAGTAAGTTCTAAAGATAAGATCAAAATAGTATTCCGCAATTCGACATGGGTCACACGCAAAATTCGTCATTCCTAGCGGTTTTACTTCGCCAATAGTTGTGTTATATGAAGTGTCATGACTACTGCAATGTCGGCTGCAAATAGCACTGTTCGGTTTGAGTCGGCTTACGAATTGAGTTAGGAGAGTAAAAAGTGGCCGAAATTATCAATTCTTATTGTGCCAGGCTATGCAGCGGGACCTGCGGTATTCTGGTGATCCGCAAAGGTCAAACGATCACCGAGGTAAGGGGTGATCCCGATTGTGAATTTAACCGGGGGTATATCTGCCCCAAGGGTCGCGCTTTGCCCGAGTTGCTCTACCATCCTGATCGCTTAAAATCGCCGTTAAAAAGAATCGGCCAAAAGGGGGCGGATAAATGGCAGCCGATTTCCAGGGACGAGGCTCTGGATACAATTGCGTCAAAACTTAAAAAATATATGGCAGAATTCGGGCCGGAGTCAACCATGTTTTTCACGGGTGCCTATCGCGGGCTCGAGCGTGAGTTTGTCCAGAGATTTGCGAATGTGTTGGGAACCCCCAACACGGTAAGTGTCGATAACAACTGCCATGTGCCCCGAACGATGGCCGCCCGCCATACTTTTGGCACAATGCCATTTCCCGACTTTGAGCATCCGCCGCAATGCATCATTATCTGGGGCAGAAACTCCCTGCAGACCGGCGGTGACGGATCTGCGGCCCAGCTCCGCCCTGCCTTTGACGGCGGTACTCAATTCATCGTGATCGATCCCAGAAAGATTGCCCTGGCCTCAAGGGCCGAACTTTGGCTCAAACCCAGACCCGGCAGTGACGGCCTGCTGGCCCTGGGAATGCTCAATGTGATCATCCATGAAGAGCTTTACGACGCCGACTTTGTCAATAACTGGACCATAGGCTTCGATCGCTTAACGGATTTCATTGCAGGCTATCCGCTGGATGAAGTAGCGGAGAAAACCTGGGTGCCGCAATCCCTCATTGAACAGTCCGCCCGAATGTTTGCGACCGCACATCCGGCTGCCATCCAATGGGGCAACGCCTTGGATCAGACGAGCAACGCGTTCCAGACCTGCCGGGCCGTCGCTATTTTAATGGCGATTACCGGGAATTTGGATGTCGCCGGTGGTGTCATTTTTCCGGAAGGTGTCCCTCTTTTAAAAGGTGCTGATTTCAGCCTGTCCGGTAAAATAGACCCAAACCGAAAGCCCTGTATTGGAAGCCGTTTTAAGATGGCTGTCAGGGCCAACCTTGTACCCAGCCAGGAAGCCGGTAGGGCCATTCTGGAGCAAAAGCCGTATCCGCTTAAATCAGGGCTGATTTTTGGCAGCAATCCCCTGTTGACCTATGCCGGTGCCCAAGAAACCTATAATGCCCTTAAAAGGTTGGATTTTTTGGTGGTTGCCGATTTGTTCATGACTCCCACCACCTCCCTGGCAGATATTGTATTACCGGTAACGGCCAACCTGGAATATGATGATCTTGTCCAGCGCTACGGTTGTGTTGCCGCCCGCCCTAAAATTAAAGCCCTTCCCGGTGAGTGTCGATCCGATATGCAGTGGATCAATTTAATTGCGGAACGCATGGGGTTCTGCCATTATTTCTGGCCGGACGAGTCGGCCGCCCTCGACGCCATTCTGGCACCGGCCGGTTTGAACTATAATCGACTGAAGACCATGGGAATTTACAGTCTCGATCAACAATATAAAAAGTACGAAAAGCAGGGATTCGCCACGCCTACCGGGAAAGTGGACCTGTTTTCCGAATCGCTGAAAAAAATGCGCATCGCCCCGCTGCCGGATTTCGTCGAACCGAAGCCGACCCGGCGCGGCTCTCCGGAAAACACGACGAACTACCCCCTGGTGCTCACCAGCGGCAAGAACCCGTTTTACTATCACGCCAGCCATCGCAATATTGCAAGCCTCCGCAAACTTTCACCGATACCCCTGGCTGAGCTGCACCCGGAAACTGCATCCAAACTCGGCCTCAAGGATGGGGACCAGATACACATCGAAACTCCCCAGGGAAAAATCAGGCAAACCCTGCGACTAAATGAGGACCTTGATCCCCGGGTGGTGATTGCGGCTTTTGGTTGGTGGTTTCCTGAAAATGGCCCCGCCGATTCATACGATTGGCAGGAGGCGAATTTAAATCTACTCACCGATAGCTCGGCGTCCCTTGATCCGGCCATGGGCAGTGCCAACTTGAGGGGGTTGGCCTGCAAGGTTTATAAAGCCGATTGAGCTGGAATTTAAGGTATTCTGCCTGTTTTAAATAGGTAGAGTGAAACGATGCCGCCAATCCACAAGCTAAAATCCAAAATTTTTATACAGTCGGCTGATAACATTGAGGGTCCAGCTGGAAATCAACAGGGCACCGGCAATATTCATCATGAATCCGACCAGAAGCATTCGGGTAAAAGAAACCCCCTTAACTCCGCCAAACGCCAATCCGTTTACCCCGGTTGCAATGGGACTCATAAAGGCACTCGTGCTGGAAAGGGTGATGATTATCAATACCTCCAGAGCAGAAAGGTCCAGTTGTTGCGCCAGGGGAAGGGCCATTACAAAAAAGCTGATTTGAACGGCGGTATTGCTGAGCACTTCGGTTGAGAAAGAAGTGGCCAGGGCAATAAAAAAGAATAATACAAATGTCGGTACGCCGATTTTCATGGCTAATTCCGACCAGCCGGTAAAAAATTCATGGATCTTAAACGCGTATAAAAGGCTGGCCAGGACGACGGCGATGCAGACAAAAAGAAATCCTTTGGTGGGCAAGTCATTATAGCAATCCGGAATTTTTAATAGTACTTGAGCGGGACGACTTGTAGCGCTTCCTTTTACCGGTACAAAGAAGAGGAAAAAGACAAATAGCAGCGTCAGCGTTCCGCTTATAATCAATATGAATAATATTATATCCGGTAACTGCATCAGAACTATCGATAAAATAAATGAAGTCAAAAAATACAACACCGTTATCCAGATAGTGATTTTCTGGCATGGGTGATGTACTTCATTATCTTCAAATGGTAGGTCGATCTGATTCTTTTGATATTTCCAGGGGCGAAGTGCTATGCATAAAATCAAAGCGGCAATACATACAAATACCATAACCAGCGGGATGCCCCAGATCAGCCAGGACGCAAAGGTTAGATGCTGTATCCCGGGAACATCATTTAAAACAGCATAGGTGACCAATATGCCGTTGGCCGGCGTGGCGGTGATCGAGCCCATACCGCCGATGTTGGCGCCATAAATCGCCGCCAGGGCCAGCATGGTCGCTAAACTGCGGGAAGGTCCGTTGGACTTTTCATAAGAACGCCGCAGCAATTCCAGAAGGGGTAGAAGGGTTAACACCGTGATGGCATTGGGGATGAAGAAAGATAAAAATGCGGATATTGCTATCAGGTAGGAAAGAATTTTCGCCAGGGAGAGATTCTTTTTGCCGATAAACCAAAAAACGATTCTCTGGGGCAGCCTGACTTTGATCATCAGGCGCGAGACCAGAAAGCCGCTGATAAAGAAAAAAAATAGCTGAATTTTACCCATATCAGGCTATTGTACCGAAATTTTCCGACAAAACAATATTAACCTTCTATTGGTATCATTTTATAGTTGGAAAGCTATCTAGCCGGCAGCCAACGCCAAATCCCGTAAATCAATATCGCCGGAATTTATCTTTGCGCTCTTCATTGACAATCCATCGCTCCTTCGATAGTTGATTATTAGATAAAAGGTAAGACCCTAAATGAGCGAAAGTCGAGAGTGCCCCTGCTTCAAGGCGTCCAAGGGTGAAGCTGTAGTTACCTACCGCAATCCCTTGGCAACACAGAAGAAGGGGTGGTATCGGCTTTCCCGCAGGGTAAACAAAATGGGATTTAAAATAGACATTTACACCTCACTTGTAGAGGTATAATAATATTTCGTTAATTATTAGAATATTGATTGTTATATCAGGAAGATAAAAAAAACCATCCCGTTTTGATTACGACCAATTAGGGTAGGAATGAATCCATGACCGGCAAAGAACGTATTTTAACGGCCTTAAAAGTCGAGCAACCCGATCGTGTTCCCCTTTACATTCACGGGATCAATGAGGCGCCGATTATCGGCATCGGTCAACACCTGACGGACGGATTACCGGAATCTACCCAGTTCCATGAAATGAACGATGCTGAAAAAATGAAGCTGGTCGACACCCTTTTTCTGATTCATGAAAATTTTGGTGTTGACGGCTTTACCTCTTTTGAAATCGGCCATGAAATTGAAATCGATGAAAAACATGTTCAGGATGATTGGGGCATCGTATATCGCCGCAGTCCCCACGGGCTGCCGGTTGCCAAAGGTCACCCCGTCCGTGTTATACAGGACCTGGATCAATTTCAGGCCCCGGAACCCAAGCCGGAACACTTGCTGCTGCTTGACCTGGCCCGAGATCGGTTCAGGGGCAAGAAAGCCCTCTTCTGGTTGATGCGCGGGGCCTTTGTCCGCAGCTGGCGGCTGATGGGCATGGAAAATCTTATGATTCAGTTATATGCTGACCCGGAATTTGTTCTGAGAGTTGCTGCCATGGTAACGGATTATAGCCTGAAGCAGCTGGATTTGCTGGCGCAAGCCGGTCTCGATGTTCTGGTGGTTGAAGATGATATTGCCAACACCCACGCGCCGCTGATTTCCCCGGATCATTTTAGACAGTACATCCATCCGTTTAACCGGCAGCTGGTTGATCGCGCCCATGATCTGGGTCTCAAAGTCGTGCGGCACAGTGACGGCAACCTCTGGTCACTGCTGGATCTGCTTGTGGCAACCGGCTATGACGGGCTCAATCCATTGGAACCCCAGGCGGGCATGGCATTAAAAAAAGTTAAGCAGTTCTGTGGTGAAAAAATCTGTCTGCTGGGCAACATCGATTGCATGGAGCTGTTGCCCGACGGCACGACCGTACAGGTCGAAGCGGCGGTTAAACAGGCCATTGAAGATGCGGCCGCAGGCGGGGGATATATCCTGTGTTCTTCAAATTCATTGCACCCGGCAGTTAACCCTGAAAACTGTATTGCCATGTTTGAGGCGACCAAAAAATATGGGGCATACAGCGCTGGTTAAATTAAAACAATGGATCCGGACAACAGCACATCTCAATCGACCAAAACCTCGGCCTACTTTACCTTTACCCTGCTGTTTTTGCTATACATGTTCGACTACATCGACCGGCTGGTGATCGTCTCCCTGTTTCCGTTTTTGAAAAGCGACTGGGGGTTGACGGATACCCAGTGCGGTTTGCTTATGTCGACGGTATACTGGTCGATACTTATTTTTACTTTACCCGTTTCGGTTCTGATTGATCGCTGGAGTCGAAAAAAAACCATCGGATTGATGGCCCTGTTTTGGGGCTTTGCCACCCTTGCCTGTGCCTTTACCCGTAATCTGCCGCAGCTTTTCGTAGCCCGAACCGCTATCGGTGTCGGCGAAGCCGGCTATGCCCCGGGGGGCACCGCCATGATTTCGGCCATGTTTCCGCAGCATAAAAGGGCCCGCATGCTGGGTATCTGGAATGCTTCGATTCCGTTGGGCAGTGCTCTGGGAATTGTTCTGGGAGGATTCATTGCACAGCATATCGGCTGGCGGCATGCATTTGGAATCGTGGCGTTGCCGGGATTGGTAGTTGCATTGCTTTTTTTCTATGTGAGGGATTACCGCACGATTGATCTCGTCCAAACCCGGCAAGACCAAGATAAAGTAAGTCGGGTAAAAATGAGCCGTGTGGATATGGCCCGGCAATTTGTCAGAAACAAAACCCTGGTATTCAACAACTTGGCGTTTGCCGGCAACACCTTTGTCACCTCCGCCCTTCTCACATGGCTGCCGACCTATTATCATCGCCAGGAAAACCTTACCATGGACCGGGCCGCCACCAAGGGCGGTACGGTTATGCTGCTGGCACTTATCGGTGCACCGTTAGGCGGCTATCTGGCGGATCAATGGCTGAAAAAAAGAAAAAACGCCCGATGTCTGGTGCCGGCGATATCCTCGATCATGACTTCACTGGCTCTATTGTTGGCTTTTGTCGTATTGCGCGGACATCTTCAATACGCCGTGCTGCTCTTGGCCGGGATCACCGCCATCGCGTTTGTTCCGGCGTCCGTCGCTGTCACCCAGGATGTCGTTCATCCGGGGCTTAGAGCGGTATCGCTCAGTCTGTGCGTGGTGGTTCAACATCTTCTGGGAAGCGCTCTGGGCCCGCCTTTTATCGGTGCCTTATCCGATGCCTTTGGACTTGAAATTGCCATGATGTTTTTGCCGATATTTGCGTTTTTGGCAGCGGTTTTATTTTTTATAGCTTCTTTTTTTTACGATAGTGATGCGAATAAAGTGGAAAAAGTAGAGATAATGATGTGTTAGATGCATTAATATACTAAAGAAAAATCATAATATGCCGATAATTCCAGTATGAAAGAAACGGAGCGCAGAAAATACCCCAGAGTCGAAACCAACAACCTTATCTCCTATAGTTGTGTGGACGAAAATGGCAATGAGTTGGCTCACTGCATGGCACGGGTCTTAGATATAAATCCGCTCGGCGCCAAGATCGAAACCTACCAGGAGATTCTATCCGAAAATATTCACCTAACCGCCGTTGACGGCGATGATAATTTAATTGGTATCACCGGCAAAATTGTTCGCATCCATCGGGCTGATGACGGCAAATACGAATTCGGGATCAGTTTTATAGGGACCAGTCCTGAAAACACCAATTTTGCGTTGAAACTTATCGCCGTCTGCCATAAGGTAGAGCCGGCCATTGTCATGGTGAAAAGTGCAAGATTATAATTTTCGCTCTCAGTGATAGTATTTTTCATCCAAGAGTCGATACATGATGTGTGCATCAACCTACCCCAATTCTTTGTGATTGAAAGCCCGGGGCATATGCATAAGTGGCGCCGCTTTGGAATACCTCGTGCACTATCGGCCAGATTTGATCCCAATCGCCCTCTTCCGCGATTCTTATCTTTATCATATCTACTGACCCTCAATTCTTAACTCACCCCGCATGAATGAGAACAGGATCCCCATCGTACACAGTAAAGAGAAAATCAAAAAAGATACTCGGACACTCTTTAAAAATTCACTGTAATTAGCGGGTGTGATCGGTTCCCGCCCGATGAATATCGCAAACACCACCATGGCGATGGCCATGCTGACCATTTGCCCCAGCAGGCGCATGGTGGCCACGGTTCCGGAAGCAATGCCCAGATATCTTTTTTCGACAGAGCTCATAATCGCGTTCATATTCGGTGATGAAAACAGGGCAAATCCAAAGCCAAGGAAGGCCAGGATTAAAACGATCATTCTTTTCGATGTGTCCGGCCCGATAAAAACGAAAAATATAAGTCCGAGGACCGTTATCGACATTCCGGCTGATGCCATCAGGCGCGGCTCTATCCGATCCGAAAGCCGGCCGGCCAGTGGAGAAAAAACCGCCATCACAATGGGCTGGGCAATTAGAATCGATCCGGCATACTGGGGTGGAATGCCTTTGATGTACTGCAGATAGAGACTGAGCAGGAACGTCAGGGCGAATGTCGCCGAGTAATTAATCAAAGCTGCCAGACTTGAAAAAGTGAACAGCCTGTTTTGACTAAATAGCTTGACCTCAAACACCGGATAAGGGACCCGTAACTCGTGTCCGATAAAAAGGCCCAGCCCCCCAAGGCCGGCAATCATCAGGTAGACGGCAACTATTCGGGGCAACAGCGATGAACCGTAGATTAATAATAAAATTGAAACACCATAAAGCATACTGCCGCGGATGTCCAATGCTTCTCCCCTGGCATCGGCCCATTCGCCCTTCAAATATTTGATGGCCATAAAAATCGACACGGCTCCAAACGGTACGGCCACCGCAAATATGCTGCGCCAACCCAGATACCGGGTGAGGAAGCCTCCGGCAAACGGACCGACGGACAACCCGATATAAACAGCAGAGACATAAATTCCGATCGCTTTGCCCCGTCTTGCCGGCGGGAATATCGAGGTGATAATCGCCATGCCGGTGGTGACAAACATCGCGGCCCCGACCCCCTGTAAAACTCTCATGGCAATAAGAGCCGTCATCGAAAAAGAGAAAATCGCCAGCAGGGATGATGACGTATATATCATAAGGCCCAGGGCAAATATTTTCTTGCGTCCGTAAATATCGGCCACTTTACCGAAAGGCACCAGAAAAACCGCGATGGCCAGCAGGTATGATGTAGCTACCCAGCTTAAAACCACCGCATCAGCTGAAAATTCCGATTGAATTGTCGGTAAGGCCACATTGACCGAAGAGATCGTAAACGGTCCCATGAAGGAGGTCAGAGTGGCAACGGTTAGGGCTGTTTTTTCTAATGATTCGTCAGTTGTCAAAGCTATATTGCTCCAATTTTTTAATTGCCATTGTTGAGCTTTTCTGATTGCATGTAAAGAAAATTATTCTGATTTTATTTGTAAATCATAACATATTGGGTATGATGCGTTTTGAATTGCCGAGCGCCCATTTTTAGATTTATACCAAAAGGAGGCAAACGATGGATGAACATCAGGTAGTGTGGAATCAGAAAGTCGCCGAAAAAATCATCAAAAACCTTGAAAAAAGACGCATGACAGGCAGCTATTCTGACAGCGCCGCTGCGGCCAGAGACGAGATCCTCGAAATGATCCCCCAGGGGGCCGCCGTTTTTCGCTGCGGATCGATGACTGCCGGGGGCTTGGGCCTGTGGGAGGCCATCGCCGCCATACCGCGCGTCAACCTGATTGACCCTTATCAGCCGGAGTTGTCTCGTGAAGAAGGCCTGGAGCTGCGTCGTCAGGGGCTGACAGCTGACGTCATGGTCGCCAGCTCTAATGCCATTACCCTTGACGGGCGGCTGGTCAACCTGGACGGAATGGGCAACCGGGTGGCGGCAATGGCCTTCGGACCGAAAAAGGTAATCCTGGTGGTGGGTATGAATAAGGTCGCCCCGGATCTGGAGTCAGCCATTGCCCGGGTCAAGCACTATGCTGCGCCGATCAACAACATCCGTTACGGACTCAAAAACCCTTGTGTCGAGACCGGCCTGTGCTCGGACTGTCGAAGCCCGCAACGGATTTGCAATATGTGGAGTACGATTGAAGGCCATATGATAGAGGGGCGAATCCATGTGAAGCTCGTGGGTGAATTTCTCGGATATTGAAACTGCCAGAGGCTTTCGAAGTCGGAATTGGGAATGCGGAAGTCGGAAAAAAACGCACATGTTAGAAATCAGTCCAGCCGGCTCCGCCGGAGAGGTCGATCGGATCGAAGAAAATCTCCTTTAGAAAAAAAGGAGGACAATAAAAATGCATCCCGTTTCCTACAACTCTTCTCTTACAGGAGCTATTATAATGGAAAAAAACATAAAAGAGAAAATTGAAACAGCAGTAGTTGGGCTGCGGGATGAAATGATTGATACTTTGGCCGAACTGGTGAGAATCCCCAGCTTGGTCGGCAATGAAGGACCGGCTCAGGAATTTATGCAGCATCAGTATCAAGGCCTGGAGTTGGATGTGATAACTTTTGAAGCCGACAAGAACAAGGTTGGACCGCATTCGGCCTATGTTGAAAGCGGACTGCCGTTTGAGGGGCGGCCAAATGTCATCGGGGTGCTGAAAGGCGATTCAGCAAAAAAGTCGATAATATTAAACGGGCATGTGGATGTGGTTTCCCCCGAACCGGTGGATCAGTGGCAGCATGATCCATGGGGCGCTGAGATAGAAGGAAACCGTCTTTATGGACGGGGAGCAGTGGACATGAAAGCCGGTGTAATTGCCAACTTCTTCGCTCTCAAGGCGTTAAGGCAAACCGGTATCGACCCGGGCGGCGATGTGATGCTGCAAAGTGTGGTCGAGGAAGAAGCCGGTGGCGGCGGGGGCACCCTGGCCTGCCTGATGGAGGGCTACACCGCCGACGGCATGATCATCACCGAACCGTTTATGATGCCGGTGATCAGCCACCCGGGAATTTTATATTTTCGGGTAAAAATAAAGGGCCTGACCGCCCATGCCGGTCACGCCCATCTGGGGGTCAATGCCATCGGCAAGAAGATGAAAGTTTATGAGGCCATGGTGGATCTGGACCTGCAGCGGGCCGAGACGAAAAAATTTCCGTTATATCATAAGGTTGAAGGCCGCTCCTGTCATTTGAATATCGGTACCCTTAAGGCCGGTGACTGGGTCTCGACCGTGGCCGGGTTTGCCGAAATGGTATGCCGAATTTCATTTATTCCGGGAGAAAGCATGGTTGAAACCAAACAGATGGTTGAGCAGGTAATTAATGAAGTGGCCCGGGCTGACGACTGGCTCAAAGACCATCCGCCGGAGGTCGAATGGTTCGGCTGGCATACCGAACCCTGGTACCAGGACCCGGATGATCCCTTCATCAAAACAGTTTTGCCGTGTTTCGAATCCGTTCTGGATCAAAAAACGGAAATATCCGGTGTTACCGCCGGTTTGGATAACCGGTTTTCATCTTTTTTCGGATTCCCCTCCATCTGTTTTGGACCCAACGGCAAAAACTACCACAGCTTCGATGAATACGTCGATCTGGATTCACTGGTTTTGACAACCAAAGCGGTTGCCCTTTCGACCCTGGTCTGGTGTGCGGGAGATAAATTGGAATAGTATACGGACGACTGACCACTTACAGGAGAGATTATGTAACATAATCTTTTACGGAAGAGAGGAACAATAAATGGATACCAAAGCCCGAAAAGTCCGCAGCATCATCGAACCTCAAACTGTCATGGAGGGTGCCGGCGTCAGGCTCAAGCGTAGTATCGCAACCGCAACCCTGGATCACCTTGATCCCTTTTTGCTCTTTGATCATTTTGGGTCCAAAGACCCAGCGGATTACATCAAGGGATTTCCCATGCATCCGCATCGCGGCATAGAGACGGTAACCTATATGATTCAGGGTGTTGTCAATCATAAGGACAGCATCGGCAATTCCGGCAGCATATCTTCAGGAGACGTGCAGTGGATGACTTCCGGCGGCGGCATCATGCACGAGGAAATGCCCCAACCCGGCCAGGATGAAATGATCGGATTTCAGCTGTGGGTTAACCTGCCCGCCAGGCTTAAAATGAGCCAACCCCGCTATCAAAACATATTCGCCGATCAAATTCCCCAGATCACCCGCGCCGATGGGGTCAAAATTCTGGTAATTTCCGGCGAAGTGGATAATACTCGAGGTCCGGTTACCGAAATCGAGGCTGATCCTCTTTACCTGGATATTACCATTCCGCAAAACAGCGAATTCAAGCATCCGGTTGAAAAGGGGCATACCGCATTCGCCTATGTATTTGAAGGCCAGGGATTATTTGGCAGTGATGACGCAACGCCAATCAGTCATCCACGCCTGGTTGAATTTGGCGATGGTGATTGTGTAGCGGTCCAGGCAACCGCTCGGCATGTTCGGTTCCTGCTTGTTTCAGGCAAGCCTTTAAACGAACCGATTGCTCGCTACGGTCCTTTTGTAATGAACACCCAGGAAGAAATTCAGCAGGCTCTGGAGGACCTGCGCAATGGCACCTTCGTCAGGTAAAGAACTGGCTCCACAAGGCCTGTCTTCTGTTCACCCCGGAAGACTATATTTTCGATTTTAATGAAAATGGAGGTATCGATGGTGAAACGGCTCCCGAAATATGTACTGATCTCTTTGTGTTTGATCGGATTATCTGCCTGTGCCGGTCATGACAAAGAAACGCGACAGATGACCTTGCGTGAACGCATTGGCAATGCGTACGGAGTTCACTATTTCTCCCAGGTTGAACAGATACAGTATATGTTCAACGTCAAGATTGGAAAAAAGCAGATCCGTCGGTTCTGGGTCTGGGAGCCAAAACTTGACCGGGTCTCTTTTAAAGGAATGAACTATCAGGAAGCCGTCACCTATTATCGTCATGATATCGACTCAACCGCCTCCTCAGAGTTGAAAAAAGTAGATGCCTGGTTTATTAACGACAATTACTGGCTGCTGTTTCCGTTTCACATTGTCTGGGACTCCAATATAGCCGTAGAAGATATCGGCATCAAAGACCTTCCGCTGGGAGGCGGCAAGGCCAGGTCTGTCGTCATTACCTTTCCGGCCTCCGGCGGATATACTCCCGGAGATGTTTATGAAATCTATCTTAATGAAAATTACAGGTTTCTGCAGTGGGTCTATCGTCGCGGAGGTTCAGCGGAACCCACCCGGGTCACTTCGTGGGAAAATTATCGACAGGCGGGACCACTGGTGCTCTCGTTAGATCATCAGACAGGGGACGGTAGCTTTCGGCTGTGGTTTACAGGAGTTGGCGTTAAAATGGCAGGTGTGGATAATTGGATGTTTACAGAGTAAAGAGCCGGATCCAGCTTCCAGCCCATAGGATAGCACCTACAGCTCGGATAGGTGATGGGTGATTTCATTTGCCACCAGTGTCCAGGATTCAGGTATCCGGTTGCCTGACTTCTTTGCTAAAGACCAATGCAAAGCCGACCGTGCAGTGACCCAATATTTCAACCAACTCCTCAAGGCGAACGGAAACCACTTTCTCGCCCGGAACCCATCTCCACCATCTTTGATCGAGAGTTTGGGAAAAAAAGTAAAAAAGAAACCCGCCTACCAGCAAATTGACCAGGACGGGATTCATCAGATAGCTTTTAAAAAGGTCATACCGCCATAAAGCAATTCCCAGCAGGATGGGCCAGCAGATCATTAGTATTTCATCGGATCCGGTGAAATGGATTTCGCGACTCAATGCGATAGCCATAATTCCAGTGGCCCAGAGCAAAAACAAATGACGCGTCAATGCATAGCGCACAAGCAAGGCAATGGTGAAAAGCGCCGTAATTACGACCGCTGCAATTTCCATCATAGGCTTGGTGGGTTGGATAAAACCGGCCCAGATCAATGGCCATGGTATAATCGTTATGACAACACACGCGAAAAAGGTACGGTAGTCGATTAGACGAATGAGAGAAATGAAATTTTTCCAAATTAGTTCTAAAAAGGGATTTAAAGGCTTATACATCATCCGAGATGAGTACTCCGATATAAAATGTCGGTATTAAGAAAAGCGTCTGGAGGGATTAATCAACGAAACAAGCTGCCGAACGCGCCGGACAATCAACCCTATCACTAACGAGCGCTCACGTCCCGTTTGAACTAGCATAAACAACCCGATGCTTCCCATTACAAGATTGGGCACCCACATTCCGATCTCCGGTGGGTAGATGCCCTCCTCTCCAAGGCCATAGCCCATGGTCAATAACAAATAATAAAGTAAGAAGAAAAAAAGACACAAAATCAGCCCGAAGGAATTTTTGGCGCTTTTTGATTGGATGCCCAAGGGAAACGCAATTAGTCCCATCGTCAGGCAGGCTACGGGTATTGCAAATCGTCGATGGATGACTATTCTCGCTTTAAAATAATCCTCATCTTTTTCCGCACTGTTTTCAATATACTGGCGCAGTTCGCCGATGCTCATCGCCTCGCGGTGTTTTTCTTCATCTTCAAAATTCTCAATTTCTTTTTTAAAATCAAGACTCAACTTATAGGTGTCAAACTGGATTGAGGTGGCCGATCGCTCTTTGGGGTTCGTCTGATGGATGGTTCCATTGGATAACAGCAGGTGAAAGGTGAATTTTTCGGGTTCACTGAATAACCGACCTTCCGGGGCGATCACCGTGCTGACGATATCCGGCTTCCGTTTGTCCTCGATGAATATATCAATCAATTTTTTATTTTGGGTGTCTATTTTGCTGACATACAGCATAACGTCATCAAACGCATCGTTGAAAGTTCTCTCTTTCAAGCCGATATCGGCATGGGAAGCCGCCAGCTGTATGGCCATTTGGTCTATGGCTGTTTTGGAATGCGGCACCCCGTACAAGGTAATAAAAGCCGTTAATAAACATCCGAACAGAGCAAAAGCCAAAACCGGTGGCAGCAACCTGTAAATGCTTAAACCGCAAGATTTTAATGCGACGATTTCATTGTCATTGGACATCCGCAGAAAGGTCAGCAGCACGGCCATCATGACCGACATTGGGATAATGAACATTAAAAACCAGGGTAATGTAAATATAATAATCTTGAGCACGGCCAATAGGCCAAGGTTATAGTTGACGATCCAGTCGGTGATGTCGATCATCTCGGTCATCAGGAACAGGAAGGTAAATACCAGCAAATTGACGCTGAAGGGCGCCAGCATTTCCTTTATTATATATCGATTGGTGATGGTATTCAGTTTCATAAAGTTTTGCAAAATTTGAAATTTATTATACATAATAGTGATTATGTGTTTGAAACACAAGAGCTTAGTTCGCTTCGCTCATCCGCCTGGGGCGGAGAATGATGGAATGTTGGAATAATGGAGAAATCGCAAAAATTGATACCAAATGCCTTGATTCTGAAGTTAGGTGGAGTCGCAGGTGCAGGGCTGGTTAGAGATAAGAAGATCGTAGCCGGTTAGGTGAGTTGGGACTGCCAATAGAAATAGGATGATTCCTTATCGATAAAAACTGTTGCGGGCGCCACAGCTCCTAAAAGAAGTGGGCTTCCAGTCGTAACCGCCAGGATATAGGATGCGAGATTCGGCTGGAGCCCACCATTTCATTCTCGCTAATTCATTGTTTTACTCATCACAACCGTCTTATTCAACATATACGAAAGGACAGCTCTCAACGGCGGTCTGGTTGTAGCTTGCTTCTCTTACCAGCACTTCAACTTTGAATTCTGTATCTGGCGTGAAGAAGCCCTCCGATATCGTTACACTAATCCTGGCGGGCTGTGGATCCTGGGCCTTGAGTTCGTAGCTGGATACAAACGTTTCTTCTGTATCCTCATCCTCCCACTCGGCAACAGCCTGATAGCGAATAATATTAATACCGGGATCGCTTTCACCGATAGTTGGATGTGATGTTGTAACAGCATCCCATGCGATTATGACATTGCCACCTGTTTCTTCCGGCTCGGGGCATTCTCCATTTTCATCTGGAAAACCAATTGCAACACCGTTGACAGTGACATCGCCCGCCGGAGCCGGCATCACATGAGAGAGCCACACTTCGCTTTCCAACTCTTCGCCTTCAAGCGTTATGCCTTCAATTTCATATGTTCCTTCAGGAAAACGTCTGAAGAATTTTTCAGGTGACAGCTCGTCAAACGGTGGCTCGGCACTTTCAAAGAACAATTCGGTTAGGCCTTGCTTGCGTAAACGCCCGGTAACCCGAACATTGAGCATCTTGCGTTCATTTTTATCTTCTATTTCCAGTTTCTTCCAGGGCTCTCCATCTATTAAAGCATGAATGCCCAAATCCCCGTCAGTGTCATTGAGTTCAAAGAAAAGTTCCGCTACGTCGAAGGGAATTTCTTCATCGTGGTTGTAGTCATGAGCCCATATTGCCGGGGCACAGATACCCAGGGTCAGGGTAATCAATGCTACCAGAACTAAAGGCGATATCCGAAAAGATCTTGTCATTTCATTTTTATTTTTTTGCGCGTTTTTCATTGGTCTTTTCCTCCTGATTTTAATTTTTAATCAATTTAACTTCGATAAAAATGGCTCCAGACAGTTTTTGAATAGCTTTAATATTGATTTATTTGGGGTTGCATCACCTCCTTTCATTTTTGAAGGACAAAAAAAGCCCCCCAAATGATTTTGGAGAGCCCATTGACACCCTGCGGATACGTTGGTTGGTACTATTATGCTAATTGAGCGTGCCGCAAGGCCCTCAGTTTGTTCCGAGCAAGGCACCCCGACCCGCCAAAGTCTTGTGCCTGGCTTTTTTATCCGATTATCTTGGGATGACCTGCTCCATTCAGTCCAAATAATAAACCGTTACACTTGGTTTGCCCCCATGTGCTCGATGCCTGATTCTAGGGATTTTTCGATGGGAACCATTGAATTGAAACCACTTTGATGCCTCCATATTTATCTCGTTAAGATTTGCCATGGTTAGGGCAAAATCAGAACTTCACTTTTCTACTTCTTTCTTTTAAGTCTTCTACCAGTTCAGTCTCGATTTCTTTATCCCTGGTTAATGATGCTGCTTACCTGAATTATCCCTCTCATCGATTCCGCAAATGCCTTGGCCAGACTGAGCCCTAAGCCGACCCCTCCCTGGGTTCGGCTTCGATCGCAGCGGAAAAAGCGCTCAAAAATGCGTGGGAGATCTTCTTCGGAAATGCCAACCCCGGTGTCCTTAATGGAAATCTGAATCTCTCCATCACGGGCCACGGCATATATGGCAACGCTTCCGTCCTCGGGTGTATATTTAATGGCATTTTCCAGCAGGTTTGTTACAACCCGCTCCATTTTTTTCCTGACACCCCTAAATATTAGGGCCCCGGGCATATTGAGATTTATATATATTCTTTTTTTTATCAGCGACAGGCCGAAAGATTTCACAGGCACCGGTTATCATAGCAGCCAGGTCAAATTCTTCCTCCACGGTTCCATTTACGTCGGCTTCGGCTTCCGTGATGTCGAGCATGGTATTCACCATATTGATCAGACTGTCGCACTCTTCCATCGTGCTGACGGCCATGTCTTTAAAGTCGTCAACCGGTTTATTGCCGACCAATGTCATTTCCGCAATGCCGCGAATCCTGGCAAGGGGGCTTCTGAGGTCATGGGCAATATTATCGTTAATTTCTCTCATTGAATTCAGCAAGGCCTGGATGCGATCCAACATTTTGTTAAAGGTGGTACTTAGCCTTTTAATTTCTCTCAACTGGCCTTTGACGTTCACCCGTCGATGGTATAAACCATCAGATATTTTTTCAGCAGTTTGCGTGACCTTTTCCATGTCCATAAGAGCCTGCCTGGCTAAATACCACCCGATAAGCGTTGACAATATAATCAGGATAGCAATGAGTATTATGAACAAGATTCTGAAAATTTCCATGTATTCATCGGTTTCTTCAAGGGTTTCCCCAATCTGCAGTATTGTATCCGGCCCAATAACTGCTGATATCGCTCGTGCTTTATAGTCACCGCCAGGACCTGGTATTGTTTGGAGAATGGGGCTGTCTTTATCTTCTTGCAAACTTTCAAGGGCTTTCTCAATATCCAGAAAATCCCAGGCCTTCATATCGGTAGCAAAAAGTGTATTGCCATTAAAATCGAAAAGATGGAAAAATTCTTCAGCCGGATCTTCAGATTCTGCCTCTGCAGCCATTCTATCCTTGAATTCCTCCAACCCCCTCGATGCCAAAAGGGCGGAGCACACTTCAGTATCCTCGATCAATTCATCATCCAAGCGCTCAATGGCTACTGAATATATTCGATAGTAAAAAATCGAAAAACTTATGGCCGCAAGTAGTGAAAATGTAACCGCATACATTAAGGTTAAGCGAAATAGGAGGGAGTTTCCCAGGTTTCTAATTTTCTTTAAAAACATATCCAACCCCACGGACAGTGTTTATGAGTTTAGTATCAAAGTCGTTATCAATTTTTTCCCGCAGATAACAGATCCTTGCTTCGACAACATTGGTTTGCGGATTGAAGTTATAGTCCCAGACGTGTTCCATGATCATTGTTTTCGAAACAACACGCCCGGCATTTCGCATCAGATACTCCAGCAGAGAAAACCACAACAAATATATAGAGAAGAACGAAGTCTCTTACGACAAATTGGCATTATTACCTCCCCCGATTTCCCGTCAGACGGTCCTGTTCCCAAGATATTTCTATGGTAGTAAACTGACCCCTTTGTGATAAAAGGGGTCGGCTCTCATCTAACCGCCTCGTCTGGAAGTGATGCGGTTCAACTCAACGTGACGATGAGATATTTACTAATTGTTAAAGGCATCTGTAATCCTATCTCCTGTGCCACTTCTTTTTCCACCACCTTGTTCTCCAATCATCATCGTCATCATCATCACCGTCATCATCGTCGTCGTCATCGCCGAAACCATAGGAAACCAGTTCGAGGTCTTGGTCCTGAACCAGGCCAACTCCCGGGCAGTATATTTTGGTATCCGCGTCATCTCCCTCTATATCGCAGTCACCTTCCGCCGGGTTGGTGTCGACGATTCTAATACAGCCGGTGAAATCGGGTTCTTCACCATCATCCATTTCCAGCGGCCAGGACAAACCCATTTCCTCGATTTGTCCGCGATCCACAGCATCCGGCGGGGCTATTTCCTGAAAGTACTTGGCGCCAAGCAGGGGGGTTCCCGGCATCATCATGCCGGGCTTTGCAATTTCACCTTCTTCATCATCCATTGGTGGTTGGCCCGCTTCCCATGATCCTTCATTACTCTCTACACCGGTACAATCGTCATTTTCATCAAACCCATCCGGGCAGTCACATGACCATTCCCCGAAATAGTATACCGCATTGGTCCTTTTGCAGATAGCAAACCAATTTAAGGAAATTTCGACCGTCACCCATTCCTCTTCTTCATCATCCCATTCGAATGCGCGTTCTTCCAACACCCTGGTTTTTATCCTGCGACCATCGAGATAGATCTTTTTTTTGTCACGAAGAACGGTTTCGACTGATTTTTCTTCGTCTGATTCTAGAACTAATCGGTAGCCCGGTTTAAGGATGAAATACGGATTTACTCCCTTGTCCTTGAACTTGCAATCCTCCAGCCGGAACTCCGTGGTAAATTCGTCATTATTTCCACACTGGTCCCAATCGGGCTCTTCCGCCATAGCAATACTACCAGAAAACACAATGCAGAGAGCCAGGACAAATATGATCCCTAAAACCGATACTCCAGACCTTAACAATGTTTTTGAATACATAATAATTTCCTTTTGTTGGTTATCCCTTAAGGGATGTTAGAAAGTTGATCCAAGCAGTGCTCTGATTTCAAGCACAATCCATCCTGACGAAACGAACCTACATTTTGAATGTGCAACGGTTCGCTTCAGACAATCCTCCAAAAAACTTGACAGAGGGGAGCTGGGTGTCTTTATCACCTCCTTTCTATGACTACCTATTTTTCCTACTTCTGCAGGGCAATATAGTTATAATAGCCCCGCAATCACCTTTATTGCTGGCCATTCCAGGTTAATATAGCGGGATCAAGCAGCCTTGACCGGCATTATCAGGGCACTTAAACCGGATTCCACGGAATCGGCAATTGTAAGGGTGTCGTTTAGGCAATTGCCTTCAAAAATCTCTTTTACATATCCATTCAAAGAGCATAAAACGACCTTGCCGCTCCTCCGATTTATTGCCTTTACCGCATTTAAAACCATACGCAGCGCCGAGCTTCTGAGATATTGCAGTGCACTCAGATCCAGCAGCAGTCGCCGATTATCACCCTCGACAATATTCCTGATCACTTTTTCTAATTCAGCGTTAATTTCGGTTTCCGATCTACCCTGGAAAGTGACTTGGACAATCCCGTATTTTTCATTTTGAATTATTTCCATCTTTTTAGACTTTCATTGGCTATTGAAGGGTTAGATTGACCTGTTCTCATCTTGACTAGCAACGTAACACGACCAACTTACCGCAAGATTACAGCAAAATTATTTTTCAGTAATATTCGACTTAAAATGCTGTTTTTTTGACTCAGCACCGGTTTTTTTTACCTTTCCCATTTTCAAAAAGCCTAACTGCCATTGCACAAAAAAAGGCCCTCCATATGGTTTTGGAGAGCCCATTGACATGCTGCGGATGCATTGATATTATTATAGCACTTGAGCGTGCCGCAAGGCCCTCAGGTTGTTCTGAGCCAGGCACCCCGACCCGCCAAAGTCTTGTGCCTGGCTTTTTTATTTTTATTAAAAATTGACCACGGCCTGTTAATTAATCCAACTCGAGGGATACTTTGTCGGCTTCAATAACGCTGTGATCGATATCTGCTGGAACTCCTTTAACCTCGATTCTAATATTATCTCTTATTATCAGATCCTCAGGTTCGAATATGGTGTCACCATCCGTTTGCACCACCTGGTCTCCAACGGTGAATTCGGAGTCTGACACAATGCAACAGACCAATCCCTCCACTTCGATCTGATCCGGCTTCCAGAACTCAATTTCCCAGGCCGAAAGGATGCCTCCTTCAAGGCTTCCCTCCGCCTCGAGCTTTTGTCCCAAGACAATATCAGCAGGATCTCCGTCTACATATATGACGATATCCGGGTTTAGGTCGGCATGTATTTCTTGATGGCCGACCTTAAATTTAATGATGTCATTAACTGAAATGATCTCGGTAACGAAACCCATTATTTCAACCTCATCCCCATCATCGCCCCCTAACACATCCCCGGGCTCTATATTCGATGCAATCAGCTCTCCTCCGGCACCAAGCCTACCCTCGACTTCAACAAACAGAGCGTCAGCCGGTATACCCTCCGGCAAGCTGTTTTCAATCAAGGAATAATCTACGGTGAGGCCATTGATCGTAAAAGTTTTTAGGAGCGGACTCAGGTTTTCCACAAAGCCGGTAACCTCATAATCCAAAATGGTTGTAGTATCTCCGATCTTTTCCAAAAAGGTCGCCCGGATGGCACCGTTGTCATCTAAATAACCACTGACTTCGACGACATCGTTCAAAGTAATGCTGTCAAAACCAAATGCACCCGGTTTATACTTGGTGATCACGTTGACAAACACCGTTTGACCCAAAATCACAATTTCTTTGGCAGTGGGGTCAATGTTGCTTATGCTTTCAACAGGACCTGCAACATTGATTCTGTAAATGACCCGATCGGCAACAGCACTGCCGTCTGCATTTATCCGGCCCTCTACGGTAACCACCATTCCGATAGCGAGGTTGGCCAGAACAAAATCGTCACCAACTCCGATCTGTTCGCCGTTAATGATAATTGCGGCCGTGCTCGTATCAAACTCGGTACCGTTGACAATGATGCTGCCGAAGGCGGATACCACCCCTGCGCTCATAATCCCGGTGCCGTCGATCCCACCGCCCGCAAAATTCGAACCACCTCCACTGCATGAAACCAGCAGCAGACTAACAATTGATGCCAATATCAGGCCCTTTAAAACCAAGGACTTCATCTCAACTCTCCTCCTTCGAAACGGACTGTTCGAAAAAAAATATACCGAACCCGGCTCGATTGCGGCCAACACCCTTGACTTCGGGATTGATATCCCGATCACGCTGGGCCAGCCATTGATCCGCATTTTCCAGCAGGGTCTGCGATTTTTTATTAAAAAGCTTACGAAATTCAGGTAAAACATCGTCGGGCAGGTTGTCGAAGGATACTTTGCGCTGGAAACGGGGTTCGGTAGTTTCAGGATTTAAATTATGGTCGATTGTTGCAATTAGATTCTGGACATCCGTTCCCAGGATATTGAGTTTGTGGGCGTCAACGTTTCTGGGAATGTAGGCCCGGGTGAGTAGGGCAATTTTGCCGTCTTTGCGGCGTTCGGCTGCACCAACATGGATTAGTTCATCGAGGATAGCACGGGGCGGAACATTACCGCTAAAGCGTTTGACCAACTCGCTGAACGTCGCCCCCGGCCCCTCCATTGGCAGCAGGGCCGGTTTACCTTCGGCATCAAGAAAGTCGCTTTCCCGACGCCAGGCAGCAATCACGCGGGCCGCCCGGTTGTGCTTTTCCGTACTTGCAGTAACGTCAGGCCTGGGTAGTTTTCGCACTCGCATGACCTCTCGGCGCGACAGCCCGGTTATTACCGAAACCCGCGAGGTGGATTGTTTGCGGCCCGCTATGCCGAACTCTTTGGTAGCGATATCGACATAAGTCCATTTGGCAAGATCTGAAAATGTGCTGAAAGAAACACCATTCCTAAGAAGTATCCTGGCAAGGGGCCGCAGCAATTTGATGACTGCCGCGACTAATGGTTTTTGTTGTTTATCGTTCATACGGATCAATGAAGCTAGGACCGGAGTTAAAAAATTGATTTTTGTCAAGATTTTTTTTGGTTAAACAAAAAAAAATATCTTTTCTGATGCTGAATTTATAGAGATAGTGGCGTTGTAGCGGAATTATATGGTTTTAGAGTCGGAAAGGGATCAAGGAAAGGCTGGAAGAAATAAAAGCATGATGTACTAAGAATAGTTATGGAACTGTTTAGTCTAAAGATAAAAAACCGCGCTCGAAAGCTAATGCACCCACGCATTGACTCAGACTGAGCTACTAGCAAGGACTTCTAAGACCACCGGATCGCGGTTTTTTAGGAGTAGAACTTGAAAAAATGCCGCATGATAAATTTAACGGTGGGCTTGTTGACGTGGTAGTTTTCGCGACCGTCAGTGAAATGGGTCAGCCCGCTGAGGGGCTGGTATATAGTGGCCATCTCATAGGCCGGAAAATAAAATGCATTTTCATGGCGCCAGACAAATTCATCAGCTGCGGCACGCAGGGTCGATTTAGAGTTGCAGCTGGCGCTGACAACATCCAGGTCCCGGCGAAAAGTTGCCCACAGGTTAACCGGTGATATGGTCACCAGCAGCTTGCATTCAGGGTTATGTTGCGCCATGATGGCCTGGATGCGCTCGAGGTTGGCCAGGTTTTCCCCGTAACGGCTGACCCTGAATTCATAGCGATCCATATCTCCGCCCTCGTTGACATAGGGTCCCGCCGGCAGGCTGATAACCGAGCCGTCCTTCCGGTCCTGCCAGATTTCGGTCAGGCCGAGGGTTAGAATCAGCACATCGGCCCCTTGCAGGGCACGCCTGGAATGCTGTCGATGCTGTTCAAAATCTTTTTCGGCCGCTTCACGGCTGTCATATAGAATAACACGGCGGTATGGATCCTGGACTTTTTTTGATTGGGGTGCAATCCACCAGCGCAGATCAGGTTGCCAGTCTTCAAAGGTGTATTCGAAAATCTGACGCATGCAAAACGTATTATAAACCCGTTCCCAGGCAGCGCTGGCGTGGATTGCCGCCGGATGGTGAGTTTCTTCGGTCAGGTAGTTATAATCCCTTTGAAGCAGCCGCCGCTTGATCTCCCTGGCAAAGCAGGACCCGAGCGAGGATATCGGTGTCGATTTAGTGATTTTTAAACCCGTCTCACGAGGCACCGGAAAATTTCCGTCAACCGGCGGATTGTCAAAAGACCCCGGCCATACCTGCCAGGATTCGAACCTGTGAATCGGATGTACGTCGGAGCGTGCCATAATGAACCTATTGAATATTGAAGGATTTCAATCTAATTAATCCGCCCTGTAAGGCATCAATTTCAGAAATGCAGGTTGCCCGCTAACTGCCGTTCTTGCAGATTAATCATTTTATGCTGCGCATAATTTTTTTCTTTCTATACATTTCAGTTGGTTATGTAAAAAAGAGAGAAATAAAGTGATAATAGCCTAAAAACATTGCCGGTTCAATTGGATATTGCAATTCACATGAGGATTACCACCGACAAATGAACATTGAAGCCTAAAAAATAACGGAATTTCGTCTGATCTAAACTAAAATGGATGAAGCACAGCGACTTCCACAAATATTCAATTTTCATTCTTCAATCTTCAATTCGAGCGGTTGACAGTCGGATCGCAAACCCCTATATTGGCTGATCGTTCGATCGGCCGGGCGGGCCCGGGACAAAATCGCTATCAAAACTGGAGGTTTAATGAGGATATTATCAGCTCATTTCAGCCATGATGCCAATTGCACCCTGTTAGAAGATGGAGAACCTGTTGTCGTACTTGAAAAAGAACGACTGTCACGCATCAAACACGACCAGGGGGTGATGGATCTGAATAGCATCCTGGAGGAATACGGATGGGATCCGGCGTCAATTGATATCGTGGTAATCAGTCCCTGGGTGAGGCCGACACTTGATGGAAAACTTTTTCAGTGGCAACTGGAGGGTGAGACCTACCGCGATCATCCTGACTACATGGCTGACGGCTGGCGCGGACCCGTTGAAAATCGTTACAGCCGCCACCGTATCAGGCTGTTTGACAGGTGGTACGATGGGTATGCCGTCGATCATCATCTAGCACATGTTGCCGGTGCACTGTTTGCATCACCTTTTGAGGAAGCCGGATTACTGACAGCCGACGGCGGTGGCGATTTTCGCATGTGTGCCCTGGCTTACGGCAGCGGTAACAAAATCCATGAAATCGATTACGGCTGGGGGTATGAACACAAAAAAATGCAGCTTAATATCGGCTCGGTCTGGGCCTCGATCGGGGAGTACAATTTCGGCATGAAGCGCCTGGAAGGTGCCGGCAAACTCATGGGCCTTGCCAGTTACGGTACGTCCCATGATGAGATAGCCGCAACGTTGAAGAAACTGATGCTGTACCACCCGTTTACGGCGTTTCCGAGCCATGAATTCAGGCAGCAAAACGGCATAAGTCTTGAACCGGATGACGCTTTTGCCCAGGATGTCTGCACTTCCCTGCAGAAAGTAACCACAGAATTTTATTTGGAAGCAGCCGCAAGGATGAAGGACTGGAAACCTGAAAGCCGCCGTCTGATCATGACCGGCGGCTGCTCGATGAACTGCATTGCCAACACCGCCATCCACAAAAACGGTTTGTTTGAAGATACCTGGGTTCCGGCCCAGCCCCATGACGGCGGACTGAGCCTGGGACAGGCGCTGTTCGTCTGGCACCACGTATTAGATCAATCCCGCAATCCGGCTGCACTGACCCCCTATCTCGGAACCGATGCCGGCCGGCTTGATGATGATGTGATTCCGGATATCATCGACTTCCTCCAACAGGCTAAAAGCGTCGGTTTGTGCTACGGGCGGGCGGAATCTGGACCGCGGGCTTTGGGCCACCGCACCATTCTTATTGATCCGCGGCTGGCAGACGGCAAAGATCGCCTGAACGAGCATGTTAAACACCGTGAATGGTACCGTCCCTTTGCCCCGATGGTGCTTGGGGACTGGGGGGTGCCAAGCAAGTTTATGTCTTACATTGTCCCCACCGACGCGGCCGAAGTTCCGGCCGTCACTCACGTTGACGGAACCAGCCGTCCCCAGATCGTTGAACCGGGAGACGACCAGTTCATTGTAAAGTTGCTGACCGCATGGCAGGAAAAAACCGGCTGCAACGTGCTGCTCAATACGTCTTTCAATTGCCAGGAACCGCTGGTGGATACGGTAGGTCAGGCGCGCGCCACCTGGCAGAGAACCGGCTTGGACGTCCTTGTTACGCCCGAGGGTATTGAGGTCGATAAAGCGGGGGGATAACCCCATCGATTGCGGATTTATGGAATCGCTGCGCTCTATCAGTTATATTGGACAAAATTCCTTAAATCTAGAATCCAAAATGATCCGTTTACAGTTGTGCCTAATGGCATCATCACCGGCAGCCCAGGATTTGGGAAGAGGTGCGATACAAATTTGGGCAATGTTTTGGTTATTGAATATTGATATTTGAGATTTATTTGTAATTGGGTACTTGATATTTGGGATTTTATTTTCTTATAAAACCTTCTGATACCTCTGAATTAAAACTTACTTTGCGTTACCCCGTACCCCGAAACCCCCAACCAATAC
>Ga0056115_1000052_pt1 | contig 65146 bp, 63 predicted proteins | sample WorMetOlspDAHAB1_FD_77007 | JGI IMG/M metagenome (GOLD analysis project Ga0056115, IMG submission 77007) | Marine gutless worms symbiont microbial communities from Max Planck institute for Marine Microbiology, Germany - Olavius sp. DAHAB.1 ...
AGGCGCCGGCGCCTCTCGCTGATGATCCGCTCGCTTTCTTCCAGGACCCGGCATGCCAGCGCTTCGTCGACCGCGGAACAGGAGATGACCGTGGAGAACTTGCCCACAACGAGCTGGTCCCGCAGGTCCGGGTCGCGGCTGATCGCCCAGCCCAGCCGGAGACCGGGCGCGCCATGGCACTTGGACAAAGACGCACAGGAAATCACCTTAAGGCCCAGTCCGACCGCCGTGGGGCATAGCGGATCGTCGCCATAGGCCGCCTCCCGGTAGGTCTCGTCCACCAGGAGATAGGCGTTGGGGCAGCGCTCCTGCATCAGGGCGAGCACTGTACGCAGCGTGTCGAGCGGAATGGCAACGCCCGACGGGTTTTGGGGCGAGGCCAGAAAGACCAGTTTGGTCTTCTCGGTAAGCCGCGCTGCAACGTCCTCAGGTTCCAGCCTGTAGCCCCCATCGAATGTCAGGGGCACCTCCTGCACGGTCGCGCCCACCACGTCCAGGGCATTACGTGCCAAAGGGAAGGACGGCGTCGTGGTGACGACTTCGTCGCCCCGGTCACACAGAATGAAGGCAATCAGAAACAGGGCATGCATGCCGCCCACCGTGACGACCACGTCGTCGGCCTCGACGCCATGCCGGCCCGCGATCAGCGCGCGCAGATCGGCATTTCCCTGGGCGGTCCCGTAACTCAGCGCCAACCCGCCGAGACCGTCGTCCGTCGGCGCGCCCAACAACTCTACCAAGGCAAGATCGGGACCGATGCTTTCCGCCAGGTCGTAACGCGGCGTCTCGCTGGTCAACGTCATGATGTCGTTCCTGGGGAATCGCGCCACCGGTGCCTCCATCGCTTTTTGGTCGGATGGTTAGGTCTACCAGCCCGGCGTTCCCCGGAACAGCCGGTGCCGTCTTAGGACTTCAGGCGATCCAGGAAATCCTCCAGTTCCCGCGGCTCGATCCCGGCGGTCTCGCTGTCTGCGGGAAAGCTCCCCTCCATCGACGCGGCGCGAAAATCCCTCAGGGCCGCGATGCGCTCTTCGCGGATCTGGGCGTAGAGCCGGTGCAGGTTGCCGAAGGCGCGCGCGTGCCGCGGCGCGGTTTCCTTCTCGCCGCAGATGTCCTCCATGAACAGATACATCACGTCGGCGCCGGTGCCGGAACCCAGCGACACGGTGATCAGGCCTGACCGCGCGGTGATCTCCGCCATCACCGGGCCCGGGATCACCTCCGCCTCCACCAGCACCGCGCCGGCGTCTTCCAGACGGCGGAACCGCTGGAACAGGTCGAAGGCCTCGTCCCCGGTGCGTCCCACAGCGCGCAGGCCGCCCACCCAGGTGGACTTGCGCGGCACCAGCCCCAGATGGCCCATCACCGGGATCTCTTCGGCGGCCAGCATTTCCACCACATCCATGGACCGCGCCGTCAGCACCGCATCGGCGCCCAGCGACAGCGCGCGGAACGCCTCGCGCAGGATGTCGTCGTGGGTCGGGTAATCGGGCAGGCCGATGGCCGCGGTCAGGAACAGCGTGTCATCGCCGGACCGCACCGCCCCCACGTTCTGGGAGTTGCAGATGATCATGTCCAGACCGGCCGCCGCCGCGGCGGCGGCCTCGTCCGCGGTGTTGGCGGTAACCTGGGTCCATTTGCGCTTGCCCTTGCCTTCTTTCAGGTCGGCGACGGTCAGCGACCGCACCGCGGGCTTCGCGGCCCAGGTATAGACGCGCCGGGTCACGCGAAGATCTCCTTGAACGGGCCGACGCATTTGCGGAAACCCGCCTCGAAGTCGCCGTCGCCGGGGTGATAGACCGCTTCCAGCGACACCACGCCGTCATAGCCGTCGGCCCGTAGCGCATCGGCCATGGGCCGGAACTGGTCGGCCAACTGGCCTTCCCCCAGGGCCCGGACCTCCAACGTCGCCTTGGGCGTGTCGGCATAGACGTCCTTGATATGCATGTGGCCGAGATAACCGTCCCTGATGATCTCGTAGCCGTCCGGGTACGCCGTCTCGTGGGCCCAGCAGTTGTTGGCCGGGTCCCACAGGACTTTCAGCGTATCCTTGGCGTCCAGGTCGTCGATCAGCTTGCGGGCCGTCCAGCTGGAATTCACCATCGTTCCGTTGCCGGTCTCCACCGCCAGGGTCACGCCTTCGGATTTCGCAAGCTCAATCGCCGGCGCGACCAGCGGCAGCAGCGCGTCCCAAGCGCCTTTGGCCACGTTCCACTTTTCCGCGCCGTTCAGGCCCCACAGGATCATTTCCTTCCTGCCCGACAGGATGCGGACGAACGGCGAATCGAGCAGATGGCCGATTTCGATGCAGCGTTTCAACGTGTCCATGTGCTTCACGTGCAGCGGCTCGCCGGGCTTCGTGCTCATCGGCATGCCGGCGAAGACATGGTGGCAGATGTTGGAGACCTTCTTGTCGTGCGCCTTCAACAGCTCCTGCACCCGTGCGCGCTCGCCCGCGTCCAGGTCGCCCACCTCCTTGTCCCAGACGAACTGCAGCTCCGCATAGTGCAGGCCGAACTCGTCCATGACCGAAAGAGCATGCTCCAGGTCGCGGTCGATGCCGTCTGTGATAACGCCGATTTTCATGGCTGTGCCGTTCCTTCTACCGTTTGAGTTGCGCGCCGACGATCTCTTCGATCAGGCGCGTCACGATCCAGTTGTCGCCGCCGGGGTATTTGGTCTTGCCGGCCTCGAACCACTGCATCGCCACCGACGCCGTGAACAGCGGCACGCCCAGATCGCGGGCCACATCCATGACGATGGTCAGGTCCTTGTGCATGGTGCCGATGCCGCTGCCGGTGCCTTCGAACTTGCGGTCGATGATGTTCTCCAGTGCCGTGTTGGCGACGCCGCAGCCGGCGCCCGACGTGGAAAAGACGTCGTAGAGGACCTGACCTGAAACGCCGGCCTTCGCCGCAAGCACGGAGGCCTCGAATGTCGCGGAAAAGATCGAGCCGATCAGCGACTGCAGGCAGGCCTTCACCGTCTGGCCCATGCCCGGCTCCGCGCCGACCCGGTGTATCGTCTTGCTCACCGCCTGCATCGCCGGTTCGGCCCGGTCCAGAACGGAATCCGCGCCGGCCGCTATCATGGTGAGCGTTCCCGATTGGGCGCCGGGGAAACCGCCGCTGACGGGGGAGTCGATCATGTCGATGCCGGTCCCGTCGAGCTCGGCGCCGATCGCGCGCGCCTCGCCGGGTTTGATTGTGGCGGTCAGCACCACCACCGCGCCCGGCTTCATGGTCGCGGCCAGCCCCTCGCCCAGGAACACGGCCCGCGCCTGCGCCCCGTTCATCACCATGACGAAGACGACGTCCGCATCGGCGCCCACATCGGCGGCCGATGCCGCCGGGCGGCCTCCCATTGCCTCGAACGCGGCCATGCGGGCGGCATCCAGGTCGAAGCCGGCCGTCTCGAAGCCTGCCGCAATCAGGTTCTTGGCCAGGCCGGAGCCCATATCGCCCAGCCCGATGACGCCTGATTTCATTGTCTTCACCCCCCTTTTTTGTCGATGACCGCCCGATTCGGTCACATTACGTCAATCGACCGTTTTGGCATTGATATCACGGACGAGCCTGACGGGAACACGCACCCTGATCGCAACCGCGAAAGGTGGGACACCACGATTACAGATAGACCCGGTCTGAGCCCGAAAGAACGACCGCGGAAAACGCCCCTCCGCACCCTAGGTCTTGCCGTCGCGCGGCAAATGACCCATATCCGGGCCAAACGTCCGTCAACCAAGGAAGAACCGAACAATGGCTACCGCGGAAAAGACCGAAACCCTGCGCTTTCAGGCCGAAGTCGGCCGTCTCTTGGACATCGTCGCCCACTCGCTGTACAGCGAGAAGGAGATCTTCCTGCGCGAGCTGATCTCAAATGCGGCCGATGCCTGCGACCGGCTGCGCTACGAGGCGCTGACCAAGCCCGAGTTGCTGGAAGGCGCGGACGCCTTCGGGATCGAGATTTCCGTCGACAAGGACGCCGGCACGATCACCATCGCCGATAACGGCATCGGTATGTCCAAGAAGGAACTGACCGAGAACCTGGGCACCATCGCGCGTTCGGGCACCTCGGCGTTCATGGACAAGCTGACCGGCGACGCGGCGAAGGACGTGAGCCTGATCGGCCAGTTCGGCGTCGGGTTCTATTCCGGCTACATGGTCGCCGACGACGTAACCGTCGTCAGCCGCCGCGCCGGCCAGAAGACGGCATGGTCCTGGGAATCCGACGGCAAGGGCGCATTCACCATCGAACCCGCCGCCCGCGACAAAGTCGGCACCACGATCACGCTGCACCTGAAGGAAGATGCCAAGGAGTATCTTGAGCCGGCGCGCCTGCGCCAGATCGTCTCGAAATACTCCAACCATATCGCCTTTCCCATCACGCTCGCCGGCGCCGGCGAGGAGGAAGACGCGCAGCTCAACGCGGCGTCGGCGATCTGGCGGCGGCCCAAATCCGAGGTCAAGGAGGACGACTACAAGGAGTTCTACCACCACGTCAGCGGCCAGTTCGACGACCCCTGGGATCAGCTCCATTTCAAGGTGGAAGGCGTGATCGAATATGCCGGCCTGCTGTTCATCCCGTCGATGCGGCCGTTCGACCTGTTCCATCCGGACCGCAAGCAGCACCTGAAGCTTTACGTCAAACGCGTTTTCATCACCGACGACTGCGAGGAGCTGGTGCCGTCCTGGCTGCGGTTTATCCGCGGCGTGGTCGATTCCGAGGACCTGCCGCTGAATGTCAGCCGCGAGATGCTGCAATCGAACCCGGTGCTGGCGAAGATCAAGTCCGGCGTCACCAAGCGTGTGCTGACCGAGCTGAAGAAGAAGGCGGAAAAGGACCCGGACGGTTACGCGACCTTCTGGGAGAACTTCGGCGCCGTCCTGAAAGAGGGGCTGTACGAATCGATCGCCGACCGCGAGGCGCTCATGGAGCTGTGCCGCTTCCGCTCGTCGCGCACCGACGACACGGTATCCCTGGCGGACTATGTGGCGAACATGAAGGACGGCCAGGACGCGGTTTATTACATCACCGGCGAGGATATCGACGCGGTGAAGAACTCGCCGCAACTGGAAGGGTTCCGGGCCAAGGACGTGGAAGTCCTGTTCATGACCGACCCGGTCGACGATTTCTGGATCTCCGCGGTGGGGACCTACAATGACAAGCCGTTCAAATCCGTTACCCGGAGCGGCGCGGACCTCTCCGCGATCAAAGCGGACGACGGCGAGGCGGAAACGCCTGAGAAGGAAAAGGCGCCGGAGGACGCGGTCGGCACGCTGATCGGGGCGATCAAGACCGCCCTGGGCGAGGCCGTGAAGGACGTACGCACCTCGGATCGACTGACCGACAGTGCGGTCTGTCTGGTTGCGGACGAGAACGCCATGGACATGCACCTGGAACGCATGATGCGCCAGCACAAGCAGCTGGAAGGCGTTTCGGCGCGGATCCTGGAGATCAACCCGACGCACAAGCTGATCAAGGACCTGGCCGCCCGCGCAAAGGCCGACGCCACCGCGCCCGTGCTGCATGACGCGGCGCATCTGTTGCTGGACCAGGCGCGGATCCTGGAAGGCGAGCCGCTGCCGGACCCGGCCGGGTTCGCACGTCGGATGAGCCAGGTGATGGAGCGGGGAATCTCCGGATAACGGCCGGTTTTTCTTGCCCTTTCCGGACTAAGACCCGACATTTGGGGAGATGAGTGCGTCACGGACCGTCCGGGCCGTCCTGGGCCCGACGAACACCGGCAAGACCCATCTTGCCATCGACCGGATGCTGGCCCACGAGTCCGGCATTATCGGCTTTCCGTTGCGGCTTCTGGCCAGGGAGAACTACGACCGCATCGCCGCGGAAAAGGGCGTCGGGACCGTCGCGCTGATCACCGGCGAAGAGAAAATCGTTCCGCCCAGGCCGCGCTGGTTCGTGTGCACGGTGGAGTCCATGCCGCTGGACCGGCCGGTGGATTTCCTGGCCGTGGATGAAATCCAGCTTTGCGCCGATCCGGACCGGGGCCACATTTTCACCGACCGGTTGCTGCATTCGCGCGGCCGGACCGAGACCATGTTCCTGGGCGCCGACACGGCCCGCCACATGATCCGCCGGCTGGTGCCCGAGGCGGTCATTGAATCCCGGCCACGGTTTTCCACGCTGGCCTACACCGGATCGAAGAAACTTACGCGCCTGCCCCGCCGCAGCGCGGTCGTCGGCTTTTCGGTGTCCGAGGTCTACGCGCTGGCCGAGGCGATCCGCCGCCAGCGAGGTGGCGCGGCCGTCGTTCTGGGCGCGCTGAGCCCGCGCACCCGCAACGCCCAGGTGGCGCTCTATCAGGCGGGCGAGGTGGACTATCTGGTCGCCACCGACGCCATCGGCATGGGCCTGAACATGGACGTGAACCATGTCGCTTTCGCGCGCCGGCGCAAGTTCGACGGCCGCCAGATCCGCGATCTGGGCCTGGCGGAAATCGCCCAGATCGCAGGTCGCGCCGGCCGTCATATGAATGACGGCACCTTCGGGGTGACCAACAACACCGAGCCGTTTGACGAGGAAACCGTCGCTGCGATCGAAGCGCACGAATTCGAACCGCTGACCGCATTGAGCTGGCGAAACCGGCGGCTGGATTTCCGCAGCCCGGTCGGCCTGCTGCGCAGCCTGGAACGCCGGTCCGGGGACGACTGCCTGGTCCGCGCCCGGGAGGCCGACGATCATCTGTGCCTGCGCACCCTGGCGCGCGACGACGCGATCGGCGCCCACGCCGACAATCCGGAACGGGTCCGCCTGCTATGGGATGTCTGCCAGATCCCCGACTTCCGCAAGACCATGGCGGACCACCACACCGATCTTGCGCGGCGGATCTTCCTGCATCTGTGCGACGGCGACGGCCGATTGCCCCAGGACTGGGTGGCGCGCCAGATCGACCGCCTCAACAACACCGGCGGCGACCTGGACAGCCTGACCTCCCGGATCGCGCACGTGCGCACCTGGGCCTACATCGCCCACCGCGGGGACTGGCTGGCCGACAGCGCGCACTGGCAGGGCCGCGCCCGGACGATCGAGGACAAGCTGTCCGACGCCTTGCACAGCCGCCTGATCCAGCGTTTCGTCGACCGCCGCGCCAGCGTCCTGGGGCGCAAGCTGGAAGACGGCGAGAGCCTTTTGTCTGCGGTCGGCGCTGACGGGCGGGTGACCGTGGAAGGCCACCTGATCGGGCGCATTCGCGGGCTCAGGTTCGTGCCCGAGGAGCCCGACGAGCTGGCCCGGTCGCGCGCCCTGGAAGCCGCGGCAGCGAAGGTGATCCAGGAGGACCTGCCGCGACGAGTCCGGCTGTTGCAGGCGGCCCCGGATTCCGAATTCTCCATGGCGCTGGACGATAGTGGCGCACCGACCGGCGAAATCGCCTGGCGCGGCGCAGTCGTCGCCCGCCTGAACAAGGGAGCCGCGCCAACGCAACCGGCTGTCGCACTGGCCGGCGACGACCTGGCCGACGGCGCCTTGCGCACCGTGGTCCGCACCAGGATCGCGAACTGGCTGAGAGACGCGATCGCCAGGCGCCTGGGCCCTCTGGGGGCGGAACCCGGCCCGGACCTCTCCCCGGCTGCGCGCGGCATCGCCTTCCGGTTGGCGGAGGCGCTGGGCACGCTGCCGCGCAAGGAAGCCGCGGACCTGCTTCCCTCGGTCGGCAAGGACGACCGCCAGCAGCTGCAGCGACTGGGCGTCCGGTTCGGCCGTGCAACCATCTTCGCGGCCGCCTGGATGAAACCCCAGGCCATGCAAATGCGCCGCGCCCTGTGGCGCGCGTGGAGCGGCCGCGCCGCGCCGTCCATCCCGGACGGCGATGCCGGTGTGTGTCCGGCCGGTCGCACCGGGGCCCAGGCATGGCAGGCGTTGGGCTACCGCCGCTACGGGCCGGTCGCCGTCAGGGCCGACCGCGTCGAAGCGATCCTGCGCGCCGCCGCCGCGCTGGCGCGGCAGGGGCCGTTCGCCCCGACCGCCGCCATGCTGCGTTTTGTCGACGGCGCGACGGAGACGCTGCACCGCGTCTTGAGCGCGCACGGCTTCGCGGCGTCGCAAGAGGACACGGGCACCGTCTATCGGGCCAAGCGGGCGAAACAGGGCCGAAACGGACGGCGCCGGCGGCGCAAGCGCCAGGGGCCGGAACCGCATCCCGATTCGCCGTTTGCGAAACTCAGGCATCTGGTGCCGGCCAAATGAACCAGGCCGCGGATGAAAAGCTCAGGCTGGACAAATGGCTTTGGTATGCGCGGTTCTTCAAAAGCCGCACGCTGTCCGCCGAAGCGGTGACCGGCGGCAAGGTTCGCGTGAACAAACAACCGGTGCACAAACCCAGTTTCGGCGTCAAGCCGGGCGATGTTCTGACCTTCGCGCAGCAGCGTCGGATCCGGGTGATCGAGGTGGTGGCGCTGGGCAACCGCCGCGGCCCCGCCACCGAGGCCCAAGGGCTTTACCGCGACCTGGATCCGCCCCAGCCCGATGCGCAACGGGCGCCGGATCCCACGCCCCGGCGCACGCCCGGATCCGGACGCCCCACCAAGAAAGAGCGCCGCGCAATTGACTCGATCAAACCCTGAGGGCAGGTAGGGGGCCGGACCGGCCCGGAGACCAAGACATGCTGGACGCAATCGCGAAGTTCTTTTTCGAGGATGAATGCAAGAGCGGCTCGGGCGATGCCCGGCACACCAGCGACGAGTTGGACGTCGCGGCGGCCGGCCTGCTGGTCGAGGCGGCCATGATGGACGGCAGTTTCGACGACGTCGAACGCGCCCGCATCCGGTCTTTGTGCACCGAACGGTTGGGCGTTGCAGCCAGCGCGGTGGACAGCCTGTTGGAGAGGGCCGAGCGTCAGGTGCGCGATTCCGTCGACATCTACGGCTTCATGCGCGTGATCATGAAGAACTTCGAGCATGACGAGCAGGTCATGCTGATCGAGCTTCTATGGTCGGTGGCCTATGCCGATGGCGCGGTCGACGAACACGAGGCCGCCCTGATCCGCAAGATCGTCGGCATGACAGGCGTCACCGACCGCGAAAGCGGGGAAGCCCGCAAGAAGGCTGCCGCAAAGCTGGGTTGATGCAGGATCGGACGGGGTCTGCCCGTCATCGGAGCTGTTGCAGCCAGACCCTGGCTGCCGCCGCTTAGGCGGCCAAAGCTGGACGAAACTCGTCCTAACCGATCCTGACGAATACCACTGACAGGTTGTTTGCCGGCATTTCCACCACTTCGCGCAGCGCCAGGTCGTGTTTTCCGGCCTCGGCAATCACGTCGCCCAGATCGCGCACGCCCCAGGACGGGTCCTTGTCCTTCAAGGCCGCGTCGAATTGCGCGTTCGACGGCGCCGTGTGCCGGCCGTTTCGCTTGAACGGGCCGTAGAAAAAGAGGACGCCGTCGTCTGGCAGGATGCGCCCCGCTCCGGCGATCACGCCCTGGGCGGCCGCCCAAGGCGCAATGTGGATCAGGTTGATCGCGACCACGGCGTCGGCCGCGGCGATCGGCCAGTGCGGCGCCATCACGTCCAGGGCGATCGGGCTGAGGAATTGGACGCAGTCGTTGTCCGCCCGGTAGCCGTCGATGCTGGCCAAGGCGTCGGGATCGATGTCCGACGGTTGCCAGCGCCGCGGCGCCAGCTGAGACGCCATGTAATCGGCATGCTGGCCGGTGCCGCTGGCGACTTCCAGGATCAGGCCCTCGGGCGGCAGAACCCGGGAAAGCACCGAGAGGATCGGGTCGCGATTGCGCTCGGTAGCGGGCGCATGGCGCCGCCGCGCGCCGGGTGAGAATTCGTCCATAACCACTCCAACAATAAAAAACCGGCTCGCCAATCAAGTGTTGCAGAGCCGGGCGACATTTCTATATGACACTGCGGCAAAACGGAATGCGCGAAAGGGCGGGCCCCGTCCAATTCGCCAAGTGGTGAGGCCTAGGAGAACGCCGTGACCTACATCGTCACTGAAGCGTGCATCAAGTGCAAATGGCAGGACTGCATCGAGGTCTGCCCCGTCGACTGCTTCTATGTCGGCGAAAACATGCTGGTAATCCATCCCGACGAGTGCATCGATTGCGGGGTCTGCGAACCGGAATGCCCCGAAGAGGCCATCCTGCCCGATACCGAGCCCGAGGCCGAGAAGTGGCTGGAATTGAACCGTGAGTATTCCGAGAAATGGCCGAACATCACCGCCAAGGGCCCGGTCCCGGAGGATGCCGAAAAATGGGTCGGCGTCCCCAACAAATTCAGGGACCATTTCAGCGCCAATCCCGGCGAGGGTTGATCCAGGGCCGTCGAACCCCCATGTAACAGGTGCATGACGGCCAGGAGGTTGGTTAATGTCAAACCTCTGGGAATTCTCCTAAATTTATGTTATGTTAATGAAATCCGCAGGAGGGAGCCGTTCCTGAACCGACGCCGCGGCATGACAGTGCCGCGGTAAAGGGCTAGTTTGGCCCCTTTTGAACAGCATGTGTCCGCGCTTCCGGTCTGACAGATTCGGACGGGGCGTTGGGCGCATTTTTTTGGCCCGAGGCGCAAGTCGATACGCCGCCAAGAAGCGTCGCGCCCGGAACCGTGTGGCACTCACCGGGGTAAGGATCGAGAGATAAGAATGGTTGAAAAAGTGAAATTCAGTCGCGGTGATTACGTCGTCTATCCGACGCACGGCGTCGGTAAGGTGATCGGCATTGAAGACCAGGAGATCGCCGGCACCCAGCTGAAGTTGATCGTCATCAATTTCGACAAGGACCGCATGACCCTGCGCGTGCCTGTGCAGAAGGCCAGTGCGTCGGGCCTGCGCCGGCTGTCGTCGCCGGATCAAATGAAGACCGCCTTGAAGACCCTGAAGGGCAAAAGCCGCGTGCGCCGCACGATGTGGAGCCGGCGCGCCCAGGAATACGAGGCGAAGATCAACTCCGGCGACCCGATCGCGATTGCGGAGGTCGTGCGCGACCTGCACCGCAACGCCGGTCAGCCCGACCAGTCCTATTCCGAACGTCAGCTTTACCAGGCGGCCCTTGACCGTCTCGCGCGGGAGTTCGCCGCCGTCGAGGACCTGGACGAAGACACTGCAACCCAAAAACTGGAGGCGATGCTGCAAAAGGCTGCTGCCTGATGCAGCGTCCGACGGTGCCTTGCACCGCATTCGCATCCAGATGACCAACTAAGGGCGCCCGGCCGCAAGGCCGGGCGTCTTTATCATGACCGACCTCGGCAAGATCGCGACCCTTCCCACCGCTTCCCGCGTCTGGGCCGTCGGCGCCCTGCACGGCGATCATCAGCGGCTTGCAGCGCTGCATGACGAGCTTGGTCCCCGGATCATGCGCGGCGACCGCCTGGTCTATCTGGGCAACTACCTGGGCGTCGGGGACACGGTGCGGGAGACCGTCGACGAACTGCTGCGCTTCCGCCGGGTGTTCCTGGCAGCCGGGCCCTATACCGATCCGGCGGACATCGTCTATCTGCGCGGCGCCCAGGAGGAGATGTGGCACAAGCTGCTGCAGCTGCAGTTCGCGTCCAATCCCGGCGAAATCCTGCGCTGGGTCCTGGCGCGCGGCGCGGAGTCGACCCTGCGGGCCTATGGCGGCGATCCCGCCGAGGGGTTCGCCTCAGCTGAAAGCGGCCCGCTGGCCCTGACCCGCTGGACGACCCGGCTGCGCGACCGGTTCCGTTCGGCGCCCGGTCACGAAACTTTGATGTCAACGCTGAAACGGGCGGCGATCACCGAGGATCGACGGCTGTTGTTCGTCAGCAGCGGGATCGATGTCGAACGGCCGCTGCTGGAACAGACCGACACCTTCTGGTGGGCCGGGAACTGCTTCAATTCAATCGATGGACCCTACAACGGCTTCCACAAGATCGTGCGCGGCTACGACCCCGAACACCTTGGAATCAAAGAAACTCCGCACACGATATGCCTGGACGGCGGCTGCGGTTTCGGGGGCCGGCTGATCGCAGGCTGCCTGGGGCTGGACGGCCGGATCCTGGAGACGGTCGACATCTGACCCGGCGCGCTGCGCCGCCTCCTGCAGACCCGTTCTGGTGACTGGAGGAAACGCTGCGACAGCGCCTCGATGGCCCGAATACCCCTTCTCTTGGGTCGGATACTCCTTTTGGACGATAGGCACCCGATGATCCGAATGTTAATGGTCCGCGTAACAGTGGTGTTACCAGTTGGCGGAGGACACTCCGGCATCATGGATCGCAGGGGACCTGAGGGAGCGGATCTATGGCCTATGTCGACGACCCAGAAACGCAGAGAGCTAATCTGAGCTACATTCGGGCGTCGATGCGCGCACCGATGCTGTCGCGCGAGGAAGAGCAAATGCTTGCGCGGCGCTGGCGCGACGAAGACGACGAGGTCGCCTTGCACCGCCTCGTCAAGGCCTATGCCCGCCTGGTGATCTCCACAGCCGGTAAATTCCGCAATTACGGTCTGCCGATGGGCGATCTTGTCCAGGAAGGCAATGTGGGCCTCATGCAGGCAGCGGCCCGGTTCGAGCCGGAACGCGAGGTGCGGTTCTCCACCTACGCGGCATGGTGGATCCGCTCCGCGATGCAGGATTACATCCTGCGCAACTGGTCGATCGTTCGGACCGGAACGACGGCGGCCCAGAAATCGCTGTTTTTCAACCTGCGCCGGCTTCATGCGCGCATCGCCGAATCCTCGCCCAGCGGCCGGCTGACGCCGGAGGGGCGCTCTCTCATTGCCGACCAGTTGAGGGTCGAGATTCGCGACGTCGAGTCCATGGAACAGCGTCTGTCCGGCAGCGATCAATCCTTGAACGCGCCGGTCGGCAACGATTCCGACGAGGACTGGCAGGACTTCCTTCAGGACCAGCGACCGATGCCCGAACAGATCGTCATCGGCATGCGGGACAGCGACACGCGCTCGCGCTGGCTGGCCGAAGCGATCGGGGAACTGTCCGAACGCGAGCAGGTCATCATCCGGCAGCGCCGGTTGAAGGACGAAGGGGCGACGCTGGAAGAGCTCGGCCGGGAGTTGGGCGTCAGCAAGGAGCGAGTCCGGCAGCTTGAACATCGGGCGCTGATGAAACTGCGCAGTTCCATCGAAAAGCGCGTCGACCGGGCAAGCGACCTTCTGCTGGAACAGTAGGTCACCAAATACAAGCCCAGCCCCGCGCCGCTGTCGCAGCGGCGCGGGACAAGGCCTGGCCGGGTCTGGCTGCGCTACGCCGCCGCACCGGACACTGTCGCGGACGCCCGAAACATCGACGCACGACCCCTGGCGCGGTCCGCCTCGGGTTTGTCGCCCAACAGATCCAGAGCACGCGCCGTCATGGTCCAGTTAAACGAACTCGTCGGTTTGACTGCCGTGCGTTCGGCCGCCAGCGCCCGCGACAGTTTCGGCATTCTGGCCCGCACCGCAGCCTCGACAAGGGTCATCCCGATCACGTCGCGTTGCGCATTGCTGCCGCCGAACCTGTGCGCCGAAACCCGAACCGGCATGATCAGCTCGATTGCCCTGTCATAGGCCCCTTCGCCAAAGGCCAGCAGCGCATGACACAAGGGATAGCCCACCTCGCGCGCCATCATGGCATTGGTGCCCCACCCGTCGGCGCGTTCTTCCAGGCTCTTCAGCAGCGTCCGCGCATCCCCAAAACGACCGACAGCCACGAACGCCATCATCGCGTGGAAGTCGTTGAACGCGTAATGGCCGTCGCCGGACAGGTCTTTCCAACTGTCGGCAAGGCCGTTCCAGCGGGCGCCCACATCGATTTCCTGCAGATGCAGCCGCCACAACAGGGCCGACGCATCCACCATCTCCATCGCGACCGCGCTGGTTGCCGGCCGGATCGCCGTGTCATACAGCTCCAGCACCCTTGCCGTCTCGCCGAGATCGAGATGGTACAAGGAGAGGTGCCACCAATTGTGATAGGCAAACGCGTTGTCCGGCGCCCAGTCCGCAGTGCGACGGGTCAGCCAATCAACGCCGTCCGTCAGCCGGCCCTGCATCTCCATGACATGGGCAACCGCATGGATCGCCCACGGGTCGCGCGGCATATGGGCAACCGCAAGCCGGCCCATTTCTTCCGCGCGACCGTAGTCGCCGGTTTCCTCAAGCCCGAACGCATACATGCCCTGCACATAACCGTAGCCGGCCATTGATGCGTCCCAGGCCGGCAGGATGCCGGCGATCCGGTCGCGCAGCATCGGGGACTGGCCCAGCAGGAAGTCGCCCAGATGGGCGAACTGGATCGCCAGAATGTCGCGCGGATAGTTGACGGCGACCCTTCCATACTGGGCGACAGCCCGTTTGAAGTCGCCGTCCAGCCAGGCGCGCGCTGCGCCGATCAGCCCGCGTTCGCGATCGTTGGCTTTGGCCCATCTTGCCTCGACGGCCTCCACGCTTTCGCGGACGACCGACAGCGCCGGCTTCTCCGTCGCCATGGTCAGCACGCCGGCACGGAAACAATGCCCCATGATGAAGCCCGGATCGTCTTCAAGCGCCTCTTCGATCACCGCGATCGGATCACCGAAATAGCCGTGGAACAGCTCCATTGCCCGTTCCAGCCGCTCCAGCGAACGCAAGTTGTTCGTTGAAACCGGAACCCCGTTCTTGTCCTTCAAGCCCATGACATCGCCCTTCCTGAATCCCGTCCAGTTCCGCCCCCCGTGGCGGGCGTTACGGGCATGGGTGTAGTCGCGATGCGCGTCGGGCGATGTGACTGGCGTCACACCGAACGGGTGATCCCGCCGTCGACCCTGATGTTCTGGCCGGTGATGTAGCCTGCCTCTTCAGACAACAGAAACGCCGCCGTGGCGGCGATCTCCACCACCGTGCCGTAGCGGCCCATGGGAATGCGTTCCTTGAACATGTCCTTTTCGGGAAGGCTGTCGATAAACCCGGGCAGTATGTTGTTCATTCGAATGCCGGCCGCGGCATATTGATCGGCATAGATCTTGGAAAAAGCCGCCAGTCCGGCCCGAAAGACGCCGGATGTGGGAAAGAACGGCTCCGGTTCGAAGACCGCATAGGTAGAGACGTTGACGATCGCGCCGCCGCCCTGCCGTTCCATGATCGGCGTGACCAACCGGCACATGCGGATCACGTTCAGGAGGTAGGTCTCCATGCCGGCCTGCCATTCCTGGTCGGTGATCTCCAGGATCGGCCCCTTCGGGCCGTGCCCGGCGCTGTTGGCGACGGCGTCGATCCGGCCGTAAGCCTCCAGCGTCGCCTGGACCAGGCGTTCCAGGTCCTCGGGCACCAGGTTGGATCCCGTCACGCCGATGCCGCCCAGCCGCTTGGCCAGCGCCTCGCCCTTGCCGGATGACGACAGGACCGCGATGGCGTATCCCCGCGCCGCAAGATCTTCGGCAATCGCCGCGCCCATGCCGCTGCCGGCCGCGGTGATGACGGCGACTTTCTTGGATTCGGTCATTCTTTCCTCCCCCGTTCGTTCGGCCCGTCCTAGCCTGCCCGCCCCGTTTTGCCAAGCGTAGCCCGTCAACCCCGCACCGAACGGCGGTTTCACAAGCCTTTCATTTTGCACGCTCATACTGATGCAAATGATGCATACTGGGATCAACAAGGCGTCCAAGACGCCGGGACCGGGCCGAACCAAGACCCGGACGAATGACGGAGAAAGAAAGCGATGAGTGCGCGTTCCGATCAGCCGCGGCATATCCGGCTGACCTCACATCCGCCCGGCGGACGCCACAAGGCGCCGGAAGTTTCCTGGGGCGCCCAGGGACCGGAGGGACGCGGCCCGGTGGTCGGGACGTTGTCGGACGCCGCGCACCGGAACGTCATCGGCACCCATTCGGGCTCTTACGCGGTCTACCGGGCGCTGGCGGTCGCGGCCGGTTCGCTGGACCCCATGCACCGGGCGGACCTGACAAACACCGCCCCGGTCGCCCAGCTCGGGCCGTTTCCGCAATGGGCCGACCCGGACAAGATCGTTTCCATCGACCCATACGGCCACATCGTCGAGCAGGCCTTCGCCAAGGAAATCGCCGAAGGCATGGACATCCGCCCGACCATCGCGGTCACCCGGGCCCGGATCAACCTGCCCGAGTTTCGCGGCGCCATCGCCGACGGCCGCCTGAAACCGGATGGCGAGATCCTGCAGGAGAACGGCGACGTCACCGTCACCAAGGCCGCGATCGAGCCGGTCTGGCACCTGCCGGGAATCGCGCGACGGCTGAAGATCAAGGAGCCCGACCTGCGCCATATCCTGTTCGAGCAGAGCGGCACCATGTTCCCCGAACTGGTGACCCGGCCGGACCTGAAAGTGTTCCTGCCGCCGATCGGCGGCCAGACGCTCTATATCATCGGCGATATCGAGGCGCTGTGGGACCCCAAGCGCAAGCTGGCCTGCCGGGTGCACGACGAATGCAACGGATCGGACGTCTTCGGGTCGGATATCTGCACCTGCCGGCCCTACCTGGTGCACGGGGTGGAAGTCTGCGTCGAGGCGGCCCAGGCCGGCGGCGCCGGCCTGATCGTCTATAACCGCAAGGAAGGCCGGGCGCTGGGCGAGGTGACGAAGTTCCTGGTCTACAACGCCCGCAAGCGGCACGCGGACGGCGACAGCGCGGAAGGCTATTTCGAACGCACCGAATGCGTGGCCGGCGTGCAGGACATGCGGTTCCAGGAACTGATGCCGGATGTCTTTCACTGGCTGGGCATCAACCGCATCGACGAGTTCGTGTCCATGAGCAACATGAAACACGACGCGCTGGTCCGCCAGGGCATCTCCATCGTGACCCGGACCGAGATCCCGGAAGACCTGGTGCCCGCAGATGCACAGGTGGAGATCAGCGCCAAACGGGCCGCCGGTTATTACTCCGCGGAAGACGAGACCGTGCCGAAGGACCTGTCGGCCGTCAAAGGCCGCGGCATCACCGACTTTTGACCTCGACCCCACCGGCGTTCAGCGACGCGGCCACGGCCGTCGCCTGGCTGCGCACGCCCCAGGCGATCCGCGCGCGGTGCGGTCAGATCATGGCCGCGGCCGAGGCCGACCGGCTGCAGCACTTTCGCATCGAACCGGCCCGCCTGGACGCCGCGGCGGACCTGGTCATCGAAACCATGACTGCGGCCTACCCCGATCTGGCCGTTCCCTATCACGCGCGCTGGCGCCACTTCGTGGTCGACGGCGCCGATCGGTGGCAGGCCCTGGCGGACGGCGCGGCGGCAATGGACGCCGCCGAACGGGTCCGGGTTCGCTTCGACCTGGTGGTCACCAGCGTTCTCTTGGATGCCGGGGCCGGCGATGCCTGGCGGTATCGGGACGGTGCGACCGGCGCGACACTGTCCCGGTCCGAAGGACTGGCGGTGGCCAGCCTCGACATGTTCGCCGCCGGGGCGTTTTCGGCAGACCCCGCCCGGCCGCTGCGCGCCGATGCGGCGGCGCTGGCGGACCTGTCGGAGGACTTGCTGGCCGACGGGTTCCAGGTCGGCGCCGACAACCCTTTCGTCGGGCTCGCCGGGCGCGCCGGCCTGTTGCGGGCGCTGGGCCGCGCCCTGATCGACCGGCCGGATCTGTTCGCAGAACGCGCGCCGCGCATCGGCAACCTGTTCGACGCGCTGGCCCGCCGCGCCGAAAACGGCGCCCTGCCCGCGCGCGACGTGCTGGCCGCCGTCCTGGACGGGTTCGGGTCGATCTGGCCGGGGCGCGAAAACCTGGGCGGCGTCAATCTGGGCGACGTCTGGCGCCACCAGGAGGCCCGGGCCGACGACATGACCGACGGTCTGGTGCCTTTCCACAAGCTGTCGCAGTGGCTGACCTACTCGCTGTTCGAGCCGCTCGAGGAAGCGGGCATTCCGGTGACCGACGTGGACGAACTGACCGGTCTGGCCGAATATCGCAATGGCGGCCTGCTGGTCGACTGCGGTTTCCTGGTGCCAAAGCATAATGACGTGATCGGGCGGGCGCACGGCCCCGGCGATCCCGTGATCGTGGAATGGCGGGCGCTGACAGTGGCGGGGTTGGACCGAATTGCCGACGCGGTGCGCGTCAAGCTCGGCCTGGACGCCGCGCAGTTGCCGCTGGCCAAAGTGCTGGAAGGCGGCACCTGGCAGGCAGGTAGAAAAATCGCTGCCCGGCTGCGCCCGGGCGGGCCGCCGCCGATCCGGTTGGAGAGCGACGGCACGGTCTTCTAGAATGCCGGCAACATCTCAAACGCAACGGGAAGGCACGCCATGACACAGAAGGTCACCGTCGTCGACCATCCACTGGTCCAACACAAGCTGACATTGATGCGCGACCGGAACACGCCGACCGCCGTGTTTCGCCAATTGCTGCGGGAAATCAGCCTGCTTCTCGCCTATGAGGTGCTGCGCGACCTGGAGACGACGCTGCATTCCATCGAAACGCCGCTTGCGGAGATGGAGGCGCCGATCCTGAAAGGCAAAAAGCTGTGCTTCGTCTCGATCCTGCGCGCCGGCAACGGCCTGTTGGACGGGATGCTGGACCTGGTGCCGTCGGCGCGGGTCGGCCATATCGGGCTCTATCGCGACCCCGACACCCTGGCCGCGGTGGAATACTATCTGAAGCTGCCCGAAGGGATGGAGGACCGCGAGGTGGTCGCTGTGGATCCGATGCTGGCAACCGGAAATTCCTCGGCCGCTGCGATCCAGCGGCTCAAGGAACACGGCGCCCGCAAGATCCGGCTGGCCTGCCTGCTGGCGGCGCCGGAAGGCGTCGAAGCTTTCCAGGCGGCCCATCCCGACGTTGCGATCTTCACCGCGGCCATCGACAGCCACCTGAACGATCACGGCTATATCGTGCCAGGCCTGGGCGACGCCGGCGACCGGATGTACGGAACGAAGTGACCGTTATAGCCGTTCACGGGTGGTGCCGGTCCGCCCATCGCATTGTCACGACGGAGATGCCGCCGTAAAGGGCGAAGCCGCCGACCAGCGGCAGCACGGTCCCGTCATAGGCCTGCCCCACCGCGGTGCCCAACATGGCCGCCATGAACGTCGTCACCGAGCCGATCAGCGCGGCGCCGACGCCGGCGATCGCGCCCAACGGCTCCATCGCCAGTGCGTTGAGGTTGCCGAACAACAGCCCCATGGCGAAAAAGACGGCCATGCAATAGGCCATCAGCGACCAAAGCGGCGGGTGTCCGTCCATGACGGCGGCAACGGCGAAATAGGCGACGGACAACGCCGTCACGGCGATCAGCGCCCGACCGGTCAGATACCGCATGCCAAGCCGCATCACCAGGCCTGCATTGACGATGGATGCCGCACCGATACCCAACGACAGGACGCCGAAGGTGACGGGAAACAGCGCCCCCAGCGCGTATTGCTCCTGAAAGATCTGCTGGGCGGAGTTCAAATACCCGATGAAGCCGCCGAACACGAACCCCATGGTGACGATGTATCCCAGGACCGCCCGATTGCCGAGCGCGATGCGGACTGCCGTCCCCATCTTTCTGAGCGACAGCGGCGCGCGCCGGTCCGCAGGCAGCGTTTCCGGCTGGCGCACCGCAAACCACACGACCGAAACCAGGCCCAACGCAACGAACACCCAGAAGATCATCCGCCATTCGGCAACGAACAGAATTCCTTGACCGATCGCCGGCGCGATCACCGGGACAAGAATGAAGACGGCCATGATGAAGGACATGATCTGGGCCATGGCGCGCCCTTCGAACCTGTCCCGGATCAGCGCCAGCGTGACGCTGCGCGGCCCGGCAACGCCGATGCCCTGCAAGAGCCGGCCAAACAGCATCGTCTGGAAGTCCGTTGCGAAGATCGCAATCAGGCACCCGCACAGAAACAGCAGAAGACCGCCATAGACCATCGGCTTGCGCCCGACGCTGTCGGAAACCGGCCCGTAGAAAATCTGGCCGACCGCAAAGCCCAGAAAAAGCGCAGAGATGACAAGCTGGTGATCGTTCCGTTCCAACGCGCCAAGATCGCCCCCGATCATCGGCAGGGCCGGCAACATGGCGTCGATCGACAGGGCCACCAGCGACGTCAGCAACGCCATCAGCGTGACGAACTCGGCAACCGGGGGCGATGCATCCTGTGTGCGCTGCACGTCGGGAGGGCCTTTTTTGGAGAGACGACCGGACAGATGAGGTTACCTCGCCCTTTCCCCGACTGAAATCAAGCTCTGCCGTCGCGGGGGCGTTCAGTCCAACAGTTCGATCTGCTGGGGATAGGTCGCCTCGACCATTGGTCCGTTGAAATAACGCATCCAGCCGCGCACCCGAACCCGGCGGCCGGCAAGCATCGCGAGGTCGCCGAGCCCCTCTTGCAGACGGCGCCGGTCGCGCCGATGGACGCTGATCGTAAAATCCGTGCGCCAGTCCGCGCCGAAATTCAGGTAGGTCCAGGCCCCCACGGTCGCGACTTCAACGACGGTGCCCTCCACCAGATGGAAGCCTTCGGGCGCCTTGGCAACGGTCTGCGGGTCCATCACCCGGTAGCGCCAGTCCGCCCACAGCCCGCGCTCCGCCGCCCGCGCCGCCCTTTCGGCGACAAGCAGGTCTTCCAGCCCGTCGACATGGTCTTCGTCGCTGGCAACACGGGCCCAGCCCTGTTCGACCAGCCGGGCCTGGATCCACGTACCGTCAGGCAGTTCGACGCGCGCCACGAGCCGGTCGTAGCGGTCGAAACGCGGCCCCGGGAACCGCAACACGACTTCCCGGTCCGCGACCAGCGCCGCCAGGGCAGCCCGCGCCCGGTCCGCCAGCGCACGCCGGTCGGCCCGCATTTTCGGGGGGCGTATCTGGGCAAGACGCACCTGTCGGCCGTCCGACAGTTCCACGGTGCCCGCATCCAGGACCGCGTGAACGCGGGCCCGAACGACGTCGGTCGATGCCCCGGCGCTCCCGGCCAGGGCGACGCCGGAAGCCACCGCCAGGACCAATGCCGCCGCCATCCGCATCGGCCGATCATGCCGCCATCTTCCGGACTGTCTCAACGGAAATCGGCTTTGCCGGACCAGGCCTCTCGGGCATACTCCGGCCCATGAAAGAGGGGTGGTCGGACCAGGTTACCCGCACCGATCTCTACCCGGAGATCGAGGCCTACGCTACGGGCCGGCTCAGCGTCGGCCCGCCGCACGTTTTGTATTGGGAACAGTCGGGCAACCCGAACGGCCGCCCGGTCCTGTTTCTCCACGGCGGCCCCGGAGCCGGGGCAACGCCGGGACATCGCCGCTTTTTCGACCCGGACCACTATCGCATCGTCATCTTCGACCAGCGCGGCGCCGGGCGTTCCACACCGCTGGGCGAACTGGCTGACAACACCACGGCGCATCTGGTCGACGACATCGAAACGCTGCGCCGCGCACTGGAGATCGACCGCTGGTTCGTGTTCGGCGGCTCCTGGGGCTCCAGCCTGGCGCTGGCCTACGCCCAGGCACATCCGGATCGTGTCGCCGGCCTCATTCTGCGCGGGATCTTCCTGTGCCGTGCGGACGAAGTGGACTGGTTCATGCACGGCATGGGTCGGTTCTTTCCCGAGGCCGCCGCCAGCTTTCGAAACCACCTGCCGGCGGCCGAACGCGATGCGCTCTTGGACAATTACTATCGGCGCCTGATCGATCCCGATCCGGCGGTGCACATGCCGGCGGCCGCGGCCTGGAGCCGGTACGAAGCCGAGTGTTCGACCTTGATGCCCAGCCCCGACACGGTGTCCGCATTGACCGAGCCGTCGGTTGCGCTGGGACTTGCCCGCATCGAGGCCCATTATTTCGCGCATGATTTGTTCCTGGAAGAAGGGCAGCTGTTGGACCAGGTGCACAGGCTGAAGGCGATCCCAGGCATCGTCGTGCAGGGCCGCTACGACGTCGTGTGCCCGCCAAACTCCGCATTCGAACTTTGTCAGGCCTGGCCGCAGGGAGAATTGATCACGGTGCCGGACGCAGGCCATTCGGCCACGGAACCCAGCATCAGTTCGGCCCTTGTTCAGGCGACGGAGCGCTTCAAGCTGCTTTCCTGAAGCGCCACATCTGCGCCGCAGCGGATGAATCGGTTGCACCGCCCTTTCGCATGCCTATGATAGGTCAGGGTACGGAGGCACAAACCCTTGCAACGGATTTTCGGCATCCTTGTGTTGGCGGCCGCGCTGTTATTTGCGCGCGCCGACGCGCATGCCGACACCGATCCGGCCTTCCTCACGTTCGGCGCCGGCTGGTTCGACATGAACAAGCGGGACGACGAAGTCGGCGAGTTTCGTCTGGAATACTGGTCCAGCACGAAGTGGTGGGTGTTCAAGCCGTTCGCCGGCGTGATGGCCACCACCGACGCCGCTCTTTACGGCCATGCGGGCATCCGGCTTGACCTCTTCTTCGGCAACCGGTTCGTGCTGTCCGGCAGTTTTGCGCCGGGCCTCTATCACGACGGCGACGGCAAGGATCTGGGGCACGTGGTTCAGTTCCGGTCCAACGTCGAAGGGGCGTACCGTTTCGACAACCGGGCGCGTGTGGGTCTTGCGTTCTACCACCTCTCCAACGCCAGCCTGGGCAGCGACAACCCCGAAACGGAAGTTCTGAGCGTGTTCTACGCCCATCCCATCAAGGACTTCTTCGAGGACTGATCCAAGCGCCGCTGCGGCGGAATTGTCCTGGATCAAGGCCCTGGGCCGACCCGCGCACGACAGTGATCTGTCAACCCGCGAGGAACGGTTCTTGATGCAACAGGCGCACACAGCGGAAGCCCCGCCGGCCTTGCAGGCCTGGGCCCTGTGCAAGTCCTACGGCAAGGGCGCGGTCGCCGTTCACGCGCTGCGCGATGTCGGCCTTGAGATTCCCGAAGGCGAACTGCTGGTCCTGCTGGGTCCCTCGGGCAGCGGCAAGTCCACGCTGCTCAACATCCTCGGCGGGCTGGACAGGCCGACCAGCGGCGGCATCGCCTTTCGCGGCCAGGATCTGACGGCACTGGACGAGGCCGCATTAACCCGCTACCGGCGGGATAATGTCGGCTTCGTATTTCAGTTCTACAACCTGATACCCAGCTTGACGGCACGCGAAAACGTCGCGCTGGTGACCGAAATCGCGCACGATCCGATGCCGCCCGAAGAGGCGCTGGCCCTGGTCGGGCTCGCCGAGCGGCTGGACCATTTCCCCGCGCAGCTTTCCGGCGGCGAACAGCAGCGGGTCGCCATTGCGCGGGCGATTGCGAAACGGCCCAATCTTCTGCTGTGCGACGAAACCACCGGCGCCCTGGACAGCAAGACCGGGATCCTGGTCCTGCAGGCGATCGAACGGGTCAATGCCGAAATTGGCACCACGACGGCGCTGATCACGCACAATGCGCCGATCGCGGCGCTGGCCGACAGGGTCATTGCGCTGGCCGACGGTCGCATCTGCGATGTGCGCCACAATCCCGTCCGGGCGGCGGCGGCGTCGATTACATGGTAGGCGCGGCAATGCATCCCCTGGATCGGAAGCTGCTGCGCGACTTGTGGCGCATGAAAGGCATGGCCCTGGCGATTGCCCTGGTGATCGGCGCCGGCCTGGCCACATTCGTGATGTCCATCGGCGCGTTAAGGTCGCTGGACGAAACCCGGGCGGCGTATTACGAGCGCTACCGCTTCGCCGACATCTTCGCCACCGTCAAGCGGGCGCCACAGTCGCTGGCCATTCCGATCAGCCGCCTGCCATACGTCAAATCCGCGCAGACCAGGATCGTCAAGGATGTGATCCTGGACGTGCCGGGCCTGACGGAACCCGCAACCGGCCGGTTGATATCGATCCCCGAAACCCGTGCGCCCAGTTCCAACGACATCGTCATCCGCAGCGGACGGCGGGTCCTACCGGGCCGACCCGACGAGGTGGTGGTCAGCGAAGCCTTCGCCGAGGCGCACGGCTTCGGACCGGGCGACAGCGTCACCGCGATCATCAACGGCCGCAAACGCGCCCTGGACATCGTCGGCACCGCCCTTTCGCCGGAATATGTCTATTCGATCGCGCCCGGCGCCCTGATGCCGGACGATGCGCGTTTCGGGGTGATGTGGATGGGCGAAGAAGCGCTGGCGGCCGCCTTCGACCTGGAGGAAGCCTTCAACGACGTCACCGTGACCATGACGCACGGCGTCGCGCCCGACGAGACGCTGCGCCGAATCGACCTGATGCTGGAGCCCTATGGCGGCACCGGCGCCATCACCCGCAAGGATCAGACGTCGAACTGGTTTCTGGCGGGCGAACTGGAGCAGCTGAGGACGATGGCAACGATCATGCCGACGATCTTCCTTGCTGTTTCCATGTTCCTGTTGAACCTGGTGGTCGCCCGCGTTGTCGAGACGGAGCGCGAACAGATTGGCCTCTTGAAGGCCTTCGGCTATTCGAACCTCTCCGTCGGCTGGCACTACCTGAAATTCGTTCTGGCGGTGGTCGCGGTCGGCATTGTTGCGGGGTCGCTCTGCGGCGCCTGGCTGGCGCACGCAATCACCGAAATCTATTCCCGCACCTACCGGTTTCCGTTCCTGTATTTCGAGCTTGGCACCGACATCTTCGCGATCGGTGCAGGAATTGCCGTGCTGGCTGCCGCGCTGGGCACGGTGCGCGTAATCCGGCGCGCCGCCGCCGTTCCGCCGGCGGTCGCCATGGCCCCACCCACGCCGCCCCTTTACCGGGCCGGCTTGTTGAGCGCCAGCGGGCTGTCCACCGCGCTCGATCAGCCCAGCCTGATGATTCTGCGGCACGTGACGCGATGGCCGGCCCGATCTGGCCTGACCATGTTGGGGATCGCCTTTGCCGTGGCGGTCCTGGTCAGCACGCTGCACTGGCTGGACGCGATCGACTACATGCTGGAGTTCAACTTCTTCAGGGCCCAGCGCCAGGACGTGACCTTGACCACGGTCGAACCGCAATCGGCTGCGGCGGTGTACGCATACGGCAGCCTGCCCGGGGTGCTGTCGGTCGAAGCATATCGCACCGTGCCCGCACGGTTCCGCGCCGGCCCGCGGGTGCAGCTTCAGGCAATCACCGGCATCACGCCGAACGCCGCGCTCAGCCGGTCGCTGGACATGGACGGGCGGGTGGTCGAACCGCCGCCCGGCGGGCTTGTCCTGTCGAAGAAACTGGCCGAACTGCTGAACGTCGGGCCGGGTGACAGCGTCGCCGTCGAGATTCTGGAAGGGCGGCGACCGAAGCTGACCATGACCGTGCACGCTACCGTCGACACCTATCTGGGCAAGCCGGCCTACATGCACATCGACACGCTGAACCGTCTGATGAAGGAGGCGCCGGCGATCTCGGGCGCCTACCTGCTTGTGGATGCGCAGGCACAGGACGCGTTCTACCGGTCCCTTAAAGAGACGCCGCGGATCGCCGGTGTCGGCCTGCGCGCTGCGATGATCCAGTCGTTCCGGGAAACCCTGGCCGAAACAATCAATTTCATCGTGTTCTTTTACGTGCTGTTCGCCTCGCTGCTGGCCACGGGCGTGGTGTACAACGCCATGCGCATATCGCTGTCCGAACGCGGCCGCGACCTGGCCAGCCTGAGGGTGCTGGGGTTCACGCGGGGCGAGGTCTCCTACATCCTGCTGGGCGAGATCGCGCTGTTGACGGCGTTCGCGCTGCCGCTGGGCTGTTTGATCGGATATGGCTTGTCGTTCCTGATGACGGATCTGTTCGAAACCGAGCTTTACCGCATCCCCATGGTGATCGAGCACGCAACCTACGGATACTCGGTGGCCGTGGTGATGGTCGCATCGGCCTTGTGTGGACTGCTGGTTCGCCGCCGGATCGACCGCCTCGATCTGGTGGCGGCGCTGAGGACACGGGAATGAACGCGACGTCCCCTCTGGCGCGCCGCATCGCGATGTGGGCAACCGTGACCGTCCTGGTGGCGGCCGGCCTGGTCTACGCGTTCTGGCCGCAACCGGTACCGGTCGATCTGGGCACCGTGAGCCGCGGCGAAATGCGCGTCACCATCGACGAGGAAGGCGAAACGCGCGTGCGGGATGTCTACGTCCTTTCCGCGCCGCTGTCGGGCCGTCTGCTGCGCATCGAAAACGAGGTCGGCGATACGGTCGTTGCCGGCGAGACGGTTCTGGCGACCATCGAACCCCGCGAGCCCAGCCTTCTGGACGTCCGGTCGCTGAGCGAAGCCCGGGCCGAGGTCAAAGCCGCCGAAGCGGCGAAGGCGCTGGCCGGCGCGGAACTGGACCGGGAAAAAGCGGCGCTTGCCTTCGCCATCAACGATCTGGAGCGCGCCCAGCGGCTGCATGAACGCGGCAACATTTCCGAGCGGTCATTGGATGCAGCGCAACTGGAGGTCCGGATCCAGCGCGCCGCGGTCAAGTCGGCGGAGGCGGCGCTCAGGGTCAAGACTTTCGAGCTGGAAAACGCCCGGGCGCACCTGATCACGCCGGACACAGTCGGCTCCCGTGCGGACGGGACCGAAGGCTGCTGCGTCGACGTGTACGCCCCCGTCAGCGGCAAGGTCCTGCGGGTCATCCGAGAGAGCGAGAGCGTGGTCCTGGCCGCAGATCCGCTGCTGGAAATCGGCGACCCCCGCGACCTGGAAATCGTCGTGGACCTTCTGTCGACCGATGCGGTGCGGGTCGAGGCCGGCGACCCCGTTCTGGTCGACGACTGGGGCGGACCCACACTGCTGGGTCGGGTAAGGCGGGTCGAGCCTTACGGGTTTACAAAAGTGTCGGCTCTGGGCATCGAGGAACAGCGGGTCAATATCGTCATCGATCTGACGGACCCGCCGGACCGTTGGCAGAGGCTGGGCCACGGATTCAGGGTCGAGTCGTCGATCGTTATCTGGGAAGCCGACGACGTGGTGCAGGTGCCCGTCGGCGCCCTGTTCCGCAGCGACGAGGGCTGGGCCGTCTTTGTTGTCGGCGACGGCCGCGCTAACCTGCGCCGCGTCGAAATCGGCCACATGAACGGGATGGTCGCAGAGGTGTTGGAAGGCCTGACGCCCGGCGAAACCGCCGTCCTGCATCCCAGCGACCGGGTTACCGACGGCACCCGCGTGGTCGCGCGCCAGGCGGGCGCGCTGTAGGCGCCCCGTTTCGCCTCACCGCCGGTCGAAACGATCGGCCAGAACCGCAAGGGTGACGACCTTGTTGACGCCGCCGATCCGTTCCAGCTCGTCGCGGACATGGTTGATCGCATCCAGCGAGTCGCCTTCCACATAGACGATCATGTCGATTTCGCCGCTCAGCGACTGGCTGGTCTTGACCTCGGGGATGCGTTTGATCTCGGGCAGAACGCGGTCGCAATGCGCGCCGCCCAGATAGACCAGCATATAGGCCCGGGCCAGCGGCTGCGAAGGCACTGCACCCAGACGGACGGAATAGCCCGTAATCACGCCCGTGCGTTCCAGCCGGCTCAGGCGTTCGCGCACGGCATTGCGCGACAGCCCGACCCGTTGCGCCAGCGTGGAAACCGCTTCCCGCCCGTTCGCCTGCAGCATCGCGATGATGTCCCGATCCACCCGGTCCAGTTCCCTCAACGGAGACGCTGCATGGGGATCACGGGACGATTTCACGGTGTCGGTTCCGCTCTATCCAGGGTTCGATTACGTATGGCACGGCAAACAGCGCCGCCGCATAGAGTAGACTCCAACCGAAGCCGGCGCCAAAGACAAGGCACACAACGAGCGCCGCGCTCCCGAACAGGCGACGCGCCGGCCGCCCGTCGATCTTGACGAAGGCCGCGACTGCCAGAACGTAAAGCAGAAAGAAGTTCTGCCCCGCCACGCGCAACAAGTCCGCCAGTCCCAAAACCTTGAAACCGTGCAGGCACAGAACGACCGCAAACAGTGTGCACACGGCCGCCAGGGCGGCGCGCGGCGTTGCGGCCTTCCCCCCCAGCGTGCCCAGCGCAAGGCGGCGCGGCGCCCAGCCGCTGCGGCCGATATCGAAGACCAGCCGAGACGCCGCCCAGACCGCGCCGTTGAGGTTGGCGACGACAATGACCACGGCAAGGCACGCCACAACCGCCGCCGCGCCGTCGACCCCGCCCAGCAGAGCGCCGACCACCACCAGAAACGGCGCCGCCTCGGCCGCGGTTTCGCCGAACGGAACGAACGCCTGCACCGCCAGCGCTGCGCCGACATAAAGCGCCACGACGATCGCGAAACTGATCGCCACCGCCAGGGGAAAGTCACGCCTAGGGTTCTTGAACTCTTCGGTCATGAAAGAGAGCATCTCCCAACCGGTATACGCGAAGAAGGCAAGCCCCATGCCGCTCCAAAGGCCGGACAGCGTCGGCGCGCCGACCCGGAAATCGATCCCGGTCCATGCGGGCGCCGCAGCCAGCGCGACGAAACCCAATGACAGCACAAGGACGGCGACCACCAGATTCTGGAGGCCGCCGGCAAGCCGGCCGCCGAACCAGGCGGCGGCGGTGACCGCGGCAATGATCGACGCCGCGATTGCAGTCGCCGGCCAAGCGCCCGTCCCCGCCGCCGCGGCGAACCCGAAGCCGCGCAGGGCGTATTCCGCGCCGGTCAAGGCGATGCCGGGCAGTCCCAGAGAAAAGGTTCCGACCAGCAGATAGGCGCTGCCCGGCCGTAGCGCCGGAAATGCCTGACCGACGAAACCGGCAACGCCGCCGGCGCCCGGAAACCGCCTGCCCAGGGCAACGAAGACGAACAGCAACGGCAAGACCAGGGCCCCGTTCGAAAGCCAGGCTAAAACCGCCCAGCCGCCGCTGACCTCATAGACCAGCCCGGGAAGCGACAGCATGCCGGCCCCGACGACGATGCCCAAGGCCAGCGAGACGGCGCCGAACAGGCCGATGGTCTTGCGGAGCGCGGCGGCCGATGCGGCGGGATTCCCCCGGCTCACAACCTGACCTTCGTCTTTCCGGACAACCGGAACACCATCGGCCGTGCATCCCGCCCTTGCCTGTTCGACCGCCGCTGCGCGGAGAATGCCGGATCGGCTTGTCGGTTGGTACGTAGCGATGTGCGCAGTTGCCTGTCGATCCGACAGGCAGCTTCACGGTTTCTCCGACCCATGCGGCATGTGACCGCCGCGCAAAAGGGCACTACACTGCAGAAACGAAACGAACGCGGAGGCGGCCGTGTTCTGGCGGCTGGCGAAAGCAGTCCTGATCCTGCCGGGCACGGCCCTGGTCCTGATCCCGGGCCTGGTTCTCTGGCTTACCCACGGCGGGCGCTTTTCCGCATCGTTCGCACCTTGGAGTTCGCCCTGGTTCTGGCTGGGCTGTGCTGCATTGGCGGTCGGCCTCGTCCTGGCAGTCACCACTGTCCGGCTGTTCATCACCGTGGGGCAGGGAACGCCGGCGCCTTGGGATCCGCCGCAGGCATTCGTGGTGCGCGGCCCCTATGCCCACGTGCGCAACCCGATGATCACGGGCGCGACCCTGATCGTTTTCGCCGAGGCGCTGTTGCTGCGGTCCTGGCCGGTGGGCTTGTGGGGATTGGCCTTCTTTCTGATCAACTGTCTTTATTTTCCGCTGTTCGAAGAGCCGGCGCTGGAGCGGCGCTTCGGCGACGCCTACCGGCATTACAAACGCCACGTTCCGCGCTGGATTCCCCGTCTGACGCCCTATCGCGCCGAATCCCCGTAACGCCGCGCCCTTTGCGGCTGCGCGGTCAGGCTGTAGTATCCTGGCCGCACGGCTGACGTGCGGTGCCTCCCGATCAATCGCAGCGAGGTGGGGTATGACGCGGTATCCGCTGCCCTCTGCTCGCGCGGGTTTGGACGGGAAGAACGAGAACTCTGTTGGGGGGAAATAAGAATGTCCCATCTGAAATGGGCGGGTCGGGTCGCCTGCCTCGGTGCCGGATTGCTGGCTCTGGCTGCCGCGCCGGCTTATGCGCAAGACGGCGGGCTTGACGGTGCGAACACCGCCTGGATCCTGACCGCCACGGCCTTGGTCCTGTTCATGACCTTGCCCGGCCTTGCGCTGTTTTACGGCGGCCTGGTTCAGTCAAAGAACGTGTTGTCGGTGCTGATGCACTGTTTCGCGATCGCCTGCATGGCGTCGATTCTCTGGCTGGTTGCCGCCTACAGTCTCGCCTTCACCGACGGCGGCCCGGCGAACGCGGTTGTCGGGGGCTTGGGCAAGATGTTTCTGGCCGGCGTCGGCTGGGACGCGCTGTCCGGCGATATCCCGGAAACCGTCTTTTTCATGTTTCAGATGACTTTCGCCATCATCACCCCCGCGCTGATCGTCGGCGCCTACCCTGAACGCATCAAGTTCGGCGCGGTGATGCTGTTCAGCGGATTGTGGCTGCTGGTGGTCTATGCGCCGGTGTGTCACTGGGTCTGGGGCGGCGGTTTCCTCGGCGCCATGGGCGTTCTCGATTTTGCGGGCGGCCTGGTGGTGCATGCCACGGCCGGCGTTTCGGCCCTGGTGATCGCCAAGGCGCTGGGTCCGCGCCACGGCTTTCCGCGCGACCTCGAGCCGCCGCACAATCCCGGCCTGACGATGATCGGGGCGGCCATGCTGTGGGTCGGCTGGTTCGGCTTCAACGCCGGCAGCGCCCTGTCGGCCGGCGGCAGCGCCGGCATGGCCATGACCGTCACCCACATTTCCGCGGCGACCGCCTCGCTGACCTGGATGGTCATTGAATGGGTCAAGTTCGGCAAACTCAGCCTGATCGGCATCGTCACCGGCATGGTCGCCGGCCTTGCAACGATCACCCCGGCGTCCGGCTCGGTCGGGCCGGTCGGCGGGCTGTGCATCGGCCTGCTGGCGGGCGCGGTCTGTTTCTGGGCGGTCGGCGCGGTGAAACAGCGCCTGAAGATCGACGATTCCCTGGACGTGTTCGCGGTGCACGGCGTCGGCGGCATCATGGGGATCATGCTGGTGGCCATCTTTGTGTCGCCCACCTTCGGCGGCGCCGGCTATGCCGACGGCATGGCGCTGGGCAGCCAGTTGGGCGTTCAGTTCGTCGGCGTCATCGCGACTGTCGCCTGGTCCGCCATCGCCTCCTACGTTCTGGTCAAGATTGTTGCGGGAACCGTGGGTCTGAGGATGGACGGCGATTCGATCACCGAGGGACTGGACCTGTCCAGCCACGGCGAACGCAGCTACACGCTGTAACCACTTGAGCCAGGCCGGGAGCGGAAAGATGAAACTGGTAATGGCCATCATACAGCCCTTCAAGCTGGACGCCGTGCGCGAAGCTCTGTCCGAGCGCGGCGTTCAGGGCCTGACCATCTCCGAGGTCAGGGGCTACGGACGCCAGAAGGGACAGCCCGAGATCTACCGCGGGGCGGAGTACAAGGTGGACTTCGTGCCCAAGATTCGGATCGAGGTCGTGGTCGACGACGGCGATGTGGAGCAGATCGTCGAAGCGGTGCGCAGCGCCGCCCACACAGGCAAGATCGGCGACGGCAAGATCTTCGTTCTGAACGTGGGCGAGACGGTCAGGATACGCACGGGCGAAACCGGGCCAGACGCAGTCTGAGACACCGGGCGAAGGGACTGTCTTGAGGATGCTCAGGCCCGCGCATTGCTGCGCGGGCTTGGGGCCCCTCCTGGCCTGAAGCCCGCGACAGAATGTGAACAGACAAACGCCTGACGCCTACCTATATTCTGGGGCATGGCAAAAAGGGGTTTGAAGAGCATAGCCGGGGTGATCCTCGGGGTGGTCGTGGCTGTACCCGTCGCCGCCGCGCTCGTTGTCTGGCTGTGGCGCGACAGCGTTGCGGAGTGGGTGGTCGTCAATTACCTGATCCCGGAGATCGGTTTCGATGCCGCGTTCGACGGACCATTCGACGTCGACATCACGAATACGCTGGATGTCGCGGCCAGCGACATTCGCTTCACCGCGCGGACGCCGGGGCAGACGATCAAACGCGCGGAAATTGCCCGCCTGGGTGTTTCATTGGACCTGGGCCGCATCCTGCGCGGCGTGCCGTTATTGCGGCGACTGGAGGTGAGCGACGCCACCTTTGTGCTGCAGCAGGACGAGGAAGGGCAGACGCCGCCGCCGGTTCAGGGCCCAAGAGGGTTTCGCCTGCCCTTCATCGAGTCGGCCGAATTGACCAACATCCGCGTCCTGCAATACGGCGCGGATCCGGAGGCGCCGCCGCTGCATGAAATCCAACTCGTCAAGCTGCTGGAGACGACGAAGGGTGGGGAGGTCGAGATCGACGGCGCCCTGCTGTGGGACGGCTCGGAGCTGGCGATCGAGGGAAAACTGGGCGGCCCGGAAAACGCGCTGGATAGCTCCCCGCCATTTCCCATGGACCTCGTGGTCCGGGCGCCGGAATTCACCTTCGACCTTGACGGCACGATCGCCGACGTGTTGGCGGGCCGCGGTATGGATCTGCAGGTCGCTCTGGATGCTCCCGAGGCAAGCCGTCTCGCTCATTACGCGCATCAGGACATCCCGGATGTCGGGCCCTTTAAACTCAAGGCGCGCCTCATCGGCGACCTGGACGCTCCGGGCCTTACCGAACTGACCGCTATCATCGGCGGCACGGAAGGGTTCCTGGCCCAGGCGGAAGGCGCGATCGAACGCCTCGACGAGCTTGAAGGCGCCGATCTCGCGCTATCCTTGTGGGTTGCGGACGACGCCTGGTTCCGACCTGTGATGCCCGAGGACAAGCCGCTGCCGCAATCGGTCGAGGTAGCGGCGCGGCTGGTGACGACGGCCGACAAGGCGGTGCTGGAGGGCATCACGGCCAAGGCGATCTTGCCCGATGGCGTGACGTTGGACGCAAAAGGCACGGTCGCCGCGGCCGAGTTGACCGACCTGACCGCGCCCGAGGCGATCGATGTCGACCTCGAGTTCAACTCTCCCACGACGCTGGCGGCGGACACGTGGCTTGCCTTGGGAATCCCGGAAATCGGTCCGGTCAGGGTCGTCGGCCGGCTTAACGGCAGCCTCCAGGACTTGTCTCTGTTTGGCGTTGAATTGCGGAGTGGACGCGAAGACGGCGTGTTGGTGGTTGCGACCGCCGACCTGGAGCATATCGACTTCGACAATCCCCTGGGCGACAGCCCGATGCAGGTGGTGTTGATCGCCCCCGACTCGTCGAACCTGTCGGCCATCTTTGAAACGGAGATTCCGTCACTGGGCCCGGTGGAGTTCCGATTCATCTCGACGGTCATCGTGGACAACGGCGAAGTCCTGGCAGACCGATGGGATGATTTGGAAGTGCGCATCGGAACCGCGGGCGCCATGCTGATCACGGCGACGGGCCGGATCGCTGATGTCAATACGAACAAATCACCGGTCGCGCGCGGTTTGGACCTGGATGTGGAAGTCGATGCGGCGGATTTCGCGACGCTTTCTGAGTTCATCGATACCGATCTTCCGGGAGGCGGCGCGGCGCAGGGCCGACTTGCGATCGAAGGCGATGCCGATGCAATTGCGGTTTCTCTGGAAACCTTTGAAATCAGCTTCCCGGGCGATCTGACGGTCGCGGTGTCGGGCGCGATCGGCCAATACGACGCGTCGGACGGCAGCTACCGGGACGTCAATCTCGCTTTCGAGCTGCAGGCGCCGGAGACCGGGCCTGCGCTGGCCGGATTGGGCGTCGACCTGCCCATCACCGGCCCGCTGGACGGCACATTCGTTCTGACCAGCGAGGGAGAGTCGCTTTCGCTCACCCGCACCGCCCTCGAGGCGGGACCGCGAACGGAACCGACGCTTGCCTTGGATGGCGCTGTAAGGAACGTGGACGATCCAGCATCCCTTAAGGCGAACGCGGCATTCCGCATCAACATGACGCGACTGACCCGCGACCTTGCGGATGGGGAGGGTGTCGATCTGGGGCTGGCCAGCGGCGCTTTTGCCGTCTCGGGCGCGGAAGAGGGGTACGCGATCGACCGGCTGAACGTCGCCTTTGACCGTATTGGCGCGCTGTCGATCAGCGCCACAGGCGCGATCGACCCGGCGAACGAGACAACCCCCGTCGAATTGGACATCGAGATGAGCGCGGACAGCCTGGCCCAGCTGGCCGCGGATCCGGACGACACGGCCCTGCCGGACAGCACGTTTGCGGCCGACGGCCGCCTCGTGGCGGGCGCCGAACGGTATGACTACGGCGGGACCGTGAAAATCGGAACCTCCGACTTCGCCACGGATCTTCTGATCGACCTGAACCAGCCGACCGAGGTGACGGCCCGCATCAGGGGGCAGCAGGTCCACCTCGCCGATCTCGGCCTGCAGCTGGATCCCTCCCAGGACGAGGGCGTCGAGGTCGCGGCGGTTCGCGACCAGGCGGTGGCCACACCGCTCCTGTTCGGCGCGGTGCCCATCCCGATCGAACGGCTGGGCGACATCGACCTGGCGCTTTCCATCGAGACCGGCGAGATCGTCGGCCGCGATTTCTCGATGACGCGCCTGACCGGGCAATACGACCTTCTGGATGGCCGGTTGACGGCGAAGACCCGGGCGGAATACCCGCGCGGCCAGTTGGAGCTCAACGGAGAAGTCGACAGCAGCCAGGAACCGCCGAGCATGTCCGTGAGCGCCATCGGCGACGACCTGCGCGTCGACCACGTGCTGGCGCAGTTCGGCCTGAAGCCTGTTTTGGAAGGCGACCTGCACCTGAACGTGGCCGTGTCCAGCACGGGGCGGGCGCCGCGGGAAATCGCCGAAAGCCTGAACGGGAACGCGACCCTGGCGGTCGACCAGGGCCGGGTCCAGTTGGGCGACCTGGAGCGGATCTCGTCGAACCGCTTCCAGGCAAAGCGGGCACACGCCCGGCGCAGCGAGTGGACCGAGCTTACCTGCGGCGTGGTCCGGCTGAACATCGAGAATGGCATTGCAGAAACGGACGGTCTGGTTCTGGCCACGCCGCGGGTGGTGATCGGCGGCTCCGGGCAGTTCGACCTGCGCGAGGAGACCATGGACCTGGTGCTGGCCGCGGACCGGGAGTTCTCCACCGCGGCCGGCTTCGACAAGCCGGTGCGGGTGCACGGGCCGCTGACGGATCCGGAAGTGACCGCCAACATCTCGGGCCATGTGGGCGATGCCGCGCTGACCGGCGGCGAGGTTGCGGGGATGGTCGCCTTGCCGTTCATTTTCGTGCCGGTGCGCGTGGCCAGTTCCCTCAGAAGCCAGCTGCGGGAGCAGGACACCTCCAGCGCCTGCCTCCTGAACGGCGAGGTCAACGGCGATACGTTCAACAACAAAGACGCGCCGGAACCCATCAATTGATGCGATCGCCCGGTTACCGGGACATGCATCGCTGCCTACCATCGAAACCGAAATTTAAGGCGCATCGGCGATACTCCCCGAGTACGTGGGGATGACAATCAACAATGCAGGTGTGGCGGACGCGCCGGCCCGCGCCTAGGCGCGGGCCCGTGAGCCGGGAAGAGCTGCCGTGCCGCCGCAGCAAGGATCCGACGCGCCGCGGGTGCCTCCGCAGCCGCCGCATACTGCCCCGTGCGCTCCGGTCGCGGGCGCATTTGCGGTGCGCAAGGGATCGACCTGGGCTTGGGAGTGGTCAGGTAGGGCTGGCACCCGGCGCACAAAGCGTGCCGGGTGCTTTTTCTTTATCGCCGCCGCCGTCCGGGCGACGCGGACCGGTGCCGCCGTCAGATCCCGTCGATGATCGCCTTGCGCCGGCGTTCGTACTCTTCCTTGGTGATCATGCCGTTGGCGGCAAGTCGGTCCAGGGTGTTCAGGCGCTCTTCCACGGTCGGTTGAGACGGTTGCGCCGGCGCCTGTTGCCTTTGGTAGGCCTGTTGTTCCGCGGCCCGGGTGCGCCGCTCCGACTGGTTTGCCATATTCGTCAGAATGTGGCCGCCGATCAGCCCGCCAATGAAGGCAGCGCCCTCGTCGGCGCGGACCGGCTGCAGCGGCGCCGTCGCAAGTGCAGCGGCGAAACCAAGCACGGCTGCGGCCGTGGTCGTTCGTGTCGCCTTGGTTTTCCAGCTCATGATCGTCTCCTCACCCTCGTCCCGGCCGCGACCTTACTCTGGCGCCGCGCATCGCCTGAAGACGGCCTGCGCAACCTGATCGCCCAACAGGCCCACCGCATCGAACCGGTCCTGCTCCAGGTTCAGCGGGATCACCCGGACCCGGAAGGTGCTGTATTCGCCATCCGTCGTCGCCAGACTTGCGAAGTCCGCCTTGGCGTCGTGGAAGAAAGCGGGCGAGGCGACCAGTTGGGTCTCGATCACATCGCCGTCCACTTTCCAGAAACCCGCGGCCTCCAGCCTTCCGGCCCGCAGGCTTTCGATCGCGCCGCTGTCCCGGAAGATCACCAGTTCGGACGTCTGCGAGGCGCAGTCGGTGTCGTCGATGACCCAGGTGCCCAGCAGATAACCGCTTTCCAGTTCCGCGGCCTGCGTTTCCAGGCTGCCGCCCAGTCCCAACAGCAGCAGCGCCCCGGAAACCGCAATCGTGCGAAACATCATTCCCAGACCTCCCTGCCCTTTTGTTTGTCTGCGCCGGCTTAATCCAATCGCCCGAACGCTGCGTTCCATTCAAGCATAACAGGGATGGCGAGGGCGATCTTGCATCATTGCGCCGCAGAGGACCTTCCGTCATGTCTCCTGCTTGTCGGCGACAAGGATGCGCCGGGCCAGGGTTTTCACCGTCTCGATGTACCGCTTCTGCGTCCAGCCGCAGTCGATTGTCAGTTGTTCCCAGTTGCGGACAGACAGCATGGTCCACAGGATGTCGGTCGCCTCGTTCGCGGAATGGTGGCGCGACAGCATCCCGTCGCGGTCGAGCGCCGCGACCGCGGCCGCGCAGCCTTCGCGCATCGCCTGCATGCGGTCGTCCCAGGCGCCCGCCGCCGCCGCGTCGGTGTCTTTCATCGCCAACAGCGCCCTGGCGACGGCATGGATCTCCGGGATATAGCCACCCCAGGCTTCGATGAACGCGTCGAGCCGTTCGGTTCCCGTCCGCGCGGTGCGGCTGGGGACCAGCCGGGCGTCGACCTCCTTCACCTCGTCCACGTAACGCGTCACCGCGATCAACAGCGCCGCCCGTGTGGCGAAATGCAGGTAAAGCGCCTGCCGGGTGATCCCGGCCCGCTTGGCGATATCGCCCATGCGCACCTCCTTGCCCCGGCTCTCCTCCAACAGGGCCAGGGCAGCTTTCAGGACGCGCGTGCGGGTTTCCGGATTGCCACTTGACATGGTGTCAAGTAGCAGCTACTTGTCATTATGTCAATTGACACGGCGTCAAGCACTAAGAGGCTGAAAATGAACGTTATAATCTTTGGCGCGACAGGGTCGATCGGGCGCCGCCTGGTCGAAAGGGCATTGTCCGAGGGTCACCGGGTGACCGCGTTTGCGCGCGACCCTTCGGTCTTGGAACGGAATCACGCAAACCTGACGACGCTGGCCGGCGACGTGCTCGACCCGGACGCCGTCGCAGACGCCGTGCAGGGTCACGACGCGGTGCTGGTCGCCCTGGGCGCGGGCCGCAAAGGAGGAATCCGCTCGGTGGGAACCGGTCATGTCATTGCGGGAATGCAGCGTCACGGCATTCGCCGGCTCGTCTGCCTGTCCACACTGGGCGCAGGCGACAGCCATCCGCTGCTCACGTTCTTCTGGAGGCGGATCATGTTCGGCCTGCTGCTGCGGCAGGCCTATGCCGATCACCAGGCGCAGGAAGCGCTGGTCATGGACAGCGGGCTGGACTGGGTCATCGTGCGGCCTGGCGCCTTTACCGACGGGCCCGCGACCGACGAGTACAGGCAGGGTTTCGCAGCCACGGCCCGGGATCTCCGCCTGAAGATCTCACGATCCGACGTCGCGGGTTTCATGGCGCGCCAGCTTACCGACGACACCTATCTGCATCGGACACCCGGTCTGTCCTACTGACGCCGGGCGACGCGTCGATCAGGCCATCGCCGCCGCGGCCTGGCTCTCCAGATGCGCGACCAGCTCTCCGGGCAAGGCCAGGCGGCTGGCCAGGGCTTCCAGATAGGCCTGTTCCATCGGATGGTCCGGGTCGATGGCCAGGCGCGAGACCAGGTACAGCTCCGCGGCCTGTTCCGGCCCTTCGGCCAGGTTGGCGATGTCCTGCAGGCTGGGCGGTTTGCTCAGCGCATCGAAAACGAACCCCTTGTCCTCGGCGTCCAGCGGCAGTTCGCCGACGCGCTCGAAAATCAGGCGCTGTTCTTCCGCGTCGATATGGCCGTCGGCATTGGCCGCGGCGATCATCGCCATAACCAGGGCCAGTTCGAACGGCTTGCCGTCACTGGCCGGTGCGGTCTGCGGCAAGAACTTCGAGCCTTCCGGCGGCGTTTCGGGCGCGGCCTGCGACACCGGCTCGGGCTGAGCAGCGGACTGGCCGGTCTGCCAGTTCTGATAGGCGCGGTAGGCCAGCGCGCCCAGCGCGGCCGCGCCGCCGTAGCCCACCACGCCGCCCGCCATCTTGCCGACCGACTTGCGGGCCTTCTTGTTGCCCAACAGGACGCCCAGCAGGCCGCCTGCGGCCAGGCCGCCGGCGACCCCGGTCATCCCGCTGTTTGCAAGGGCGCCCCTGGCGCTCTGGGCCGCGCCGCCGGCCCGCGCCGCCGCGTCCGGCCCGAGAAACTGTTCCAGAATGCTCTGAGGGTTCATGCTTTTCCTCTTCCGATGTTTCGGAAGTGAGATAGGAAGAGTCGGGCGCGATGGCAATCGGTCGGACGACGCAAGTTTGCTCTCGACACGCCTTTGCTGGTTATCGTTCGTGCGCGCGCTGATACCGAAAGATCCGGGCCATTTCCTGCCAGTGGGTCGGGTCGTCGCCGTCCTGCTTGGACCAGAGCGCGGCAAGACAGGCGTGGCAGAACGCGTAAGAGAGCAGTCGGTCCATATCCAGTCCCAACCGGTCGGCAAAGACCCGTGCCAGCGTCACGACCCGGTCCTGATTGCGCACGACCTCAGGGTATTGCATCGGATTGCACAGGGCATTGGCGAGATCGTAGTGCGGGTCGCCGAAGACGCCCTTTGGGTCGATGGCGAGCCATCCGCGCTGTGCATGGTGCAGGATATTGCAGTGATGCAGGTCGCCGTGCAGCGGTTGTTCGCCGCGCGCGGTTTCCAAAAGGCGACGGCCCAGCACCGCGGCTTCACGCGTTAAAACGTCGGCGGCGCCGTGTTGCGACAGCAGTGGCGCCATGCGCTCGGACAGCGGAACCGTATCGGGGCCCGGTTGCCTGCGGGGCGAATGTAGTTTGCCGGCAACCTCGGCCAAGATCTCCGCCGCTTCGACGTCCCGGCCGTTGCGCACCAATTCCGAAAGCGCAATGCCGTCGATCCACTCCAACAGCACCGCATCACCATCGCGGCGCAACAGGCGCACGCACCCTTCCCCTCCGAACCAGGCAATGATCCCCGGCGCGCGCCGTTCCTCGTTGCCGGGCCTCAGGCATTTGAGGGCGGCCAAGCCGGCGGCGTGTTGCACTTTCTGGATGATGCTGGTCCGCGTTTCGAGAGCCGGGCCCAGGGGCTCCAAGTGCCACAGCGCGCACTGCCTGTTGACCAGGTCCTGCATTGGCCGACCCATCTACCGGCCCAAAATGATCAGCAGGATGGCGGCGATGATCAGGCCGATGCTGAGGAACTCCCGCCAGTCGACGGATTCCCGGAACACGAAGACCGATGCAATGAAGGTGAAGACCAGCTCGATCTGGCCGACCGCGCGCACATAGGCCGCGCTCTGAAGGGTAAAGGCCGTGAACCAGCCCACCGAGGCCAGCACGCCGGCAACCCCCACCGCGCCCGCCCAGCGCCAGTGGCGCAGCACCCGGCCCAGTTCGCCGGGCTCGCGAAAGAGGAGATAGGCGCCCATGATCACTGTCTGAATTCCCAGCGCCATGGCCAGCGCATAGGCCGCCGCCATGGCGACGTTGTCATGGCCAAGCGACAGCGCCGCACCCCGGAAGAAGACGACCGACCCGCCCAGGAAGGCCGCGCAGGCAAGCCCGATCAGCGTCGGCTTGGAGGCGAGCCCGGCGATGAGCGCGCCCAGCCCGAGATGCGCCTGGCCCAGCGACAGCCCGACCACGCCCACGGCGCTCAACGCCACAGCGAAGACCGCGAGCGGCGAAAGCCCGTCGCCCAGGATCACCGCCCCCAAGACGGCCACCATCACGACCTCCAGCTTGGAAAAGGTGGTGCCCACGGCGAAGTTGCGGAACGAGAACAGCCACAACAAAAGGGCGGTGAACAGGATCTGCGAGACCCCGCCCAGGAGGCAATAGACCAGGAACTGCGTGTTCGGCGCAGGCAGCGCCAGCCCGCCCCAGGCATGCAGGGCCCACAGGTAGATCAGCGCAAACGGAAATGCGTAGAAGAACCGCGCATAGGCGGCGCCGGCCGTGGACAGCCGCCCCTTCAGGTGCTTCTGCAGGGCGGACCGCAGGTTCTGGAAAAACGCAGCCGCAATGGTGATGGGGATCCAGAGTTCGAACATGGGACTGGCTTGAATCGACGGACGGACCCTCACCTGTAGGGCCTATGGCGATCCTTGCCTAGGGGCAACCGACCTTCATCACCCATGTCACCCACGTGGCGACGCCGCCGGCTTCGGAAACCCTTCGTACCACTCCCCGTGATCGCCCTCGAAGTTCTCCATGCCCGGTCTCGTCAGCGTACCCCTTGGCGCAATGAAACTCTCGATCCCGTCGCACTCCTGCTCGCGCCACTGGATGTTGAAGGCGGCGAGCTTGGGATAGAACTGCAGGTGGGCGTAAGGCAGATGGTCGTGGATCCACCAGGCGAGCGCGCGCCAGTCCGCGCCCTGGGCATAGCGGTCGGCGAACCAGGGGATCACGATGCAGGCCGCCGCGCCCATCCGGCCCTGACCGTCGCGCAGGTCCCAGACATGGTAGCCCGCATTGTACTTGACGCTGGCCCCGTGGCCCCGCTCGTTGCCGAAGGCGGTGACCTCCGCCGACCGAAATCCGGAACGAATGGCAATCCGCCCGAAGGTCGCCTCCAGCGGTTCCAGCAGGGTCTCGCACAACTGCCGGCCCGCCTCGATGGCCAGGTTCGGGTCGCTGGGGAGGTTCGGGATTCCGTAGAAACCCGCGATCTCGGAGAACATGAAATCGCGCATGTAGAAGTTCGCGCTCAGCCGCGTGCGCCCGAACTCCTCCAGCCCGCGCATGGATTTCGGCTGTCGCAGCCGGCGCTGCGCGTTCGGTTTCATGTTTTCCTTTCCTCCCGGCGGCAACCGGCCCCCTACGCCACTTCGGCCGCCTTCTTTCGCTCGCGCATCACCACCCGCTCCCGGTGCAGCGTGTAGAACCCGGTCGCGACGATGATCAGGGCGCCGGTCCAGGTCCAGAAATCGGGGAGCTGGTTAAACACCAGGTAGCCGTAGATCGTGCCCCAGATCAAAAGCGTGTATTGCACCGGGGCCACCACCACCGCCTGGGCCACCTCCAGCGCCTTGATCACCAGGAGTTCGGCCAGCCCCGCCATAAAGGCGATGCTGACCAGCAACGCAATCTCCAGCGTGGTCGTGGGCCACCGCCAGACGAAAGGCAGCGGCAGGGTCAGGATCAGGCTGCCGACCAGGGCGGTATAGGCAACCGTCGTTTCGATGCGGTCCGTCCCGCTCAACATGCGCGACAGGATCTGGCGCAGCGCGAACAGGACGGCGGCCACCACCACCACCATCACCGCCGGGTGGATCACGCCCAGGCCCGGCCGGATCACGATCAGGGTCCCGATGAAGCCGACTGTGACGGCGCTCCAGCGGCGGAGGCCGACCGACTCGCGCAGGATCAGCGCGCCCAGAACGGTGACGATGAAAGGCGCGACGAAGCTGACCGCGATCGCATCGGCCAGGGGCACGAAGCTGACTGCGACGATGAAAAGGGTCGCGGACCCTGCCGCCAGGCCGCCGCGGGTGACCTGAAGACCCAGTGCGCGGGTGTGCAGCACGCTGGTCCCCTTGAGCGCCAGCAGAACGAACACGCCGAACAGCAGACCCAGCTGCCGCGACCAGACAATCTGGATCGGGTGCAATGTATCGGTCAGGAACTTTGCCTGCGCATCCACAGCCGAAAACAGGAACATGCCGCCGGCCATACAGGCCAGCCCCAGCCCGCTTTCGGATCGCCGGGGGCCGGGCTGCGGCACAACGGGCGAAGCTGGGGTGACCGAGATGGGCGCGTCTCCTTGGTTCGGGGCAGGCATCTATCCCGGCGCGCTTTCACGCGCCCTTTCGGCCCGCTACCATCATCTGACGATCCGCCGAACGGGGGAAGGGAAATGGACGGCGATTGCATCGTTCGATTGTCGATCGCGGGAAGTGCGCCCGTGCGGTGAATTGGCGGACACGCCGGGACAAGCCCCAACGGGCCGAGAGCGAAACGAAAGGAACGGGATTCCATGCCGGATCAGAACTTCTTCAATCTCGACGACATGAGCCAGGGGATCCGCCGGGTCCTCGCCGACGGCATGGAGACCCGCATCTTCCCGGGCGACCAAGCCATGCTCTCCGTGGTCTGCGCCGAGCCCGGCGCAGCGGGCAGCCTGCACAGCCATCCCCAGGAACAGTGGGGCGTGATGCTGAAAGGCAGCGGGGTGCGGATCCAGGACGGGGTCGAGCATGCCGTGAAGGAAGGCGACTTCTGGCGCACGCCCGGCGGCGTCGAGCACGGCTTTACGGCGGGCCCGGACGGAGCCGTGGTGCTGGACATCTTCGCGCCGCCGCGCGACGAGTACCGGCACGCAGGCGCCGGCTTCGGCCAGGACGCGGTCGGCGATTGAGCTGTATGGGGATTGGAGTTTTCATGACCGAAAAACTGAACCTGACAGGAAAGTGCATGTGCGGCGCGGTGAAGTTCACCGCGACCGCCAAAAAACCGAGCGTCGTTGCGTGCCATTGCGACATGTGCCGGCGCTGGTCGGCCGGACCGTTCATGGCGCTGAACTGCCAGACCCTGACCTTCGAAAACGAAGACAACGTTCGCCGGATTCGCACGTCGGACTGGGCCGAACGCGGGTTCTGCGCGCAGTGCGGCTCGAACCTTTTCTATCGCATCGTGGACGGCAGCGATTACCAGGTCGCCGCCGGGCTGTTCGACGACCAGTCGGCGTTTCGCATGTCCTTGCAGGTCTTCACCGACCGCAAGCCGGCGTTTTATGAATTCGCCAATGACACGAAAAAGATGACGGGAGAAGAAGTGATTGCCCTGTTCGCGCCGCCACAGACGTGAGCGGGCGGATCGTGTCACTCCAGCAGTGCGGCCTCGAACGGGAAGTTCGAAAGGACCTCGACCCCACTGTCGGTAACAAGCACCTGCTGTTCCAGCTTCACGCCTTCGGCGCCGCCCTCCTCGCCGATGTAGCTTTCGACGCATAAGGTCATGCCCGGTTCGACGATTCCGTCATAGCCCGCGTCCGCATAGTCCGCCCGGTGATAGAGATAGGGGTACTCGCCCGTCATGCCGCAGCCGTGTGCGGACAGGTAATAGCGGTTCGCGAAATAGCGCTCGGGGATCGTCCAGGCCGCTTCGGCATAGTCGCGGAAGCTCATGCCCGGGCGAAGGATCTCCATGTTGTGGTGAACCTGTTCGTGAGCCACCTTGTAAAGCTCGCGCTGCGCGGGCGTCGGACGGCCCGGCCCTGCGTGAAAGGTGCGGGAGAAATCCGAATAATAGCCGTGGCAGCCCACAACGTCGGTGTCCAGCGCGACCAGCTCGTTTTCGCCGATGGTCTTGGTTGCGGATTCCTGGAACCAGGGATTCGTCCGTTCGCCCGAACTCAACAGCCGGGTTTCGCAATAGTCGCCATTCTGCGCGATCACCGAGCGATGCAGGACCGACCAGAGTTCGTTTTCCGTGATGCCGGGTCTGATCGCGTCGCGCAGGTGGCCGACCGCGGTTTCCGTCGCTCTTAACGAGGCGCGGACGCATTTGAGCTCCTCATTCGATTTGATCGCCCGGGCCAGTTCGACGGGCGCCTGGGCGTCGACGATCCCGAGCCCGTGCTGCGCCAGCGCGATGGCGGCGCCGGCGTTCATCCGCTCCAGGCCGATCGTGACACCCGGCCCGACCATCTCGACGATCGTGGCGGCCGTTTCCGCGGCCCAGCTCTTTTCGCGTTCGGCGATCTCCGGGCCCGCGGCGACGAAGCTTGCCGTCCGGGCCGGCCGGACCTCGTCGACGGTCTCGAATCCGTCGGCCAGGTGCAGACAACCGGTGAACTCGAACAAGACCGACCGGTCCGCTGTCAACAGCAGATAGCGCGCCGGGGCGTTGCGGGACGAGAAGACCTGCATGTTCCGCGTGCCCGTCGCATAGCGGATGTTCACGGGATCCGACAGGATCAGGGCCGCGATGCCATCGCTAGCCATCTGCGCGCGGACGCGGGATTGCCGGTATCTCCGCACGGCGGCCAGATCGATGCCTGCGCTTTCGGGCGCCGCATCCAAAAGCGCCGGACCGCCGAGTTTACCTCGCCCCCCATGCCAATCCAGCTTTGCCACGCCGCCTCCTTTGCGCGTCCGCTCAGGCGCGTGCACGCCCTAGCGGGAGGCGCACCTTGGCAGAGTGCGCGCTGTGCTGCACGTCTTCATTCTGGCGAGAATCCCGAAAAGGCGCCTCCGTACACTTTGCTACGCGGTGGAGCGTAGCCGCGGCGCCGGGACGTCTTCAATCCCATGGTCGCCAGGCCCTCCAGGATCTTGACCGCCGCCGTCACCCCTTCGACGACCGGCACACCGAACGCGCGCGAAAGCTCTACGCTGAGATCGACCATGCCCGCGCATCCCAGGACGACGACCTCCGCGCGGTCGTGTTCAAGCGCGCGTTCGATCTCGCCTTCGATGGCGTTCCGCGCTCCGCTGTTTGAATCTTCAAGCTCCAGCACGGGAACGTCGGCGGCACGAACGCGACGGCAGTGACGGTCGAAACCGTAGTCAGAAATGATCTTCTCCAGCGCCGGAACGGATCGGTCCAACGTGGTGACGACCGAAAACCCGTTGCCGAGCACGGAGGCCGTCTGCAATGCCGCCTGGCAGATGCCGATCACGGGCGCGTCGGTCATCGCCCTGACCGCATGCACGCCGGTATCGTCGAAACACCCAACGACGATCCCGTCGACCGGTCCGCCCAGATCCCTGATCGCTTCGATCATCGGCGGAACGGCGAAGACCTCGTCGTAGAACCCTTCGATGCTGGGCGGTCCGTAGGGTGACGTCAGTGGAACGATCTCGACACCATCGGCGGCGACTTGGGAAGCTGCCGAGGCCATCCGTTCGGTCATCGAGCCGGTTGTGTTCGGATTGGCGAGGACGAGCCGCATCGGTCTCTACACCATGCCTTTGCCGGCATCGGTTCCGTGCCGGCTGCGTCTGCGCTCCATCCCTGCGATCAGCGCGAAGCTGGCGCCGATGATCAGAAACGAAACGGCGGTTGTGAGCGTTCCCAGGGCGTAGAGCGTTGGCGTGGTCACCGTGGTCGTCATGCCGAAGATCTCAAGCGGCAGCGTATTCTTGACACCGGTGGCCAGCAAGGACCGGGCAAACTCGTCGAAGCTCAAGGTGAACCCGAACAATCCGACGCCGATCAGGCTGGGCCCGATGATCGGAATGATGACATGGCGCAGCGTCTGCCACGACGTCGCACCCAGGTCGCGCGCCGCCTCTTCGAACGATTTGTCGAACCGGTTGAACACCGCGAACATGATCAGGAGCCCGAACGGCAGGGTCCAGGTCAAGTGCGCGCCGAGGCCGGAGGTGTACCATGCGGAGTCCCAGTCCAGCCGATCGAACATCAATCCGATGCCCAACGTTATCAGGATCGACGGCACGATCAGGCTGGCGACCGTGACGTAGAAGACGGCGCCGGCAAAACGGAACTGCTTGCGAAACGCCATGCCGGCCGAAAGCGAAATCGCCACCGTCAGCGTCATAACGACGAAGGCGAGCACGAACGAGCGCAGGAAAGACCCCTTGAAATCGCCAACCCTCTGCTCCTTGAACAGGTCTGCGAACCAGTGAAACGAGAAACCGTTCATCGGGAAGGTGAGACCGCCATCCGGTCCCTGAAACGACAGGACGATGATGGCGATCATCGGCCCGTAGAGAAAGACCACGAACGCCGCAAAAAATGCGGCCAGCCAGTAAGTAGCCGCGGACCTGCCGCCCCCCATCCTCAGAGCTCCTTACGAATGTTCACGGAGCGCATCAAAAGCGCAATGATCGTCAGCACGGTGGCGAGCAGGATCATCGCGTCCGCCGCCGCCGCCGGATATTGCAGCAGGGCCCGCTTGTTGTTCATGGCGACGCCGACCGATGCGCTTTGGCCGCCGGACATCGCCTGGACGGTCACGTAGTCCCCCATAACCAGGCTTACGACGAAAATCGTCCCGATGACGATCCCGGGCTTGCAAAGCGGCAGGACCACGTGCCGGACGGTCTGCCAGCCGGTGGCGCCGGCGTCCCGCGCCGCCTCCAGCACGGCGCGGTCGATCCGCATCATCGAATTGAAGATCGGCACGACCATGAACAGGGTGTAGAGGTGCACAAAGGCGAGCACGACGGCGAAGTCGGAATACAGAAGCCATTCCACCGGCTCATCGATCAAACCCATGCCGACCAGTGCCTTGTTGACCAGTCCGTTGCGGCCAAGCACGGGGATCCAGGCGATCATGCGGATGATATTCGACGTCCAGAACGGGATTGTGCAGACGAGAAACAGGATGATCTGCCATTTCAGCTGGCGAACGTGAAAGGCGAGGAAGTAGGCGACCGTGAAGCCGATGCTGACAGTGAACAGCCACGTCAGCGCCGTGTACTTTATGGTGTTCAGATAGATCCTGTAGGTGACCGAGGAGTCGAACAGCTCGACGTAGTTCGTGAAAACGAAATCGGGAATCAGGTTGAATTCGGTGTAGTCCCAGAAACTGACGACGAAAATGATCACAATGGGGCCGACCAGGAACAGCCCCAGCGTTCCGATGAGCGGGAGAACCTGAAGATAGGGCATCCGGGCGACCTATCAGACCGCCCGGGCGGCAAGGGGCCGCCCGGGTGCCAACCTGAACGCTGTGCGTTTCCGCGCCATGAAAGGCACGAACCGCGTCAGCTTGCGATGAACTCGTTCCACTTTCTGACCATGTAGCGGTTCTCGTCCATGACCGAGTTCCAGCATGCGACCGCCCCCATGCGGTCATAGAACGAGCCGCCGTCGCGGACCGCGCCGGCGCTTTCCAGCTTGTTGCCGAACGGATCGATGATGTCGTTCTGAGCGGGCTTGCCCTCGAACCAGAAGCCCCATTCGTCCTCGCTCATGAACAGCTTGGATGTCTCGGGCGCGGCTGAGTAGTAACCCTGGCGCATCAGAAGGCCGCCGACCCAGCCTGACAGGTACCAGTTGATGTACTCGTAGGCCGCATCGAGGGCGATTCCGGAGAGATTCCTGGAAAGACCCAGTCCGCCGCCCCAGGAGCGGTAACCCTCCTTCAAGGGTTGGTAGATGCAAGGGATGCCCATGGAGCGAACCTTTGTGATGGCCGGAGACCACATAGACTGGATGACGACCTCGCCAGATGCCATCAGGTTCACCGACTCGTCGAAAGTCTTCCAGAACGCACGGAACTGTCCAGCCTGCTTGGCCTCGGTAAAGATCGCCATGGTCTTGTCGATCTCTTCCTTGGTCATGTTGCCCTTGTCGCCGTATTGCATCTCGCCCATGGCCTCGCAGACCATGGCCGCGTCCATGATTCCGATCGACGGGATGTTCAGGATCGAGGCCTTGCCTTTGAATTCCGGATTGAGAAGCTCGGTCCATGTTTCGATCGGCCGATTGATCAGGTCCGGACGGATGCCGAGTGTGTCTGCGTTGTAGATCGTCGGCACCAGCGTGTATCAGTTGGTCTCTTCCGTCGCGAAGTCGGTCGACTCCTGCGTCGGAACGAAGCCGACGGTGTGGGGCGCTGTCCCTTGGGCGATCTCGGACTCCGGCGTCAGCTTGCCGTTTTTGAAGATGCCGACGATCTTGTCGTAGTTCTTCAACTTGCTGACGTCGAAGGGCTGCAAGTTTCCGGCGCCCCAGACTTTCTTGACCGTGAAGTACTCGATATCGGCGATGTCGAAGGACTTGGGCTGCGTCACGACCCGCTGCGCGGTGGTGTCCGTGTCCAGTGCGGTCATCTCCAGCGTGATGCCCAGGTCTTCCTTCGCCTTCTTGGCGATGTCGTTGATGTTGGAGACGCCAGTGCCGAACTGGCGAAGCGTGACGTCCTTGATGTTCTGCGCCCAGATCGTCGGGAAGCCCGTAAGGGCGCCCGACCCCAGCGCGGCGCCGCCGGCCACGGCAGCGCCTTTAATGAAGACCCGCCGGTCGATGCCGGTTCTGGCCGTCGTCGTGCTCTTTCCCTTCTTCGACATAATACGCTCTCCTCTGTTCCGTCCGTTAGGTTCAGGTGTTCGGGTTTTTGTTCGTTATGCGTCATCCGCATCGGGACCGATGACGTGAAGCGCTTCCTCCTTCCAATGGACGGCGACGCTGTCGCCCTCCGTCCAGTTGTGACCGAAAAACGTGCTTTCGCCGATGATCGCGGAGAACACATCCATGCCCGGCACATCCAGCGCGACCTGCACGCTCGCGCCGGTGTATTCGATGGACGCAATCGTCGCGTTAAGGGCGCCATTCGCCGTCGCCCCCGCGGGGGCCAACGCGACCTCGTCGCTGCGGACCGCGAACGCGATCTGCTCGCCGGTCTGCAGACCGCCCCGGGGCACGGGAAAGCTGTATCCCCCCGGCCCTTCCACGGTTGCGACACCCGCATCCGTGGCGGTAACGGCGCCGCGCATGACGTTATGTCCGCCGATAAACCTGGCGACGAAAGAGCTGGCTGGCTGGTTGAAGACGGTGCGCGGGTCGGCCGCCTGCTTGATCGTGCCGCCCTCCATCACCACCACAAGATGGGCGAGCGCCATCGCTTCGGTCTGGGAGTGTGTTACGTGGATGAAGGTGATCCCCAGTTCCTTTTGCAGCTGGTGAAGCTCGGTGCGCATGTGGGTTCGAAGGAACGGGTCCAGCGCCGAAAGCGGCTCGTCCAGCAAGAGGACTTCCGGTTTTGTGATCAATGCCCGCGCAAGCGCGACGCGCTGCTGTTGCCCGCCCGACAGCTGCGCCGGCATGCGTTCGCCGTATGCGCCCATATGCACCAGTTCGAGAAGCTCGAGGGCCCGCGCGCTTCTCTCGGGCTTGCCGATGCCCTTCATGCGCAGGCTGAACGCCACGTTCTCGAGACAATTGAGATGAGGGAAAAGCGCGTAGTTCTGGAACATCATCGCCGTTCCGCGCCGTGCCGGCGGGGCGGCGGTGATGTTCTTGTGGCCGAGAAGAATATCGCCCTCGCTGGCGGTCTCATGGCCCGCGACCATGCGCAGCGTCGTCGACTTCCCGCATCCGGAAGGCCCCAGCAAACAGCAGTACGACCCCGGAGGGACTTTCAGATTTATCGCGTCAACGGCAACCACGTCACCGTATCTCTTGGTAACGTTCAGCAACTCGATGCCCGGCTTAGGCGTAGCCCTCGCCGCTTTGTCCGTTGCTTCTTTCACTTCTTGCAAGAACTGGTCACTCCCCCGGGCAACGGCGATGCCGCAGATTCCGTTGCGCATCCACGCATGGTGTGCAAACACGATGCCAAGGAGGGAGCGGCCTCAAATGTCAGCGTTTTGGCGGTATCCGGAGAAAAAGACCACATTGCGCATGCCGGAATTGCGCATAGGAATTAGTCAATCGATCTGCGCATGACCAAAATATATGCTGCGTCGGCTTCCGCCTCGGTTATCTCGTTCCGGTCCTTTGGTACCGGCAACCCTTCCAGTGCGCCGCCTAAACACGCGCAACAAAAGCGCTGACGCGTGGCACGGCTCACCGCGCCGTAGATGTCATAACGGAGCCTGACTGTTCCTGCTTTATGCACGCTGTGTGGCGCTTGTATTCCAATGACTGGGAAGTGATCTGCGGCCAGTATTGCGCATGCGCTAGAAGAACCGGACAGCGTCGGCATCCTGCCGGACTTCCCCGGACAAGAAAGAAGGCACCATGAAGAAGACGATCCTCATCACCGGCTCGACCGACGGCATTGGTTTGGAAGCGGCGAAGATGCTGGTCCAGGCGGGTCACCGCGTTCTGCTGCACGGGCGCAATTCGGCAAAGCTGGATGACGCGAAGAAAGAGCTCACCGCACTGGCGGAAGACGCGCGCGTCGAAACCTACCTGGCCGACCTGTCGCGCATGGCCGATGTTGAGGCGCTGGCGCAAGCCGTGATCGAACGGCATTCCCCGCTGGATGTCCTGATCAACAACGCCGGGGTTTACAACGCGCCCGACGCCATCACGCCGGACGGGTTGGAGATCCGATTTGCGGTCAACACCATTGCCCCTTATCTGCTGACCCAGCGCCTTCTGCCCTTGCTCGGTCCGTCCGGACGCATCATCAACCTGTCGTCCGCCGCCCAAACGCCGGTCGACTTGGCAGCCTTGTCAAGACCGACCGGTCTTGGCGCAGGCTCCGCCTACGCCCAAAGCAAGCTTGCGCTGACGATGTGGTCCCGCCAGATGGCGCTGTCGCTGGAAGACGGCGGCCCGGTCGTTGTCGCGGTCAATCCCGGGTCGCTGCTGGGCAGCAAGATGGTGAAGGAGGCCTTCGGCATGGAGGGCGGCGACATCCGCATCGGCGCGGAGATTCTGACCCGCGCGGCATTGGCGGACGAATTCGCATCGGCTTCCGGCCAGTACTTCGACAATGACTCAGGCCAGTTCGGCCCGCCCCATCCGGACGCGCTCGATCAGCGGAAATGCGAAGAGGTCGTGCGTGTCATCGAGACGGTTTTGGCCGAGATTGGCTGAGAAGGAGGCGACGGCCGCACCGGACACATGGGTGACATCTGTCGCCTGTTTTAGCCTGGCCGACTAACGGTCTTCCGGCGCCAGGTCCTTGATCCGGGCCACGAAACTCTTGATGTCATCCAGAGTGAAGGGCGAATGATGACGAACCGTGCCGGCAGGGTGATGACCTAGTCCTAAGCGCTTTTCGGGCCGCCAGGATTTCCGGGGGCGAATCGGTCGTGGAGCGAATCCTCCGCCGCAGGTGGGGCAGACGTTGTGCAGGACGGTTTCCACGCAGGACGCGCAATATGTGCACTCGTATGTGCAGATGCGGGCCTCGGCAGAGTCCGGGGGCAGGTCGCAGTCGCAAAGTTCGCAGTTGGGTCGCAGTTCAAGCACTTTTTCCTCCAACGCTCCGGCTCAAGGGAGGCCGCCTGGCCGATCCTAACGTCATTTGATGATGAACGCCTTCTGCGCGATGCATGACCGCAGAACCGCGCGCGCCCAAGCGGTAGATGTTCGAACCGGGTGTTCCAGTCTCTCGCGGGATGGAACGCGGCCCTGGAGGCGCCGACCCCGGAACTCATACCGGTGCCGGCAGTATCTCCACAGACCGCACTCCCGCGTCTGAAGGCGAGGCAGATGCGGAAGGGAACGCGCCATTCTTTTCAGCTTAGCCAGGTGCAGACGCGCAAGAAGAATTCGACGACCAACCCCTTTCTGGTGAACGAGCGGTAGACGACGATTTTGCACCATGAAGACGGGGAGTAAGGACGCACGACATCGTTAGAGCCCGGGATTCACGGTGTCGCGGAACCCTCGGCCAGACGGCAAATCAAATCGACATGTGTTTCGAGCCATTCCTGATCGAGCGGCAGGCCGGCAATCAGCTTTCGAAAATAGGGCACGGCAATTGCCATCTGCACGAGATAACCGACGGGGACGCCGGGCGATAACTCGCCGCGCGCTTCGGCGGCGGCAAAAATCGCTTCCGTGAACGCCATCCGCTCCTTCATGAAATCATTGATCACGGCGCGCGCCTCCTGATCGGTCGCCGCCGCCGCGATCACCTGCGGCGCAATCTGGCCCCAGGGCGTTTCGTTGAGAGCGGCCATCAGAATTCCCAACAACCAGGTCAGGTCCGCGTGCAGCGGCCCGTCGGTTTGCGGAGCCATGATGGTCGGCGTGGCGGCGCGCTTGAAGGCATCGTTGCGCATCCGGCTAATTTCCGGCCAATGCCGGTAAAGCGTGCTGCGAGAAATACCCGTCCTTGCACTGACCGAAGCATGGGTGACCGCCAGAACGCCTTCATCCTGAAGGATATTTTGTGCGGCATCCAAAGCCTGATTCCGCGTCGCAGTCAGGCGAGGGTCTTCCGGTTTGCTCATTGGGATCTATTTACGATACAAAATGTTGCATAGCGATACAAATTGTCCTATATCTTTCGCCCGGGTGATTTTCAACAGCCTCACGCCTCGTTTTCCAGCCTCGCCTAGGGCGCTGAAATCTTCCGGGCAAGAAGGCGGGAGATCAAGTGCTCGCTGAAGACGCATCCTGACCTGAACAGGGGAGACGACATGTTCAAATCTCTTTCTATCGCGGCCGCCGGCGCCGCGCTCGCGCTGAGCGTCGCGGCCCAGGGCGGCTTCGCGGCCGCCGCCGAGCCGTTCGCCAATGAGATCAAGGCCCGCAAGGCCGTCATGCAGATCCAGGCTTTCAATCTCGGCACCCTCGGCGCCATGGCAAAGGGCCAAATACCCTACGATGCCGAGGCGGCGCAGAACGCGGCAGACAACCTAAATGCCGTTGTGAACATGAAGAACGGCGCGATGTGGCCCAAGGGTTCGGACCTCGGCGCGCTTGGCGTGCGCACGCGCGCCAAGCCGGAGGCTTGGACGATGTACCCCAAGGTCGCCGAGCAGAGCATGGCGCTCAAGGAAGCCGCCGCTAAGATGGCGGCCGAAGCCAGCAATGGGCTCGACGCGGTCAAGGCCAACATGAAGGCCATCGGTCAGAGCTGCGCGGGCTGCCACGACATCACCCGCGGCCCGAAGCAATAGAACCAACCGCACGTGTGATTGCTGTCCCGCCCGCTTCGCCGGGACGACGCCCTGCGCAGATTGAGAGACAAAAACGCTCGTCTGTGCGGGCGAGAAGAACCCGGACGATGAACCCTCTGTCCGTCCTGCGGGCATCGCTGGTCTTCGCGATTGTCTCCACGTCCGCGGCGGCAGTGGAAACCGACAGCCTGCCCGTCCGAACCGGCGCGATACCCGCGACCACCCACAGCGTGCCGCATGTTCAAATCGGCGTCTCGCCTGTCCCGGAGATTTCGGAAGAATTGCTGCGGCGCGTCTCCGATATTCCGGGGGTCGAGATTCGCCCCACCGTCATTTCGCTGCCCGGCGCAAAAGGGTTCTGGCTGAACGAAGAACTGTCGTTGGTCCGTCCCGACGTCATCGTCGGCGGTCGCGAGTTCGCGCATCTGCACCCGGACGGCAGCCTGCACGCGTCCCTGTCGCCGGACCTTGCAGATCGAGCGGTCAGAGCCGGCTGGGCCGTTCATCATCCCTGGGCCGACCTACGGCGCGGCTGGGAAGGCTTCGTGATGATTTACACGCCCCGATCGATGGATGAACTGGACGTCGTGTTTCGCCTCGTCTTGGGATCCTACAACTTCGTTACGGGTAAAGACGCGGCCATTTCAGTCAATTAGCGCAGTGGATGCAGGGCCTGATCGGGAATCGCAGGCATCGCCGGTGTCATAAGAGCCGCAACGTAACCCTAAGGCGCCCGAACAGATCGGCTCGGGTGAATGACGTGGCTTGGCCTTTGGAAAGGGTGGCCTGCCACCCGAAGCTCGAAGAGCGAAGGGTGGCGCGCCTAACCGGCAAAAGTTCGAACGGGGTGTTCGAGTCTCTCGCGGGATGGAACGAGACCCTTGCGGCGCTGTCCCCGCCGCACAGGAGAATTCCGATTTCGTCGCCATAGGCTCCGTTTCCGCTTTCGAGGGGCTTGCGGACGGTGCAGGTGGCGAACCGTTCTTCTGAGATGTGCCAACAACAGCCGTTCGCGTCGGTCATGAGATCACTCGGCTCATCCCTGTGGCCTTTGATCTACGCTATCCTGCTCCATCTGGCGACGCGCCTCGATGATCCGGCGCGCGGCCTGGTCCGGGACACCGATACCCAGCAAAACCATCTCCCCGAGTTGCAGGCTGGCCTCGATCGTCTCGGGAATGGCGTGACTGGCGCCGCGGGCGATTAGCCGTGCCGCATGTGAGCGATCGCGCGCGCGGGCATAGATGGGCAGATCGGGCCAATGCTGGCGCGCAGTCGCAACCACCTCTTCCACGACATGCGGGCTGTCCATGCTCACCACCAGCGCAGCTGCCTGGTCAACGCCGAACTTGCGCAATATGTCAGGCCTGTTGGCATCGCCGTAGAAAACACTGGCACCAGCAGAGCGATAGCGAGCGACCAGGTCTGCATCGATGTCGAGTCCGATATGCGGCAGTTCCTGATTGGCCAGTACCGAACCGAGCATCTGGCCGACGCGGCCATAGCCCACGACGATGACATGACCGCCAAGTCCGATGGCGATATCGGAATCGTTTTGCTCGCTGTCCGCTTCCCGGGCCTCGAGGGCACGCGCCAGTTTGCGTGCGAATTGAGCCACCGGCGGCGTCGTCATCATGGTAAGGCCGGCGACGATGAGCATGAACTGGGCGGTTTCGTTCGGCATCAGCCCGAGTCCGTACGCCATGCCGACGACGAGGAAGGCGAACTCACCGCTCTGGCCCAACAGCAGTCCCGCTTCCAGTGCCACCGGGCGGGACTCGCCGAACACGCGCGACAGGGCATAGACGATTGGACTTTTGATCAGGTAGAGCCCGAAGACGGAAGCAATGAGCCACATCGGTTCGGCGGCAACCTGGGCGATGTCAATTCCCAGACCGATCGATACGAAGAAGAGCCCGAGCAGCAGGCCCTTGAACGGCTCGATGTCGATCTCTATTTGATGCCGGTATTCGGTCTCGGCAAACAAAAGGCCAGCCAGGAAGGCGCCCAGCGCCATTGACAGGCCAACCTGCGCTGTCGCAAGCGCTGTGGCGACAATGACCAGCAATACGAGCGCCAGAAACATCTCCCGGCTGGCCGTGTTGCCGACAAAGCGGAAGAGAGGTCGGATCACCAGCCGACCGATGGCCAGGATCACGGCGACCGCGATCAGCGCCTCGCCGATGGCCAATGCAAACGCAGGAAGCACCGCTGCGTCGCTTTGCGCGGCAAAGACACCGACAAGAAAAAGGATGGGCAGTACCGCCAGGTCCTGGCACAGAAGAATGGCGAAGCTGGTGCGGCCAGTCGCCGTACCCATACGTCGGTTCTCCGCCAGCAACTGCATGACGATTGCCGTCGATGAAAGCGCAAAACTCGCGCCCAGCAATACGGCGATGGCGACCGGATTGTCGAACAGCCACGCGATAAACCCGATGACCGTGCCGGTCACGACGATTTGCGCCCCGCCCAGTCCGAAAACCCTGCGCCGCATCGCCCACAGCCGGTCGAGTGAGAGCTCAAGGCCGATCATGAACAACAGGAACACGACGCCCAGTTCGGCGAGCAAACGAACGCCTTCAAGATCGGTGATCAGGACATAGTGCAACCACGGCAGCGTGTCGGCAAAGCGCGCCAGGCCGTGCGGTCCGATCACCAGGCCTACGACCAGAAAGCCGAATACCGGGCTTATCCTCAAGCGGCGGACCAGCGGAGCGACAATGCCGGCGGCGAAGAGGAAGACGATCACCTCGCGTAGATTGAGGGCCTCGCCATGCATGGGTTTCTCTCACCGTCTCCGCGTCTCGCCGCTCGATCGTTCGCGGCAAGCTAAAACTGAATCAATGTGGGTCCATGTTACATGGAGACGAAGATCGCTTCCTGCATCATCGAACGCTGGGGTCAGAAGCGGATTCTGAAGCTGTTTCAGTTTAACGTCCGAAGTCGGGGCAACGCCGGACATACGGAATGTCGCCACACCTCGACTTTCCCCCGACCGTTAGGACCGCACGTGCGAAGAGACCAGGCGTGCCATTTCAGGCAACGCCCAACCGGACCGGTTCGGGCGCGTAGGAGCGTTCGACTTATGGAAAAGCTGGCGCGCCCGGCAGGACTCGAACCTGCGACCCCTTGATTAGGAATCAAGTGCTCTATCCGGCTGAGCTACGGGCGCGCGTGACCTCACCTATAACAAAGCGCGCCCCGCCGTGGTAGGTCGAATGACCGGCCGGATGGGCGGCCTAGGCGACGATCTCCACCAGTTCCACCTGGAAGGTGAGGTCCTCGCCGGCCAGCGGATGGTTGGCGTCAAGGGTGACGGTGTCTTCCGCCACCTCAACGATGGTCAGCACGAAAACGTTGCCGTCCTGGCCGGTCGCCTGAAGCTGGCCGCCGACCGCCAGCTCCGCGCCTTCGGGCATCAGCGACCGTTCGACCGTCTGGATCGCGTCTTCCTGGCGGGGCCCGTAGGCATTTTCCGCCGCGATCTCCACGGTCGCCGTGTCGCCGACGGCTATGCCCACGATCGAGTCCTCGAGTTGCGGAATGATCGTTTTTTCGCCGACCGTGAATTGCAGCGGATCGCGCCCGACCGAGGAGTCGAACGCACTGCCGTCCTTCAGCGTGCCGGTGTAATGAATGCGCACGGTGTCGCCGACGGTAACCTGCGTCATGGCATGTCTCCCTATGTTCCAGCGCGAAAGCGTCCTGGCCAATCTGGCGACATACCGATCGTCTGGTCGGCCGACAGTCATCGACCCGGGCAGTCCCGGTTGATATTGGCGCGCAGCCTAACAGCGCGGCCGGCGTTCGTCGAGCGCGCCCGGGATCAGATCGATGACCAGATACGCGTCCTCCGTCATAACAGCAGGGTCACGATCGGCGGCCAAACAATCAGCACGGTCAACGCCACCAACTGCACCCCGATGAAGGGCAGGAAACCCCGGAAGATATCGGTCAGCGAGATGTGCGGCGGCGCCACCGACTTCAGATAGAAGGCGGCCGGGCCGAAGGGCGGCGACAGGAAACTGACCTGCATATTCATGCAGAACAGAACGCCGAACCAGATCGCGACATGGCGCGGCTCGAGCTGCCCGATAAACCCGATCTCCTCGATCGGAAGGCGCTGCACGATCGGCAGGAAGACCGGGATGATCAGAAGCACGATTCCGACCCAGTCCATGAACGCGCCCATGAACAGCAGGATGACCATCATCGTGAGCAGCACCAGCATGGTCGGCATCTCGGCCCCGACGATCAGCTCGGCGATGTAGGACGGCCCGCCGGCCAGCGTGTAGGCGCCCGACAGGGCCGCGGCGCCGACGGTCACCCAGATGATGGTGCCCGTCGACCTCAGCGTCCGCATCAGGCTGTCCCAGACCAGGGCGACCGAGGCCTCGCCCCGCAGCAGTGCGATCACGAACACCGCCAGCGCGCCCATGCCGGCGGCTTCGGTGATGCCCGAGACGCCGCCATAGATGGAGCCCAGCACGATGCCGATCACCGTCAGCGGCGGCACCAGCCCCTTGCCGTGTTTCCAGCCCGCGCGCGACCGATCGCGCCCGAACACGAACAGCGCCAGGACCAGCCCGGCGATGGCGTAGCCGGCCAGCCAGGGCAGGTGATAGGACATGCCCAGAAACAGCGGATCGACGTCCTCGGCCAGGACGTTCTGACCGGTCACCGTGTTGAACAGCGCCCGCAGGAAGAGCAGGGTCGAGGCGCCGCAAACCAGGATCGAAAGAAACGCCCCGAAATAGCCGAGCTTAGTCACGCCAGACACGTCGTCGGGCCTGGGCTCGGGTAACGGCGCCAGCGACGGATTCAGCTGGGTTCGGACGATGATGTAGATGATGATGAAGCTGGCCAGCATGCCGCCGGGAATGAACGCGCCGGTGAACAGCGCCTTGATCGAGGTTTCGGTGATCAGGCCGAAGATGATCAGGACGATCGACGGCGGGATCATGGTGCCCAGCGAGCCCGACGCACAGATCGTCCCGATGGCGAGGTTCTGGTTGTAGCCGAGCCGCAGCATCTGGGGCAGGGCGATGAGGCCCAGAAGAACGACCTCGCCGCCGATGATGCCGGACATCGCCGCCATGATCACGGCCATCAGGGACGTGACGATGGCGATGCCGCCGCGGACGCGGCTCAGCCAGAAGTCGAGCGAATCGTACATCTCCTTGGCGACGCCCGACCGCTCCAGCAGCGCCGCCATGAAGATGAATAAGGGGACGGATATGAGCACATACTCCGTCAAAAGATCGAAGATCTTCTGGGTCAGGATGTAGAGCGCCCCGGTCCCCGGATTGTCGGTCAGCATGCCCTCGCCGAAGCTGAACGGATTGAGCAGCAGACTCGGCTCGAACTTCATGACCATGACCAGGAGCGCCAGCACCGCCGAAGCGAAGCCCAGGGGCATGCCGAAGGCCAGGAGCGTGATCAGCCCGACGACCAGAACGATCGAAATAGTACCAACGTCCATTATTCCGACCTCAGGCTGCGCTTGATGGCATCGAGTTCGTCTTCGTCGATGTCGTCAGCCGCGGTATGCACCGTCGGCTCGATGTTCCAGTCCGAGATCAGGTTGATCAGGGCCTGAATTGCAAGCAACGTGACGACGATCAGGATCATTGGCTGCACCGTCGCCGGGATCGGCGGGTCGAAGGCGGTCCCGAACATCTCCCATTTGTAAAATTTGATGACGAAGACCTGATAGAAGCTGCCATAGACCAGGAAGAACGCGAAAACCCCCAAAAGGAGAACCGAAATCACGTCGAAGGTGTGCTGCAGCCATCGCGGCACGACGTCGTAGAGCAGGAAGATCCGGATGTGGCAGCGCTGCTGCATGGCGTAGAGACCCGAGCACAGAAACACGAAGCCGGCGATCCACAGCGTCAGCTCGTTCGCCCACAGGGTCGGCGCCTCGATCGCATACCGGAGAAAAACCTCGTACAGCATGATCAGGGTCATCGAGATGATCAGGATCATCGTGATCCGGCCGATGAACAGCGCGATCCGGTCGATCGGTCGCCATTGCTGGTATTCCATGTGCGCGACGCGCACCGTGCGCGTGCCGATCACGAAAATGATCGGGACCAGAATGAGCGCCGCCCAGTCGATCGGGTCGGCAAACCCGCCGAAAAGGCCTGGCAGGCCGGGGGTTACGTCCTTGCGCAGGTGCAGCTGGCTCATCTGGTCGAAAAGACTGGCGCTGGCCGGCGGAATGAAGTCCAGGATGTAGGCCGGTATGTGCCACACCGCCCACCCGGCGCAGAAAACGAAGGCGATTGGGACCGCCCATTCCCGCAGGCTGCCTGTTTCTTCTTGCATGGTTTCCCCTTCCCCCCTTAGGCGATCTCGAAGCCGCGGATGAAGTCGCGGTCAGGCTCGACGCCGAGGCCCGGCCCGGTCGGGACCGATACCCGTCCGCCATTGCGCTTGACTTGGCCCTGAATGTCCAGCGGTTCCGTAAGCAGGCCGTCGCGGAATTTGTTGTCCGTCGTGTCGAATTCCAACAGCGGCTCCCACGGATGAAGCCCCCCCGGCAGGGGCGGCATCGCCGCCAGCAGGTGCAGGTTCGCCGCAACCGCGATTGCAGAGCCCCAGACATGATTGACGACCGGCGTGAAATGGGCATGGCACAGCGCAAGCACCCGCAGATATTCCGAAACGCCGCCCAGCGCACAGACTTCGGGTTGCGCTATATCCAGCGCTCGGGCTTCCAGTAGGCCGCGCCAACCCCAGCGCGTGAACTCCGCCTCGCCGCCGGCGATATTGACCTTCAGACCGGACCGTAGCTCGCGGTAACCGTCGCGGTCCTCCGGCGCCACCGGCTCTTCGAACCAGTAGGCGTCCAGTTCTTCCAGCGCGCGCCCCACATGGAACGCATCGGCGGTGGTGTAGCAGTGGTTCGCGTCAACCATGAAACGGAAGCCGTCGCCCACGCCCTTGCGGACCGCCTGGGCGAGCAGCACGTCTTCGGCCGGCCCGAACCCCACCTTCATCTTCGTCGCCGCGAATCCCATGTCGCGTATCGCGGCGGCCTCGTCGGCAAAGCGTGCGGCCAGGTCCTGCACCGGTTCGGGGCGCAGCATCATGCCGTAGCCGTAGGCGGCGACGCTGTCGCGGAAAGTCCCGCCGATCAGTTTTGAAAGCGGAAGGCCGGCAACCTTGCCGGCGATGTCCCACAGGGCGATGTCGACGCCGGAAAGGCTCTGCAACGGCATGCCCTTCTGGCCGTGATCGCGCAGCAGATTGTAAACCTTGTGCCAGATGACGTCCCGGTCCAGCGGGTCGTCGCCCAGGACCATCGGCTGGATCACCCGTTCGACAATGCCCTTATTGGCAATCGCCACGTTGCCGGGGCCGAAACATTCGCCCCAGCCGGTCACGCCTTCGTCGGTTTCGACCTCGACCAGATGCGCACTGCGTTTTGCGAAGTACTGCTGGGAGTAGCCCAACAGCTCCGGCAGGTCGTACTGCAAGACGTGGCTGGTGATTCGGGTGATTTTCATCCTGGCGCGGATGGAAGGCAGAGTTGCCGCATGCAAGGCGGCAGAGCCGAACCGGCCCTGCCGCCCGATGCGGTTACGTGACTGTGACGCTTATTTCATCGCGCCCAGGTCGACCAGGAAGTTGATATGGCTCTCCAGCAGAGCCTTCGCTTCCGGCGTGGTGGCGAACTCGGTCCAGCCGGCCTTCACCGCGGCGCGGTACTTGGCCAGCTCTTCCGGGCTCCATTCGTACAGGTTCACGCCCTTTGCGCGCAGATCCTTGGCGGTCTGTGCGTTCTGGACCTCGTTGACGGTCGCATTGCGCAGCGCCAGCGCTTCCATGCCAACCCGCAGGATCGCCTTGTGATGCGCGGGCATCGCCTCCCAGACATCCTTACGGCAGGCCAGATGGTCGGCCGGCATGGAATGGAAGCCCGGATAGTTGGTGTGCTTGGCGATGTCGTACAGGCCCAGGCCCACATTGTTGGTCAGGTTGGCCGCATCGGCGCCGTCGATGATGCCGGTTTCCAGCGCGGTGAAGATCTCGTTGAAGTCCATCACGATCGGCGATGCGCCCAGGTTACCGAACACCTTGGTCGACAGTCCCGGAGGCGAGCGGAATTTCCAATCCTTGAAGTCGTCCACGTTCCGGATCGGCTTGGTCGAAGACAGCGACTCCGGACCCGGGATCCACCAGCCGATGAACTGCATGTTGTGGCCGTTGTAGAGATCGTTGAGCTTGTCGTAGCCACCGCCGTGCAGCAGCCAGGCCATCTGCTGGTAGGGGTTCTGATAGCCGCCCATCAGGTCGCCGGCGAACTGGAAGGCCGGGTTCTTGCCGGTCTGGTAGGCGCCGCCGGTCATGTCGCAGTCCAGGATGCCGGTCGCGGCGGCATCGAAGGTCTCCGCCGACTTGACCACGGCGGACGAGTAGAACATCTCCACTTCGATTTCGCCGTTGGACATCGCCGTGATGTCCTCGATGAACTCGGCCGCCATCTTGCCCGACAGCGTTTCGGGCGAGAAGTGGGTCTGGATGCGAAGCTTGGTGGTCTGCGCCGACGCCGAGAATGCCGACCCGACGGCAAGCAGGGCCACGGATGCGGCAATGGACGTCTTCTTCAGAAGGTGCATTTCGTTTCTCCCTAATTCCGACCCCTGGGCCAAGACGGACCGCGGAGTACCATGTTCTAGTTTGGTATGACGAAACTAGGGCGAGACCCAAATCCAGTCAACGACTATTCACGCCTGGCAGGCTGGCGCACCCGCCTCCGGCTGCCCACTGAAATCCCGAACGATCATTCGTTTGCAGCCGACGGTTGCCGGCCGGGATCGGGCACACCGCCGGCGCAAGACCGGCATTGCCGGTTGCGGTTTGCCGTGAAACCTGTTTTGGTATGACCAAACATCGGCCCAGCCCTGGCAACAGCAGACCTTCTGCTGGAAAAGCCGCACTCGCGGGGGGGTTTGGGTGGACCAGGACCATGGCAGGACGCGGCAGACAGGACAACATCGCGGTCTCCAAGGGCGGAAGGGCGGCAGACGCTCTGTTCCGCGTTTTTGCGGAGATGATCGAGACGGGCGTGCTGCGCGAAGGCGACCCGCTGCCGCCGGAACGCGAGATCGTGGAGACCTACGGCGTCAGTCGAACGGTCGCGCGCGAGGCGATCCTCGCCCTGTCCAACAAGGGCCTGGTCGAGGCGCGGCCGCGATACAGGCCCGTCGTGCGGCGGCCCAGCTACGAGACCGCGTTGGAGATCGTCGAGAACGTCGTAGGCCCGTTGCTCAGCACGCCCGAAGGCGTGCGAAACCTGTTTGAGATCCGGAAGATGGTCGAGGCCTCCCTGGTGCGCCAGGCGGCGACGGCGGCGACCAAGGACGATATCGCCGCCCTGAAGCAGGCCTTGGAGGCGAACGCCGCCGCCGTGGACGACAGCGCGCTGTTCTACCGGACCGACATGGACTTTCACCGGGTTCTCTACGAAATCCCGGGAAACCCGGTCTTGCCGGCAATCCACCAAGCCTACACCACGTGGCTGGGGCCACACTGGTCGCAGATGCCCCGCCTGCCCGCCCGCAACCGCGAGAACGCCGAGGCCCACAGGGCGATTTTCGAAGCGATCCTGATGCGCGACCCGGATGAGGCGGAAGCCGCTCTGCGCACGCATCTGGCCGACGCGTGGGATCAGGTGCGCAAGACCTTTTCGGAGCACTGAGCGCGGCGGATTCGAACCCGAACGAGAAGTGTCATTTCGTGACGACCAGGCGGTAGCCGAGGTCGCACTCATCGAGGCCGAGCAGCTCGGAATAACGCCGCTCCCATGCGCCGCTGTCCAGGTCCATTTTGAGTCTTTTCAACGCATCGGAGACATCGCCCACCGCCCAGAAGCACGACATGGCCGCCCGCATCCGGGGATCGAGATAGGCGGCGGGCCGTCGCCAATAGGCGCACAGGAAACCATCCCTGCAATCATGCGGAATGGGAACGGGAGAAACCTCCACCGGCCCGAGCCACGCCCCGTAATCCGCCATGTCAGGCATTTGCGCTTCGTCGAGGGCCACCAGTTCCGGGATGTAGTCCGCAAGCCAGAATCCGCGAAACGACGGATCGTATGTCAGGACAACGACCTGACCCCGCGTCACGCGACGCATTTCCTTAAGGCCCCTGGCCTTGTCGGCCCAATGGTGGACGGTCAGGATCGCCATCGAGGCGTCGAACGCGTTGTCGTCGAAGGGCAAGCGCTCCGCCTGACCGCGAACGACCGGAGCCGCCCGTAAAGGACGCTGCCGGATCATTTCCACGGAAGGCTCGATGGCGACGACCTGCCGGTCGGCAGGCTCGTACGATCCCGTGCCGGCCCCGACGTTCAGGACGGTTCTTGCAGATCCCAGAGCCGTTTCGATCGCCCGTTCGATCCGGGTTTCTGGTTGCCTGAGTTCGGCATACTTGACGCCGATCGTATCGTAGGTTGACGGCATCCAGCCTCCTAGCACGGGCGCGCATGGCATGTCAGGCGGTGGCAGATCGTCCACGCGAAGCCGTCCGCAAACGGAAAGAGCCGCCCTTTTGGGGCGGCTCTCCACGAAGTGGGCAAAGCCCGCTTCCGTGATCTTTCGATCGCGGGTTCTACACCGTCCGCAGAGGCTGCTCCATGGCCGGCGAAGAACGCCCGGTAAGGGACTTCGCACGCAGATCGCTAGACATTGGATCACCTCCTTTCTGTAGTTGATGCCACATCGGGCGCGGACGGGGCATGGAACCCACGCCGTCTGCCCAATCCGCAGATTGGAGAAATCCGTGAAGATGTCAATGGGCGGATCGGGTCGGTTTCTTCACGAAATCGTCGACAAATCGAACCTGCCGTACCCCGGCGAAGGCCGCCAGGCGGGCGAGTTCGTCCTCGAGACCGGCCAGGCGCCGGGCTGTCAGCGTCAGGCCAGGCTCCATCCACAGGCCCGTGACCGCCAGGCAGTCCGCGTCGCGGTCGCGCTTCATGTCGATCCGGCCGACGAAACGGTCTTTTTCCAACAGCGGAAAGACGTAATAGCCGTAGCGGCGTTTCGCCTCGGGCACGAAGACCTCGATCCGGTAGTGAAAGCCGAACAGCCGCTCGGTGCGCTGGCGGTCGCGAATCAGCGGGTCGAAGGGGCTGAGCACACGGATCCCGCCCGGCGCCGGCGGCAGGGCCGCGATCCGCGCGCCCAGGTCGTGGACGCCATACAAGGTCTGCGGCTTTCCGCCGCTGGCGGTCTCCACATCCACCTTGACGACACCGTCGCCCAGCCGGCTCTCGCACCAGGCCGCGGCTTCGGCAGCGGTCAGCTTGCCCCAGAAATCGGCCAGCGCGCCGGGCGTGGCGAAACCCAGCCGGTCGAGCGCCGCGCCACAGGCCCAGTCGACGAATTCGGCGTCCAGAGGCGCGCCGGTTCGGTGCGCCGCCGGGATCACCCGCTCGGCAAGGTCATAGACCTTCTGGAACCCTTCGCGCCGGCACACCGCCAGTTCGCCGGTCCGCCACAGGAATTCCAGCGCCGTCTTGGAGGGATGCCAGTCCCACCAGCCTTGCGCGTTCTTGCGCTCCCCCGCTCCCAGTTCGCGGGCCATGACAGGGCCGCGTGCGCGCACATGCTCCAGCACGTCGTCCATGCCCGCCTCGAAACCCTCCCGGCGCCAGTTCCGCCAGCGGGCCAGCAATGCGTCGCGTTCCCGGACGAAGCGGGCCTGCCAATACGGATAGAACCGGCTCGGGATGACCGCGGCGTCGTGAGTCCAGTTTTCGAACAGGCTTCGTTCGCGCTCCAGAAGGTGGGCCAGCTGTCGGGGGGCGTAGGTCTGGTTGCGGGCGAACAGGATCATGTGGTGTGCGCGTTCCACCGTGGCGATGCTGTCCACCTGGACGTAGCCCAGCGCGTCGATCATCTCCAGTAGCCCGGCCCGGGTCAGGCGCCGGCGCCGCGGCGCGGCCAGGCCGTGGCCGGCGATCAACAGACGCCTGGCGTCGCGGTTGGAGATGAGTGCGCGAGTCATGGCTTGCAGTCTGTCGCGGGCAGCGGCAATTCTCAATGCGCGCTACACTGATGCTGACAGAACCATGACATCGATCTTCGCCTTCATCGGCGCCGCGGTCGCGGAGATCGCAGGCTGTTTCGCCTTTTGGGCCTGGGCCCGGCTGGACAAGTCGGTCTGGTGGCTGGTGCCCGGGATGGGCGCTCTGGCTCTGTTCGCCTGGGCGCTGACCCACGTGGAAAGCGCCTATGCCGGCCGGGCCTTTGCGGCCTATGGCGGCGTTTATATCGCCGCTTCGCTGGCCTGGCTGTGGCTGGTCGAGGGCGCCCGCCCCGACCGCTGGGACCTGATCGGCGCCGCCGTCTGCCTGGGCGGGGCCGCCATCATCCTGTTCGGGCCTCGCAGCGCCTGAAACCGGAGATCCGAACCCCCTCACCC